>JACKQG010002368.1_pt1 | contig 24788 bp, 15 predicted proteins | sample 8237621 | NCBI WGS metagenome assembly JACKQG01 (sample SAMN15677084, study PRJNA649215) | marine metagenome | biome: marine; feature: Black Sea; material: saline water; isolation source: suspended particulate matter (SPM) from the Black Sea western gyre | collected 2013-06-09/2013-06-10 | depth... | reverse complement strand
GATTCACCATGTCGGCCGAAACTCTTGGCGAGTTCCGCTACCGGTATATTCTCATTTGCCGCTGGCCTAACATGCGATTTTCCCTTGAAAGTGATACTCTTGTTGCCTGCGCCGGTAGTAGCCCGCTCGCTTCCCGTGTTGGATAGCAGGAACGGTTCAGATGCCTGGACGATCAAAGGCGCATAAATAACAATCGCGAACAGAAATGCTCGTATCATCTCGATCCCCGCTTCAGTGTTGGACATACTGGAAGGACTTCGTTCTTGACCGAATCGAGTACCGGGCCACGGTCGTGCCGGGCATTTGGAGTCTTACTCGGCAAGTTCTGCACGCATGTTGGAGTTCACGCTTCAGCGTGTCTTCGAAGACACGCTGAAGCGTGAACTCCAACTTTGGTTGCGGCCTCAGGCCGCGTTTGAAAAGAAAGGAGAGACTGGGATGAGCCAAACGAAACTCTGGACCACTGGCTGGCTACTCGTTCTCAACATCGCGTCGTTCTTCTGGACGCTCGACGTTCGCGCCGAATCGCCGCGGTTCGAACAAGTCGTCAAGTTGCCGCGTATGGAGGTTCTCCTGTGGAAAGACGTCTCGAACGTCTATGTGCTCCGAGACGGTGATTCGGCCATGATGATCGACGTTGGCGATGGCAGCGTCTTGGCACATCTGGAGCAGATCGGCGTTCGGCGGCTCGAGTGGGTCCTGCTGACGCACCATCACCGGGAGCAGTGTCAGGGCCATCCGAAGCTGCAGGCCTGGAAGCCGCAAGTCGCCGCGTCCGAGGTAGAACGGGCGTTGTTCGAACGGCCCAACGTTTTCCGCAAGATCAAGCCGTCCTTGGGCGATCGCTTCACGGTGCACGGCGCCAGTTACGTGCGCCCGCCGGTCGAGCCTTTGTCGATCGATCGTGCCTTCAAGAAGATGGACACCTTCACTTGGCACGGGCATGAATTCTGGTGCATCGAGACTGCCGGCAATAGCCCGGGCAGCATGTCCTACTTGCTGAAGACTGATCGTGGCTGGCTGGCCTTCAGCGGCGATGTGATGCTGGCCGGAGCGCGGATGCACAACTGGTTCGACACGGAATGGGACTACGGTTTTGCCAAGGGGCTGTACACTCTGATCGAGTCGGCGAGCCTGCTGGAGAGCTTCGAGCCTGCGTTCTTGCTGCCGTCACACGGGCCGGTGATTCGAGAACCGAAGGAGGAATTCCGAGCATACCAGAAGAAGCTCCGGCATCTTGCGCGGCTGTTGGTCCGTGGCTACGATATCGGGACCTTTGCCAGTGCCGACCAAGACAAAGTGTCGCGTCCCAGCGTCGTTCCTCACCTCTGGCAGACCACTCCGCATCTGTTCAAGTTCAAGGGGCCGAATTACTCGCCCAACGCCGGCTTCCTGCTCGCCGACAGCGGCCGGGCGTTGATGGTGGATTGCGGCTTGGACCAGGCGACGCTGGACAAGACTCTGGAACAAATGCAGCAGCGTCTTGGCCTGAAGGCCGTCGACGCCGTCCTGATAACGCACATGCACGGCGACCACGTACTGGGAGCTCCGCACCTGCGCGAGAAATGGGGTGCGAAGATCTGGACTTTGGACCGGGTGGCCGAGAAGATCGAACAGCCCGAACGGTTCGAGTACGCGGCGTTGCCGTGGTCTTACCGGCAAGACGTGGGAGCCATCAAGATCGATCGTGTATTCAAATCCGGCGAGAAGTTCACTTGGGAAGGCTATGAGTTGACCGTCGACTGGATGCCTGGCCAGACCGAATTCGGCTGCTGTATCCAAGGCAAGATCGACGGACGGCTTGTGGCGTTTACCGGCGACAATCTGTTCGCCGACCCTGACGATCCGAATGAGGACGGCCACGAAGCTGTCTGCGCCCGCAACAGTGGCATCTTCGAGGAGGGCTACATTTACGGTGCCGACTACCTACGGCGGCTGCAGCCGGATTTGATCATCGGCGGACATTCGTTTGTCATGGCTCGCCCCAAGGGCCTGATCGAGCGTTTCTACAAATGGTCGTTGGCAATGCGCGACGCCTTTCGCGAAGTCAGTGCGGAGGAAGATTACCGGTACATGTTCGATCCGTACTGGGTGCGGGCCGATCCGTATCGGGTGAAACTGGCGCGCGGGGACAGTAAAGAGATAACACTGCACGTGCGAAACTTCTTGGCTCGGCCACAGTCCTACCGCATTGCGGTCCACGGCCCAGAGTGGATCGCCGCCGAACCGGCAGTCCTCGAAGGCACAACGCTCGCCGAAGACACGATTCGCGTTCCGCTTCGACTGAGGGCGAGTCCGGATGCCAAACCGGGAGTTCACTTTGTCGCCCTGGATGTAAGGATTGGCGAAAAGCGTTACGGCCAGTGGTTTGACCTTATTGTCGGCATCCAAGAATGAATGAGGCTCGTTTAACCCGAAGCCGAAGGCGATGGCGGGTGCCGCGCGTGGACGGTCCATCCCGCTGCCCGCCATCGCCTTCGGCTTCGGGTTAAACGAACAAACGCGCCAATTCTCAAGGGGCGAGGTATAGAAAGGTATGACGCATGTCCTCTGTTCTTGCGAGCCCACATATGACAGCTATCGCCTTCATTCTGCTTCTGGCCCAATCTGTCCACGCCGAAACGACAGTTTACAGAATGGACTTCATGTCAGGCTTGGCCGGATGGACCTCTCTGGGCGACTGTGACGTCGTTCGGCGCGATGGTGCCGTTGACGGCGGAGCATACATGGAAGCGCGACGTGATTCGACCTATCCGGGACAACATCGTATTTGTGAAAGCGCCAAGACGCCCTTGACGCGGAACCTCGAAGAGAACTTCGGTGCGTGCCAGCTCCGGTTTTCGTTCTACGCTCGAGTATTCCATCCCGAATCGCCCCTGCCGGTACACGTTGCTCTGGAATCAGGGGATACTTGGTGGTCCCGGTCTGTGGGGCGCGCCGATTCTGGCTGGCGGCGCGTACTTTTTGAAATCAACACCGAATGGACCGATTCGGGAGCTTCCCAGGCGGGCTGGCGTCGTTACGGGGCCAGCAAATCGTGGCAGGAAGTCTGCGATCACGTCACAATTCTCAGCCTCTTTGGCTCGTGCCGCATCTCCGCAACGGATCGGCCGTTTGTGACAGGGATAGACAAGATAGAAGTGGGCCCCGCGCCCCCAGCGGATGATCTCTCGCCGGCGAAAGGAGTGACATCGTCTAGGAACGCCTCGTATCTTCAGCTCGTCCGCACCATGCTCGACAACATGGTTGCGCATGGGCGGGATCGATACGGCACGGAGATGTCGCCTCTGTTCGCTGCCGTCCTGCACCAGAAGACGCTCGACTGTCCGGAAGTTGTTCCCGACTATCCCGTTGATCCCGTGCGCCTCGACCCTGGCCGTTTCGTGAACCGCTGCAACATCGGAGGAGGCGACGTCTATCACGATCAGTTACTGCTGAAAACCCTGGCCGACATGTTCACGGCGACTGGAGACGAGCGATATCGCGCGGCGGCCGTCGCTGCTCTCCGTTTCACCTTGAACGAGGCGGTGGATAGCAGAGGGTTTCCGGCCATCGGCGGCCACATGTACTGGCACTTCTACGAGGACCGATTGGCGTGCCAGGGCGAACATCACGAGTTGTGGAACTGGCCGCTTGTTTGGCAACTCTGGTGGGAAGCCGACCCGGAAGCAATGCAACGCTACGCAGCACTAATGTGGCAGTGGCACGTTTGGGACAAGTCAACGGGCGAGATTAACCGGCACAGCGACGGACGAAAAGGATACGCCTTCAGCTACACGGCCGGTAGCATCGTGTCTCAGTGGGGATTCATCGCTGCACAAGCGAAACCGGAACCGTACCACTCCTGGTGCAGCCGAGTCGGCGAGTACTTCTGGGGACAGCGCGACCCGGAAACTGGGCTCTTCGACAGTTCGGGCGTTCGACGCAATGGTGTCTTCACTACGATGCAGGCGACGGTGGCACGCGATCTGATCGTCGCAGGCCGCCAGATCGACGATCCTCTGCTTGAGCGTATCGGCCGAGCGATCCTGGATGGTTACGCCCGTTTCGGATATGACGCGACTACCGGACAATTCTACAGTTCCCTTCACCTGGATGGCACGCCGGTGGAACCGCGCGCCGAGCGGGACCTTGTCACCGGACAGGATGGCAAGCCGGTCGGCTATCTCGCCGTTTGGCAACCACATGCCGGCTGGCACGAAGAACCGCTCGCGATGGCCAGGCCTTTGCCTGGGCGGCCGAAGAGATCAACCGCCAAGCTTACCTCGAAACGGCGCAGCGCTTCGGGCGGCTGATTCGTAAAGCGTGGGACGAGCGTTATGGACCATACGGTTCGTGGCCTGAACTCCGGAAGCGGCTTCGACCGCTAGAAACCGAGTACTATCAAGTAAGTGGCGTCCTCCACTCCCGGCAATCGGCCGAGGCAGAAGTCGATCCGCAGGCCATGAAGGCATATCGACAAGGAGGCTACGTCTACCAGGCGCCTTTCGGATTGTTCGCCGACCATTACGGCCGCGTCATTCAATTCTCGCTGAATATGTACCGGCTCACCGATAGCCAGCAGTGGATGAGCCTGGCCCGCGATGTCGCTGACGAGGCAATCCGGCAGCTTTGGCGCGACCGGATTTTCGTTGGGCATCCTACCAAGCAGCACTATATGAACACCGATCACGTCGGCATTTTGCTTTACGCCCTGCTGCAGCTCGACGCCACCTTGAATGGTCGAAATTGGAGCGGAGACGTTTATTTCTGATTCAAGCTCCCTCGACGCCTCCTCCGTCTGTTCGATGAGCGCGCCGCTGGTAGAATGCAACGGTGTTGTACGCCGTTCCTTCCGCTGGGAGAACACTCCTCTTTCGAGTCCGAGTGCATTTCCAGGAGGCTTCAAGTGAAACTCGCCTTCCCAGTTAGCACGACATTGTTGATTCTCACATTTGCGTCCCCGTGGGGCGTTGCATCGGAGGGGCCCGCCCAGACGGAGATCGGCGTGCTGACACTACACGGAGTAGGCAGTCATCAGCAAAGTGAGCACTTCGACGCGAAACTTCGAGAAGTCCTGCAGGAGAAAGCTGGCGAGAATGTCCGGATCGCAGTGAAGACCATTTACTATCACGGCGAGTCTCGCGGGCGCCAGGCAGAGCTCTGGAAGGAATACGATCGTCTGGAGGACGAAGTTCGCGGTTCGCTCGATCACAAGATGATTCGCAGGCTCATGCTGGCAACTGTCGGCGATGCGCTGGCCTATGGACACAATCCAAACGAAAAGAACAGCTTCTATCGTGGGGCACACGAGAAGGTTCGAAATGCCATCGACGAGTTGGAAGCTGAGCTTGGAGACAACTGCGTTGTCGTCGTCGTTGCCCATTCATTGGGATGCAAAGTGATTTTCGACTACCTCTGCGACGCGCAGGCCGGGCGAGGGATCTGGGAGGGCGAGGAGAGCCCCAGTGAATTCCGGAAACTTGCGAACCTGCGGCTTCTGATCACGACAGGATGCAATATCCCGTTTTTTGAATCCGCTGTGGGGGGAGCCGATCAGAGATTCTTTCGCGTCAACAAGGACTTCCAGTGGATCAACTTCTATGACCGCGATGACTTGCTGGGCTGGCCTCTTCGTCCACTGGGAGGGCGGTTCGCGGAGATTGTTCAAGACGAAGAGCGCAACAAGGTGGGCTCGCTGCTGACGTCCCACGTCAAGTATTGGAAGCACGATGAGCTAAACGAAGAGATCGCAGACAAGGTCCTCGAGCTCGTTGAGCCCAGGACGACGCCCGGCAAAAAGGAATAGCGAGATTGCTGCTTGTGGTGCCGCCGGTTTCACGTCTCCTCGTTTAACCCGAAGCCGGAGGCGATGGCGGGCGATGCGTGTGGACCGTCCATCCTACTTCCCGCCATCGCCTCCGGCTTCGGGTTAAACGAGATGTGAGGCACTTTCGAACGGGCCCCGGCATGGGCGAACGATGACGACGGGATCGCGTCACGGGTGGTTGGTACTGCGCCGCTTGTGTGCCTCCGATGCCGCCTGGTAGAGATCGGCAGTCAGTTCCCGCCATCCGTGGTGGTAGGAACGGAAGCAAACGCGTTGGTAGGGCTCCGAGCACCGCCGTACGCAAAAACGGATTCGCTCCTTGAGAATCCGTCGACACCGCGCGGCCAATTCGGGGCCAAGCTCCTCGGCGTGTTCGCCGACGCTTTCGGCCACGTAGATCATCGCTTCGGAGTCTTGCACGCCCTGGCGGAATTGTTCGAAGCGGACGGTGGGGATTGCACCATTGGGTCCGGGGGCGGCCAGCGCGAACATGTTCGGTTCTCGCTGTGCACAGCTTGAATGCGGCCAGCGGTTGTAGATGTTGGCGGTCCGGCCGCGGTCGTCCTGGATGACCGGCCAGAAATCGAGACCTATCCGACCGACGCCCCGCGTCCCGCAGTAGAGGGCGCGCTCAGCCATGCTGCGATACTTCAGCAATGAGAGGTTGTGATCGGAATTGTGCCGGATAAAGGCTACGCCCGGCCAAGTACGTTGTTGCCAGACGGACGGGAGACCTTCGTCCGGATCGGCCATGACCATGCCATAGCAGTACTCGTGACAGACGACCACGCCGCCGCCCTTCAGAGTGTATGGCTCGTGCGCTCGGGTCACGCTATGACAGCCGCGCGTCCAGCGGGCCGTGCCGGGGACGATTTCGTCAAAGGCCGCGAAGACCTCTGGTTCGGCCGTCCCATCCGACAGGATGCCCAGACACATCGCCTGCTCCATTCCGGCTGCGGCCAGTCGCTTTCGGATCTCGTCCAGCACGGGTTTCCAGAACGCCTTGCTTTCTTCCGTGCCGAAAGTTGGCACTTGAATCCGCTCGCGCCGGCCGCTTCTGCCGTCAACCATCGTCACTGTGTTCTGTTGACTTGCTCCTCGACTCGACCAACCTCCCGCATGCCAGAGATGCAAGGCAACGAAATCCGGCGCACCAAAGTGTTTCTTGACCAAGTCGATGTAGCGATCAAAGACAGTGAAGTCATATTCGAAGGAGCCGTCGGCCTGCTTCACCCAATAGATCATTCCGTCATCGTTGCCGAACTGGGTACGAGTCGATAACGGAATGTTGACGATTCTGTTGCTTAACTGCTCCAACAGCGCGAAGCTCGTCTCCACAAGCTTCCAGTGCTCTTCGGACCATTCCTCCACGTCGTATTGCAGGGCGAGGCTGGTCGGCGACTGGTAGACGCCTACGTAGGTGCGGAAGTCGCGCGGATCGGGAAGCTCCCAATCGGCCACGGACAGATGGATCGGCACGGCGACTGGTTCTGTGCCGTCAGCCGACAGAGTGAGCATCGCCTGATACTCGCCGGCAGCGGCGTCGCGAGGCACGTGCGCGGTTACCAGCACTGGTTGTAACGCTGCGCCGCCACGTTCGAACGGCCTATCGCCACTCGTTGGATGAACCGGCACCTCGACCGGCGGGACATCCAGTATTCCGTCGAACCAAGGGGGCCGTTGATACCCGTGGCCGTCGAGACGCGGAAAGCGAATCTGCACCTGCGCTGCGGGAATCGAGCCGTTGCCATCGACCGCCCTGAAGTCGCCAACCGTCGCTTTTAGTCCGCGGATCGGCCCGGTCGAGCCGATGACCACCTTCCCAGAAAACGCGCCGTTTCGGGCACCAATCAGCGCAACCGGCCGAATGCGCTCATTTGCGTCACCGTGGTCGAACACCGTAACTCGGTCGTTGATGTCATGGTTCCAGACCTGAAAACCCTGCGGACGCGAGACGTTCGCCGTCACGCCGGGGCCTTCCGCGGCCAGCCGCACCTCGGCCATCCCCATCGGCACCCATCCCATGTCCTTGCTGACGTTCTGATTGTTGAACCACGACAGGGCGACCGGGTGATAGTCGCTGCGGTGCAGTTCGATCGCCAGAACGTTGGTTCCTTTGCATAATCCATCCGAGGGCACGGAGACGGGGCCAAGATTGCGGTTGCGGGTAGCCAATCGCTTTGGCAGATCCGTGTCACCAGCCCGGATGCGTTTCCCTGCGTGCCAGGCGCCGGGCAACGGCTTGCCATCCACATCGACGAACGCTTCGTCGGGATAGTCGCTCCCCGGCGTGGTCGGCTCCAATCGGCCATCGGGCAGGTCTTTCCGGGCGACTTCCTGCCCGTTCAGATAAACGACGACTCCGCCGCGGTATCGCATCGAGAGCGTCAAGTTCTGCACGGCCGTGGGATCGTCGACGGCAAACTTGCCACGCAGGCAGAGCACTCCGGCGGAGAATCTGACTGCTGGCGCGAAGGCCACTTGAGCAACTGAACCCGGCCAGTTTGCTCCGGCCCGCGCGCGGGGCCAATCTGCGTCGTCAAAGTCGCTCGCAAGCCATCCGGCGGGCGGCGGGAGCGTCTCCATATGCTCAATGCGAGGATAGTGGCGATAAGGCACCTTGACCGGCAACACGGCCGGTTCGGTTGCTTCTTTGCCTGCCGCCTTCAAAGCCGCCGTCGGCACCGTCGGCTTCCGCATCGTGACGTGGAATCGCCAGTAACTGCTTTCGTCGAGGATCGTCCTCAGCCCGCGGTCATCGGCAGGTGGCTGATCTTCGGCAAACCCAATCGCCGGCAAACCCACGAGCCCCAATAGCAACAGTCTCACAGCAAGCCCTTGGGAACGGAACCGCGTCCGCCATTGCATGTCTAACCTCCACGAGTTTGGAGCACTGCTTCGCCCAGTCGTAGCCGCTCGGCAGTCATTGAGACGATTTGTTTCCTACGGGAGGAGTTGTTGTATAATGGGCCCGCCAGTGAAAGTCAAATTCTGGCGCCCGCGGCCGCCTTCGGCTTCGGGCTAAACGGACGATACAACATTCGTGATAGTGCACTGAGGAGACTGATGACCAAATCAACAAGTCGCACAATCATTGCGGCGGTGATCGTTATGCTGCTGAGCGGCGTTACCACGGCCTTGATCAATCCCAACTTCACGCCGATTCACGTGGTCGAGCAGTCGGCCACGATCGCGGTGCTCGACGTACCCAAGACGGTCGATGGCCAGCAACTCTCGCTAAATGTCGCCGAATTACTCAAGGGCAAACTGCAGCAGAAATCGCTGAGCCTTGACTTGTCGACGGCCAGTCCACGGGAGCAAGGTGACGCCGTTCATGGGCTGTTATCCAGGTCCGCTGGCGGCACGGCCTTGTTGCTCGCAGGCGAATACGTCGAGCGAGCCGAATCGGGCGAAAGTGGCTTCGACGATGGTGGGTTCGGAGCGAGCGGCTTCGGTGCGAGGCCCGCCACGGGAGGGCAAGAGGTAAACGCCCAAGCATTCCTTCATGTGTCCGGACGATGGATTTCTTTGTACGTCGGTGACGACGGGCAATACCAGGTGCGCAAGATCGACGGCCACATGGAAGGCACATGGGCTGGCGGAACCGACATGTTGTGCCGCGCCGTGCGTTACATCCTGACCGACGACGACCCCGAAGTGCCTTCGGCTTCCGGCGTCAGTTGGGGCACGGAACTGAAGATCGCCAAACTGGATGGCAGAGTCAACTCAGCTCGGCCCGTATGGCTTGACAACCAGCGTCCCCCGTACCTCTTCCTGGCCTGCGATCAGGGCGACCGGTTGTTCCGCTTCGACACGGACCGGCAGCAGTTCGAGGATCTGACCAGCATCCGGAAACTCCAATCCAAGTCGGTCGCCGCTGCCTGGGGCGAACTGAACGGCAACGATCGGTTGGACTTGGCAAGCTGGGACGGAGAGTCGCTGACCATGCATTTTCAGACCGTGGATGGGACCTTCCAGCCAAGCGTGCTTATGCCGCCCGGCATGTTGAAGCAACCTTGTCTCGGCTTGGCGGTGGTCGATGGGGGTGAAGCGGCACGGGTCGCCTTGGTGATTAGCACTCCCTCGGCACCAAGACTGCTGCTGATCAGAGAAGATTTTTCAGCCACGGTCAAGACTTTGCCCGCCGACGAAACTGCCGCTGGCGACCTGGGACCTGCTGGACCGTGCCTGGTAGCCGACTTCGATGGAGACCTACTGCCCGACCTGTTGCAGCCGTTTGCACGCGGTAGCCTGTTGTACAAGGGAAACCGTGAAACGGTCTTTGCAGCGGCAACGCCATCTCCCGTGGCGTTGGGGGAAGGGACATCGGCGGCGTTCTTGGGTGACTACGATGGCGATGGCCGTTTCGACGTGTTGACTGTGGCCGAGGACCGTCCGCGATTGTGGCATAACCTCGGGAACGCCACGTTCGTCGAAACTCGCGGTATCTCCGGCGAGATCGCCTACATTTCGCAGCCGCGCGGTATCGGCGGCATGACGGGCGACGTGAACAACGACGGTCGGCAAGACGTGCTGATCCTCTATTCGGACCGCCAGCCGCACCTGTTCTTCAACCGCGGGTTCCGCAGCTTCGGCCATGCCCACACGCTGGACCTGAACGAACGCAACCTCCTGCCGGATTCGGCCGAAGGACAGCAGGCCGGTTGTCTGGCCGAGTTCTCAGGCCACGGTGCCCAGGACATGGTCTTGGCGCTCGCCAACGGAGAAGTCTGGGCCATGTTGCGTGATGACGAGTACGACGACGGTTTGTATGCCGGCGCTTCGCTGGCCGCGGACTGCCCGTTTGCCGGCCCGATCAACGTCACGGCCGATGTTGACGGACGCAGCCTAGGTGCATGGAACGTATCGCCCGGATCATCAACGGCATTCTTCGGCCGCATGGAGGCCGGGCCTTGCACGATCGAGTGGCAACTGCCCAACGCCGAACCGCAGCGGCGAGAGATCATTGTCGAGGATCGTCCGGCGTGGTTTTCCATCAAGTGAACGGACGCAAATGAACCAGGCCCCACGGGCCATGGCGTGAACGAGGCGAGAGGCTCAGCGGGAGCTTCGCTCTCCCGGTTTCTGCACGTTTTCCAGTATCTCGCTTGCCGTTCGCTGTAGGATGCGATCGATGGCGTCCTCCGACACGTTCAACTGGCGGAGCCGTTCGGCTAGCCGCACGCGTTGAGTGAGGAGAGTCGAGTGGTCGTTCTGTACGTCGCTGCCGAAAATGATCTTGTGTGCCAGCCCTTCTTGTGCCAAGCGTTCGAGCGCGGTCTTCACGTCGGGCCCTTTGCGGTGTTCCAAGTGCATGTGGTGGATGTAGAGATTGGGCAGTGCCTTCAGTTCGCGAACGGTGACGTCGAGTTGTCCGCCGGCCAGGTGTGCCAGGATTACGGGGAGACGAGGGAACCGGCGAGCTACGTCAGCGCAACGCGAATGCGACGATCCCGTGCCCTCGGCCTCTGTATGGAACACGATCGGCATTCGTAACTGTTGTGCCTTATCCCAAAGCGGGTCGTATGCCCGGTCGTCCACCTCGACCGAATGCTTGCTCCACTTGACCAGCGTCTTGAGACCCAGGCAACCGTTCGCATGTAGCCGTTCGATGTGCTCAGGCGAATCCGGGCCTTTGCGGGGATGCCCCGGAAAGCCGTGTGTGTTCAACTGCACCAACCCGAATCCGACGAATACATCGGGGTAACGACCGACGATTTCGAACATGTGTGGATCACCCAGGAACAGGCGACCATAATCGCCCTCGCGGTAGTAGATGCTCAGCAGTCCGAGCTTGAAGCCATGCTTTCGAGCCATCATCACGGAATCGTGCAAATCCGTGATCGCCGTGACGTGCACGTGCGTGTCGATCATGGTGGTCTGCTTGGCTCGGGGCACGGGCAAGGGATAGCCGTCTTCCGGATCGGCGCGGAACGTGAAGCTGAATCGCACTCGGCCCCCTTCGCCAATGTCGCTGGCAACATTGTAGAGAGTCGGTGCGCCATCTCCTCCGGCACCTATCAGGCGCGCTCCTTCGCTATCGTACAGGCTCCCAACGCGCTCGGTATTCAATGCACAACGCCATTGCGTCCGGAGGCCCTCCTCGGTGCAGATGACGTAGGTCGGTCGATTTCCTTGGGCATCCGCCGTTTCCAGCAAGACGGAGATTTCCTTTCCCTCGAACGATTCGCCCAACGGATCGATGTCGTACGGGCGGACTCGCAATTGTTGCACTTCGCCACGCTGTTGCCGGTAAGCGATGGCGTCATCGAATCGAATTCGATTCAGTTGAACGTAGCTGAACATCCAACGATCGGCACCTTGAGGGAAGTCGGCCTCCGTCTGAAACGTGACTTCACTGTTGGAAAGGACCACAGCCGATTGCCGACCGGCAATTGTCACGCTGGTCTGGGTCCGCTCGACCACCATCGGCGGTTTGAGCTTGAGAGAAAACAGCGGATCGTAACGCTTCTTGTTGACGTAATAGACGGTGATCGCAATGGGTCGGTCAGTCGTCGTTGCCTGGGGGCGCGGCTCGGCAAGTGCGAGTGTTGGTACGCCGATGGCATACTGACCCTGCCGGTAGAAGGCAAGGCGTTTCTGCATCATCGGCAGGTCGCGAACCTCGAATGCTCCCGCAGGCAACGAGGTAGCGGCCGCCAAGGCCAGGACCAGATATGCCCACTTGTCGGCAGTAGTCGTGTTGGCCATGTGTTAGTCTCCTGAACTCTCCGGAAACTGCAACCATGAACTCAGGATAGCAGCATTTGACGGCGCGCGGTACTTTGCCGGATCTTTTCTGGTATCCTGTCGTCTGCATCCAGTCGGTCTGCACACACGGTGTCTTCATTCATGGGGCCGGAGGCCATATGAAAACCACTATCCGAATGCCCGTAGCGTTCCTCGCGTTGTCTGTCGTTGCTTCAACGACCGTTGCGTCGGATTCTCGCCACATGGAAGGCGAACACCTGGACATGAACGGATTCCGCGTGTTCTGGAATCCCGAAGCCGGGTACTCCGGGCACGGCGGGATGGCACTCTCCTACGTGAAGATCCCACAGGGAACCACGCGTACGCCTGAGAACCTGACGTTGTCGACTCGTTTCGGGCGACCGTTGCCACCCGGTGACTATCGAGTATGGATACGCTATCACGACCCAGTGCCAAAAGCGAAACTCTCGGTGGGCGGCACCGATGTCGAGTTTTCCCTTGCCAAGGGGCTCCGTTACGCGATAGTCCCCATCAGTATCCCAGAACCGGCCTCGGATTTCTCGTTGCAGGTTCTCGAGTGCGGTATCCGTGTGATCATCGACTGGATCTTCATCACGAACGATCCCCATTGGCAAGTCACGTCAGATAATCGCGGCCAGCGACTGGCGCCTCGTCCTGCGGAGCCAGAGGTTCCGAGCGAGCGGGACGGTAACTGGATCGCCAACGCGAGTTTCGAGGCGGGGCAACCGGTCGACCTGCGGGCGCCCTACCAGCACAATCTCGCACTCTATTCGAACATGGCCGACGCGCAACACAAGGTCCACGGCCGGCACAGTCTGAAGGTCACAATCGTAGATCTTCCCTGGCGGGATCACTTCTTCAGCGGATCCGAGATAGTCTACGGTCCCGTGTGGCTGCGTGAGGCGCAGCAATACCGATTCAGTGTGCAACTGCGAAGCGACTTGCCCGCCAAAGCGATCGTCCACGTCAATTCAAAGGAACTCGGAAGCGCGGGACAGGCGTCAATTCAGCCAAGCTCCGAATGGCAACAGCTCGGCCTGGACGTCGGGCCGGTCAAAAAGCCTGGCTTGTACACGGTGTCGGTACGATTCGAGGCCGATCGCCCGGGCAACGTCTGGATCGACAATTTGTTCTTCGGCAAGGGGCAGCAGTTCTCGCCGCGCGAACCGGTCGAGGCGGGGCCGACTTGGCCGCGACCGGGCAACGTGATGCGGCCCGGTGAACAAGACGCAAAGATCGCCGTTTGGCGCGAACCTAGTGCGACGAATCCGTCGAGATTCGAATACCGTGTGTATGACTGGAACGACCAGATAGTCGCGGACGGTCAAATCGACCTCTCGGACGCGCCCAACGGGTACTGTGAACGCACACTGCCTTTGCCCGCCGACACCACTGGTGTGTATCGCATGCACTACCGGACCGTGCTGAGCAACGCTCCCGATGTATGGCGTCAGGCGTCATTCTGCGTGTTACCCGAGCACCGAGAAGACTGCCCGGGCCCTATCGGCGTATACGGTTCCTTCGCTCCGCAGGCTCTTTCGATCTACTCGCTTGCTGGATTCTGCTCGACCAACACCTTGAGCCCGGCCGGCCACATTGCCACGTGGAACCGTGTCGAACCGGTCTTTGGCGAAGGATACACTTTCCGCGACGCGGATGTGGATCGAGCACGGGAGCATGGGATTCACATCATGTGCAATATCAATACGCAACGAGACACGGTTTTTCCGAAGGGGCTTCCAATCCGTCCGGGCAGTGCGCGCGACACCGAAATCGGCCATCATCAGGGTGCTTTCCCCGTTTCGGCTTGGAAGAGTTTCGTTGGGGCACTATCCAAGCACTATCAGGGCCGTATCCGCGACTACTTGATTGTGGACGAGCCGGCCTACCAGTACACTCCCGAGGAGTATTTCAAATTGCTGAAGGCCAGCAGCGAGGCGATCAAGGCCGCGGATTCCGCCAACCGCGTGTGGATGCACACGCATACGGTCGTCAAACCCGAGTACCTCAGGGTGCTCGACCAACTCGACGCACATCTGTACTGCGACGGATTGTACGACTACGTACGCACTCGCGACCGTGGCGAATTGCTTCGAGAGTGGAGCCATAGACGCAATCGACCTGTCTGGGCCGTTGAGTACGGTGGCTTCGCGACATTCTACGTTGATCCGTCGGTCAGCGTGGAGGATTTGCCGGTTAGCCTTGCAGCACGCGATAACGTTGTCTGGTCGTTGGAGAGTGCGATTCGCAGCTTTGGATGGGCGTTGGCAGAACGCTACTACCGCTACGACGCGAGGTTCACGGGCCACGATAACTACATGACCATGTTCGAAGCGGACGGGACGCTGAAACCGGCCGGCGTTGCTCTCGCATTACTCAACGCCAAACTCGCTGGGCTGCGTCCACGCGGTGAAATCGAGGTACCAGACCCGATCCAGGCTTTCCTGTTTTCCTCCGAGGATCGCTCGTTGCTCGCGATTCGCCATGCAGATAAAGGTGCCGCCAACATCGAAATCAGCCTGGAGCCGGCGGTTATCGAGATCACCGACTGCTTGGGCAAGCCAATTTCGCCCATCGTCAAGGATGGAAAGGTGCAGTTGGTTGTAGACCGCCAGTTCCGCTACATGACTTTCGCGGCATCCAAGTTGGACAGCGTGTTGTCCGCAATCTCGGCGGCTCGAAACAAACCGGCGGTCAACGTCCGTTCAAATCTACTCCGCCAGTCGCAACAGCCGCTTGTTCTGCGCATCGAGCTGACCAATCAAACCGGCGAGGAATTCGTTGGGTTCGTCTGCCCGGAAAGCAAGAGCCTCTATCATTTCGCCGGCTACGTTCCGATCCGGCAGCAGAAGCATGAATTGCGTTCACGCCTGATGCGACGCCTCCGCCTTGCTGCTGGCGAGTCGACGGCAGTTGAGTACCGGCTGAACTACGACCACGACTGGCACTTTGACAAACAGTTCCCCGGTGCGTTGATTGAGTTCAATCTGGAGGGATCGAGCATCTCGCAGATTCTCAAACTTGATCTCGAGCCGACGAATTAGCCGAGTTCGACGCGACACGGCGGGATGGTAATTTGGATTGCCGCAGAAGAAATGCACGAAACCTTTTCCAACACGCTACGATAACGAATGTAGGGGACACTGCGGCGCTGCTGCTCGGTTCGGCGGCGGCAGAGGGCCGAGTGCAGCCGCGCCAATAAGAAACATGGACGCCGCCGAGCACTCCTAGGAGGTCTGGCATGTCACACATCGTTCGAGACACCACTTTTGGCACGATCGACATTGTCGTGAATGAACACCGCGTTTTCTTTCAACAACGCTGGCTGTACCAGTGGAATGTTGCCGCCGGACAACCGGCCTGGACCCGGACACAGCGACAGGAATTTCACGCACAAGTCGACCGCGACACCTGGCGGTCCTGGTCCAACCGCGTGACGCTTCGCGCAACCGGCGACCACGAGGTGGCAGACGGAAGGGACTGGCCCATCAATCTCGACGTGCGTTGGGTCACCGCTCGTGGGCATTTCACCGTTGTCGTTACGAAAGTCGCGCCGGGCACGAGCCCCACCAGCAGCGTTGACTGGCGCGCACGCCGGATCAGGCTCGATACGGGGGACTTTCGCACTCGCTCCGCTTGTACCACGGCGACGCCCACCACACCCCAGGTCTGCCGACCCGGATTCCGCACCGTGCCGCACGAGGTGGGGCACTCCTTCGGCAATACGTCAGTGCTGTCGCGCGGGGACGAATATGTCGCATCCAGCGCCCATCTGGCCGACTCAGCCAGTATCATGAATATCGGCACGGAACTGCGACAGCGGCACTTTCGAACCATCCTTGGCGAAATGAACAGGATGATTAGCGGCGTGACTTGGCGCGTCTTGCGGATTCGCAATTGAACCCGGCCGAATGGACTACAAGAGCCTCGATATGTCATCCATTCTCGTTTCGTGCCGGTCGTCGGTATGGATGCCTCCGTTCGACTGGAGTAAACTTGTGCTCTGGCTCAACGGGATTTCTATCTTTGCCATCAAGGAGAAAACGATGCAAAAGGGTATCGCGTTTTATGCGTTCGGGTCGATCGGAGCCGTCTTGGCGGTTGTCTTGTGCGGCGTGACTCTGGCCGACGAAATGCCCGAGAACGTGGCTCCCAAAGCAAAAGTCTCGGCAAGCAGCCAGTTCAGCGATGCCTATCGTCCGGAAATGGCCATCAACGGCGTCGTTCCTTCCGAGTTCCAGCAGGACGGCGACTGGGCAGTCCAGGCAACGCAAAAAGGGAACTTCACACTCGAGTGGGACAAGCCCGTGGACGCGGCACAGATCATCTATTACGCCCGCGTGACCAGTCCGTTGCTGGAATGTTTCAAAGACTACGAGGTCTATCTGAACGACGACCCGAAGCTGGCTGTGCGGGGTACGCTGGAGCATCGTCGTGGACCGCAGATGATCAACTTTCCGAAGCAGCAGGTGACGAAAATCCGCATCGAGTTTCTTTCGTCGCATCCCGATTCGCCCAACCCGGGCGCTGCCGAGATCGCCGTGTATGCACGACCGGTGACCGAGAAACAACTGGCCGAGATGCGGATTCCCCCGGAAGAAAAGACGCCCGAGGCGTTGGCACTCCGCCGGGAATTGCTCGACGGAAGGCTCGGCTTCAAGGACATCCTGCTGCTGAAACGCAAGCCGTTGAACATCTCGCACGTTTACGTCTATCACGTCGAAGGATTTCGGCCTGGCGGCGGGATTTATATCTTTTCGCCGAACGAAGAGGGTGGCGATCTGAAGTGTATCTTCGATGCCGGTGAAGGCATGATCACCACGGCCGATCTGTCGTACGACGGCCGGGAAGTGGTTTTCGCCCTGCGGCGAGGCGGGCACGTTGGATCGAACCCGGTGGCCCATATCGAAGATATCTCGCGCTACGAGGACGAGGAGAGCAACTACCATATTTTCAAGATCAATATCGACGGCACCGGCCTGACGCAGTTGACGCATGGCACGTACAACAACCTTGACCCGTGCTGGTTGCCGGATGGCGGCGTCGCGTTTATTTCCGATCGGAAACCGGCTTATGCCTACTGCTATGTTGTGACTTCGCCCGTCTTATATCGCATGGAAAGCGACGGCTCGAAGCAGAAGCGGCTTTCGGCCAACTATCTGATGGACTTCACGCCGTCGGTACTCGAAGACGGCCGAATCATCTACACCCGTTGGGAATATGTCGACCGACCGGCATGCCCGATTCAGAGCCTGTGGGCGATCAACCCCGACGGCACTCAATTGACCGGCTTCTATGGCAATCGAGTGATCTCGCCGGGCACGTTCATGGACGCACAACCGATCCCCGGCACAAACCAGGTTCTTGCGACTGCGACGAACCATAACGGCTCGTGCCGTGGCGGAATCGTGGCGATCGACCCTTCGAAGGGAGCCAATGCTCCCGAGGCGATCCGGAACCTCACACCGGAAATCGACATCTACGCGCACCGACTCGGCGGCGGACCGTGGGGTAATGGCATGCTGGACTGCCGGATCGGCGGAACCTACGAGAAGCCACTGGCGATCAACGAAAATCGGTTTCTGGTCTCCAAAGGCGGTACGCTCCAACTCCGCGACTTTGACGCGAACGCCGTCTCGCTGCTCTTCCCGGAGGGCGGGATGGGATATTACTGTCCCATGCCGATCCGCCGGGCGGACCGACCGCCGGTGCAAACCGGAACCGTCATGGACCACGATGCCATGTTGCCGGAAGACGGCAGCGTTTCGGGTGCGTGGGCGACGGTGTTTGTGCAGGACGTCTACAACGGCCTTGAACCGGACGTGAAACGCGGTGAAATCAAGCAGATTGCGGTCGTGCAGGAAATCGAAAAGAGTACGCACACGCCGCAGAACAACCAGCGGCTGGACCATCCCGGTATGCGGAACATCGCGGTGTTTGGGTTCCAGTTTCCGTTGGTCTCGTGCGGTGCGACGTACGCCCCGAAGAAACTCTGGGGGTTTGCCGACGTGAACGAGGACGGCAGCGCCGCGTTCGAGGTACCGTCTGAGGTGCCCATCTATTTCCTCGCACTCGACGCCGAAGGACGCGCACTGCAACGGATGCGCTCGTTCACTCACCTGATGCCGGGCGAAGTGCAAGGATGCGTTGGATGCCACGCGGACCGAAACTCCACCACCTCGCACAGCGGCAGTCAACTGACGATGCGCGGCGCTGTCCAGAAACTCGAAAGGCCCGCTTGGGGCGTCAAGGGGTTCAGCTACCAGGAGGTTGTCCAGGGAGTATTCGACCGGAACTGCATCGAGTGCCACAACGAGCGCGAGCAACTCGGCAAGGTTGATTTGACCGGCGATATGACCGATTTCTTCAACGTCTCGTACGATATTCTCTGCCGAACCGGGACACAGGCCGAGCGGAATTGGATCCAGCACGGCAGCCCGTCGGGCCCCGAATATGACAACGTGCGAGGCATGAGCCCGTACACCGAATGGATCTGGACGATCAACGGGGCGGGGCACAATGTATTGGAGATCGCGCCTCGACGTTGGGGCAGCCCGGCCAGCAAGCTGGCGGAGATTATTCGGACCGGCCATCCGGACAAAGATGGCAACACGCGCGTCGATGTGCCGGACGAAGATCGGCGGAGGGTCTATATCTGGCTTGACCTGAACGTGCCCTATTACGGCACCTCGTCGTCGAACCACAAGGCCCGACTCGGCAGCCGGCGGATGTTGCCACTGGATCTGGATTCGACGCTGGGCGAGGTGGCCACGCGGCGTTGCGCCAATTGTCACCAGGAGGGCATCCCACGCAAGTTCTACACTCGCGTCATGAACCCCGAAAACAACAGCTTCCTCTTGGCCCCGCTGGCCGCGGAGGCCGGCGGCACCCAGAAATGCGGCCAGCCAGTGTTCCTGTCGAAGGACGATCCTGATTATCAGAAGATCCTCAAGACCTTCGAGCCGATCCACGAGCTACTGAAAGAACGCCCCAGGGCCGACATGGAGGGATTCACGGTACTTTGTGATTAGGGCTTTCCGGACAGGCCCGGTGTGGACGTGCGTGTCGTAATCCATGCACGACACGAAGAAAGAGTTCGCAATTTGCGAATTTCCATCTTGCCGGTTCGTGTTTTGCGAACTAGAATGATCCTGGATGCCGATAAACGGTGTGGAGTGGCAACGAATGCGGGTCATTTCCAGAGCACGGCTGAAGGACTTCTGGGAGACCACTGGACACGAGGATGCCGAGGGGCCGCTCAGGGCGTGGTACACGCACGTCAGCAATAGGACTGTGGCTTGGCAATCTTGGGGCGACGTGAAGGTCGAGTTTGGCACTGCGAGTCACGTCGGCAATTGCGTCGTTTTCAATATCGGAGGAAACAAATACCGGCTGGTCACGCGCATATTGTATCCCAGCCAGAAAGTCTTCATCCTCAGAGTCATGACGCACAAGGACTACGACGACGACAAGTGGATTGATGAATGCGGCTGTTATTCTCCGCCGCCGAAGCGGAAAAGGAAAGGGCGATAGGATGACTACTAGGACTTCCTCCCGTTTCACGGGGAAGAACCGAGATTCCTACCTGGAGCTTGTGCTGGCATTTCCGCTGTGCTCGATCCGTTCCGAAGAGCAGTTCAAGGGAGCCCAGGATGTCATGGATGGACTTGTAAAGAAAGGAAAGTTGAACTACGGCGAGGAAATGTACCTTGACGCCTTGAGCGATTTGGTTGCTGCGTATGAGGAAGAGCACTACCCCATTGAGCCACCGTCGGATGCCGACATGCTTCGTCACCTGATGGAAGCGAAAGGCGTCACGCAGACGCAACTGAGCCGAGAAGCAGAGATCGCCAAGTCAACAGTCTCCGAAATACTTGCGGAAAAGAGGTCGTTCAGTCGGCAGATCATTCGGAAGCTGGCTGACTACTTCAACGTGGACGTCAGCGTGTTGGCGGGCAATCTGTAAGTGAGTTGTCTTACAGGCCCAATAAATTGCGGGCGAGTTTCAAGTCCGACGCTAATCCTGTCGAGGCTGCGCTGTCGTCGGCCCGGCCACCTGCTCGAGCGTCGCCGCTCCGCCCTTGCCCGGTTTGGCGATATAGTGGACCGGCGTGGTCTTGGTCGGCTTTCCGGCGGCGTCTTTTTCCTGGATCAGCTCGCCATCGGCCGTAAACTCCTGACGCTGCTCGCCGCGCGTCCGCGTCCAGCCCAACCGGCTGCCGTCTTCGGCGTATTGGTATTCGTCACGCCAGTTCTTGGGGAAGTCCAACAGCGGGTCGACATAGACGCCCTTAACAGCCGGGTCCGTGTAGTCGACGACCTGGATGCAATGCCGATCGTCGTAGACGCGCTTCTCGTTGGCCAGGTAGTAGAGGCAAACGAAGCCCGGCGCAGAGTAGTATTGGCCGTTATGGACAAAGACGCCGATGTCCACGCGGTTGGATTCCATCTTCGAGCCCGGTGCGATCGGACTCCGCCGGTGGTAGGGCACGATCAGTTCGATTCGTGAGCCCGTATCGTCGAGCTTGTTGATGCGGATGCGGTCTGCGTCCCCACGCAGCACGACCCAATGGTAGGTCAGGGGCTTGCCGTCCAGGTCCTTGCTGCCCTCGGCGCTGACGACCATGCGGCGGTCGTGCTTGGTCGACTTAACCACGCGGGCGATGGCGCAGGGCGTGTCGAACATGCGTTCGCGCGGGGCAACGTCAAAGTAGTCGCGGCCCACGATCGGTTGGTCTTCCTCGATCACCTTGATTTGCACCATGGGTGGCAACGACTCGAGCGTCATGTCGTGGGCCAGGGTCACCATCTTCTCCACCTGGATCTGGGCTCCGTCGAAGACCGTGGGATGGGCCTTGCCGGTGAGATAGTCCTCGGGCGTTTCAACCATCTTGTTGCTGCTGCGGAAGATCATCTGCACGGCGGCCATCAGCGTGCCGGACTTGGCCAGCTTCTGCTTGACCTCGGGCCGGAACGCCGCCAGGGTAGCGGCGACGGCGTTCATGAATGCGCGGTCCGATCCGGACGAGCCCTGCGAGATGATCATGTACGGCGTGTTGGCCGCAAACACATCGCCGTGCCCTTTGCCATCGACTTGCGGGTCGTGGTCGCGGTGCTCGGGGTAGAAGTACATGTGGTTGCCAACGTACTGCAGATACAGCAGCCCAGCGCCGCGCGGGCGAGTCAAGGCGAGCCGGGGTTGGCTCCGCCAGAATGCTCCCGACGTTAGAGCCGTCGACGAGTTGCCGATCGTGACGCCGTTGTACAGGAACGAAAGCTGAAGCCCGTGATGCAAATTGCGTTTGCGGGCTTCCTCGGAGAACTCGATGCGAGTCAACTGCGGAAGGGCTTTGAAATTCATGTTCGAGTGGTCGCTGTCGTGGTTGTCGTACAGGTCACCGTGGTTGCCGGCTGCGGTGCCTTCCGCATCCCACGTGCGCAACAGATCGCCAGCCTTGCCCAGCCCGGCGGCAATTGCCTTGTCGGCGGTGGCCTCCCGGTCGAGTTTGAAGAAAGCGTGAAACACCCCGAGCTTGGCATTCCAGGCCGTATTCCCTTCGCCGACCAGCACTTGGCCGTCCTGTATCTCGGCCGGCGTGACCTGGTAGTGCCAACCCTCAGGCTTCACCTCGAGCGGCTTGCTGGCTTTATCGAGGATGTCTTTGAATCGATCGTTTTCGCGCAGGCTCTTCAGATCCTCGTCGGCCTCCATGTGCCTGGCGTCGCGGAAGCCCAGTTCGACGGATTTTTCGAGCGCCGCCAAAGCCTCGTCATTTCTGCCTTGCCGAGCCAGGACGCAGGCTAGGTTGTAGTGGGAACTGGCATTGTGGGGCACGCGCTCGATCGACTTGCGGAGGACCTGCTCGGCCTGCGCGTACTCGCCGCGGGCCAGCAACGCGGCGAACGCACGCACGGACGCGGCTTGTTGGACCTGCAGCGACGGGAGATCGAACACGCTGGGGGCATCGGGCGTCTGCGGTTCGTCCGCCGCCCGGAGAGACGCGACCGGCACGGCAAGGATCAAGAGGCATAAGACAGATCGGATGCGGTGAGTCAATTTGGCGCTCCTTGTCTGGATTATCGTGTTCCTTGGATTCCGCGATAAATCGCGAACGAATATTCGCTGCACGATTTACTCAACACGACACCAAATCAGCGTAACAGACGAACCGCTCCGGTGATAGACTCACTGGCATCGCTTTGGAATTCGTGTATCCTATCATGGCAATCGCCAGCATACCTATTCCTTCAACCACAGGAGACTGCAACCATGAGACGATCCTGCCACTTGATCACCGCTGTTTCTGTTTTGGCTTTTCTCTTGTCTTCCGTCTTTTCGGCGTCAATTGTCCCTTGCTTGTCGGCAGCCGAATGCCAACTGGAAAAGGGCGACCGCATCGTTTTCCTCGGCGATTCGATCACGGCGGGAGGCGTTCGCAAGGATGGCTACGTGACGCTGGTCGCAGACGCGACTGCCGAGTGTCTTGCCGATTTGGAGATCGAGGTCATCGGTGCCGGGATCAGCGGGCACAAGGTGCCCGATTGCCAGAAACGACTGGATCGCGACGTGCTGGAGAAGAAGCCGACGATCGTGGTGATCTACATTGGCATCAACGACGTGTGGCACTGGAACCGCAACGTGGGAACGACCAAGGAAGATTTTGAATCCGGTCTGAACGACCTGATCAAACGATGCCAGGGCGTAGACGCTCGCGTAATCCTCTGCACGCCCAGTGTGATTGGCGAGAAAACCGATGGTTCGAACCAATTTGACGCGATGCTGGAGGAATATTCAGAGATCAGCCGCAAAGTGGCCGCCGCCACCGACAGCCAATTGGTAGATCTGCGCGGGAAATTCCTCGCCTACCTCAAACAGTACAACAACGAGAACAAAGAGAAGAACGTGCTAACCACCGACGGGGTGCACCTGAATGCCGCCGGCAATCGGTTCGTGGCGGATTGCATGCTTGAAGCTCTGGGCGTCGGCGACGTGACGCCGGGCCGTTTGTTGCGGCACATCGTGATGTTCAAATTCAAGGATGGGACGAGCGACGAGGATGTTCGTAAGATCGAGGACGCCTTTGCCGCGTTACCGGGCAAGATCGACGCTATCTACGACTTCGAGTTCGGAACGGACGTGAGCGTCGAGGGCAAGGCGGCCGGCTTCACGCATTGTTTCCTGGTCACCTTCCGCAGCGATGCAGAGCGCGCGATCTACTTGCCTCATGCGGCGCACAAGGAGTTCATTTCGGTGGTCGGTCCGCACGTGGACAACGTATTGGTGCTGGACTACTGGACGCGTTAATCCGTGATCACGGCCGACTGGGGCGTCCGACCGACCTGTTTCCCTTGAGCTGACGTCTGAATCTGGCATGAGCCCGTTCGTAGTGCCGCCTTCAGGCGGTTTCTTGTGGTGCCTTGCGTTCCGGGACCGCCTGAAGGCGGCACTAACCAACTCGTGCGCCGGCCCGCTACGGATTGGCGACCACGGGCAACTGCACGGGGATGATGGGCGTGACCTGACCGGAAACGCCTTCCGTCGGCGGATCCAACACGACATCGATCAAGTAGTGGAAGAGCCGCCGCAGCGGTTCCGGTTCGATTTCTTGAGCTATCGCCGCGGCACGCTGTTGATGCTTGTCGACCAGGCGATGGGCCTTTTCGAACACGGCCGCTTCGTGGTAGAGCTGGCGAACGCGGTTCACGCGAATCGCCGCGGGGCGCCCGTCTTCGGCGACCAGAGATAGCAGCTCGTCTTGCTTTTCCGGCGAAAGTCCCTCCAAGGCAAGCGCCCACAGCACTGTGGGCCGCCCGCCAATGGCGTCGCCGCCCGCCGACATCTTGTTGTGGTTGTCGCTTTGCCAATCGTTCAAGTCGTTTACGATCTGAAACGCAACGCCCAGGTTGCGAGCGAACTGCCTGATCGGCTGTGCGTATTCGTCCGACGGTCCCGCCAGACGAATGCCCGCGTACACGGCGGCTTCGAACGCTGGGGCTGTCTTCAGGGCGTAGATCTTCAGCGCGTCGATCGCTTTCAGCCGTTTGCTGCGCGAATCGCGCCACATAAGCTCCGCCCCTTGCCCCTCGGTCAGTCTCCCATGAGCCTCTGCCAGTGCGTCGAGAATATCCACCACCACGCGCGACCCCCGTTTCCCGGCTTCGCGGCTCACCAGACGTCACCCCAGGCCGATCGTGCATCCGCCCACATTGTTTGCTTTTTTCTCTCCCGACAGGCGGTTCCCTCGCT
>JACKQG010002011.1_pt1 | contig 24795 bp, 22 predicted proteins | sample 8237621 | NCBI WGS metagenome assembly JACKQG01 (sample SAMN15677084, study PRJNA649215) | marine metagenome | biome: marine; feature: Black Sea; material: saline water; isolation source: suspended particulate matter (SPM) from the Black Sea western gyre | collected 2013-06-09/2013-06-10 | depth... | reverse complement strand
CAAATCCCGAAAGCACAAACCATTTGCGAACTAAAATAACATAAAAATAGTCGCGTAAATGAATTTCAGGCTCATCTGATTTCTGCTGATAATCGCCATTTATGTTTTGATAATTATTATCTGTGTTCATATAGGTAACATCCAAAATATTATGGTAATCTTTCGTTTATGGACTTTGGGGATAAATACTAAATAGAGTGAAATTCGGGCTTTACGTCATTTTCTTCTTCCTTGGCTTTGTGCCAACTTTAGGATAGAAACTTAATCTTTAGGGAAGAAGGGTTAGTATCTCCGCCCCAAGATGATTAGAATCGCTAACCCAACAGTTGAGACATCCCTTGCTATACTTACAACCTGTTTCCAAACCTTCTCTTTTTGCTTGGGGATAAAAATCGTGTCTCCTGATTTTAGAATTGGCATAAGAGAAAATTGACCTTCTGTCAATACTTTTTCCAAATCAACTTCGATTCGATTCTGACCGCTCTCTACACCCTGAATGAGCATTGCCCTCTCCAAGTCTGCATCGGTGGTTGGGCCTCCAGCGATAATTATAGCTTCCCAAAAATTTGTTGTTTGCGACAACTCATAAGTGTCTGGCTTTCTAACTTCACCTATCACGCTGATAGTCATAGATATCGAAAAAATAGTGTGAAGCGGTGGAATATTTTTTGCTTTTTCATCAAGAGGTACTATTATTGTATCTCCCTCAAAAACCTGTGGGTAGCTTTCTATATCGCCTGAGATAAGATACTTTGTCATATCCACCTTCTCAGACCTTGGATTATGGGAAGCAGGATGAATAATTATCACCTCATCTATTTTCGCCCACTTCGAAAATCCTCCGGCCGCAAACAACACACCTGCTAGACTTGCTGTTTCATTTACCTGATATGAGCCAGGTTTTATTACCTGTCCAGCAATATTTACCGGGAAAGTTGGTTCATCTGGTAGTTGGGTGCTTTCAACAAAAATTGCCGCGCCTGGAGAAACAATCGGATTTGCATTTAGGTCTTTTCCGGTGAGATAGTCGTCAAGCGAAATTTTTTGTGGCGCATAGCTATTTGGGGTCTTTTCCCCTCCTTCATGGGGGGGGGCAAGCACCCAAATTTTGCGCAAATCCGCAAGTTGCGTCAATCCTCCTGCTAAGGTTAGCACATCTAAAAGTGACAAGGATTCTTCTAATTCATGGGTGCCAGGTTTCGCAACTGAACCCAATACAGTGACCAAGGTTTTCGCGCGTTCCGATCGACTAATGCGAGGAATAAAAACAACATCATTTTCTTTCAGGATGGGATTTGCGGAGAGGTCATTTTGCTTTACGAAGAGAGAAAAATCTATCTCCTCCTCTTGTATTTCGCCTTCTTTATCAGTTCGGAATAAACGTACATGCTTCAAATCAGCAAGCTCCGTCATACCGCCTGCCGACGTGATAAGCTCTTGTAAGGTTGTATTGTCAATCACTTTATAGTATGTAGGCGCTTTCACTTGTCCGATTATATGCACAGGAAAACCTTCAAAAGCTCGAATCGAAACCGTAATGCGGGGATTTTTCAGATACTCTGAAAGACGTCTTGTCAAAAGATTTTGAATTTGAGTTACTGTTAATCCTGAAACATTTAAAATTCCCACAGGTGCAGGCATCGAAATAGTACCATCCGGTCCGACATACACTATCCCACTTAAAGATTCCTCGCCCCAAACAACAATAAATAAAGTGTCACCGGGGCCCACTGTATATTCTTTTTGAGGCATGGATGAAAAAGTTGAGAGCTCTGGTTGGATGCCAATTTTTTCCTGTCCATAAACATTAAAGGAGTAACTTAAAATACAAATAGGGATAAGGACGGAAAAAATGAGTTGACATAACTGGATTGAAAATTTTTTATCCGACAAAAACAAATAGTTTTTCATAACTAGCGTCGTGGTAGACTAAAGATATTCAACCTTCGAATCAATTCGAGGCTAATACTGAGAAGTAAAATCTGTGAAAAGTGCGCTTTTAGCCCATTTTGATGCGTTTCAATTATTGTTTCGGTAATCGAAATTCCAAGCCAAATTACCGAACATGAAATCAAAACTTATCAGATATAGATTTCATAACCTATTTTATTTTCTAAAAGCATCATAATTATACTATAAAGCCTAATGAAATGTCAACCAATAAATTTTTCTTGCCAAAGGCTTGCAAATATGGTATATTTTGGAGATAGTTTAGGATAATATAAATTACACGCTTTCTAATTCACATAGTAGTGCCAGGAAATTCATAGGTTCTATGTGGAGAGGACGAAAGCGGAAGATAAACTAACTTGCGAGAGTTGAACTTATTCGGTACCATGTAAGAATTTGTTCCTCTCCATATTTCTAAGGAGGTCATTCTTGACTGAAGTAACAATGAAGGAACTTCTGGAAGCAGGAGTTCATTTTGGGCATCAGACGCGAAGATGGAACCCCAAAATGGAAAAATATATCTTCGCAGAGAGAGGCGGTATATATATTATCGATCTTCAAAAAACTCTGCGAATGTTGCAAGTCGCTTGTGATTTTGTGAAGGATGTGGCGGCAGAAGGAGAATCAGTACTCTTCGTGGGAACGAAAAAGCAAGCCAGGGAATCAATCTACGAGGAAACTCAAAGATGCGGGATGTACTATGTCAATTATAGATGGTTGGGTGGAATGCTGACTAATTTCCAGACGATTAAAAAGAGCATTGCCCGATTTAAAGAATTGGAAAAGATGGAAGAAGATGACGTCTTTTCTATGCTGCCGAAGAAGGAAGTTACCAAGCTCAATCGAGAAAAGGATAAACTGGAAAGGAATTTATCTGGCATCAAAGATATGGAAAAACTACCGGCGGCTGTAGTTATCATTGATACCAGAATTGAAACTATAGCCGTTCAAGAAGCTATTAAACTTGGAATTCCTATAGTTGCTATAGTAGATACTAATTGTGACCCAGATCCAATAAGCTATCCTATTCCTGGTAATGATGATGCTATCCGTGCGATTAAGTTGATTTGTACTGCGATGGCTGATGCAATCTTTGAGGGAAAAGCAACAACGTCAGAAGGAGCGGATGTAGCGGAAGTTGCTACAGGGGATGAAGAAATTGTCTCTGAAGACGGGTTTACTGACGTAAACCATGTAGAGGAAGAGACTGTTGAATCTGAAGAAGCAACATCCGAAACAGTCGAAACGGAAGAAGAAATTAAATCTGATACAGAAGAACCAGAAGCCGAAGTCGTTGAGGTTGAAGACATGGAGATTGAACAGCTGGAAGTAGAGGATATGGTAGAAGAGGAGCCAGGAACGGAAGAAGAAATTAAGTCTGATATAGAAGAACCAGAAGCCGAAGTCGTTGGGGCTGAAGAATCAGAACCTGAAGCCGAAGAAGTGATTGAGGAAGAATCTAAAGTTGAATAAGTAATTAGTGACGATGTAGCGGAGGCCCCGATCTTCAGGATTCAGCTTCGCGGAATTGTCTAGCCTGCGAGTGACGGGTCTTGCAATTTCCCTAAAATTTAGAGATGCGAAGGGGAACTTTGCCCAATTCTCTAAGAATTTGTAGTAAGTAAATAAATACTATGGAGGTTCATTAGTAGATGGAAATTACAGCAGCGATAGTTAAGGAATTGCGCGAAAAAACTGGCGCTGGAGTTATGGATTGTAAGAAAGCACTCAATGAAACCAACGGGGATATGGAAGAGGCAATTAGATGGCTCAGAGGGAAAGGTGTAAAGGCTTCAGAACGCAGAACGCACAGAGCTGCATCAGAAGGTGTTATTGCCTCCTATATACACATGGGAAATAAGGTTGGGGTGCTTTTGGAGTTGAATTGTGAGTCAGATTTTGTCGCACGCAATGATGAATTTCAGCGTCTGGCTAAAGACATCGCTATGCAGGTAGCTGCAACTAACCCACAATATATCAATAAAGAAGATGTGCCAGAAGAAGTTATTGAGAATGAAAAATCTATTCTTAGAACTCAAGCCATCAACGAAGGTAAACCAGAAAAAATTGTCGAAAAAATCATTGATGGAAGATTGAATAGATTTTATTCTGAGCATTGTCTAATGGAGCAACCTTTTATTCGCGATGATAGCCAAACTGTCAGTCAATTAGTTAAGGAGAATATAGCTAAATTTGGCGAGAACATTGTGGTACGGAGATTTACGCGCTATTTGCTTGGGCAAGAGTCATAAGTGGCAAAATAGCGAGAGGGCAAGGTGGCAAAGTGGTAAGACCCTTGCCGTTTAGCCACTTAGCCGTTTGTAAAAAGACAAATGGATAAAAAACCCATATATAAACGAGTGGTATTAGAACTTAGCGGTGAAATGATGAAAGGAAATCTAAGTGAAACAACCCCACTGCCCCCACAACCCCCTACCCCATCCCCCTTATCAAAGGGGGGAAGGGGGTTGTCTGGTAAGGGGGATAAGAACCATTTGATAAGCTTTGATTTCCTTAACGATTTATCTACAGAATTAGCCGAACTTCAGAATTCTGGTGTTGAACTCGGTATTGTGGTTGGTGGTGGAAACATCTGGCGCGGCGCTTCTGTTCAAGAAATAGAACAAGCTACTTCTCATCAGATAGGAATGCTCGCAACGGTAATAAATGCCCTGGCTTTACAATCGGCATTGAATAGGCAAGGCATCAGTAGTTATATCGCTAGTACTATAGATGTCAAACCAATGGTTGAATTATGTAGCCACCATCAGGTAATCAAACGCTTAGAGCAAAAAGAGATAGTAATTTTCGCTGGAGGCACTGGCCAACCATTTTTTACGACTGATACGGGAGCAGCGCTATGGGCGCTTAAAATTCAAGCTGATGTCATCTTGAAAGCAACAAAAGTGGACGGTGTTTATTCCTCTGACCCCTTTATCGATAAAAATGCCAGGAAATATACTCAAATTAGTTATAACGAAGCAATTCAAAAAGAATTACGGGTGATGGATTTAACCGCCTTCTCATTATGCAAGGAATACCAACTTCCTATCATCGTTTTTAAGCTAACCCCATCTGGGAATATCAAACGGATAATATTTGGAGAAAATATTGGGACAATTATCAGTATGTAGGGATTTTTCGGAATGAAGAATGCTTTTTAATTCCGCATTCCGAATTCCGAAATCCCAATTCCGTAAAGGAGAGATAACATGCCAAAACAAGTTATTCGTGACGCAGAAGAGCGAATGGAAAAAGCTGTAGAAGCGACTGCTAAAGATTTTTCATCTATTCGGACAGGCAGAGCATCTCCCTCTCTGCTTGATAACATTCAAATCGATTATTATGGTACTAAAAGTCAGATTAAACAAGTCGCTACTATAACAACACCTGAACCACGATTGCTTGTTATCCAACCTTGGGATAAAACGATTATCAAGGAGATAGAAAAGGCTATCACAAGGTCAGACCTCGGATTAAATCCTAACAGTGATAAGAATGTCATCAGGTTGACAATTCCTCAATTAACTGAGGAACGGCGGAAAAGCTTGGCGAAGCATGTCAGAACATTAGCGGAGGATGGTCGCAATGCCACCCGAAATATTCGCCGAGATGCTAATAATGCTATCAAAAAACTTGAGAAGTCAAGTGAAATTTCCGAGGATGAAAGTCGAATGCGCCAGGATGAAATCCAGGAAATAACAGATATGTACATTGAAGAGATAGATGAACTTCTTAAAGGAAAAGAAGAGGAACTGCTGGAGATTTAGGATAGCAGTTATGTCTATCAAATATACTAAACGCAAAGGGAAATTTAGAAAATTCATTGGAAAGGAAGGAAATAGTAAGAATAAAAAATCCTTCCCTTCCTATTCTTCCTTTCCCCGCGAATTAGTTACCTGGTATGAGAAGTGATAAAGAGATGCAAAATAGTAATTTCGAATCCCTAACAGAAATTGAATTGGAGCAGTTGCTAGATAAGCAAAAACTCCCCCGGCATATAGCTATCATTATGGATGGTAATGGTCGCTGGGCTGAAAATCGGAATTTACCGCGTATTGAAGGACATAAAGCTGGCGTAGAAGCCGTTAGAGATGTAGTGGAAAGTTGCGGGAAATTAGGAATAGAGGTGCTGACTCTGTATACATTTTCAACAGAAAACTGGAAACGCCCTGGAATAGAAGTTAGTGCATTAATGCTTTTATTGAGACAACAACTGAAAGAGCAAACCTATGAACTTAATGAAAATAATGTGCGATTGAGAGTTATCGGACAGTTAAACCGTATTCCTAAAAGGGTTCGCCAAGAATTAGAACGTTCTATTAATCTCACAAAGGACAACACAGGGTTAATTCTCAATTTGGCTTTAAGCTACGGCAGTCGTCAGGAAATTATTCTAGCTACTCAACGCATTGCCCAAGATGTCAAAGATGGCAAGTTAAAAATCAAAGCGATTAACGAAAATTTATTTGCAAATTATTTATACACTGCCAATTTGCCTGAACTGGATTTGTTGATACGGCCCAGCGGAGAAATGCGGGTTAGTAACTTCTTGCTGTGGCAGTTAGCGTATGCAGAATTTTATGTTACACCAACTCTTTGGCCCGATTTTCGCGAGAAAGACCTTTTGCTGGCTCTAATTGCCTATCAACAACGCAAGAGAAGATTTGGCGGTTTAGATGACCAGTTCCTGTAAATCATGTTGATAAAAAGAATTTTAAGCGGCGTAATTTTTGTCCCCATCGTTGCGATATTAGTATGGTGGCACCCAATATCCTTCCTTGCACTGGTATGTGTTATCACAACACTAATTTTGATAGAATTCTATCAACTCGCAGAATTGATAGGAGCGAACCGTAAGACGAAGTCGTCGGTGAGCGAAGCGAACATCTTTAAATCCCTGGGAATCGTACTCTGTCTATTTTTTCCCTTGGCAGCATATATCAGTAATAGAGATGTTACACTGTCTTTCCTGACTGAGACGTTTATCTACCTTTCAATTGTCGTTTCGTTTGTTTACCAAGTCGTAAAGCGCGATACAACGTCTGCCCTTCTAACCATATCAGCTTTTTTCATGGGAATAATATATGCAGGCTGGGCATTCGGCAGGTATTTAGTTCTTATTCGCGATATGAAAATTGACAATATGGAAATTGGTGTCGGGCTGATTTTTCTATTCATCGCAATTATCTGGTGTGGAGATACAGGAGCTTACGCCATTGGCAGATTATTAGGACGACATAAGTTAATTCCTGCCATCAGCCCCGGCAAAACGATAGAAGGCGCTATGGGTGGGTTGTTCTTTGGCATTCTCGGCGGAATAGCGATTAAGTATGTTTTTCTCCCCAAAGTCATTGCCTTGCATCATATCATTATTCTTGGAATTCTATTGGGAATAATCGGGCAAATCGGTGATTTAGGAGAATCTCTTCTAAAACGAAATGCGAATATGAAGGACTCAGGCAACCTCATTCCCGGACACGGTGGAGTGTTGGATAGATGCGACAGTATGATTCTGACTGCGCCGGTGTTTTACTATTATCTTAAATATCTGTTGCATATTGTGTAATGGGAATTTAAAAACTTTTCGACTTCCCGAGAAACTGGTCCAAACTATGAAACGTATATCAATATTAGGCTCAACAGGTTCAATTGGTAGAAACGCTCTACAGGTTATATCCGCACTGCGCGAAGAATTCGAGATAGTGGGACTTGCCGCAAAAACAAATGTTGATTTAATCGAGCGGCAGATATATAAATTCCATCCGCGTCAAGTTTCGCTGACGGATGAAAAATGCGCGGAAATTTTAAAAGAACGACTGAAATTCTCAACGGATGCCAAAGATGTCGAAGTTTTGTCTGGTGAGGAAGGCTTAATAAAAATAGCGACGATAGAAGAAGCGGACCTTGTTTTATCCGCGACGGTCGGAAGCGCTGGATTACTCCCGACATTAGAAGCCATCAAAGCCCATAAAAATATAGCCTTTGCGAACAAGGAAGTTTTAGTGATGAGTGGACAATTGGTCATGAAGGCTGTAGCTGAAAATCATGTCAACATTCTACCAATTGATGGTGAGATGAACGCCATTTATCAATGTCTTGAAGGCAACAAACGACACGAATATATAAAAAAGCTGATTCTTACGGCATCGGGCGGGCCATTCCGACAAACACCCATTGAAGTATTATCCGCTGTTACATTCGAACAAGCGCTTCAACATCCCAATTGGGATATGGGCGCCAAAATAACGATTGATTCTGCAACCTTAATGAACAAAGGCTTTGAGGTTATCGAAGCGAAATGGCTATTCGACGTTGAACTTTCTCAAATTGATGTCATTATTCATCCCGAAAGCATTATTCACTCAATGGTCGAATTCATTGACGGCTCATTGATTGCTCAACTAGGGGTTACAGATATGCGCATCCCAATTCAATATGCCTTGACCTATCCCATTCGAATGCCAACTCCTACATCTGAGTTGAACCTTTCTGATATTGGCTCGCTCACCTTTGAAAATGTTGATATAGAAAAATTTCCATGTCTCCGTTTGGCTTTGACAGCCGCTGAAATCGGCGGAACTATGCCGACAGTGCTCAGTGGCGCAGATGAAATCGTCGTGCAAGCATTCTTGGAAGGAAAAATTGGTTTTTTAGATATTCCCAAAATCGTAGCAAAAGTTATGTCTATCCATGATGTTAAATCGTCGCCAAGTCTGGACGACATACTAATTGCCGATAACTGGGTAAAAAAAGTAACTAAAGATATAATAAGCGGTTCACAAAGTAACCGCTGAACGAAGTGAAGCGCTTCACGAAGTAAGCGCTGAACAAAGCGAACAGGAGTGTGATAATGTTGGGTTTCTTAGTATCGAATTCCTTCGGAATTATTATCGCTATTATTGCCTTGGGGTTCATAATATTTGTTCATGAATTAGGGCATTTTATCGCGGCCAAAAAATCGGGGATACGGGTGGAGCGATTCTCCATCGGATTTGGCCCTAAATTAATTAGCTTCAATCGGGGCGGAACAGAATATCGGATTTCTATGCTACCTTTCGGAGGCTATGTTAAGATGGCAGGCGAAAATCCTTCGGAGGGAACCACCGGTGCGCCCGATGAATTTGCATCAGCATCCGTCGAAAAACGGGTATTCGTAGCTGGCTCTGGACCAATGATGAACTTCATTCTGGGAATAATCATGTTTTCCATCCTTTATATGATAGGTGTCCCAGTTCGCCAATCCGATAAAACTACGGAAGTAGGTTATGTTGCTGAAGATGGTGCCGCGTCAATTGCTGGACTTAAACCTGGAGATAAATTGCTTTCTATTAACGGGAACAAAGTACAAAATTTTGATGACATAGTTATATGGATTTCCACACATCCCGACCAAGAACTGGATGTCATTTTGCTTAGGGATGGAGAAGAGCTAACTATACCGGTGAAACCGAAAGCAGTAACAGTAAAAGGTATCGGCGAAATAGGTAGGATAGGTATTGACCCACGTAGGAATTTAGAAGTAGACGAAATAATATCTGATAGTTTGCCAGAAGGTATAAAAAAAGGTGCTCTCGTTCAAACCATTAATGGGAAACCCGTAAGACATATTATGGATATACTAAATGAAGTAGAGCAAAATCCTAACGAAGAAATCCATTTACAGTTGATGCGCGACGGTACTAATTATACAGTCGGCATACCAGCTTCCATTGAAATTATGGTTGTCGATGTGCAAAGCAATAGTAAGGCGGAAAGAGCAGGCATTGCGAAGAATGAGATTATTCAATTGATTAATGGTAAATCAATTAAAAATGACAAAGCCATAGAGCAAGAAGCGCGAAAAAATCCTGAACAACCACTTCAATTAACATCTAAGAGTGGAAAAGAATTTAATCTGATACCGGAATTTAAGGATAATGAATTAGTCAAGTTCGGTTTAATCTACCAGAATTATATAGGCGGGATGCTTTTTACTGAAAATCAAGATATACAAAAATATAATCCTATCACTGCATTGGGCAAAGGAACTGTAAAAAGTTTCTCGATGATAGTAGAAATCTTTACTTTTCTGAAACAACTTCTCTTTCGTGATATTTCCCCTAAATATATCAGCGGACCAGTTGGGATAATACAATTCACCGCTAGCGCCGCCAAGACTGGCGCAAATGGAATGCTGTATATTATTGGATTAATCAGCATTAATTTAGCAATTGTAAATCTTCTCCCAATACCCATCGCCGACGGTGGGCAAATTTTGATTTTTGGATTAGAAAAACTGCGTGGCAAACCCCTTAGTCAGAAAAAGCTAATTATCATACAGCAAGTTGGAATCGGGCTTTTAATACTCCTTTTTATGTTGATAACCTGGAACGATATATTGCGTCTATTTAGTGGGCGCGGATAAAGAATCTTTGTCTACAGAAGGTGACTAACGTTTTAGTGGCCTTCTGACTGGAGTATGCCTGTGATTACCAGAAGAATCTCACGCGAAGTAAAAGTTGGGAATCTAACTATAGGAGCGAACGCGCCTATTTCTGTTCAGTCGATGACTAACACAGACACCAGAGATGTGTCCGCGACGCTCGCCCAGATTAATCGTCTCGAAGAAGTCGGATGCGAAATCATACGTGTCGCGGTCCCAAATATGTCGGCTGCTGAATCTCTTAAAGCTATCAAGCAAGAGATGACTGTTCCACTTGTGGCTGATATTCACTTCGACTACCGTTTAGCGTTAAAAGTGATTGACGGTGGTGTAGACAAATTACGCATTAATCCAGGGAATATCGGCTCCGAAGACCGAGTCAAAGCGGTTGTGAAAGCCGCCAAATCAAGGGGAATTCCCCTTCGCATTGGTGTGAATGCTGGTTCATTGGGAGATGAACTGATTGAAAAATATGGTCACAATTGCCCAGAAGCATTGGTCGAAAGCGCTCAAAAACATATAAAAATTTTGGAGCAATTGGATTTTCACGATATTGTTATTTCCCTTAAAGATTCGAATGTAGTCAACATGATTGATAGTTATCGTCTAATGGCGGAACAAACGGATTACCCCCTGCATCTCGGAGTCACTGAAGCAGGCACGAAATTCTCAGGAACAATAAAGTCTGCTATCGGTATCGGTGTATTGCTTCATGAAGGTATCGGCGATACAATTCGAGTTTCATTGACAGAAGACCCTGTCGAAGAAGTCAAAGTCGGATTTGAAATTTTAAAATCCGTAGGGCTTCGTGTGCATGGTCCGAACATCATTGCATGTCCAACATGCGGGCGTTGTCAGATTAACTTAATTGATATTGCCCATGAGATAGAACGAAGGACATCGCACATCAAAAAGCCGCTAAATATTGCCGTGATGGGTTGTGTTGTAAATGGCCCAGGCGAAGCAAAAGGCGCGGATATTGGCATAGCCGGCGGCAAGGGCAAAGGCATTATATTTAAACATGGCGTGAAAATTAAAACAGTCGCAGAAGAAAATCTTATCGAAGAATTTTTAGCAGAATTGGAGAGACTTGTATAGCTCATGCATCTTAAAGAACTTCTACGTGAAGAGTTAATTGTTGTTGATTTAAAACCGCGAGATAAATGGAAAACCATTGAAAAATTAGTCGATGTTCTCATCAATGCGCAAGAAGTTGATTCCCATAACAAAAATGAACTCCTTGAAGCGCTATACGAACGAGAACGAAGGATGACTACAGGAATAGAGAATAGTGTTGCTATACCACATGCGGCATCTGGTGTTGTCAATCAGATAACCGCTGCTCTGGGTGTTTGTGAGTCTGGGTTGGATTTCGAAGCAATAGATGGACAACCGACATCCTTGATAGTTTTGTTAGTCTATCCACCAAAAGCTTTGCAAGAACATATCAGAACCCTTGCCAGCATCGCAAATCTGTTGAACGAGGAAGCAACCAGAACGGAACTAAAAACCTGCAAAAGTTCTGCAGAAGCATTGCGGATTATTCAGCAAGAGTAGTCCTGAGATGTCCAGGACATAGGATTATAGCACGTATTGAGTGAGTTACGAAGGCTTGGGTTGAGTGCGAAGCGTTATTCTTACTTCAAAAACCGAACAATGTCTGGGGTGATAAGGGCGAAGTGCAGATTGAAGATGCTATTGCACTGATTGCGAAGCAAGGGCGAGATGAGGCTTTATCTAACCTTCAAGAAGCCATTAAATTATATTTGGAATATCAACGGTGATTGTTCCCATGCACCGCCGTGATTTAGCTATCAGCGTTGTTTCTCGTATTTTATGGCAGGCAGGCTTGACATAGGATGATTTGGATTTGTGAACATTAGTAATAAGGAATAATCAGCAGTGAGAAATCTAACTATTACTATAGATGATGAGATGGCATCTTGGCTGGATACTGTATTGAAAAAGCATAAAATACAGGTAGCGGATGTTATAAGAGAAGCCCTAATTTTATGGAGAGACCGCAAGGAACAATATGAAAGAGGTATGCAAACCTACTCCGAATTAGCAGAAAATGCTGCAGAAGGAAAACATACAGATGGCTCCACAAATCATGATAGATACTTGTATGGACGAAAAGGTGAGGATGTAGCAGTGAAATTGAAAACCAGTCAAGAAAAGGAAGATTCAGGGTTTATCCTTGAATGGGTAGAGCTTACTGATGAGATGCTAGATAAAAAAATTCAAGAGTTAGAATCCAAATACCATCTTGACTCAAAAACCTTTTTCAAGCTCTATCAAGAAGGGAAAGTGCTTGACTGGATAGAAGACAGAATTCTTTGGGGTAGCTTGTATAAACTCAAAAGGGCAAAAGATGACGTGGAATGAGTATACCAGTCACATCAGAGCCGTGCTCACTGAGTTTGGGCGTAGAGGCTTGTTAGTCGGAAGAATGCCTATACGATTTCGGCTCTTGAAAGAACAAGGGAGTATTTATACGGAATCACCGCATTTAATGTTTAAAGACGGCGCTTCTGTCGAATTGACAGAAGATATTCGTGTAAGTTTCCATCAGATGCAAGTTGAGGCGTATAAATACCACTATAGGCGAGCAGGCGGCTATTTCTTCCGCTATGAGAAAGAATCAACAGAAGATGCTATCTGGGAACCGCCGGAGCATCTTCATGTTGTTTTAAATGTGCCGCATTTTAATGCGCCCATGATGACGTTAGAACAGGTTCTCCGCCTCATCGAAGTCAATTTTTATCAAGAAGGTAGAAAGGAATCTCTTGTGGGTAAAAGGCTTGAAGTCACCATCTAAGAAGTTTTCATTCAGAGCAACTAGAACCGCAGATAAGGTCGATACTCAGAATTAACAACCATGTCAGAACTAAACACTATCATCCATGAATATTTAAAAGTCGTTGCAAATATGAAAGATTACGTAGCAGAACAGTTGGAACTTGGATTTTTAGAATTAACAGCGCCTTTCGGCAGGATGACGATGGAGGAACTGCGTGCAGAAGTAATGGCATGTACTCGGTGTGAATTGCATAAAACACGGCAAAATGTAGTTTTTGGAGAAGGAAATGAGAATGCTGATTTGGTCTTCATCGGCGAAGCGCCTGGCGGCGAAGAAGACCAACAAGGACGCCCTTTCGTTGGAGCAGCAGGACAATTATTGACTAAAATAATTGAGGCGATGAAGTTTACTCGTGAGGAAGTCTATATTGCGAATGTGTTAAAATGCCGGCCTCCTAACAATCGCGACCCGTTGCCAAACGAAGTGAATCATTGTAAACCGTTTTTAACAAGACAATTAGAAATTATCAAACCAAAAATCATCTGCGTTCTCGGAGCATACGCGGCGCGCACGCTAATTAATTCCAACGAAGGCATTACACGGATGCGAGGTAAATTTTATATGCACAACGGTATTAAGGTAATGCCAACTTTCCATCCTGCCTACCTTTTGCGGAATGAAAGCGCCAAGCGACCGGTTTGGACAGATGCTCAAAAAATTATGGCGGAGCTAAGTAAATTATAAAAAATACTCTCGCATTTTTATGCTAAACACAATTCAATTATGAAAATTGGGACAAAATTATCATGGATTCCCAAAAGCCCAAATCCGTAACTATAGATTCTGTCGTCATTATTGATGAAACGGAATCGGAATCAACGGAGAAAACAATCACACCAGATGAGATTCTCTCGGAGAAAGAATTACCGCCGCATATTAGACAGGATTCACAATTTGAGGCACCACCCAAAACTCATCCACAGCAACGGCAGCCCCACACTGTCCAAGAAATTATTGACATCCATCACCAGATGTCTAAGAAGCATATCGTCAAACGAAGAGCGAGCATCAGAGCAAAAGTATGTCTAATCTTAGGATTTATTGGTCTATTTTTTTTTCGAGTACCTGTTATTTCTACTATGGCAATAATTTTAGGATTTTGGGAATTGAGGGCAATAAAAAGAAGACTTTCTCCGGTTTCCGGACGACGATGGGCGCGAATCGGCTTAGCTCTGGGATTTATTGGCATAGGATTGATATTGACTAAAGTATTATTCTGGTTGAAATTAAGATGACTTGTTCTAACCTACGTGGTTTACGCTAGTAAACCCGTCCTCATTCCGCACCTGCGCAATGCAAATTCGTAATGCGTAAAGCGTAAGTGCAATTCTAAGACGCTTCACGTTTCACGTTTCACATCCGACGAACTGCTGAAAAATTCAAAAATTGAAACAAGAGACGAAATCCGCCATGTACGTAAACATCGCTCTTCCACTCCCCATTAATCAAACCTTCACTTACTCCGTCCCAGAAGAATTTCACTCCAAAATATCCTTGGGCATGCGGGTGTTGGCGCCCTTTGGTGAAAAGAGACAACTAGAGGGTGTAATCGTGGAATTGACCGATACGCCGGATGTGCCTGATGGCGTTGAAATTAAACCCATCTTGGACTGTTTGGACGATGAGCCGTTTTTCTCCTCCGAACTCCTCCGATTGACCAAATGGATGTCAGAATACTATCTGGCTTCTTATGGCGAAGCGCTCAGATGCGCTATACCAGCAGGAATAAGTGTAATAAGCAGGCGAAAAGTTGAAGCGCTGATATCGGAAGAGCAAAATGAAATTTTAACAGTATTGCGAAAAAAGGCGCCTCGTCAAAGTCAAATTCTAAATACCCTCCGAAGAGACGGCGCGATGTCCATTGCCCAATTGAAAAAAAAAGCTGGCGAGCAAAATTTTTATTCTGCACTAAGGCAGTTGGAATCAAAGGGACTTATCCACATAAGTTCTGAATTGTCTGAGAGTATCAAGCCCAAAACCGTTCTTGCCGTCAAATTTGCCAGGCCTATCATTGAAATTCAAGCGGACTTAGAATCCATTCGCCGACGCGCCCCTAAACAAGCGGAAATACTAAAAATTCTAATTTCCGAATATCGCGCCGGTACAATTACAGATTCAGGGATGATAGCTTCAGAATTAGCTAAACGAGTAGAGACAAACCTCAACACTATCCGAGCGTTAGAAAAAAAAGGATTAGTTACCTGTGAGCCAATAGAAGTAATCCGTGACCCGTTAAGCTCTGAACAATTTGATATCAGTCAACCGTTAGAACTCAACCCTGACCAAGCTTATGCCTTGAAAGAGATTTTAACAGCAATCGAACAAAATGCGCAAAAGACTTTTTTGTTGCATGGTGTTACAGCGAGTGGCAAAACAGAAGTTTACATGCAAGCGATGGCAGAAGTGCTAAAACGTGGCAAACGCGCAATCGTCCTTGTTCCGGAAATCGCATTGACCCCGCAGACAGTGACGCGATTTTCCGCTCGCTTTGGGAGAAGGATTACCGTGCTACACAGCCAATTATCGCCCGGCGAACGATATGACCAATGGCAGCGAGTGAAATCAGGCGAGGTTGATATCGTCGTCGGACCGCGTTCAGCAATATTCGCGCCAGTCGAAAATTTGGGATTAATCGTAATTGATGAGGAACATGAGACGACGTACAAACAGGATGAACCGCCGCCTCGATACCATGCTAGGGAAGTTGCCATCAAACGCGCGGAACTGGTAAATTGCGTTGTTATTTTGGGTTCAGCGACACCGTCGTTGGAATCCTACTACAAAGCGACGCAAGGCGAATATCGGTTGCTAAATCTAAAAAACCGTGTGGACAACATTGCAATGCCGCCCGTGGAAATTATCGACATGCGTGTCGAATTGAAACAGAAAAACAATCGCTCCATCTTTTCTGAACACCTACACGATGCTATTGAAGAGCGACTGGCATTGGGACAACAAGTTATCCTATTTCTCAATCGACGTGGTTTTTCGACCTATGTCTTTTGTAGAGAATGCGGACACGTCGAACAATGCGAGCGGTGTTCAATTTCCCTAACCTACCACTTTGACACTAAGTTGATGGTTTGTCACCATTGTAATCGAGAATGCCCTCCGCCTAAAGAATGCCCCGATTGTTTTAGTCCATACATCCGATATCTTGGGTTGGGCACACAAAAAGTCGAGATGGAAATTCAAAAGGCTTTTCCGACAGCGCGAGTGGCTCGGATGGATACTGACACCACAACTCGCAAAGGAGCGCACAAAAATATTCTCGACGCCTTCAAAAACGGTGAATTTGACATTCTAGTGGGCACGCAGATGATAGCAAAGGGTTTAGACTTTCCGAACATAACCCTCGTAGGCGTTATCAATGCTGATACTGCTTTAAATCTTCCCGACTTCCGTTCGGGCGAGCGCTCCTTCAACTTACTCACCCAAGTCGCCGGACGCTCAGGCAGAAGTGCGCTGGGCGGCAACGTCATCATCCAAACCTACAACCCCGACCATTACAGTATCCAATCTGCCCAGGAACACGACTATCATAGATTTTATCAAGAAGAAATCGCCTTGCGCGCATCCTTGCTCTATCCGCCCTTTTCACACGCCGCCTCCATCTTGCTCAGAGGCGAAGACGAATCCCTCGTCATCCAGGCCGCCAACTTACTCAATGAACAGATGGAAATGTTGAAAGAAGCGCAATTTCCAGAAGTGAAAATCCGAGGTCCAGCCCCCGCGCCACTTGCAAAGATTAAAAACAGATATCGCTGGCATTTCCTACTTAGGTCCTCAGATGTAAAACAACTACGAGAACTCATTCAGCAATCCATTCAAGCCGCGCCGCCATCTGTTACCCGCGGGAATGTAGATGTGTTGGTGAACATTGACCCGATGTCGGTGCTTTAAATCAAGAGAGTTGGGAGGTTGGTAAGAGTTGTTGTCCTATTGGATCGATAGCCTGCGCGCGAAGGTGGGCTCGGATAAATGCATAAGTGAATGGGTGAGTTGAGAGTCCATCAACTCATCTTGGAATTTTTTAACTCCGTTAGGAGTGTTATGTTTATAGTAATGAAAACCAACAAAGAAACAAGCTCCGTAGGAGCGAAATGTTCAAATTATTCATTTCCAATCCAATCAAAAACATATTTCATGTCATATTCAACATTAAATTTCTTCAAAATTTCTAAATATTCCTCTTTAAAAGATTTTCTTGAATGATGCTTCTCTTGATTTTGTATATAATTGACAATGCCATTTAACTGGGAATGAGAATAGGAAAACGCCCCGAAGCCTTCCTGCCAAATAAATCTTCCTCGTACCCAATTTTTTTCATTAATAAATTTTGTTGAATTGGCTTTGATGTCTCTGATTAAAGAAGATAAATCAATATTTGGCTTCATGCCGATTAGAATATGATTGATGCGTATAGGCTGGCAGGAACTCGCTGATTCTACAATGTCTTTTGACAATGAATTGAACTGACGGAGACACACCGCCCTTACCAAATTCATAAACTCATAAATTCATCCTAAAAACTAACGAGGAAAACGCAGCGCAACACTACGAAAACCCCAGAAGTTGACCCTGTCGTCGGGATAGCTCCAGCCGCGGTTGGCGGCGCGCAGAACGTTAGGATAGTCGCTCCACGAACCGCCACGCACCACGCGCCGAGTACCGCTTGAAGGACCTTGAGGATTGCGAGTAGGGCCGCTTTGGTAGTAGTTTTCATCATACCAATCTGCGCACCACTCCCACACGTTGCCCGCCATGTCCATCAATCCATAAGGGCTGGTGTTCAGCGGGAAACTACCGACAGGAGCAGTGTATTCGTAGCCATCTTCGGCATTACTTTGGTAATAATTAGCACGGTAACGTCCACCTGCGTTGGACGCTTCGTTTCCCCACGGCCAAATCCTTCCATCTGTTCCACGCGCTGCTTTCTCCCACTGCGCTTCCGTTGGCAACTGCACTCCCGCCCAGTTACAATATGCGACGGCATCTTTCCATGACACGTTTACAATCGGGTGATTATCCTGCCATCCCCAAGATGGTGCATACGGCATCTGGCGCTTTTTCTCGTTGCAGAATTTTCGGTATTGGGCCACGGTGACTTCGTATTTGTAAATCCAGTAACCATCAAGATAGACGCGGCGCTGAGGCTTTTCGTCGTCAAACCAAGAACGTTCCCAGTATGGAAATCGCTGTAGCAGTGCGTCGATTTGGGCATCAGATGTGCCCATGATAAACTCGCCTACAGGGATGTAGACCATTTCCGCACCGTCTTTGGGGTTTTTGGCAATTGCGTCTTGTGATTGTTCTGGTTGTACTACTACTTCTTTCCTATTGCTGTCTTGTTGTCGCTGTTGTGCTAATTCGTCCCCTGGATTTGGCAAAGACGTGCCGCCTCTACTCTCGGACACAGGTTCGCGCAAGCTACGCACCCAAGATGCAGTAAGTGGTAAAAAGACGAAGAACGCCATCACAACACCGAGTCCCAGCGCTGTTCTTGCCATCCATTTGCCGCGCCCTGCCAGATTTCGCGCAATTCGCCATCCGATGAACCCGGATGCAATAGCGATAAGCCCCAGAAACCCAGATACTATTGCGGCTGGCGTTACCGACAGTCGTAGCGCAAAAGAAAGTAATACCAATGCAAGCGCCGCCCACGCCCACCAATTTTGAGGCTGGATAGGCCGCGGGACAGGTTGGGGAGGTGGCTGTGGTTTGGGTTGAAGAGGTGGTAATGGCTTCTGAGGGATAATAATCGGTTTTAGGTGTTGCCCGCTTTGCACCGCTTGTTGCGATGGAAATGGGTCACGCCCACCCAGTAGCGTTGTCCTTTCGCACCAAGGGCAGTCGTTCAGGTGGTTTCCATAGCAGTGCTGCTCATTGGCTTGACAAATTTTGAGAGATTCTTCCGCCTCGTCAAGGGCAACCTGCCACGTCTGGGCGTCTGGACGCTTCCGTGGATTGCTGTGCCCGGTCTCAAAACACTGTACGAAGAGCCTTCGGAGTTCGGGATGCAGAATATCGAATGGAGGCGCGACGCGCGTGGGTAGATAAGGAACACGCCGTCCCGTGGCGTAAGGAAAATGTCCTGAAGAGATGCGATCTTCCAACAACGGCGGTTCGCCAAGCCTTTGAAAAACGCCTGCAAATGGATGTATCCCTTCCATCAGGAGTTGGAAAATTAGCGTCGCAAGCCCGAACCTGTCGTGTTCCACAGTTCTGTCTATACTGGCAAACATCTTCCCCTGGAGTTCGGGCGGGGTGAATTCAGGCTTGCCGACGGGGCAACGATAGTTATTTCCTTTCTGCGGGTCACACACCTGAAAAGAATCTGTATCCACTAATGTCACCAGAGCGGTATCAGCAACGAGGATATTCGATTCGTTTACATCGCCGATGACATATCCTTTATTGTGTATCGCGCCCACTGCAGCGGCGAGGTTGCGCGCTGTGCGATGGAGGTAGAGCCAATTGAACAGCGGACGCTGCTGGCGGCGGGATTTCGGGTTGTAAAAATCAATGATGGGACGTTGTTGACTGACACGCGGCATAAGGAAACCAACAAACTGATGTTGCCGGTTTGTTGAACGTAATAGTTCAAGCGGCCATGCAATAGAAACGTGTCCCCGTGCCGCCATTGGGTCATCGGGCGGGTTAGCTATCATGACGGCAAGTTTGCGTTCATGCACATTCGTGGGCTGGTGATAGAGTTTGGCGACTGACGTGTTATCTCCCACTATCTCATAGATCTTTGCCTCGCCGCCGGTGGCTATGATGGAGCCGAGGGTGATGATAGATTTTGTATTTTCACGTTGTAGTCGCATTTCTGATTCTCCATTAGTGTATTTTCTTCGTAGGGTCGGCACGTATCTGCCAGCCCAATCAATATTATTATTCTGTAACAGATTTTGCCAATCTTCTTTTTGGCATTCGTTGCGCTCAAGGCAACCTTCTGTCAACTTGCTCTCCAAAACTCTCACTGCAGCTTTCACCGCGGAATCAGCGCCCACCTCCGCTAAAGCCGCCGAACCTGCGCCGTCAGAGACAGCCGCCACTAAGGTACCGTCTGGCAACTTTACCCAGGCATGGGCATCCTGGCATGGCTGCCCACTCTTGGTATGGCTTGTGCCGCGCACCGATGCCCCAAGAACTTTCCAGCCTATTCGACTGTGACTTAAATTTTTGTCATTCAACATTAAACTGTCCCCCATCCTGGCGGAGGTAGCGCCACCTGTTCGTCAACTTTGGAATGAGCTACTGCTTGCGTACTGCGTGATAGCCAAATAAACATCTCCACAAAGTTCAGCCCTCGCAGTTTGACCGGTGTACGTACAATGATTTGGCTAAGGCGCTCCGTGTCCGCGCCTTCCACTCCCACGGCGAAGAAAGCTACCCGCTTGCTTGCCTCATCATCTTTTACACGCTTAGCGGCCGCTTCTACCACGCTATCTTCTTCCCCCTGCGGTTCACCATCCGTAATCATAAACACCCATGGACGATAGTAAGTGATGCCGTTTGCTTTATATTCTGCTTTGCGCTCTTGAATCATATCTAGCGCCTTGTGAATCGCCGCTCCCATAGGGGTCAAGCCTGAAGCTGTCAGCGTGGGCGGAGTGAATTGGTCGGCGGTCACAAAGTCCTGGACTAATTGTATCGCACCACCAAAGGTGACAATAGCTACCTCTACCCGCTTCGAGGCGAGAGGGTCTTTTACTAACTCATCCTTGAACGCCTGCAGGCCCTCATTCAACGCCGCAATAGGCTCTCCCTCCATAGAACCAGAGGTGTCCAACAAGAGGACACATGGACAACGTGGTTCCGGATTTTCGGCAAACTCAACCGCCGCTTCAAGTTTTTCTTCAGAAGGCATAATTTCGTCCCTCCTTTCCTGGATAGCCTTCGAGTTTTCTCGGACGTCCCGACTTGTCGGGAGAAAAGCCCTACCCACCCCCGGCCCCTCCCAAGAGGGGAGAGGTGAGAGTTCGGGCTTCCGACTTTCTGAGAGAACTCGGATAAATTTACTCAAATTCAGATAACTGAACCGGCTCATTCCGCTCAGCGCTCTGTTTGGCCGCCTCAATTACCGCCATAGTATGGCGCACAGACTTGCCGCTCGCGTCTGGCTCACGGCCTTTCAGACAGCACTCTGTAAATTCCCGAATCTGGTTGCGCATGCCATCCCCGGATGTTCCCTCCACCGGAACTTCCTTTCCATTCACGACTAACTTTTGGCCTACCAGCATCATCGAGCCTTCGCTGCCGATAATATATTGGTCGTGGGCGCTAGAATGGCAGACCACCGACTGCGACAGCACACTCACTGCTCCGTTCGCATGATTCATTACCGCAGTGTATGAATCCTTTTGACCCTGATACAACTCCGTACTTTCTGTTCCCTGCGCGTAAACTTTCGTCACCGGTGAGTTGAGGTACCAGGGCAAAATGTCATATTCGTGAGGCCCAAAACAGTAGAGAACGCAAATCCCACCCACTTTCAGGTCGAGATACCAAGCGGGATGTCCGCTCCCCGGCTCGAGCGTATTGAAGTAGCTGTATCGCCGCCGGATTAAGTGCCCCACCTTCCCTATGGCGCCCTGGGCTATCATTTCCCGTATCTTGTGATTCACCGGGTAGTAACGCATCACTTGTCCCACCATCAGAATCTTTCCGGCCTGTTCACAGGCTTTAATCATCCTATCACAGTCCGGGAGCGTCAGAGTCATCGGCTTTTCCACCAGTACGTGCTTTCCTGCCTCTGCAGCGGCTACTACCTGGTCAGCATGCAGGCTGTGGGGAGTGCATACATGAACCGCTTCTACATCATGGTCTTTTAGTAAATCTTCCAGGTTCGTATAGGCTCTGGCTCCATACTGTTCAGCCGCTGCTTTTGCCCGGTCGGAAACCACATCCATCACTGCAACAAGCTGGATATTGTCATTTTCATGTATTGCCCGCATATGTGACTGGGCAATCCCCCCAGCGCCAATTACTCCTACGGATAGTATATCGCTCATTTTTCCCCTCCTAAATTTGACAATTTAAGGTAAATATTAAAGTAACGCATCAGACTTCCGATGCGCAATGAATTGCGCTACTACAAACGGCCCGTTTGACTAACGCTTTTGCAAGCTCAACTTTGTAGACGTTATCCCTAAGTGGACGGCTATTTGCAAGAGCAACTTCGGCATCTTCTTCGGCTGTCTTTTCGTCAATCGCTTTACCCTTAACAACCGCTTCGGCATCCGTCACTCCCCAGGGGATAGGCGCTACACCGCCCAAAACTATCCGCGCGTTGCTGACAATCCCATCATCAAAGGTGATTTGAGCAGCTACACTAACAGTGGCAAAATCCCACGCTTTTCTCTCCATAGCCTTCAGATAGATTCCACAAGAATCTTCTTCTGGATTCGGCACTCGAATTTCTGTGACGATTTCGTTGGATTTTAGGATATTTTCCCTATGAGAGTCAACTTTGGGGCCAACGAAGAATTCTTCTATGGGAATGGCTCTTTTGCCTTCAGGACCGGCTATTTCCAATGAGGCACCAAGGGCTATCAACGCTGGCGCTAAATCCGATGGGTGGACGATAAAACAGGGACCGCCGCCCAATATGGCATGATACCTGTTTTCACCGGCTGGCGCAAAACATCTTTTACCACCCTTGCGAAGACATGGATAGTGTGGGTTTCGGTAGTACCAACATCTCGGTCTTTGACAAAGATTGCCGCCGATTGTGCCCATGTTTCTGAGTTGTGGAGTGCCGACTTTGCTTATTGCTTGTCTGAGAATACTGAACCTTTCGCAGACAATCTCATTGCTTTCAATATCGCTCAAAGTCGTCAACGCGCCTATCTTTAAGCCTTCCTCTTCGGAATATCGAATGTAAGAAGAGCCTTTTATAGTTTTCAGGTTGACCAACCTTTGGGGAGCAATAATTTCCCTCTTCATTTCGCCCAGAAGGTCTGTTCCTCCTGCTATGATTCTTGCTGTATTCCAATCGGAGTCGAGAAACGTAATTGCATTCTCTACCGTATCGACGTTTACATGCTCAAAGGATTTCATTAAAATACCTCATTAAAATATATTTTGCAAAATTATATCACATAACGGCATGTTTCACCAATCTACTTCTACGCTCTTAGGGTCATTCAGTTTTTAGTTGAGCGAACGCCGGTTGAGTAGGCAAAAGGCAACGGACGCCTTCGGCTTACCGCACAAAACGCCGTATCGAAACCAAGTGAGCAGACTAGGGTTGACCGCTTGGTTTCGATACAATTCTTCACTCCGTTCAGAATCTACTCAACCGGCGCTATGTTGGAAAACTAAATAGCCCTCCTACGCTCTCCACTACCAACCTGGCCGTCCAATGTACAAGCTGCGATTTTCCATCGGCAGAGGCACGCGCGCGCCGCCGTGGCGGCTCGATTCGATTAATCCCATTATCATTTCCTGACTGCGGCGGGCGAGGCGGATGTTGCCTTTGGGTTCACGTCCCGTCTCAATTGCCTCAATGATGTCCTTAATACAGTTGACTGTTCCGCTTTCGCGCGGCACTTCAGGAAACGGCACATCCTCCAGGATTCCCCATTCGCCTGCCTTGCGCATACTTATGCCCGCGCCGTTGTTGAGGGTACGCAATTTGCCTTTGCTGCCGCTGACTTCATATTCACTACCTGAACCCGCTACGATATATCCGTAGACGCCATTGGTGAACTTGACGTGTCCCATTGGGATGCCAGGGTCGGTATTCAACCGATTGTCCTCCCAATCTGAGTCTGCGGCGATAATCGTACCCTGCACATATTCAATTTCAGAGTCGCTGGCGAGAAACAGAAGCATATCTGCTGTGTGCGTATGTCCCCAAAGCGCAGAGCCTACTCCGCAGTGTCCAATTACGCATTGGATGTCTCCTAATTCACCTTTCTCAACTAACTCCCGCACCTTGTTGTAAAGAGGCACATAACGACGCTGGGTGCCGTAGTTGAACTTGACGTCATGTTTTTCGCAAGCTTTCACCATCGCATCAGCCTCTGCCATTGAACAACACAACGGTTTCTCGCAGTAAATACCCTTGACACCATGTTCAGCGGCAAAAATGGTTATTTCAGCACGCGGAGCCGGGCGAGTTGCGATACTGACGATATCCGGCTGTTCTTTTTCGATCATTTCGCAATAGTCAGTATAACCACTTGGGACATTGTAACGTTTCTGAATGATTTCAACTTTCTCAGCTATCACATCCGACACGGCGACCAAATCGACATTCTCGACAGCCATGTACCCAGCAGCGTGAGAATATGGAATCCATATAAAACTATCCGGGCGGTCGCGCACTTCATCATCAATCGTTGCTCCCATACGTCCGCAACCTATGAGACAGGCTTTGTATTGCTTCGACATTTGCAATTCTCCTTTTGAAAATTCCTTTTGAGGCTTTTGCAGAAAATAAAATCGCTCACTTGCTCGTTCTGGATTGACAAATCCAGAACCGTAAGACGAAGTCGTCGGTTGCTTTTTGCACAACCGTCGGATTTGCCAATCCGACGGGAGC
>JACKQG010002367.1_pt1 | contig 24800 bp, 41 predicted proteins | sample 8237621 | NCBI WGS metagenome assembly JACKQG01 (sample SAMN15677084, study PRJNA649215) | marine metagenome | biome: marine; feature: Black Sea; material: saline water; isolation source: suspended particulate matter (SPM) from the Black Sea western gyre | collected 2013-06-09/2013-06-10 | depth... | reverse complement strand
GCCATTAGGCACTCAGCCCAAGAAAAAGAATGTTTAGATAACTAAGCAGAAGCCATAGGGCTTGCCCTGTGGAGCGTCACAATATTATATTGCTGGAGAATAGAAAAAATTATTTCTTTATAATTATATTAAATTTAAATTATATGGAGGTTAGTTAAAAATGAGTGATGACAGAAAGTTTGGCAATAAAGATATTGGTTTTATCGTAGGCGGGGCAGTCATTGGCGCAATAGCAGGTTACCTGATAAAAAGGATTGGTATAAATAATATCATAAATGTACTAAAGGCCAAAAATCTTATTTCCCCAAATATCGTAAATACAATACATGAGTTTACATCTAAAAAAAGCTCTGAAGAATAATTATTTTTTCCTTGGCTTTTTTCTCATAACCATAAAATAATACAAAATGCCTGCAAGCCACCATAAAGAAAAAACAAACCAGGATGCAATCAATGCTACAAGCCAAATAGTTTTTGTATTTTCCCCACCATTTGGAAATTCGTCAGGTTTTCTTTTAGCACAGTCAATTATAGTAATGATCCATAACGCAAAAAGACATAAACCAATCAGTGAACCAACTACTATCATGCAAATCCATACACCTGCCAAACCAGCTCCTATTGCAGTAGCTGCAGTTTCACCAGCATATTCAGATTCACATCCAGCAAGCACCAGTCCTGCTAAAGCAAGCAATCCTAATACTACTGCTACTGAAAATATTTTACTCCTTTTCATTCTTCCTCTCTCCCTTGTTATATAATATATATAGTATCAATTATCTACGCTTATTATAATACTCATGTAATATTTTAATATCTCTATATTATATTATCTTACAATCATATTGTAATTAAGCCTTAAGTTTCTGCAATAGCCAGGCCATATTTTCTCCCAAAACTTTAAATGTCTTCATACCTTCTTCATCATTTTTTATCTCACCGATACCTTTACCTATCCCCATATTCCAATAAATTGAACTAGGAAGAATTGCCTGATTTAATATAAATAAATTATTAATTTGATTAACTACTGAAACTGCGCCCTGTCTTCGGGCAATAGCAACTCCTGCGCAAACTTTTCTCTTTAAAAGATATCCTCCTGCTCTTGCACAATAACCTGCTCTATCAATCAAAGCTTTTGTTTCCGGGGTTACTGAGCCAAAATAAACTGGCGAGCCTACAATTATACCATCTGCCTTATACATCTTTTTAAGACAATCATTTAGAATATCTTTGTCTATGACACAAAAACCATCCTTTGTATCCTTACATTTCCCGCATCCATTGCAGGCTTTTATATCCTTCCCGCCTACCTGGACAATTTCAGTTTCAATTCCTTCTTTTTCCAGTTCAGCCAAAACTGCCCCTATAGCAATTGATGTATTCCCATTTTTCCTGGGACTTCCATTAAAAGCAACTACTTTCATATCATCCTCCAAAAAATATATAATAATTTTTTAATCAATCATTTTCTTACCTGGACCTTAAGGCACAAGTTTTAATAATATTATTATCTCACCCCTATATTTATAAGCATATTTTTAAAATACTTTAACTTAACCATTATTTATTATAATTATATTACATGAAATAAGATCAGCCTATACATATCCTTGGTATTCTATCTTTTAGCATACATATTATTTCATAATTTATAGTCCCCATTAAATTCGCCAGGTTATCTGCAGACACATCTCCGCCAATAGGGCCGCCAATCAAAGTAGCATCATCTCCAACAGAAATTTTTTCTGTACTATTAATATCAGTTATATCTACCATCAACTGATCCATTGTAATATTTCCAACAATTGAAGCATATTGGCCATTGATTAATACTTTTGATTTATTAGAAAGTAATCTACAGTAGCCATCTGCATAGCCTACAGGAATGGTAGCAATGATACTTTCTCGATTTGTTTTAAAAGAACCACCATATGAAATATATTCCCCGCTTTTTATTTTTTTTATAAAAGATATCCCAGTCTTTAATGTTAGAACTGGTTTTAGCCTGGACAGAGTATCTATAACTTCCTTATCAAGCCATCTTTGATAATTACTATTAAAAGGACTTAAGCCATAGATAGAAATTCCAAGCCTTACCATATCCATCCTCATTTCCCTATATCTAAAAAAAGCAGCACTATTTGAACAGTGAAATAAATTTATATTTATTTTATTATTTTTTAATTCGCCTATAATTTTTTTAAATCTAACCCATTGAATTTTTGTGTATACGTCCTGCTCATCACCGGCACATGAAAAATGAGTAAAAACTCCATCAATATTTATATTTGGAAGTGAAACAATTTTTTTAATCTCAGCAATAGCATTTTCATAATTAATACCAACCCGATTCATACCAGTATCAATATTTACATGTACATCTATTTCTCCTCCTAATTCAGCACATCTTTTTGACACCATTTCTGCTTTTTTGTAGGAATTTATAGAAAGAGTTAAATTATATTTTAATGCATCCCCAGTAATACTCAGTGGAGATTCGCCTAAAATATAAATAGGAATTTTCACTCCTGCATTTCTTAATTTTATTCCATCATCTACTAATGCTATTCCTAATCCATCAACTCCATTTTTTATTATTTTTTTAGATATTTCCAAAATCCCATGGCCGTAAGCATTTGATTTTACAATAGCCATAATTTTAGTATTATCTCTTCCAATATATGATTTTATTACTTTTAAATTACGTTCAACATTTTCTAAATTAATCTCTACTCGGGTCATTTATTAATCTCCTCTAGTATTTCATTTTCTCTATCTTTAGAAAAACCTTTTTAATTCCTTCTAAAAGATCTGTTGCAATAAGAGAAGTCCTGCTCGTATATTTTTTGACTATATCAGAAGACATTCCATGAATAAAAACTCCGCAAACTGCACTTTCTGTTATATCCAATCCCTGACTTAAAAGAGAACCAATTACTCCTGTTAATATATCTCCAGTACCAGCTGTAGCCAGCGCCCAATCTCCTGTTGGATTGATAAATGTTTTTTTACTGTAATTGGATATTAACGTTGAAGCACCTTTTAGAACTGATGTTAACCCATGCTTTTTAACTACTTCCAAATTTGCCTGCAGTCTTTGGTGTAAAGCTACTTTCTCTATTCCAAGCATAGCAGCTAACTCACCGCTATGAGGTGTTATAACTACATGTGAAAGATTATCACTGCTACTTTCTACAATTTCCCTTGGGCCATAGAGTGCCCGAAGTCCATCAGCATCAAGCACTGTAGGTTTTTTTATTCTCCCCAGGATTTCTCTAACAAGACAGGTTGTACTGGGGTTTTTTGAGATTCCCGGACCAATTGCTAAAGCATCAAAACCCTCACTAATCTGTACTATATTATCTAAACTATCCATGTGTATTGAAACATCTTCAGTCTGCTCAACAGGATATGTCATTACTTCTGTTAATTTTTCTTCAAAAATACTGTTAAGCTCCCATGGACAAACTAGAGTTACGATCCCTGCTCCTGATCTTAAAGCAGCAAGACAGGTCATTGTAGCAGCACCTGTGAGCCCTATAGAACCAGCAATCACAAGTAATTTTCCTACCTTATGCTTGTATGTCCATGGTTCTTTCTGTGGTATTTTTCCAGCAACCCATTCCAGATCAGCTTCGAAAATCTGTTCATAGTTGCCGTAATACTTTTTAGGAATACCAATATCTATTACCTTAACAGTACCTGCATAATTCGCTCCAGGATAACTTGCAAGTCCTAGTTTTTTACATCCAAAAGTAACTGTTACATCTGCCTTTACAGCTGTTCCTAAAATCATACCGTTATTAGAATCAACTCCTGAAGGAATATCAATTGAATATATAACAGTGTTTTTATCTTTCTCCCTGGACTGATTGATATCATTTATTATTTTCTCAGCAGGCCCATAAATATTCCTGCCGCTAATTCCTGTACCAAATATTGCATCAACGATAAAGTTTGCTTCTTTTAAATTTTTCTTAAATATAGCCGCAGCTTCTTCATCGTCTAGCTTTAAATAATATATTCTTGTATTTTCTTTTTTTCTTAATTTTTTAAAATAAAATATTGAGTCTGAACTGAAATTCTCAGATGGAGTTAAGTAAAACAAGGTTATATCTATTCCCGAATTAATTAAAACATCAGCTGCCACAAAGCCATCTCCACCATTATTTCCTTTGCCGCAGATTATTACACCTTTTAATTTATCTTTTACCTTTTTATAGGTAAAATCCTTAATTATTATTTTAGCAACACCTTCACCTGCATTTTTCATTAACCATTTTGAATCAATGCCATCATTTATACATTTTTTATCTATTTCTGCTACTCGAGAACCTTTAAGTATTCTTTTTAATCTCATTTTCTATCTTTCTTATATAATTGCTATAGCATAAGCTACTGCATAATTCTCAGTTGCTGATATTGATATTTTAATCTCTTTGATTTTAAGTTTTTTAATATAATTTTCTGTCCTTCCATATAACTTAACATAAGGCAAACCAGAATCCATTTTATCCATTTCAATTTCGTTAAAAGATATATTTCCCCCAAATCCAGTCCTTATAGACTTAGCAACAGCTTCCTTTGCAGCAAAGCGCGCTGAAAAGCTTTCGTATTTTCCTTTCTTTTTACTTCTACAATAATCAATTTCACAAGCAGTATATACTCTTTTTAAAAACCCTGAATTTTTTTTAATTGCATTTTTTATTCTTTTTACTTCTACTATGTCAACACCAATTCCATATACTCCCATAAACTTATTACTCCACCGTTACACTCTTTGCAAGATTTCTTGGCTGATCCACATTTCTCCCCAGATGTTTGGCTATATAATAAGAATATAACTGCAGCGGTACAATAGTTAATATTGCATATAATTCTTCTATAGTTTTAGGAATATGAAAAATATAATCAGCATATTTTTTCGTATTTTCATCTCCCTCAGTAATTATTGAAAATATAGCAGCCTTTCTTGCTTTTACTTCCTGAATATTGGAAAGAATTTTCTCATACACAGAATCAATTGGCATTATCCCAACTACAACTGTTTTAGTGTCTGTAAGAGCTATAGGACCATGTTTCATCTCCCCGGCCGGGTATCCCTCTGCATGAATATATGAAATCTCCTTAAGTTTTAAAGCACCCTCTAATGCTGATGGAAGACCATAAATTCTTCCTAAAAATAGGAAGCATGTAAACTTATACGTTGCATCAGCAATACGGGCAATTTCATCAGCCTTATTTAATATATTCTGAATCTTATTAGGAATAACTTCTAATTCTTCTATAATTTTTTGATATTCACTTTGGCTGATATGCTCTTTAACTTTAGCAAAGTACAGACCCATAAGATACATCACCATAATTTGAGCAGTAAAAGTCTTGGTTGCACAAACACCTATCTCTGGGCCTGCATGAGTATAAATTACTGAATCAGATTCTCTTGCTATTGTACTCCCAACTACATTAGTAATTGCCACTATTTTAGCACCCTTTAACTTTGCCTCTCTTATTGCAGCCAATGTATCTATAGTTTCTCCTGACTGAGTTATAGCAACAAACAAGCAATTGTCCTCTACTATTGGATCTCTGTATCTATATTCTGAAGAAAAATCTATTTCAACTGGAATTTTTGCCCACTTCTCAATGATTTGTTTACCAATAAGTGCTGTATGATAAGATGTTCCACATGCAATAATATGAACCTTTTTTAAGTTTTTTACCTGCTCAAGTGATAAATTAAGTTCATCAAAATTTAATTTACCGTCTATAAGTCTGCCCCTCATTGTCTCTTTAACCCCATACGGCTGCTCAAAAATTTCTTTTAACATAAAATCTTCGTATCCGCTCTTTTCAGCACTGGCAATATTCCAATTAACTTTAAATGGCTCTCTCTCAATTAATTTTCCTTCTTTATTAAAAATCTCTACTTTATCTTTTGTTATCCTAACTGTTTCAAAATCATTAATAATTACAAAGTTTCTGGTATGTTCCAGTACTGCAGGCATATCTGAAGCCAAAAAGTTTTCATTTTTCGATACTCCTACAATTAATGGGCTTGCAATCCTGGCTCCAACTAGCTCACCAGAATGATCGGTAGAGATTGCGACAATAGCTCCTGATCCTTTTATCTTTTTTAAAACTTTTTGCATTGCAAAGAGCAAGTCTCCGTTATAATATTTCTCCAGTAGATGAGGCAAGACTTCAGTATCAGTTTCTGAAATAAACTTGTGGCTTTCCTTTTCAAGCTCTTCTTTAAGTTCAGCATAATTTTCAATTATTCCATTATGAACAACTGCAATTCTACCACTGCAATCCAGATGAGGATGGGCATTAGTTTTTGTTGGTTCACCATGTGTTGCCCACCTGGTATGCCCGATTCCACAATTTCCATCTATTTTTAATTCTTTTGCTTCCCTCTCCAGTATCCTTATTTTTCCTGCTTCTTTGACTATGTTAATATTTGTTGGGCTTCCCGCTTTCCTGGTAGTACCTTGGAGCAAAGCAATTCCTGCAGAATCATAACCCCTGTATTCCAGCCTTTTAAGTCCATTTATCAAAATGTTTTTACAATTCCTGTTTCCAACATATGCAACAATTCCACACACTTAAATCCTCCAAAATATTTAATATCTAATTTTATTATAACTTCAATTCATCGAGTTATAAGTTTAACTACTTAAAATCCAACCTCGGTAATAATTGAATATTATAACAGAAGAGTTAAGAATATGGGATAATTGAATTAATCAATTAGAATATAGGATATTAAAATTGTAAAATAAATTATTATCCTTATATTACTTCTGAAACACCTGGTTTTTAAATCTCATATATTCTTCATGGTAATTCTCAATGTAAACTTTAATAAAGTCAGGGTTACTTTACTAATTTATTATTACACTCTTCAATAACGGCAGATATTTCATTTACAACTTTCTTCACTTATTTTTCAATAGTAGTGAAATTTTATAATTATAAGTTTTCAATATCAATGAAAACTATAGTAGAAAAATCTTAAGAAATTTCTTTCTTTTGCGCTCTTAATTAAATAATCAAAAATCACTCATTATCCAACATGAGCTTAATAGCAGGTTTAAGTGTAGGTATTTCATCCTTGATCACTTCCCACAAAATTTCTATGTCTACTCCAAAATATTCATGTATTAATTTATCTCTCATGCCAGCCATTCTTTTCCAGGGAATATGATCATATTTTTTCTTTAAAGTTTCTGGAATCTTCTTGGCCGCTTCCCCAATAACTTCTAAACTTCTTGTAACAGCATTTACTGTTTTCTTATTTATTGAAAATTCTTCAAATTCCATTCCTTTAATAAAATTCTCTATATCAACAACCGAGTCATAAATATCTTGAATGTAGTCACCATAATTACGTTCTATCATATATAAATGACCTCTTTCAATATTTGCTTACCGATCTGTGGTTTAAGAGCTTTTTTAGATACAAGATCTACTTTTTTACCTAATAAATTTTCAAGATACTCTTCTAAGTCTAAAAATTTAAACAATCCAATAGGCTCCTTAAATTCTACAAGTATGTCAATATCACTACCTTCTAACTCTTCCCCTCTTACGTATGAGCCGAATATGCCAATTTCCCTAACCTTGTATTTTCCCTCTATTTCTTTTTTATTCTTTTTTATACAATATCTTATTTTAATTAAATCATTCATAACTTATTCTATTATAACAACTAGTTTTATTAACATAAAAAAATTTATTGTACTAAGACTATCATTTTATCAAATTTAAAATTAACGAAAGGTAACAACACTATAAGGATAATTCATCAAGAGAAAAAACTTATCTTTTAGAGAATTGTGGTTTTTTTCTAGCTTTTTTAAGCCCGTATTTCTTTCTTTCTTTTACACGGGAATCCCTGGTTAAAAAACCTTCCTTTTTAAGTATTTCTCTATACTCATTATTAACTTCAAGAAGAGCTTTAGAAATACCATGCCTTAAAGCCCCTGCCTGCCCAGATTTTCCACCGCCTTTTATACTGGCAATTATATTATAGGCAGTATCTGTACCAGTTAATTTAAGTGGCTCTACAACCATAATCTTTAGAGATTCTCTATTAAAATATTCACTAAAATCTTTATTATTTACTACTACTTTCCCTTCACCTGGAACTAGTCTTACCTTTGCAATAGATTTTTTTCTTTTACCAGTAGCATAATAAGAAACTTTTTCAGCCAATTATTTCTCCTTTTTATATTTCAATTTTTTCCGGGTTCTGTGCCCCATGGGGATGATTTTCCCCTGCATAAATTTTTAATTTTTTTATAACTTTCCTGCCTAATATATTATGAGGGATCATCCCTTTTACTGAATTTCTTAAAACAAGCTCGGGCGATTTTTCCATCATCTCTTTCAAATTTTTAACTTTTAAATTTCCAATATACCCTGAATGCCTATAATACTTTTTTTTATCTATCTTATTACCAGTTACTTTTATCTTATCTACATTTATTACAATTACATAGTCGCCACAATCCACATGTGGGGTAAATATAGGTTTATTTTTACCCCGTAAGATTTTTGCTATCTCTGTAGATAACCTTCCCAATATTTTACCCTCAGCATTTATCAGAAACCATTTTCTTTTTATCTCTTCTTTTTTTAAATTAAATGTCTTTAATCCAACATTTACCATAAATTCCTCCGATCACGAATCAGTATTCAACCTTTGTGAGAAATAATCCTCTTGCAGGTACAATTTCCCCGCTGAGTCTCCTGTCTTTTTTCAGTATTACTTCTTTTATACTTTCTAATTTTCTCTGATTAGAACCAACTTCTAAAACAGTTCCAACAATAATCCTTGCCATATTATACAAGAATGAATTTGCTGCTATTTTAAAAACTATTAAATCCTGTTTATTCTTATTAATTGTAAAACTATAAACTTCTCTTACAGTACTTATTGTATTCTGACTGTTAGCGCCTTTTCTACAAAAAGATTTAAAATCCTTCGTTCCTATAAACATCTTTGCTGCTTTTTTCATCAGCTCCAAATTTAACCTTCTTGTAATTAAAATGCTATACTTTTTCAAAAAAACACTGCAGCTATTATTATTTACAATAAAATAACTATACTCCCTCAGTTTTGCACTTCTTCTCGAATCAAAAGATTCTTCGACTAAATTAATTTCTCTAATACCAATATCATCAGGGAGCAGGCAATTTAACTGCCATTTAAATTTATATAAGTCTAAATCTTTATCAGTTTTAAAATTAATTACCTGGTTTAGTGCATGAACACCTGTATCAGTTCTGCCAGAATAACTAAAATCCTCAAATTTTTTTAATACAGCTGAAAGAACTTTTATTAATTCACCCTGAACAGTTCTTACTTCTCCTGGCTGTGTCTGAAAACCCTTGTAATATGTTCCATCATACTCAACTACAGCCATATAATTGTTCATAAACTCTTATATAATATAAATATATAAAAAATTTCAAAATAACATTTTTTAGCTAGCCAGCTCTATTATTACCAATTCTGCCCCATCGCCTAATCTATTCTTATACTTAATTATTCTTGTAAAACCACTTGATTTATTATACATTCCTGGAGCTATCTCATTAAAAAGTTTCTGTACTGTTAAATTATTACTCAGTAATTTTAAACAAATCCTTCTCGATGAAAGATCTCCTTTTTTCGCCAGAGTTATTAATTTATCTACAAAACCTCTTAGATATTTACCCTTAGAAATTGTAGTTACAATTTTTCCATTCTCAAAAAGTGAAATGGCTAAATTTCTCATTATCACCTTCTGGTGGCTGCTGCTGCCTCCAAATCTCTTTGATTTTTTTGGTATAACCATAACAACTTACCTTCTCAATAAATTCCTTTTATTTCTTAAATTCTAACCCTAATTCTCTCACTTTATCTCTTACTTCCTGAATAGACTTCTGACCAAAATTTCTAATTTTAAGAAGCTCATCTTCTCTATATTCCAATAATTTAGCTACTGTTTCTATCTTTTCCCTCTTCAAACAATTATAAGCTCTTACAGAAAGTTCCAATTCATCAATTGTAGGATACTCGGGCTTCTTTATTTTTTCTTCAATTTCTTCAAAAATAGTATCCTCCTCAGCACTATCTGACAGGTCTACTAAAAGAGCCATATAATCACTTATTACTTTAGATGCCTGGCTTAAAGCATCTTCTGGTTTAACACTACCATCAGTTTTAACATCCAGTATTAATTTATCAAAATTAGTCATCTGGCCTACCCTTGTATTCTCGACTTTAAAGCTAACCCTTTTAATTGGAGAAAATATAGTATCAATAGGAACTACTCCTATAGGTTCTTCCTCTTTGATATTTTCTTCTGCTGTCTTGTAACCCTTGTTTCTTTCCAAAACCAATTCTATATTAATATTACTTTTACCTGTTAGGGAACCCAGGTATTTATCAGGATTGATTATCTCTACTTCTGATGGTAATTTAATATCAGATGCCTTAATATCTCCAGGTCCCTTTTTCTTAAGTTTTAGAATCACAGGTTCTTCACTTTCCATTCTGAACACAATTCCTTTTAGATTATCAATAAACTCTAAAACATCTTCTTTTAAACCTTTTACAGTGGAGAATTCATGACTCACGTTCTCTATCTTAATACTGGTTATTCCCGTACCTTCAATAGAGGAAAGTAGAACTCTCCTTATCGAATTTCCTAAAGTATATCCATAACCTCTTTCAAGTGGTTCAATTATAAATTTTCCTTCAAAATCATCTTTGTGTTCAATACTAACACTTGGCTTACGCACCTTTAGCAATTTACATACCCCCCAAATAAATATTCACTTTATTTTGAATATAACTCTATGATCATTCGCTCATTTATAGGAGCTTTTATATCTTCACGCTCAGGCATTCTAAGAACTTTTCCTTTCAGGTTGTCCAAATCAACTTCAAGCCATTCAGGTGTTGTAAGACTACTTCCGGTTTCCTTTGCTTCAACTATAGGTGTAATTTCCTTACTTGAGGACATTATACTTACTCCCTGACCTTCTTTTAACTGATATGATGATATATTTACCTTTTTCCCATCAACAGCTACATGGCCATGAGATATCAATTGTCTTGCCTGTGCGCGTGAAGCTGCAAAACCTAATAAATAAATTGCATTATCAAGTCTTGTCTCTAGAAGCTGCAACAGAATCTCTCCAGTAATACCTTTTTTTCTGACAGCTTTTTGATAATAATTCCTAAATTGCCTTTCCCAAACACCATAATATCTTTTTGCTTTCTGTTTCTCCCTGAGCTGTGTATAAAATTCAGTTTCAATTAATCTCCTTTTTGCTCTCTGACCAGGAATATATGGTTTTCTTTCCATGGCACATTTATCTGTAAAACATCTCTGCCCTTTCAAAAAAAGCTTCTGTTTTTCTCTTCTACATAATTTACAAACTGATTCTTTTACCAAGCCCATTTATTATAAATCCTCCTTATTTATCTATGGTCTTCTTCTTTTAGATTGCCTGCATCCATTATGAGGAACAGGGGTAACATCAGTTATAGTTCCGATCTCCAACCCTGCAGCCTGTAGAGATCTTACTGCTGTTTCCCTGCCAGAACCAATGCCCTTTACCATAACGTCCACTTTTACAACACCATGTTCCTGTGCAGTTTTTGCAACTGCAGTAGCAGTTATTTGTGCAGCAAAAGGGGTGCTCTTCCTTGACCCTTTAAAGCCCATTGTCCCCCCACTATTCCAGGCTATAGTATTACCACTCATATCACTAATATTAACAATGGTATTGTTAAAAGTAGATTTAATATGTGCAATTCCATATGGTATATTTTTTTTATCTTTTCTTCTTAACCTTCTTGTGTCAGTTATCTTTCTAGCCAAAATCTACCTCCTGATTATACTGGTTGCTTAATTTTCTTCCTAATTCCAACAGATCTTTTTCTTCCTTTTCTAGTTCTTGAATTAGTATGAGTTCTCTGACCTCTTACCGGTAAACCTCTCTTATGTCTTATTCCTCTATATGAATTTACTTCGATCAACCTTTTTATATTTTGACTGACTTCCCTTCTAAGATCGCCCTCTATTTTTATATTACTATCAATATATTCCCTTACTTTTACTACTTCTCCTTCAGTCAAATCCTTTGGTTTTTTCGCCTTTTCAATTCCTAAATCATCTAAACACTTCTTTGCCAGAGATCTGCCAATGCCAAATATATAAGTTAAAGCTACTACAATATGCTTATTATTTGGTATATCCACGCCTGCAATTCTTACCAACTAATACCTCCTTAACCCTGTCTTTGTTTATGACGAGGATTCTTGCAAATAACAATTACTTTACCCTCTCTTTTTATAATTCTACAGTTATTACAAATTTTTTTTACAGATGGTTTTACTTTCATCTTAATCGTTCCCCAATAAATTAAATCAGAAATATACTAGTTTTAAACTATATTATTTTTTCCTAAATATTATTCTTCCTCTACTTAAATCATATGGTGATATTTCAACTTTTACTTTATCACCTGGTAAAATCTTTATATAGTGCATACGCATTTTTCCAGAAATATGAGCTAAAACTTTATGTCCATTATCAAGCTCAACCCTGAACATAGCATTTGGAAGTGCCTCCATTATTGTTCCTTCAGCTTCAATTACGCCTTCCTTTTTTGAAATTTTTTCCCCCTTCTTATAATGATATAGATAGCGCAAATATGTAGAATATCAAAAAACAACTGTGTTGTCTATATATATTTTTAAAAGCCGTCATTTAAAAATTAAAAGTAGACTGCTTTTTTAGCTTAAATCCTTGTTAATATCAAAGGGCCGTCTTCTGTAATTGCTACTGTATCCTCAAAATGACAGGACCTCTTGCCGTCCTGTGTCGCCACAGTCCATCCATCCTCCAATATTTTTACTTCGCTGCTGCCTTTATTTAACATTGGTTCTATTGCCAGGACCATTCCTTTCTTAAGAACCGGACCCTGCCCTGGTGGTCCATAATTTAATATTTGCGGGTCTTCATGCATATTTTTACCTATCCCATGCCCTACAAAATCTCTAACAACCGAAAAATTATCAGCCTTTGCCCTTCTCTCTATTTGGTTAGAAATATCTGTAAGCCTTCCCCCAATAACACACTTCTGAATACTTAAATTAAGCGCATCATAAGTAGCTTCCCAGAGCCTATCTGTAATTTTATCTGTATTCCCAACTTTTATACTTCTGGCAGCATCACCATAATAACCGCCTATCAATACACCCACGTCAATAGACACAAGATCTCCATTTTTTACTACTCTTTTGCCAGGAATACCATGAACTACTTCCTCATTAATAGAAACACAAATATTACCAGGAAAAGGCCTTTTGCTAATCCGCCCCAAATATCCCTTAAATGCTGGAATTGCATTTCTACTGATTATTGTTTCTTCAGCCACTTTATCTAAATAACTAGTTGCAATTCCTGGCTTTAAAATATTTTTTATTTTTAAAAGAACTTCCGCTACTATTTTTCCAGCTTTATGCATTAATTTTATTTCATCAGCAGATTTGCAAATTATCATAATTTGCTTAAAACCCTTTCAGTTACTTCATCTTCACTGCCATGGCCATCTATATCAATGAGCAAATTTTGCTTACTGTAATAATTAATCAATGGTCTTGTTTCAGTTTCATATACTTCAAGCCGTTTTTCTATAATATTTTCTTCGTCATCTTTTCGCTTACATAGCTTCCCTCCACAGATCAAGCATTCCATATCAGGCATGTTTTCTAAATCACCAATACTATATACACTATTACAGCTGCTGCAAACCATCCTTGATGAAAGTCTTCTAATTATTTCATCTTTTTCTACAAATATATTTACTACCTTATCCAGCTTCAAATCAAGCAAATCCAGCATATTCTGAAACATTTTTGCCTGTCTTAAATTTCTTGGGAAACCATCCATTACGAATCCACTACTTGATTTATACTTGCTAATTTCATTCTTAATCAACTCAATTATTATTTCATCTGATACTAAATTTCCCTTTTTTACAAGATTTTCTACCTTCCTGCCTAAATATGTATTTTTTTTTATTTCATCTCTTAAAATATTTCCTGTGGAAATATGTGGTATATTAAACCTCTTTGATATATTTTCTGCCTGGGTTCCTTTGCCAGCTCCAGGATGCCCAAGTAAAACTAATCTCATTTCAAGAACCCTTCGTAATCTCGCATTATTAGTTGAGACTCTAACTGCCTCATTGTATCCAGCGCTACACCTACTGAAATCAATAAAGAAGTCCCTCCAAATCTAAATGGAATATCCATATATATAATCAATATCTCTGGCAGTAAAGCAATTATAGCAAGAAAAAAAGCACCTGGCAGAGTTATTCTATTTAAAATATTAGTCAGGTAATCTCCTGTGTTTTTGCCAGGTCTGATTCCTGGTATAAATCCACCATATCTTCTAAGGTTATCTGCGGTGTCCATAGGATTAAATGTAATAGCTGTATAGAAATAAGCAAAGACAATAATAAGAACAGTATAGATAACAGCATATATGGGATTAAAACGTCCTCCGATAGTTGGACTTAGAAAATTTGCAAAAGATTGTACCCATTGATTTGGGATAAATTGAGCTATAGTTGCTGGAAAAAGCATAACAGCTACTGCAAATATAATAGGCATTACTCCTGATTGGTTAACTTTGAGAGGAATATATGTACTCTGTCCGCCAAACACTTTTCTTCCTACAATTCTCTTGGCATATTGAACAGGAATCTTCCTCTCCCCCTGTTGTATTATAATTATTGCCATAATTATGCCAATAGCCAAAATAAAAAATAAAATTACAAAAAAAATATTAGCCCCTTTTAATCTAAAAAGAGTGATAAACTGTCCTGGTAATCTTGATACAATACTCGCAAATATTACAAGGGAAATACCATTGCCTATCCCATGAATATTTATCAGTTCTCCCATCCACATAATTACTGCTGTACCAGCAGTTAATGTTATAATTATTAGAAAAACATGCATAAAATCAAATACCGGGATAGCACCAAAATTTCTAAAGAAAAAAACCATTGCAACAGATTGAATTAATGCTAATCCTACTGTCATATAACGTGCAATCTGATTTATTTTTCTTCTTCCTACTTCTCCTTCTTTAGCTAACTGCTCTAATTTTGGAATTACCACCTGAAGAAGGTTCATTATAATAGATGCTGTAATATATGGCATTATACCTAAAGAAAAAACAGCAAACTTCCCAAGAGCTCCGCCGGAGAATAGATCCATCATCCCAAGCATCCCAGTTTGAACCTGTTCCATAATTGCACTCGGGTCTACTCCGGGTATTGTAATATTTGCGCCAAATCTATATAAGGCTAACATACCCAGAGTAAATAATATTCTATTTCTAATTTCTTTAATTCTAAATGCATTTAATACTGCCTGAAACATTTAAATTACCTCTAGATTCCCTCCTGCTTTTTTTATTTTTTCCCCAGCATTTTTACTGAAAAAGTTTGCTTTTACTGTTAATTTTTTTGTAAGTTTACCATTCCCCAATATTTTCACAGGATTATCTTTACTCATTACCAAACCATTCTTCTTCAAGAATTTAATATCAACCACACTTCCATTTTTAAATTCTTCTAACTGCCCAATATTTATTATATTAAACTGCTTTTTCCTTGTATTTTTAAATCCCTTTAAATGAGGAATTCTCCTTTGTAGCGGCATCTGGCCGCCTTCAAAGCCAATTCTTACCTTACCCCCTGAACGAGAAAGCTGCCCTTTTGTCCCCCTTCCAGAAGTAGTGCCATGGCCTGAGCCATTTCCTCTACCCACTTTTTTCCTTTTCTTTATGGATTTTTTAGAGGGCTTTAAATCACAAAGTCTCACTGTATTTTTCTCCTATCTTTCAAACTCCAATTAAACATTTATATAATTTATATTACCCTTCCAGCTTCTTGCTGTCCTTATCTGGCTTTTCATTAGTTTCTTTACTATCTTTTTTCTTCCTGCTATCTGTAACTTTTTGATATATTTTTAATGATTTTAACCCACTTATGGTAGCATTCACTACATTTAATACATTTTGGCTTCCTAATGATTTTGCTAAAATGTCTTTCACTCCTGCCAGTTCCAGTATCGCTCTTACCGCTCCGCCTGCAATAACTCCTGTACCGTTAGAGGCAGGCTTCATAAAAACATGCCCTGCTTTATAACTAGCATTTACCTCATGAGGTATAGTTCCACCCCTCAGCGGAACATCAAAAATATCTTTACTTGCGCTGTTTATAGCCTTTTTAATTGCAACTGATACTTCATTTGCTTTACCAAAGCCTACTCCAACTTTACTTACTTTATCTCCAACTGCTACTAAAGCACTAAAACTAAATCTTCTGCCACCTTTAACCACTTTCGCAACTCTATTTATTTTTAAGACCTTTTCACTTAATTCATTACTATTAGAAATTTCAGGCACTAAATATCCTCCTTATAATTATTAGAATTTTAATCCACCTTTCCTGGCTCCTTCTGCTAATGCTTTAACTCTGCCATGGTATTTATAGCTGCTTCTATTAAATACTACTTTATCAATATTTTTTTTCTTAGCTTCTTTGGCCAATAGTTCCCCTGTCTTAAAGCTTGTATCTATCTTACCTTTCTTGTTGTTACCGATATCTGCATTCTTACTGGAAATACCCATTAGAGTCTTGCCTGTATTATAATCAACTATTTGGCCATATATATGTCTGTTGCTTCTATAAACACAAAGCACAGGCAAACTTCTATTCATCGCAATTTTATATCTAACTCTTGATTTCCTTCTAAAGCTTTTATCTTTTCTTTCAATTTTTGTTTTCATAATACTCTATAAATAAAATTATGTACCTGCCTCAGTAGCAGCAGCCTTTCCAACCTTTCTCCTAATTACTTCCTCCAAATATTTTATACCCTTTCCTTTATATGGTTCAGGCTTTCTTATACTTCTAATCTTCGAAGATACTTCCCCCACAACTTGTTTGTCTATCCCTTTAACAATAATAGTAGTATTGTCAGGAACATCAAAAGTTATACCCGGTGTTTTTTCTACAATTACTGGATTTGAATATCCTACTAGTATTTCTAAACCTTCTCCCTTTTTACTTACTCTATACCCAACACCAATTATTTTTAATGTCTTGCTAAAACCACTGCTTACACCTATAACCATATTATTCACAAGACTCCTGTATAGACCATACTTTTTATTAACTTCATTACTTCTTGAAGCAGGGGTAAGTGCAAGCTTATTACCTTCTAAATTTAATTTAATACAATCTTCTACTTCCTGAGATAATTCTCCCAGCTTACCTTTAACTGCAACCTTATTATTATCAATACTTATATTTACATCTGATGGTATTTCAATAAGCCTCTTTCCAACCCTTGACACTTAAATGCTCCTCTCTTTTTACCAGACATAGCAAATTACCTCTCCGCCTACACCCAATTTCTTGGCTTTTTCACCAGTCAGCACTCCCTTTGATGTCGATAATATAGCACTACCAAATCCTCCAAGAACTTGTGGCATATTCTTCCTCTCAGCATACACTCTGAGTCCTGGCTTGCTCACCCTTTTTAAGCCCGTTATCATAGGTGTTTTCTCACTATCATATTTTAACCTAATTTCAATAATATCATTAATGCTCTCTTCTTTAATAACTTCATAGCTGCCTATAAAACCCTCTTCATGTAATATTCTAGCTATTTCTACCTTCATCTTTGAAGAAGGAATTTTAACACTATCCATCTTTACATTAATTGCATTTCTTATCCTGGTTAACATATCAGCAATAGGATCCGTAACAGACATCTATCCTCCTTTTTTACCAACTGGACTTTTTTAGTCCAGGAATTTTCCCTTCATAAGCCATTTGTCTCAGACAAATTCTACATAAACCAAATTTTCTATAATAGCTTCTCTTTCTGCCGCATTTATTGCACCTATTATATTTTCTTGTCTTGTATCTAGGCTCTTTTTTTTGCTTTTCTATTAGCGATTTTTTTGCCAATAAGCCCTCCTATTTACCACTGCTTTTTATCTTTTAAAAGGAAATCCAAATTTTTCTAATAAACTCAATGCTTCCTTATCACTTCTTGCAGTGGTATTAATAGTAATATTCATTCCTTTTACACTCGAAATATTGTCATAACTAACCTCTAGGAATATCAATTGCTCCTTTATTCCAATAGTATAATTCCCGCAGCCATCAAAACTTTTTTTCGAAAGACCTCGAAAATCCCTAACCCTGGGGATAGCAATACTTAACAATCTATCTAAAAACTCATACATTCTATTTCCTCGAAGAGTCGTCATGCAGCCAATCGGACTCCCTTCCCTAAGCTTGAAACCAGCAATTGATTTCTTAGCTTTTGTTATTATGGGCTTTTGCCCGGTAATTTTAGCCAAATCATCAGCTGCAGATTCTAACTCTTTAATATTTTGTAGAGCAGACCCTACTCCCATATTTACAGTTATTTTTGTTAGTTTTGGAACTTTCATAATATTTCCATAATTAGATTCCTTCATAATTTGAGGAATTATTTCCTTTTCGTATCGTTCTTTTAATCTTGGCTTCGTCTGTTTCACCTTAATATTACCTTCTTAATATGCTTTTATGTCTGTTGTCCACACTTCCTACATATTCTTACTTTTTCACCCGAATCTTTAATCTCAAAACCTACACGCGAAAGTTTACCACAATTGGGGCAAACAACTCTTACATTTGATAAATGAATAGGTCCTTCTTTACTTATAATACCCCCGGGTTGATTCTGGCCTTTTTTTCTGGTATGCCTTTTTATAATATTTATTCTTTCAATATAAATTTTATTTTTATCAGGCTCAATTCTTAGTACCTTACCAGTTTTCCCTTTATCTTTTCCACTGATTACCCTGACTTTATCATTCTTCTTTACCTTTAACATTATCCTCTAACTCCCATATTTAAAACTTGTCTCAAACTACTTCAGGTGACAAAGATATAATTTTCATAAAATTCTTCTCTCTAAGTTCTCTTGCCACAGGTCCAAATATCCTTGTCCCCCTGGGATTATTTTGATCATCTATAATAACTGCAGCATTTTCATCAAACCTAATATATGACCCATCTCTTCTCCTGTAAATTTTCTTCGATCTCACCAGTACTGCCTTTACAATATCACTTTTTTTTACCACTCCGCCTGGGTTGGCAACTTTTACAGTAGCAGTAAATATCTCCCCAATACGAGCATATTTTTTTCTCGATCCACCAAGAACCTTAATACATAAAATAATCCTGGCTCCAGTATTGTCTGCTACATTCACTTTGCTTTCTGCTTGAATCATCTTAAACTCTTCTCTACTCCGCTTTCTTGACTACTTCTAATATTCTCCAACTCTTCGTTTTACTGAGAGGCCTGGTTTCAACTATTTTAACTACATCTCCTAATTTACCAATGCCCTCGGGGTCATGAGCTTTTAACTTGTTAATCTTCTTTAAAATTTTCTTATATAAAGGGTGTTTGTAATAGGATTCCACAGCAACAGAAATAGTTTTATCCATTTTGTCACTAACTACAATTCCAACTTTTACTTTTCTTTTTCCTCTTTCCAAAAAACCTCCCTTATTATTTTCTTCCAGCTTTCTGTTTGCTGGCTTTTTTATTTATACCAAGCTCTTTTTCCCTTATTAAAGTACTTATTCTTGCAATATCTTTCTTTGATTTTTTTATTGCCATAGAATTCTCTAATTGCCCTGTCGATTTCTTAAACTTTAATGAAAAGAGATTTTTTTTAACTTCAGCTAATTTCATTTCCAGCTCTTCTTTAGTTTTTTCTCTTATCTCATTTGTTTTCATCTTTTCCACCTAAAAAGCACTATTATTCCTCACTAACAAATTTTGTTTTAATAGAAATTTTTTGTGCAGCCAGCCTTATTGCCTCTTTTGCAACCTTCATACTCACTCCTGATAATTCAAACATAACTTTACCAGGCTTTATAACTGCCACCCATTGTTCAGGAGCACCTTTTCCTCCGCCCATTCTAGTTTCAGCAGGCTGTTTAGTATAAGGCTTATGTGGAAAAATATTTATCCACACCTTGCCGCCTCTTTTTATAAATCTCGTTAAAGCAATCCTTGCAGCCTCAATTTGTCTGCTTGTTATCCACCCAGGTTCCAAAGCCTGCAGTCCATATTCTCCAAATAAAAGCTTTTTCCCACCTTTTGCAAGACCTTTCATTCTTCCTCTCTGAGTTTTTCTATATTTTACTCTCTTAGGCATTAACATTGCTGCCATAATTATCTCCTAATTTGAAACTTTCTTTTATTTTTTTATTTCAGCTGTTTCCTTTTTCTCACTAATTTCTTTTTTATCTAGTATCACATCTCCAAGATATATCCAAACCTTTACTCCAATTTTCCCAAAAGTAGTATTTGACTCCGCAATTCCATAATCAATATCTGCTCTTAAAGTATGCAGCGGCACTCTGCCTTCTCTATACCACTCTGTCCTTGCCATTTCTGCCCCACCTAATCTACCTGAACATTGAATCCTAATACCTTTAGCACCTGCCTTTAAAGCAAAAGACACAGATTTCTTCATAGCCTTTCTAAAACTAACTCTTCCTTCTAACTGAGAAGCAATATTTTCAGCTACAAGTTTTGCTATAAGTTCAGGTTTTTTAACCTCTATTATATTCAATTGAATGTCTTTCATTACCTTTTTCTGTAACATATCTTTAATATCATTAATATTGGCACCTCTTTTACCAATAACTATTCCTGGCTTGGAAGTATATACATCAACCTTTACTTCTTCAGCTGTTCTTTCTATTTCTATTCTTGCAACACCGGCACCAGATAATTGATCAGTTAATGCTCCCCTTATTTTTAAATCTTCATTCAGCAGTTTTGCGTAATCTTTTGTTGCAAACCATCGGGATTGCCATCCTTTATTTATTCCTAATCTTAAACCATTAGGATTAACTTTTTGCCCCATTTTTCTAAGCCTCCTCTTTCTTTCCATCAGATACATATACAGTTATGTGAGAGGTTCTCTTTCTAATTCTAGTTGCCCTTCCTCTCGCCCTGGGCTTGAATCTCTTTAAAGTTGGACCCTCATTTACATATATCTCATAAATAAACAAATCGTCCTCATTCATCTTAAAATTTTCAACAGCATTAGCAGCAGCACTCTGTATGGCTTTTCTTACAGCAGCAGCTGCAGTTCTTGGTGTAAAAGTTAATATATCTACAGCTTCCTGCACTGATCTGTCCTTAATTAAATCTATAACATATTTTACTTTTCTTGGTGACATCCTTATATATTTCTCAACTGTTTTTACTTCCAAAATGCAATTCCTCTCATCTTGTATCTTTTCTGTTTATTACTTCACCGTCGTTGTCTTTTCACTCTTACCTTTATAAATATGGGGTCTTATAGACCTGGTTTGAGCAAACTCTCCTAATTTATGACCTACCATTGCTTCTGATATAAATACGGGAATATGTTTCCTGCCATCATGTACAGCAATTGTATGGCCCACCATCTCTGGAAATATAGTTGAACTCCTTGACCATGTTTTAATAATTTTTTTAGTACTGGATTCATCCATTATTTTTACTTTTTCAAAAAGTTTACTATCAATATATGGCCCTTTTTTTAAAGACCTGGACATTTCTACCCTCCGCTAAATCAATATAATATAAAATAAATATACCTTACATAAACATCCCATAAAAAATTTTTACTATAAACCCTAATTTTAGAATTATCAGCCTCTTCTCTTCCATCAGCTTCTTCTTTTTATAATAAATTTATCACTTGCTTTATTTTTTTTCCTGGTTTTATAACCAAGAGTTGGTTTGCCCCAGGGAGTAACTGGATCCCTTCCTGATGTTTTATTTTTACCTTCTCCGCCCCCATGCGGATGGTCATGAGGATTCATTGCCGTTCCTCTAACGGTAGGTCTTATACCCAGCCATCTTTTCCTTCCTGCTTTCCCCAACTTTATTATTCCATGTTCAGTATTTCCAACCTGTCCAATAGATGCTCTACATCTAATATCTACCATCCTAACTTCCCCGGACGGCAATTTCACTTGAGCATATTTCCCTTCTCTAGCTAAAAGTTGAGTTTCTCCTCCTGCAGACCTTACCAGTTCCGCACCTTTGCCTTCCTTCAGCTCAATATTATGAATAATAGTCCCTACAGGAATATTCTTTAAAGGCAGGCAATTTCCAGGCATTATATCCACTTTTTCACCTGATATTACCGTATCTCCAACCTTTAACTTTTTAGGAGCAACTATATATCTTCTTTCACCATCCCTGTATTTTAAAAGAGCAATCCTTGCACTTCTATTAGGATCATACTCAATAGATTCAACTATTGAAGGTATATTATCCTTTCTTCTTTTAAAATCAATAATTCTATATAACCTTTTATGCCTTCCTCCACTATGCCTCATAGTTATTCTGCCATTATTGTTCCTGCCAGCTTTCCTTTTTAAAGGCATTGTTAAATATTTTTCAGGCTTTTTCTTAGTTAAAACAGAATAATCTGAAACTGTTGCAAGTCTCCTGCCAGGTGTTGTAGGTTTATATTTTTTTAAAGCCAAATTTATTACCCCCAATTACTTACTAAACTGATTCAAAGAATTCTATTTTATCCTTTTTACCAATAGTTACTACAGCTTTCTTTTTCCTGGAATTCTTTCCAATAGATCTTCCTAACTTTTTAGGCTTAGGTTTTACATTTATTGTACTAATTTTTAAAACTTTTACATTAAAAACTTGTTCAATAGCCCTTTTTACTTCACTTTTTTTTGCTCTTATATCTATATAAAAAGAGTAACGCCTATCCTGAACCATCGAATAACTTTTCTCTGAAACTATTGGTGACAAAATTATATCTCTAGGATCCTTCATTAGCTAACCCCCCGACCAATTCAGTTAGCGAATTTTTAGTAAAAACCAGATAATCCGAAATCAAAATATTGTAAGTATTTAAACTTCTTGCGCTGGTTACTAAAACATTTTCAATATTCCTAAAAGATTTAGCTTCGTCTCCACTTGTATTTTCAAGAATTACCAACACTTTCTTATCAATTAACTTAAATTTTTCCAATATTTCATATGCCTTCTTTGTTTTAGGCTTTTTAAAAGCTAATTTATCCAGTACTATAATTTTCTTTTCCTTAAATTTTTCAGACATTGCTATAAATTTAGATTTTTTTATTACTTTTTTATTCAATTTAAACGAATAATTCCTGGGTTTAGGCCCAAATACAACTCCTCCACCCTTCCATATGGGAGATCTAATTGAACCCGCTCTGGCATTACCAGTACCCTTCTGGCGCCATGGTTTTCTTCCTCCGCCTCTAACCTCGCTTCTTCCTTTGGTACTTGAAGTTCCAGATCTGATAGATGCTAAATATCTCCTGACTTCCTGATAAAGAATTTCATTATTACTTTCTTGTTTTACTATTTCATTAGAGATATTTATTTTTTCTATTTCCTTGCCTTTTAAATCTAAAACATCAAGGCTTGCCATCACATTCTCCTATAATAAAATAAATTTATTTACTAATTTTTTTTATAAAAACCATACTTCCTGCTGATCCTGGGACACTTCCTTTAACAAAAATTATATTTTGATCTTCTACAACATCCATTATTTCAGTCCCAGGCATTGTAATTTTGTTATTTCCCATTCTTCCAGGCATTTTTTTCCCTTTAAGTACTTTTGCTGGAGTAGAACACATACCAATTGCCCCGGGTAATCTGTGACTATGGGAACCATGGGACATCCTGCCTCTATGAAAATTATGTCTCTTTATTACACCGCTAAATCCCTTGCCTTTAGAATACCCAGTTACTTTAACTTTATCCCCAATCTTAAATATCTTAATGTCAATGTTCTCACCAACATTATATTCTTTATCAAATTTATCCACCCTTATTTCTCTTAAATATTTTTTTGGCTCTACCTTCACCTTATTGTAAATTCCCTTAATTGGCTTTTTTATACTTTTTTGCTTTACCTGCTCAAAACCAACCTTAAGAGCATTGTAACCATCCTTCTCGTCTTTTTTTATCTGCACTATCACACATGGCTTGGTTTCAATAGCTGTTACATACATAGCATTGCCCTTTTTATCAAAAATCTGCGTAGAACCAATTTTTTTTCCATATATTGCGTTAACCATCTTTACATCACTCTCAAAAAAATAAAAACAAAGAAGCTATTATATAGTCTCTTTTTAAATCTTTCAATACTTAAAAAAAATTCAAGTCTATATTCTAGAACAATTAAAAATACTTCACTAAAAAACTAGCTTAAGATTTTATTTCTATATCCACACCTGCTGACAAACTAAGCCTCATAAGTAGATCAACTGTTTTGGGAGATGGATCTATTATATCTATAAGTCTCTTATGCACCCTTATTTCAAAGTGCTCCCTCGAATCTTTGTTCACATGTGGAGACCTTATCACACAATATACATTTTTTTTATTTGGCAGTGGAATAGGTCCGGAAACTTTAGCACCTGAATTTTCAACAGTTTCTACTATTTTTTTTGCTGACCTATCTATTACTTCATGGTCATAAGCTTTTAATTTAATCCTAATTTTCTGTCCCAGTTTAGCTGGTGACATAAAATTCCTCCTACTTTATAATGACTTCATATATATTCTTTTATTTACTCTATTATCTTAGTTATACTGCCTGCACCTATAGTCCTTCCACCTTCAC
>JACKQG010002366.1_pt1 | contig 24800 bp, 22 predicted proteins | sample 8237621 | NCBI WGS metagenome assembly JACKQG01 (sample SAMN15677084, study PRJNA649215) | marine metagenome | biome: marine; feature: Black Sea; material: saline water; isolation source: suspended particulate matter (SPM) from the Black Sea western gyre | collected 2013-06-09/2013-06-10 | depth... | reverse complement strand
TAGCGCACCCCACCAGAAGCACGGCTGCGATTGTTGTGAGTAGGAGGTGTTTCATTTCCCTTCAGCTTTGAATAATGCCGATTAAATGTTCCGTGCCGGAAAAAAGGTATTCCAGAGCAGTTTGGCGATTGCTTCGGGCCACCAATAAGCCGCAGAAATTATCGTTACAGTCACGAGTCCGTATAATAATATTCCAATTATTTTTTTAACTCTATCGTTCTTGCCAAACAAATTTATCAAGCAAACACCAATGTTAACAATCCACAAGCCGGTTACATACCAAGGAGAATAATATACAATCATAGTAAAACCGCTCCGGTAACCGGATTGGTACCCTCCTATTACTGCAAACATAATCCATATTAAAGCGACCCCCACTGTAGCTAATGCCAGCATCACGGTTGCGACAATTTGCACGATTCGCTTTGTTTTGATTGTAGCAGCGGAAAGCACAGAAAACCCAAATGCTATCGGTATAATTAACAAGAACAAAGCAGAGATAAGTATTATGAGGGGTGCTATTAAGTCCATAAAGGTTTCATTTCTCTTCAGCTCTCAATTCTTCACTCGTCTTGCCGCCGTGTTTGCGGAGGAGGTCGGCTGTTTCTTGTTGTTCTAAACCGATGGCCATATCTAGCGGTGTGTCGCCAACATCATCCTTCGCATTCACATCTGCACCGTTGGCAATCAGCAACTCGATGATTTTTTTGTAACCCTCACCGACGGCCGCAAACAATGGTGTCCACCCTTCCTCCTCCTCCTTGGCATTCACATCCGCACCCTTGGTTATAAGTAACTCAACGATTTCATTGCTGCCTACTAAAGCCGCAATATGCAAAGGAGGAGTACCGACATCCTCCCCTCTTGCATTTACATCTGTCCCAGCAGCCAAATGCTTTTTGACGACTTCAACATTTTCAAGCATCACAGTTTCATGAATTGAGATGTCTGGTGCTTCAGCTTTGACTGAAGGCGGTTCCACTGTTTTTTGCGTCTGTGTTGTTCCACATCCCACCAACAGCACGACTGTAATTATTGTGGTTAAGGTTTTCATATTTATCTTTCGTTCACTGTTTCCAGCGGAGACGAGACATACTAACAGTTTCGCATGAAACCCGGTCATTGATAAAATCAATGGTTGTATTGACTGAATCGATATTAACCCCACCAGAAGCACGGCTGCGATTGTTGTGAGCAGGAGGTGGTCCATCGTGAACATTGGTTGTGGTTACTCGACCAGTTTGACCCGGTAAAAGCGCATCGGTTGTAAACACCAGTGTGGACATTCTGTGGCTGACTTATCCACGTATACCTGTGGGGATGTTTCTAATGTAAAGGTGTCCATCACATGCCACTCCTTCAGGTCGGAACTATAAAGCACCTCGTATTTCAGGCCGACCTTGCCGTTGATTGCCAGTTCAGCCATTTGGATGCGCTCCCCATATGTCCGAATGTCCGACAAGAGAGGCATCAGCTCCAGTTCTTCAGCCGCCCGTCCGCCGTGTTTGCGAAGTAACTCAACGGTTTCAGGATGGTTTAATTGATTAGCGATATCCACTGCTGTCTTTCCGTTGTATTTACCTGACAAAACTTTCGCATTTACGTCCGCGCCATTGCCAATAAGCAATTGGACGATCTCCTTGTAACCCTTATTAGCCGAATAATGCAAAGGAGTCCGTCCATCATTATCCTTCGCGTTCACATCAACTCCTTTATCCAATTCCGCTTGGATGGCAGCAAGATCACCGACTGCGGCAGCATCGTGAATCGGATCGGCAGAGGCAGTTCCCACCAGCACCACGGCTGCGATTGTTGTGAGTGGTAGATTAATAGTCCTGACGTGCGTCGAACGGAAAAGGATCAGTCCCGGTAATTGACAATTGTCGAAAGTCAACAGCATCCGGATACGTTCTTTTGTGTGCTGGATTCATTTTTACAGGCATACATTTTTTCGCATTCATCGTAGTGGAGCGAGGCCACCTTCTTCCTCGGTTAAGCACCCTGCTTAGGCAGGCTGCTATCATTGATTTGCAGAACGGTTATGGCGCATAACCGTTGCGTTTTCAAATGGGCGAGGTGATTTAAGTGGCATCAGTCTGGTGGTGTTAATTCCGAGTTACGCCAGGATGTTCAGGGAATATTGCTGGAGGTCGCCCGCGGCCTGAAGCAGGACGGCGGCTATCTCGAACTCACTGACGGCGGTCAGCGTGTCGGTGGGGGGATCGATCTCCATCTCGACCTTGGCCAACTGATGGGCGGCGTAGGCGAGTCGGGCGGTTGCCGTGTCCCACAACATGGCGCCAGCCGAATCGATGCTCAACGTTTCCATCGCTGAGCCGGACTCTTGATCCGGCGAGCAGTGCTGTCAACCCAATGCGGAAACGTTGCTTGCGCTTGGCCAAGCGCGCCTCTTCAGTTTCTGCTTGCCCGATCCGGTTTTTCGGCGTAGGTTGCGGCCTGTTGCATCAGTTCGCTTTCCCTGCTGTTGCGCGTGGTTTTGCAACTGTCCCTGGACCTTAGTTCTAATGGTTAAGGAACCAGCACTCGGGTTGTGACCGACAGGCCTTTGCTGGAAGTCGCGATCTACGGCGAGCCGGATCCACTTGTACCTTCCGTTCATCGGATTCGTTCAACACGGCAACGGCGGGGTTTTATAAAATCCGCGGCTTTCGGGCCGCGGGTTTTTTCTTTGGGGGCAGCCACAGCGGTTGTTACCCTGCCCCGGCGTGAGTGGCGACCTTTTTTCACAAGACCCAGCCAAGCCGAACCCGGGAGACGACTCGAGCGGCGAATCGCCACAAGGCCAGCAGTACCAGCCTCTGGCTGCCCGGATGCGTCCGCGCACGCTGGATGAGTACGTCGGCCAGGGGCATATCCTCGCGCCGGGCAAGCTGTTGCGCCGGGCTATTGAGGCGGATCGCATCCAGTCGCTGATCTTCTTCGGCCCGCCGGGCACGGGCAAAACCAGCCTGGCGCAGATTATCGCCAGACAGACCAGGAGCCGATTCGAACGGCTCAGCGGCGTGGAGTCGAACGTTGCGGATATGCGCCGGGTATTGGCAAGTGCGGCCAACCGCCTGGCCAACTCGGGGGCGACCACCCTGCTGTTCATTGACGAGATTCATCGGTTCAACAAGTCACAGCAGGACACGCTCCTGCCGGACGTGGAGAACGGTATCGTGCGCCTCATCGGCGCGACCACGCACAACCCGTTTTTCTTCGTGAACTCGCCGCTGGTCTCGAGGTCGCAGATCTTTGAGCTGGAGCCGATATCACAGGGGGAGATTGCCAAGTTAATCCAGCGTGCGCTTGACGACGAGGAGCGGGGCTTGGGCCACTTGAAATGCGAGGCGGCACCCGGGTCGCTGGAACACCTGGCCACGGTGTCCGACGGCGATGCGCGCAAGGCGCTCAACTCAATCGAGATTGCCGCGTTGACGACGCCGCCGGACGCCGACGGCGTGGTCCGCATCACGCTGCAAGTGGCCGAAGAGTGCATCCAGAAGAAGGCGGTGGTGTACGACGGCGATGAGGACGCGCATTACGACACGATCTCCGCCTTTATCAAGTCGATGCGTGGCAGCGACGTCGATGCGACGCTGTATTGGCTGGCAAAGATGATTCACGCCGGGGAGGATCCGCGCTTCATCGCCCGCCGCATCGTCATTCACGCCGCCGAGGACGTCGGCTTGGCCGACCCGATGGCGTTGGTGCTGGCCAACGCCGCATTCCAGGCCGCCGAGTTCATCGGCTGGCCCGAGGCGCGCATCCCGATCGCCGAGGCGGCCATCTACATTGCCGGCGCAAACAAGAGCAACAGCGTCATCAAGGCGATCGACGCCGCGCTGGCGGAGGTTCGCTCCGGCAAGACCCTTCCGGTGCCAAGCCACCTCAAGGATTCACACTATTCCAGTGCGAAAAAACTGGGCCACGGCGAGGGGTACCAATACTCGCACGACTTCCCGGGACACTTCGTCGCGCAGGATTATCTCGGGGCCAAGCGCCGGTTTTACGAACCGACCGAGCAAGGAGTGGAAAAGAAAATCAAGGCACGGGTCGATTATTGGCGGGAACATTTTGCGAGATTGAACGATGAGCGAACCGGGGATAAAGAGTGACATGCCCGAGGCCAAGCGCTTGGCCCGGCAGGAGGCGCGCTTGGCCAAGCGGCCGCTCAGCCTTGGCCAAGCGGCGGAGGCCTCGCAGGCCGTTTGCCGACTGATCCTCGAGTCGGCCGCTTGGCAGGAGGCAGGCCAAGCGATGCTTTATGTTCCGCTGCCGGATGAATTGGACGTTAGTCCGTTGGTGTCCAATGGGTTGGAGCTGGCCAAAAAAATCGCCCTCCCCCGTTTTTCCGCCCCAAAAAGCGCCTACGAAGCTTGCGTGATCACCAGCTTGAGCGACCTTGTGCCGGGCAAATTCGGCATCCTCGAGCCTCCGGGGGACAGCCCAATAATGGATACGATGCAACTCGACTTGGCCATCGTCGGCGGGGTAGCCTTCGACCGCCTTGGTGGCAGGCTGGGCCGCGGCGGTGGTTTTTTCGACCGGCTGCTGGCCGGCATTCCCGCCGGGAAATGCGGTGTCTGCTTTGAGGAGCAAGTGCGCCCTGACGTGCCGGTGGCGAGGCACGACGTCAAAATGGATATGATCGCCACACCGAGCGGCTGGCTGATCCCCCCGCCCGCTTAATAAATCAATGCAACTCCTGGCAGCAGCAGAGCCTTGGTTATTGGGTCTCATGGCCGTGGTCGTGATCGTTGCCATGGTCTGGATTCGCAAGGACCAAAAACGGCAGATTCGCCGTGCCCTCCAAAACACCGAATCCTCCCTCAAGGAACATTCCCGCCGCGAGGCCGAGGTGCTGACCCGCAGCGCGCGGATGCTGACCCGGGAGGAGACGAACCGGCTGCGCGGCGAGATCGAGAACGCGATCGGCGCGGAGAGCGAGGAAATTCGCCAGCGGGAAAAACGGCTGGAGGAACGGGAGTCGCTGCTTGACCGGCAGCTTCAGTTGTTGCTCGAGAATGAGAAGCAACTAAACCAAAAACAGGCCGCCCTCAAGCAGCGTGAAACCGATGCCGGTGCAAAGCTGGGAACGGCGGAGCAGTTGATCGAAAAGCACAAGCAGGCGCTCGGCGAAATGACCGGCCTGAGCCTGGATGAGGCGAGGGATCGCCTGTTCGAAATTATCGGCGACGAGACCAAGATGGAGGCGGGTCAAATCTCCAGGGCCATTGTCGATGGCGCCAAGGATCATGCGGAGGAGAAGGCGCGGCGGATCATCGGGCTGGCGATCCAGCGGTACGCGGGCGAGCAGACATATGAAGCCACCACGGCCACGATCTCGCTGAACGGCGACGAGGAAATCAAGGGGCGCATCATCGGCCGGGAGGGACGCAACGTCCGCGCGTTCGAGACGGCCACCGGCGTCACGGTGCTGATCGACGACACGCCCAATACGGTTGTGCTCTCCGGGTTCGACCCCATCAAGCGAGAGATCGCCCGGGAATCGATGGCGCGCCTGGTCAAGGACGGCCGGATCCACCCCACCCGCATCGAGGAGGTCGTGGCCAAGGTCACGGAGGAGAACCATTACAACCTCGCCAACGTCGGCGAAGAGGCGGCGCAAAAGGCCGGTGTCCGCACGCTCAACCAGGAGGTCTTGTCGGTGCTTGGAAAGCTTCGCTACCGGAGCAGCTACTCGCAGAACGTCCTGGCGCACTCTGTCGAGGTGGCGCACCTGATGGGATTGCTGGCCGGTGAAATGGGGCTGGACATCGGCAAGGCCAAACGGATCGGGCTGTTGCACGACATTGGCAAGGCGATGTCGGAGGAGGCCGAGGGGCCGCACGCCATCGTCGGGGCGGATTTCCTGAAACGCCACAAGGAGCCGGACGATGTCGTGAACGGGGTTGCCTCGCACCACGGCGAGGTGCCTTACGACTTCATCTGGGGAATCCTCGTCAGCGCGGCCGACGCCATCAGCGCCTCCCGCCCGGGCGCACGGTCGGAGACGATGACGTCGTACCTGCAGCGGTTCAAGAACCTGGAGCGGATCGGGGCCTCGTTTGACGGAGTGGACAAGTGCTACGCAGTGCAGGCCGGGCGCGAGCTTCGCATCATCGTGAACTCGAAAAAGATCAGCGATGAGGGAAGCTACGACCTCGCCCGGCGGGTGGCACGAAAGATTGAGGACGAGCTTCAATACCCGGGCCACATCCGCGTGACCCTGGTCCGGGAAAACCGGTTCGTGGAATATGCCAAGTAAATATTTTACATTCCCCGAATAATCGCATAAGGTTGTTCGTCACGGGAGTTAGCGCCAATGCAACGAACGGTTCCATTTCCCCGGTTTGCCCACGTGGCTTTCATCGCCGCACTACTTGGGGCCGTGCGGCTGCCGGCCGCGGAGCCGCTGCCGGACGGCCGCCAACTGGCGAAGGCCATCCGGGAACTGGTGCCGGTGAAAAATGTGGAGATGCCCGCCACGATGGAGGTGATCGAGCGCGAGCGAAAGCGGCTCAAGACCCCGGTTGTCATCCGGGTAGAGAAGACGGGCCAAGCGCAATGGTCGCTCACCTGCCTGGCCAAGCGGGACGGCGCGATCGCGGACGAGTGGCGCGTGCGCCACGAGCTTGGCCAAGCGAACCGGTACGAACACAACGCCCAGCCGGCCAAGCGGACTGAAATTCACTCCGGCCTGGCCGGCTCCTCGTTTGCGATTGCCGACCTCGGGATGGAGTTTCTCCATTGGCCAAGCCAGGCCGTCCTGAAAACCCAGCGCCGCAAGAGCCGGTTGTGCCACGTGCTCGAGAGCCGGAACCCCAAGCCGGCCAAGGGCGAATACCACCGCGTGGTCTCGTGGGTGGACATCAAGACGGGGGGCATCCTGCTCGCCGACATATACACCACTGACGCGAAGCCGGTGAAGCAGTTCTCCGTGAAAGGCCTCACCAAGAAGGACGGCCGCTGGCAGGTGGACGAGATGGAGATGAGGGACACCAAGACCCGCGCGCGCAGCCGCCTGCATTTCCACCTGAAATGACCCTGTTGCTGCAATCCACGCTGGAACGCCTTTACGGGGCGTTCCTGATTTACGGGGTGTTGGCCGCCGTGGTGGTTTACATCATCCGCAAGCAAATCAAAAACCCGGACAACGATCCGGTCAAGGTCATCGTGAAATGGGGGGTCACCTTGGCGGTGGTGGTCTTCATGATCTACGCCACGATCAAGGCAGGAGACCGTGGCTCGTTGCTTGTTGTGTTTATTTTTCTGCTGCTTCCCGGCTCGGTTGTTCTCGGCTTGTGGTGGACCCCCGCAATCAGCGAATGGGCTGCGTCCCCAATCACAAACGCGCTGACGGGAGATTCCCGGATCTCGTACAACAAGCCGGAATACGGCATTGCCAACGCGCGGCGCAAGCGGGGGCAATACCTGGAGGCGGTCGAGGCCGTAGACGTGCAACTGGAAAAACATCCAGGCAACTTCGACGGGTTGATGCTCAAGGCAGCCATTCAGGCTGAAAATATTGGCGACTTGGCGGCCGCCGCAGCAACCGTTCAGGAAGCAATCGCTGATGAGGAGCAGTTAAGTTTCAGGCTCCCCGTGGCGCTCAACAAGATGGCGGACTGGCAATTGGCGGTTGCCGGTGACCCGGAGGCAGCCCGCCGGACATTGCGTCAAATCCGTGAGGCGATGCCCAACTCACAAGCGGCCCAGTTCGCCGCCCAGCGACTGGCCACCCTGGACTCATCGGAGGAGAGTGAGGCCGAGGTCGTCGATTTTAACGAGTCGTACCAGAAGCTGGTCGAGGAATCGGCGGCAAAGGATGACTTCACCAGCCCGCTTGAGCTGCCCAAGGCCATCGAGTCGAACCGGCAACAAGCCGGTGAGAAGGCGCTGGAAACCTGCCTGCGCCGGGTTGAGATGCACCCCGACTCGGTCAGCAACCGCGAGGAGTTGGCGGCGTTGTATCTCAACTACGCGAAGCAGCCCGCAAAGGCGATTGAACAATATGAGCGCCTGTTGACCCTGCCCGGGACGACCGTCCACCAAAAAACAGCCTGGCTGAACAAGCTCGCTGATATTCAGGTCAAGAGCGGCGAATCGTACGAGGCGGCTCGCGCCACGCTGGAGCGGGTGATTGCAATGGATCCCAAGTCGGCTCCGGCGGCGCGGGCGCAACAGCGCATTTCATATCTGCGGATCGAATTGCGCGGCGCGAACCGGAAAAGCACGAAACTGCAGCTGGGCAGTTATGAGGAAGATATAGGCTTGAAGGGCTGATCAGGGGGCGGCAATCAGGCCGAGGGCAATCTGCTTGTCAATCTCCGCAGCCATGACCTGATCTGCGGTTCCCCGCGAGGAGCGCACGCGAACCTTGACCTCGGTCACCAGCGGCTCCACCTCGGCAACCGTTACCCAGACGCTGCGGTTGTCGATCTTGGCGGAAACGGCATTGTTTACCACGTCGTCGCCGGTCAGTGTGCCGGTTCGCGAGAGGACTTCCCGGGCGGAATTGAGCACCTGATCCATCGGGCGCTCGTAGCGGCTGGTCACGGTGTCCCGAACGCCGGGTACCCCGAATTGTTTCCCCTGGGGCGTACTGATGCAGCCCACGGTAGCGGCGGCCATTGAAGAGGCAACACACAGCAGAATCAGACGAAAAGTCATGGGCGGCATTCCAAGCAAAACCGGGGCAACCGTCAAGCCTTATGCTCAGATTGTGGATAAGTTGTCCGGGAATTGACGCCGGGGAAGGATGAACATCTTTCGGGGATCTTCTGTCATAGTTGATTTTTATGTCGATCGCAGGAAAGAACAACAGACTCGGGGCTGCCGTCGGGCTGGCCCTATGCGCCGCCGCGCTTGGCCAAGCGGAGGAATCGCCCCGCCACGACACGGTGGTCAAGGCGGTCGACCGGGTGATGCCAAGCGTGGTCAATATCGCCACCAAGACGCGAGTGCAGCGCGTGCGCTACTACTACGACTGGTGGCGCGACAACTGGGCACCTTACGCGCAGGAGCTGCCACCGCAGGAAAGCGCCGGATCCGGTGTCGTGGTGGATGATTCCGGCTACGTGCTGACCAATGTCCACGTCGTCAAGGATGCCGATGAAATCTGGGTCAAAATCAAGGACCAGAACAGTGAGGCCAAGGTTTACCGGGCGGAGGCCATCGCAGGGAGTTTGGCCACGGATATCGCCCTGCTGAAAATCACCCCAAACGACCCGGACGAAACCTTCACCGCAGCCACCTTCGCCAGCGATGACGACCTGTTGCTGGGCGAAACCGTGCTCGCGCTGGGCAACCCGTTCGGCCTCGGCGGCTCGGTCAGCCGCGGGATTCTCAGCTCGAAGAGTCGCCGCGCCGAGACTGGTGGCAGCAAGCTGGACATCCCGGACTGGCTCCAGACCGATGCCTCCATCAACCCGGGCAACAGCGGCGGCCCGCTGATCAACCTCGACGGGAAGATCATCGGCATCAACGTCGCGGTGCTCAAGGAGGGCGAGGGAATCGGGTTTGCCATTCCCATCAAGCGGGTCAACGAATCGCTCTCGCGGATCTTCACGCCGGAGTTCCTCGACGGGAATTGGTTTGGCGCAGTCGTTCGCCCCGGCAGCCGCCCGTTGACGGTGGCGTCCGTCGAGCCGGACAGCCCGGCCGACCGGGCCGGGCTGATCGCTGGCGACCGGATTGAAACGATCAACCGTCATGCCCCGCGAAACTTCATCGAGTTTGCCAACAGGCTGCTCAACCTCGGGCGTGACCGGTCGGTCTCGTTGCAGGTTCGGCGTGAGGGGAAACTGGTCGACTGCAGTGTGAAGCTGATCCCGGAGAGCGCCTATTTCAACACCGGCCTGATCCGGGAAATGACCGGCGCCACACTGGAGGCGTTGACGCCGGAACTGGCCCGGTCGCTTGGCTACAACTCGACCGACGGGCTCGTGGTGTCACGAGTGGATGACGACTCCCCGGCGGCCAAGGCGGGACTTCCCGTCGGCTCGGTCGTGGTCGCTGTTGAAGGACAGGAAGTGCACGACATCGTCCATGCGGCAAGGCTTCTCCGCGGCAAGGGGAACGGAAGCCGGCTGACGCTGGACATCGTCCAGGTTCGGCGCAGCGGCCTTTTCCTGCGCCAGCGCACCGGGCGAATCTCGATGGTGCTGCCTTGACAATTCACTCGACACCGCCCGGCTGGCCGCTACGCTCGCCGCGCCCGCCGCTTGGCCAGGCGGCGCTTCATCCGCACGCAGCCAGCCCGATACCGCATGACATCCGCCGCCCTCTGGAAATCGCTGAAGAAGCCGGGACGATTGTTCCTGTTCTCCGGGCCGTGCGTGATCGAGTCCGAGGCGCTTTGCCTCCGGATCGCCCGGACGCTCAAGCGCCATTGCGCTGCGCTGGGTATCACCTACGTGTTCAAGGCGAGCTTCGACAAGGCCAACCGCACCTCCGCCAAGTCTCGGCGCGGCCCGGGCGTCGATGCTGGCCTCGGCATCCTGGCCGCCGTCCGCGACAAGGCAGGCGTGCCCGTCCTCACCGATGTCCACACGGAACCACAGGCGGAGCAGGCTGCGGCGGTGGTGGATGTGTTGCAGATCCCCGCCTTCCTCTGCCGTCAGACCGATCTCGTCACCGCTGCCGCCAACACTGGCAAAATTGTAAATATTAAAAAAGGCCAGTTCCTTTCGCCGAACGAGATGCAGCAGGTCGCAGCCAAGGCGGCCCACACCGGAAACAAAAAAATCATCCTCACCGAGCGGGGCTCCAGCTTCGGCTACAACAATCTCGTGGCCGACATGCGCTCGATCCCAATCATGCAATCGTTCGGCTACCCGGTCGTGTTTGACGCCACCCACTCGGTACAACAACCCGGCGGCGGCGGCGACCGCTCGTCGGGCCAGGGCGAGTTTGCCCCGGTGCTGGCCAAGGCGGCCTTGGCGGCGGGGGCCAACGGGCTGTTCATCGAGACCCACCCGGAACCGTCCATGTCGCCCAGCGACGGTGCCAACATGATTCCGCTTGGCCAAATGGGCGCGACCCTCAAGCGCTTGGCCAAGGTGTTCGACGCGGTCCGTTAATTGTTTAGGAATACGACTACCACCGTGCTCCAAAGATTCCGGCGAGGCGCGCGCGCTCCCTTCGGCTCCCTCTCCCAGCGGGAGAGGGTTGGGGAGAGGGAGAGTGCCGCAAATTGCCATTATACGATTTGTTTTGTTATGTGCCCGGCGGTCAACCGGTAGCCGCTATTAAAATCAACTGGCCGTTCTCCCTCATCCGGCCTGCGGCCACCTTCTCCCGCTGGGAGAAGGAATCAAACCGGCCCGCGCTTGGCCAAGGCGAGCCGAAAGGTGGTTCCGTTTTCGTCCGACTTGGCCAAGGTCAGTTCCGCACCCACCGCCCCGGCCAACTGCCCGCTGATCGCGAGGCCAAGCCCGCTCCCCTTTTCTTTTGAGGTGTTGCCGGGCTGGAACAGCGACCCCTTCACCGCCTCCGGCAGGCCGCGTCCAGTGTCGATTACCTCGAACGCAGTCACCCCAGCCGTCTCGGTGCCGCGCACTGCGACCCGCCCTCCGCGGCCCGCGGCCTCGATGGCGTTTTGCGCGAGGTTCTCCAGTATCAGCAGAACCAGGTTCCCTTCCCGATTGTCCAGTTCCCTGCCCCCTTCCCCGCTGACCAAAAGCCGCACCCCCTGCTCGGCGGCGCTTGGCTCCAACCGCGACCTGAAAATCTCGAGCAACTCCCCGGCGCTCAACTCGTAAGTGACGCCGCTCGCATTCTCGCCCAAGGTGCGGACGATATTGTCGATCATTCCGTCCATCCGCTTGGCTGCCGATTGGGCTGTTGACAGGTCGTCCCCTCCCGCCGGGTTGCCGTCGAGGAACGCCCGCAAGCCGGCGAGCGGGTTCCGCAGCCCGTGAATGAGGTGCGAAGCCACCCCGCCCACCGCACTGGTTCGGTTCGAGAGTGCCAGTTCCTGGTTGGCCCGCTTGAGGGCGAACGTGCGCCTGGCCAGCGAGCGGTGGATGCGGTTGATCCGAAGGAACGAGATCCCCAAGATCAGTGACATCACACCCCCTCCGACGGCAAAAATAAACAGGCCTTGCCGTAAAAGGCCGGCATTCAGCTCCGCGATGTCAGCGAGCGCATCCGAGCCGTCAAAAAGAAACTGCGCCACGCCGAGCAGTTCATCCTCGTCCGCCACGTGGACCGGCAGCGCCACTTCCCGGACGGCCAGCGGCTCGTCAGCGGATCTCCCCTCAAGCAGCGGCTCCCAGTACAGGCCCCCGGCCGGAGCCGCTTCATCCAACCGGCCCATTGGAGCTAACAGTGCGGCCGATCGGAGCGGCGCTTCGCCAAGGGCGCCGTCGGAGATATTCTCGGGAAAGGCAAAAAGAAACTCGCCATCCGGAGAATACAACCGGAGACCCAGCGCGCCGCTCAACTCGGCAACCGCCCCGTAGACGCTCAGCTGGCCGGCGATGTCCTCCAGAAAAAAAACGTCGCCCGACTCGGCCATCGTCACCTGGTGCACCAGTGAAATGGCATACAATTCCTGGGCGTGCCGGGCCAGCACCTGCTCGCGGATGCGCCTGCCCATCTGCTCCTTGGCCAGCCAGATGCCCCCGCCAAACACCGCCAGCGTCAAACAGACGGCCACTGCCTGGTAGCCGGTCTTCAGTTTTTTGCTCTCGTTGTCCATGCGAACCCGCACGCGTGCCTCGCGGAGTTTCAAGTTTGACGCGCGGGCATGAATTATATCCCGCCCCCTGCCCTTCCCCGTTTATTTTTTCGGGGCGACGAACCAGTCGAACTCAACGATGACCTCGTCGCCGGTCTTAATGAGCCCCAGCGCAATTTTCGGGGACGGCGGCACGACCCCGAACTGCGACATTTTGAGCTTCGCCTTGCCGCTGACCTTGAGCTTGTCCCCCTCCGCCTTGGCGACGGTGACCTGCATGGCCACCGGGGCGGATTTGCCGTTGACGCTCAAGGTGCCCTTCGTGTCAAACAGGATCGGGTCACCGGCTTTGCGCGCTTTGCCAGCCAGCTTGATCTCCTTGAGACTGTACCGGGCGTACTTGTGTTTTTGGGCGTTCATCGCGCCGTGCATGACCTCGTTCATTCGTTGCTTGCCGCTCTCGATGTTGCGCACCGGCACGATGACGCTGACCTTCGGGGACGTTGCCAGCTTCGGCAGTTTCGCCCTTGACGGGTCAAGCGGAAAGGAGGAATCCCACTCCATTCGGCCGCCGATGAGCCGGGTTTTGACCTCCCAATCGTGCACCGACGACGTCCCACTGATCGTCAACAGGCTGCCGGTCTTGGCAGAGTACGTGACGGTCTCGGCCTGCGCTTGCGCGGCGGCCACGATGATCGCCGCCACCGTCAAGGCGCGACCAAATTGAATGATCGTTTGCATCATGATTCTGCTCAAAGGTGGTATTCACTCTCGCTCCATTCGATTCGTTTGCCCGTCAGGATTGCCTCATTGGCCTTGGCGGCGATGACGACCGACTCGAAGCCGTCCTGGTGTGTCGCGTACGGGAGTTTATGCTTGTTGGTTTCGGCCAGGTGCCCGGTGAGCGCCCCGGGGTCGTCGTCGCCGAACAGGGCCTCGAAATCCTCCACGGCCACTTGGTGTTTGTGGCAATTTTTTGCAAACGCCTCCAGCGCGTGAAAGCGGCTTGGCTTCGTGCCTTCCGGATCCTTGTGCGGATCTTCGTTCTGGTTGGTCAGCTTGGTCGCGTTGGCGACCAGCGCGATGCCGGTCTCGCCGAAGAAACTGTTCTTCTTGGCGTACACCTCCCAGCCGAGCAGCGGCGAGTCGGCCTCCTTGAACATCCACGCCCTCGCGCCGCGCATCATTAGCGCCGCGTAACTGCCGTAGATTAGGTCGTAGCTCCCGTCAAACGAGTTGGCCAACGTGCAGTCGTACATCGTTCGCGCGCCGCTTGGGTGGTCAAACACGGCCTGGATCGTGTCTGGCACGTTGCGGCCGTCGTCCCACTGGATAATGGAGCCGAACCCGTTCACCGCCACGGGGCGCTCGTTCATGAACCAGCCCAGCGCATCGACCTGATGCACGCCAATCTCGCCGATGAGGCCAAGCGACCGTTCGCGGTCGAGCCGCCAATTGAGTTCCTTCTGGCGTTCGGTGTTCGGCGACACGCGGCGCCAGCTGGTCTTCTTGTGCCACTGCCCCTTGGCCAGGGCGTTTTTGCCCATCGCGCCGGTGCGAATGAACTCGATCAGGAAATGCCGCTGCGGATCGGAGCGCGTCTGCAGCCCGACCTGAAAATTGAGCTTGGGCGCGGTCTCCGCCGCGTTGCCAATCGCCCGGGCATCGTCAATCGTGTGGGCCATCGGCGCCTCGCAGTAGACGTGTTTGCCGGCCTCGAGGGCGGCCTGCACGCACTCCCGGTGCTGATGGGTCGGCGTGGCAATGACGACCGCCTGCACGTTCTCGTCCGCGAGCAATTCGGTGTGCGACCGGTATCCCTTGGCCTTGGGCGCGCCGCGAAGGCCGCGGCGCAGGTAGGCCGGATAGGTGTCGCTCACGGCGACAACCGGCGCGCTGGGGATCGTCGCCAGCGTCTTGAGCAGTTCCCTGCCCCACACGCCGCAGCCGATCACGCCGATGTTGACCGGTGGCGTGCTGTCGTTCTTTGGCGTCTCCTGCGCTTGGCCAAGCGCCTGCGGCGTCAGTTCCATCACCGCGCCGCCGGCCATGGCCAAGGCCACCCCGGAGGCGGAGCTGTTGAGAAAATCGCGCCGGCTGAATTGAGAGAAGTCGTCTGGGTTCATTCTGCGTGGCGCTTGGCCAACCAAGGCGACCCTTCAATCACGGAGAAGCCAAGCCGGGTCAAGTTCATTTGCTCCGCGCCGGCGAAATCGCCATTGCCAAACCGGCGTTCGCGGATGAAGATGCGGCATGCCATTGATGGTCAACGGCCAGACGATCGACGACGCCGTTATCGAGCAAGAGTTCTCCGCGATCAAGGCCCATTACGAGAGTCTCGGCTCGATCTCCTGCTGCGAGCGCGACGACGAGTTTCGCGGCTACGCGCGTGACAACATCACTTTCCGGGCGTTGCTGACGCAGGAGGCGCAGCGAACGATCCCGGAGCCGGACGCGGAGGAAGTCGCCCAAGCGTTCGACAAGCTGAAGGAGGAGCACGGCGGCGGCGACCGGTTTTACGCGAGCATGGGCCTGTCGCCGGAGCAGGACGAGTTGATCCAGCGCGACCTCAGCATGAACTTGCAGGTGGAGTCTCTGCGTGACAATGCCTGCCAAACTCTCCCAGCCCCGACCGAGGCTGATTGCCGCGCCTATTACGACGGCAACCTCGGGCAATTCAGCGACGAGGACGAGGTGCGCGCCTCGCACATTTTCAAGTCGGTTCGTGAAACGGAGAAGCGGGAAGGCATTTTCAAGGCGCTCTGCGAGGTGCGGCAACGGCTCGTCGACGGCGCCGACTTCACTGAACTGGCCCGGGAACATTCCGACAAGCCGGCGGAGGAGATTGACCTCGGCTACTTCAAGCGCGGCGAATTGATGGACGAGTTTGAAATCGTGGCGTTCTCGATGAAGGAGGGCGAAGTCAGCCCGGTGTTCACCACACAGCACGGTTTCCATTTGGCCAAGGTCACCGGCCGCAAGGCGGGAGAGCCGAAGCCGTTCGAGTCGGTTCGCGCCGGCATCGAGGCGGAACTCACGGCGCAGCGGCAGGATGCCAAGCTGCAGGAACTGGTTGATGCGTTGAAGAAAACCGCCAAGATTGAGTACATCGAACCGGAGGAGGGACTCGGCGATCACGACCACGATTAATCGCCGCGTGGCTTCGTTGCTTCATGCCATCGCCAGTTTTTTCAAGGGGCCAAGCGGGCCGAAATGTCCCGAGTGTGCCTCCATCATCATCGACGACCAATGCCCAAACCTCGATTGTCCGATCAAGGTCGCCGAGTGGCTTCAGCGATGGGGTTCGCCGGGGGGCGTCAACATCCCGGCGCTTGGCCAAGCAGAAGTGGAACAGTTGGCCAAGCTTCGGTTGGTGCTGCACCCCGGCGAATTGTACGAGCTTGGCCCGGGCGACTGGGATCGGCTCGGTGGGGTTTCAGCCGGGCATCGGGCCGAAATCGATGGACAACTGGAGGCCAGCAAGTCAGCTGGGCCAAGTGCCGTGCTTTACGGGCTGAACCTGCCGGGAGTCGATGAGCGGTTGGCCAAGCGCTTGGCCGAGGCGTTCGCCTCCGTTGACGGCCTGCGGCTCAGCAAACCGGAACAGCTCCGGCAGGTCGAGGGCATCGGAGATCGACAAGCCGGCGAGATTGCCCGTTGGTTCCGCGACTCGCTCAACAAGAAGGCGTTGAAAATGCTCGAGCAGAACGGATTCCGTTTCGCGGGTTAAAGCCCAGCCACTACCTCGGCGATTTGCACGGTGTTGAGCGCGGCGCCCTTCAGCAACTGGTCTCCGGCCACCCAAAAACTCAAGCCGTTGTCGAACGCGCAATCTTTGCGAATGCGCCCGACTTGGCAGTTGTCCCGGCCGGCCAGTTCCAGTGGCAACGGATAGCCGTTGGCGGCAAGGTTGTCGTTCAAGTCGATTCCGGGTGCGGCGTTAATGGCCTCGCGGGCTGCCTCTAGGGACACCGGTTTTTCAAACTCGGCACTGACGGCGACCGAATGGGCGCGGTACACCGGCACGCGCACACAGGTCACGCTCGCCTGAAAACCGGGCAGGGCCATGATTTTTCGCGACTCGTGCACCATCTTCATTTCCTCCTTCGTGTAGCCGTTGTCGAGAAACACATCGACGTGCGGCAGCACGTTGAACGCGATCTGGTGCGGGTACACCTCCCGGGTCACCGCTTGGCCGGCGGCGATTTCGCCGACCTGACGCTCGAGTTCCACGATGCCCATCGCGCCCGACCCGGACACCGCCTGGTACGTGGAAGCGAAAATCCGCTTCACGCCAAATGCCTGGTGCAGCGGGTAAAGTGCCATGACCGTCACGATCGTCGAGCAGTTTGGGTTGGCGATGATGCCGCTGTGCCGGGCGACATCGGCGGCATTGATTTCCGGCACGACCAACGGCACCGAGTCGTCCATCCGAAATGCGCTGGAATTATCCACCACCACCGCCCCGGCCTCCACCGCCGCCGGGGCAAACTCCGTGGAGATGCCGCCCCCGGCGCTGAACAGCGCGATATCCACCCCCGCGAACGACTCCTTCGTCAACTCCTGCACTGCAACTGCTTCCCCACGGAACGAAACCGTTTTACCGGCGGACCGTGCCGAGGCGAGCGGCGTCAGTTGGCCCACGGGAAAGTTGCGCCTCTCCAGCGTCTGGATCATCTCGATCCCCACCGCCCCCGTGGCGCCAACGATCGCAATACGTAAATCCTCTCTCATAAAGGGCCGCGAACTGTACGGCAGAAACGATTCCTGTCAATTACCCTGATCGGTCGGATCCGGCAAAATCTCCGGCCAGGCGTCCGCGCCGATGACCGGCAGGGCGAACCGAAACGCGTCGGCCCACTCTGCCGTGTCGGCGCGGCGGAAGACTTCGTAGATTTGACGTTCGCCACCGTTGCGGCGGCGCCGCAACCCAAGCCGCAGGCCGCCTTCCCCCGGATGATCGACGTGCCGGTGCAGGATGAAGGCGTCGATGCCAGCAGTATGCCGCACTCGGTAATACGCATACGCGTAGGCCGCCGCTTGGTCGCTCTCGCCGCGGACACCGTCCGCCGAGTGGAAACCTTGCTCGGACAGGATCACCCGCCGGGGTTTGCCGTTGAGCAGAAATCTTTTTTGCCGGAGAAACGCGGGGAGGATTTGTATGTTTTTGAAGGTGATCTTTTTTGTGTCGAACGAGGCGGTTGCCTCGCTGTCCTCCCATGTCCTCGGGTCGAACAGGTTCTCGGGGTACGGATGGAACGCGACGTGCCAGTCGAAGTTGCCGGCGGCCTTGACGATGGTATTGAGCGTCTCGATGAAATATCTGCCCGGCATCCCGCGAAACGGGTTGCCGCCCATTTGCGCCGACCAATGGTGATCCAGTGAGATGTAAAGCTCGATGCCGGGATGGATGCCATGCGCGGCCAGGTGGGCCACCCGCAACGCCTTGTGGTACTCCTCGACAACCTGCCGCCGGGGCATCTCGCCCAGGTTGTACCAGTGCCAGTGCGACTGGAGTTCATTCCCGATGATGAAGCGCTTGGCCAAGCCGTGGCTGTCTTCAGGATCGGAGTAGCGCTGCGCGAGAAACTCGATCGCCCCGCGATAGGCCCGCACGCCCTCCTCGGTGGCGAGGTTGAATGCACCCACATGAAACGGCGACTTGGCCAAGTCGCTGCCGGGGTGCACCAGCGGACTCCCGCTGCGTGAACCCGGGATGCGGTTGTAAATAATCAGCGAGTTGGCAACGCCGACATCCGTGAGGCGTTTCAGTTGCGAGTCGATGTGCGCGACGTAGCCGGCGTGAAAATAAACCGCCCCGCCATCAACCGGCCGCGAGAACCGTCCGGAGGTGGCCCGCCAGTCGACCAGTTGGTCGAGGGTGACATTCAGCGCCGCCTGCTTGATCCCGAGCCGCAGGGCGTCGTCGATATCCTCGATACATTGCAGCCCCTTGATTCCCCGGTCGACCGGGAAAGGGTTCGCGTGCCGGGCCGCCGACTCCACGTTGTCCACCCACCGCGCTTGGCCAAGCCGGGTGCCGCTTGAGTGGTCGACAAGTTGAAAACGGCAGAAGGCGATGTCCGCCTTGCCGTCAAGCCGCGTCAGGCTCGCAGTCGCGCTCCCGCCGCTCCGATGCCAGTCCGGGGCAAGTTCCCTGCCTTCCCCGGAGCCGGCGTGCGGCCGGAGCCGGCGCAGCCGGACTTCCGCGCTTGCCGGAAATCGCGCCTCGACCAACACCTGCCCGCCCTGCAAATACACCCGTGCAATCCCGGGCGATCCAGTTTCCGCGCCAAGCGCGATGCCGGCGAATCCCACTGCCAGCACGGGATGGAAGAACGGCCTCACACGTCTCGTTCGCCGGGCAACACCTCGCCGCGACAGGCGCATTATCCGCAGGAAGAACCTTCGTCGCCAGCCTGGAGTCGGGTTGTGCCCCAGGGAAACTCGGCGGCGTGTGGTTCCCGGATCATGGCTTAACCCGTTGGCGTTGCGAATCTTTCGACATATTACGCCCCACGCAAGATTCCTAACGGGCTTGACAGCGTTTGCCATCCGTCCAGTGTCAACCGAACCGTGAACCGACGCAGGGACGTTGCCCTCGAGGCAAGCGTGTCATGAAACCGACAAAGCCCAACCCCCGTTCAACGCTGGCCGTTTTCCTGCTGCTGGAAAAGGAGTATCACGCCGCCGTGGGGGCGCTTGTCAAGAAGGTGCGTGGCGTGGCGGAGTGGTTCGACACACCCGGGATCCTCCTCGAATCGATCCGGGACGAGCCGGGCGGCGTCGACCTGATCCTGATAAGCCGACGCCATGCGTGCCGTGACGATTTCAACCTGATTCACCGCCTGCATGGGCTGCAGCCCCACACCCCCATCGTGGTGCTTGTTGAGAGGATAACCACGCGCGTGGTGGTTCAATGCGTCAAGGCCGGCGCGGATGATGTGCTGAGCGTCCAGCTGCCGGTGGCCAGCCTGGCTGGCGTACTCCTGACGAGGGCGAAGCGTTTGGCGGCGTTCCGGCCGGATCCCAGCCAACCGGGGGAGGAGAATAAATTGATCCAAAGGATGGGGCCCAGCGCGGCGATCAAGCGCATGGCCAGCCTCGTCAAGCAAGTGGGGCCAACGGGCTTCTCAGTGCTGGTGGAGGGAGAGAGCGGCACCGGCAAGGAACTGGTGGCCCGGCGTGTTCACCAGTTGAGCAGCCGGCGCGATGGCCCGTGGATTCCGGTCGATTGCGGGGCCCTCTCGGAGAGCCTCATCGAGGGCGAGCTGTTTGGCGCGCGCAAGGGCAGCTACACCGGGGCGTTTCAGGACCGTGTGGGCAAAGTAGAGGCGGCCCACGGGGGCACCCTCTTCCTCGACGAGATCGGCAACCTGCCACCCCACATGCAGAACACCCTGTTGCGCGTACTACAGGAGCGCGAGGTGACACCGCTGGGCGCGACCCAGCCGAGGCCGGTGGACATCCGCCTGGTCTGTGCCTCCAGTCGATCGCTCACGGGGATGGTGGAGGCGAATCAGTTTCGGCTGGATTTGTATCATCGCATCGCCGAGTTTCCCATTGCCATACCGCCCTTGCGCAGCCGCCTGGATGACTTGTTATACCTCGCGCAGCGGTTCCTGGAGGAGACCTGCCTGGAATTGCGCAAGCCGGTTCCCGAGTTCAGCGACGGTGCCGTGCGCGAGCTGACCGGACACCCCTGGCCAGGGAACGCGCGCGAGCTGCGGAGCGCCATCCGCCGCTCGGTGCTGCTTAGCAACTCCAAGGTGAACAGCCTGCACTTGGCCGACGCGAGGACCGTGAGCCATGGCCGCTCGCGCGCGTTTGAACTGGGTGATGCCATCATTATCCACGCCGAGTCCTTGATCCATCGGGACGACCTGCTCGGGGGGAAAGTGAAATTCAAGGAGCTGCGAGACGGCATTTTGCGGGAGTTGGAAAAGGAGCTGCTCGAGATCGCGATGGCGGCAACCGGCCGCAACAAGAGCGCCACCGCCCGGATGCTGGGGCGGGATTACAAGACGACATTCAACAAGTTGAAAAAATATGGGCTCGACGCCCCCCCCCGGCGTGATAGATTGATTCTCCTACAGGCTTCCTGCCAAGCGCCGGCGTCCCTCCGGGTGCCAGGCAAACGGTGACGATTCCCCTAAACCACACAACAAAAATAACATGACCGCCAAGAAAAAAAGTGCTCCGGGCAAAACCGGCAGCGAGCCTGTCGATAATGCCGGCCCCGAGGTGGAGATCAACCTGGGCATGGGTGGACTATTCCAGGGCCTCGGCAACTTGATGACCGGTCTGGCCGACTTGGCCAGGCAGGGCAGCGTGGAAAAAGAGTTCAACGTGAAGGGCGTCAAGGACACCAAGGGGGTGTTCGGGTTCACCGTGAAGACCTGCGACGGCGGGCCGGTGGAGGTGGAGCCATTTGGCAACGTGCACAAGGATCGCCAGAGCGGAGAGACGACCGTCACCGAGCGACGCGAGCCGGTGGTGGACGTGTTCGACGAGGCCCGGCACGTGCTGGTGGTGGCTGAGTTGCCCGGGGTGGGCGAAGGCGACGTAAAACTCCAGCTTACCGGCGATGTCCTCCAGCTCACCGCCGAGAACGACGAGCGCCTTTACGAAAAGGAACTGCTCCTGCCCAGCCCCTGCCAAAAGCGCGGCATGAAGACGGAGTTCCGCAATGGCATCCTGCAGGTGACCCTGCCCAAGGTGAAAACGAAAACGTGACCGGGAATGCGCCGCCACTGCCCTGCGGTGACGGCGCTTTCCACAGCCAGCACCCGATAAAAAGCGGTGCCGCGCTGCGCGGGTCACCGCGTTCAAGAAAGACACCATGCCCAACACCCCCCCCACCCTCACCCGCACCACCACCGAGGCTGCCAGCCGCGACGTGGGGCGCGGCATCGCGCGGCTGGATCCCGAGGACCTCGCCCAGCTGGGCATCGAGGTCGGTGACCTGCTCGAGCTTAAAGGCAGGCGCACTGCCGCCGCCAAGGCGATGCCCACCTATCCCGAGCACCGGGGCAAGGGCCAGGTGCAGGTGGATGGGTTGCTGCGCGAAAACGCCGGCTGCGCGCTTGGCGATGAGCTGGCCATCGGCCCCACCGAGGCCGGGCCCGCCACACAGATCACGCTGGCCCCGATCGACCGCGCCGCACTCAAGGGCGAGGCGGACTATGTTGCCAGCGTGCTCGACGGCCTGCCGGTGCAGAAAGGCGACCGCGTGCGCGCCACGCTCTTCGGCAGCCGCTGGCTCGATTTCACCGTGGTTGCCACCCGCCCCAAGGGGCTGGTGATGGTGCAGCCCGACACCCAGCTGGTTATCGAGGAAGGCGACGCCAAAACCGCCACCGGCCGCGCGCCCGGCACCATCACCTATGAGGACATCGGCGGACTGGGCCGGCAGCTCGAGCGCGTGCGGGAGATGATCGAGCTGCCCCTGCGCCATCCCGAGGTGTTTACCCGTTTGGGAATCGACCCGCCCAAGGGCGTGCTGCTCTGTGGCCCGCCCGGCACCGGCAAGACCCTCATCGCCCGCGCCGTCGCGAGAGAGACGGACGCCAGCTTTCATGCTGTCGGCGGCCCGGAGGTCATCAACAAGCTCTACGGCGAATCCGAGGCCGCGATACGGAAGATTTTCGACGAGGCGGCCAGGCAACCGCCCGCCATCATTTTCATCGACGAAATCGACTCGATCGCCCCCAAGCGCGAGCGCGCCGTGGGAGACGTGGAAAAACGGGTCGTCGCCCAGTTGCTCAGCCTGATGGACGGCCTCAAGCAGCGCGGCCAACTGCTCGTCATCGCCGCCACCAATCTCCCCGACAGCCTTGACCCCGCCCTGCGCCGGCCCGGCCGTTTCGACCGCGAACTGCACCTGCCCATCCCTGACCGCATCGGCCGCCGCGAGATTCTCGAGATTCACTCGCGCGGCATGCCGCTGGACGACAACGTCGACACCGCCCACCTCGCCGGCATCACCCACGGCTACGTCGGGGCCGACATCGCCTCCCTCTGCCGCGAGGCGGCCATGTGCTGCCTGCGCGAAGTGATGCCCGACCTGGACGTCGCCGCCCGCACGCTCACCGCCAGCCAGCTCGACTCGCTCACCATCCGCATGGAACATTTCCAGAGCGCCCTCAGCCAGATCGCGCCCAGCGCCATCCGCGAAGTGTTCACGGAAATCCCCAGCGTCACCTGGGATGACGTCGGCGGTCTCGACGAGATAAAACAAGCCCTCACCGAGGCGGTCGTCTGGCCGATCAACCACCCCGAGTATTTTGAACAGGCCCGCATCGCGCCCCCCAGGGGGCTGCTGCTGTGCGGCCCGCCCGGCACCGGCAAGACCCTGCTCGCCCGCGCGCTCGCCGCCGAGAGCCGCGTCAACTTCATCGCCATCAAGGGGCCGCAGTTATTGAGCATGTACGTCGGCGAAAGTGAGCGGGCCGTGCGCGAGGTCTTCCACAAGGCCCGCCTGGCGGCGCCGTGCCTGCTTTTCTTCGACGAGCTTGACGCCCTCACCCCACGGCGCGACACCACCGCTGGCAACAGCCAGGTCACCGAGCGCGTCGTCGGCCAGTTCCTCAGCGAAATGGACGGCGTGGAGGCCCTGCGCGGCGTCTTTATCCTCGGTGCCACCAACCGCGCCGACCTCATCGACCCCGCCCTGCGCCGCCCCGGCCGCTTCGATCGCACCCTCGAGCTGCCCCTGCCCGACGAGGCCGCGTTGCACGCCATCTATCGAATCCACACCCGCGACAAGCCCTTGGCCAGTGGCGTAAAGCCCGAAAAATTCGCCGCCGCCAGCACGGGCCTCACCGGCGCCGACATCGAGGGCCTTTGCCGCCGCGCCGCCATGACGGCCGTCCAGCGTGCCGTCGCCATGAAGAGCAAAAAGACCAGGGTGGAAGTGCGGCAGGCCGACCTGCAGGCCGCCCTCGATGCAGCCAAGGCGGACAACGGCCTGGAGTGAATCCTTGATGACGGATTCCTGGCAAACTGCTACCCTGCCGGCGTGCCAGAGACGCTCCTCTACCTCTACGCCATCGCCGAGCCAGGTGGGTCCCCTGAATTGCCGGCCGAGGGCGTGGAGGCGGGCGCGGTGGAGTGGCGCGAATTGGACGGACTGGCTGCGGTATTCAGCCGCGTGCCCGGGGAGGATTACGACGAGGCCCCCTTGGCCAAGCGCATGGGTGACGCCCCTTGGCTGGCGGAACGCGCGGGACGGCATGACCGGGTGTTGCGCGCGTTGCTGGGCGAGGTCACCCTGCTGCCCTGCCGGTTCGGCACCCTGCTGCGCGCGGAGGCGCGGTTGCGCGAGATGATCACGGAACACCGGGCGGAGTTCCTGGAATCCCTCGATCGCCTGCGCGGGCACGTGGAGTGGTCGGTGAAGGCGTTCGCCGTGGAGCCACCGGAGGCCGCGCTGGAACCGGAGGATGATTCTGGCACCGCCTTTCTCCAGTCGCGCCTGCGCCAACGGAGGGAGAAACACGACTGGCTCGCCACTGCGCAGGACGGGGCCGGCGCCTTGGGCGGCCACATCGCCCCGCACGTGGCGCACACGCATCCCCTGCCCCTCACCACCCAGCCCGGCCTCGTGGTGAACCTCGCCTGCCTCGTGCCGTGCGGGAACCTCCCCGCCTTCCAGCAGGCTCTGGACCATTTCGCCGCCGAAGCCCCCGCCCTCACTCTGCGAGCCAACGGCCCTTGGCCGCCCTACAACTTCGCCGCCGTCCCCCGCTAAACGGGGGTTCCTCCCACGCCCTCAATCGATCCGTTGGCGGCGCGTTCACGGTGGCCCCACACGCATCACCCACATGCCGGGCCGGGCTTCGCTTGGCCAAGCGCCCGTTGGCCGGCTCAAGCCAACCCCAAGCGTTCGTCCATGGAACCGTTGAGTGCAGGAGAACGGCCTCCCAGCGCCAAGCCGGTTATGGCTTTTGACCATAAATACGGCATGCAGACCAGGGCCTAAATACCCCAACCCGGGGGGGGGGGGGGGGAGGCGGGTTTTGTTACCCCAACTCCCCCAAACAACTCGGGGGCGCTCTGCTACGCCACCACACGCGCCCACTCGTTGCCGCCGTCAGCCACTATGACACTG
>JACKQG010002365.1_pt1 | contig 24803 bp, 32 predicted proteins | sample 8237621 | NCBI WGS metagenome assembly JACKQG01 (sample SAMN15677084, study PRJNA649215) | marine metagenome | biome: marine; feature: Black Sea; material: saline water; isolation source: suspended particulate matter (SPM) from the Black Sea western gyre | collected 2013-06-09/2013-06-10 | depth... | reverse complement strand
CAAAGCAAGAATTTGGCTAAAGCCAAATGAGTATTGCTAATAAGTTGACAATGTCTTACTGGAGGTTTATCAATAGATATAATAATAGTAATTTTAAGATGCGGGGGAAGGGATTCGAACCCTCGTAAGCACTAAGCTACTGGATTGCCCAATCATTGCCTTTCGGCTCTTCACTCAAGAGGTTCTTGAGTCCAGCCCGTTTGGCCACTCCGGCACCCCCGCAAGTAGCAGAATCAAAGAAATAGAATTATTTTATAAAATTAACTCAAGCTTTTCAGTTTGTTTTCAATATCGGAGAGTTTGTTTTCAAGTTTTGTGAGTTCAGAAGGCTCAGCTATTTTTTTCTCTTTTGCTTTCTTTTTTCCAGAAGGCTTTTCTTTTTTCTTATGTTCTCCCTCGAATTTAGATACAAGCTCTGCTGGGAAATCATCCCTTAGTTTGTCTAGGAAGAGATTTATTTCTTTTATCTGTACCTTTAATTCTTTTATCTTCTCGGTTTTTTTCTCTCTTATATCAAGGATTTTCTGATAACTTTTCAGATTTTGGATTATTTCTTTCGAGGATTCTAATACTTCTCTTCGTAGATTGTTAGGATTCTCTATTCTTCTGAAAAATTGTTGGCTCATTTTATCCTTGTTTTGTTTCTGAAAGCGATTTTTCTATTTCAGCAACGTTCTTGGTCACTGTTTCCAGATTTTTATTCCACTGTTCTATCTCTTGGTCTTCCTGTACTTTTAACTCTGAGATTTTTCCAATTGTTTCTTGTGCTTTTGCAATTTTTTCCTTTACAACTTTGACTATGTTTAGGACTTCGTTGTAATCTTCTATTTTTACAAAGATTTGATTATCCATATTTTTCACCTCTCAAATAAGGAACTGTCTATTTCCATCAGTTTTTCTTGTACTGAATCTAGATTATCATGAAAGCTTTTATAATTAGCCAGCAAAGTTCTTTTACTCATTTCTTGTTTTTGAATATTTTTAATAGTCTCTGCTAATACTGTCTGGTCTGTATCTATTTTTCCAAATATGTTGTTGCACTGGGTAATACTTATGTAATGGGCAACTTCTTTTTCTTCTGGTTTTGTCTTTAGTAGAGGAGATGCTTCAACACTTACAGTAGGTTCTGCTGGTTTTTCTTCTTCTACTAACTCTGGTGCTGCTTCCTCTGGCTTTTCGATTTCTTCTCCTATTTTTAGCTCTTCATCTGTAAAGTCAGGAAGAGAGAAATCGAATTCTTCTGTTTTCTCCTCAGGAGATGGTTCTGGAGGAGCTTCTTCTTTTACTTCCTCCTCTGTTGTAGCTGGTTTTTCTTCTGGTGTTGGTGCTTCTTCTTCCGGTTCTGGTGGAGGTGGAACTTCCTCTATTTTCTCTGGCTCTGCGGGTGTTTCTTCTTCTGTTTTTAGTGGAACTGGTACTCCTTCTGCTTTTTCCAGTTCTTCGATAGGTGTTTCTTCCGGTGTTAGTGTTTCATCTTGTTTTGGTGGGAGTGGAATATCTTCTATTGGAGGGATATCTTTTTTTCCGAGAAGTTCTTTTTTTAATTCTTCAGGATGTTGAGAAACAGGCGTAAGTCCGGCTGGCTCTACTTTGTCTTTTTTCTTCAGAAAACCTAAAAAACCCACTCTCACCACTCTTTTTTTTTAATTTAAAGCAAAGTATCCACTTTAAAGTATTTAAATTTTGCTCTTTATCTACTATTAAAAACTTTCTTATTATTTCAAAATAGTGACTAACTCGATGACTTTTTGAAAAAATTCCGAGAAAGTTGAAATAATTACGAAATTTTTTGGTTAAAACATATTAAACACTTCTTAGAACTTATTGATATGAATAATGGTTGTTTGATTAAACTAGTTCTATTTACGATTTTAATAGCTCCTACTATGGCTTATGATGATGAAATAATTATAAATGTGACTGTGGAAGTAATTAATGAATTAAAACAAAGTTGTAATGTTTCCATAGGACTAACAACTAATAAGGATATATACGAGAATAATGAGCAAATAATATTTCAAAACACTTTAAGTAACAAGTTATTAAATTTCACAATAGAGTACTGGATAGAAGATTTATTTGGCAATATTGTGAAAAAAAAGATAAAGACATCAAATTTGAAGAAGAAGAGTTACACACCAAAGATAAAAAAAGAGCAAGAAGTTTTTGTAATAAAAAACAAGTTATTTCTCAATTGCAATAACAAAGGGCAAAATAAGTCGGAAAAAATAATAGTTGTAAAGAATCCTTACTTCATAGAAGAAATAGTTGAAGATGAACCGTCAACTTCATTAAAAGTTGGTACTTCTTCTAAAAAGAAAACAACTGAAAAAAAGCAAGAATCACCAAATGTTTTTTCAGATAAACAAAGTACAAAACCTGTAAAGCAAGGAATAACAGGAAATACAATATATGAGTCAAAGAATGAGTTGAATAAGAAAAAAGTATCAATTTTGATAATAGCAACTTTTGTTGTTTTGCTTGTAGTTTTAATACTAAAGAAAAGCTTTTAGATATTCGATAAATTTATATAAATATATTAAATAAATAAAAACAGAATGAAGTCAAAGGAAATCAAAAGAAAGGTGGCTGAAGAAGGATACATACAAGCAATTATAGTTTTTGAAGTGGTTGGTAGTCCAAAGGAGTATGTTGAAAGAGCACTTAAGAATCATTTAGATAAATTAAAAGCTGAAAAAGGCATAGAATTCATAAAAGAGGATATTGAAAAACCTGAAAAACAAGATAATTATTGGAGTACATTTGCAGAAGTAGAGATGCTTGTTAAAGGACTTGAAAAGTTCACATGGATATGTATGGATTTTATGCCTGCCTCAGTGGAAATAATGGCTCCTGAAGAATTATCATTTAAGGGAAGAGAATTAACAAACTGGTTAAATGATTTATTGGCAAAGAATCATGAGATAGGACTATTAGCTCAGCAACTAGGGCAACAGAACAAATTAATGGTAAAAAACATAAATGCCTTGATTAGAAACACAATTCTAATATGTGTTGATTCTAAAATAAATAACCCCAAAGAAATAGCAGAAAGAATAGGTGTTTCCGAAAAAGATTTAAAATCTGTTTTCGAAGCAATGATCAAAGAAGGTAAAATAAAGAAAGATGGGAAAAAATATTATAGAAAATGAGTGAGTTAAGGAATCAGGTTGAAGCTCTGTTATTCTCAAGCGGCAGAGCAATGACTGTTGAAGATATATCTAATGTGATGAATATAGAGAAGAAAGAAGTTAAAAAAGCTTTGAAAGAATTGAAAGAGTATTATGATTCTTTAAACAGCAGCTTGATGGTTACACAGGAAGGAGACTCATGGAAACTCAATATAAGAGAAAAGCATGTTTCTCTGGTTACTAAGATAGTTGCAGATACAGAGCTTAGCAAGACAGTGTTAGAAACATTATCGGTGATAGCATGGAAATCGCCAGTATTACAGTCAGAAGTTATAAAGATAAGGACTAATAAGGCTTATGATCACATAAGAGAACTAGTTGAAGCAGACTTTATCACTAAAGAAAAAGAAGGCAGATCCTATCGTTTACGAATATCTGAAAAATTTTTCGAATATTTCGATGTGTCAGGAGATAAAGGAATAAAAGAAGCTTTCAAAGAAGTAAGGATTCCTGAGAAGAAAGAACCTGAGAAACTTGGAAATCTTGAAGTAGTGTCAGTTGAAGGAAATACTAAGGAACATGGAAAGACAGCAGAGATATTTGGAGACAAAAAAGAAGAAGCGAAACCAGACAAAGAAAGCAATGAAGAAACTCAAGAAGAAGAGAATGAAGACATACCTCCTGTTGATGAAAAATTTCTTGATAAGATAAACAAGCAGATAGAAGAAATAGCTCAGAAAAATGATGAACTAGATGAGGATGAGCTTTTCAAACGAGGAAAAGAGAAACAAGAATCAGATGAAGAAAAACAAAAAGAACTTGAAGAAGATGAAATAAGTGAAGAAGAAAAGAGTGATGAACGGGAAGATTCTGAAGACAAATCAGATGAAGGACCTGCTGATAGTGCTGAAGAAGAAGTATCAGAAGAAGATACTGAGAAAAAGGATGAAAAAGATGCTTCTAGTTAAATGTCCGCGTTGCAAAAAAGAGATGAAATGCGCGCCAAGAGTGTCTATTACAAAAGCAGTTAAAGTATGTGTTTACTGTGGTAGAAGCTTCAAAATACACCCCAACCTAGCTAAAAGCAGGATTGTTAAGAAGCTCTAATTCTTAATTAAAATCACAATGCTTATAAAGGGTTAAAAATTATTATTTATAGAGGAGAAATTCTGAAAAAATGACTAAAAATAAAGAGGCAAAAATCACAGAGAATATAATACCTCAAGTCATTGAGGATGAGATGAAGACAGCGTACCTTAGTTATGCTATGTCTGTTATTGTTGGAAGAGCTCTGCCTGATGCAAAGGATGGTTTGAAACCTGTTCATAGAAGAATATTATTTGCTATGAACGACATGGGTATGAAATATAATCACCCATATAAAAAATGTGCTAGAATAGTAGGAGAAGTTCTCGGTAAGTATCATCCTCACGGCGATACTGCTGTTTATGATTCTCTTGTAAGGATGGCTCAGAATTTTTCTCTTAGGTATACTATTATTGATGGCCAAGGTAACTTTGGAAGCATTGATGGGGATAATCCTGCAGCAATGCGTTATACAGAAGCAAGGCTTGCAAAGATTTGTGATGAAATGCTCCAAGATATTGATAAAGATACAGTTAATTTTACAGAGAACTTTGATGGCTCATTGAAAGAACCTGTTGTTCTTCCTTCAAAACTTCCAAATATGTTAATAAATGGAAGTTCTGGAATTGCAGTTGGTATGACAACAAATATCCCCCCACATAATCTGTCTGAAGTTGCGAATGGACTGGTTGCTTTAATAGACAATTCAAAGATAACACCTATGGAATTAATGAGTCACATTCAAGGACCAGATTTTCCAACAGGAGGAATAATCGCAGGTAGAGGTGGTATAATATCAGCTTATAGTACAGGAAGAGGAAGAATCATCCTAAAAGGAGTTGTTGAACAGGAGAAGAGGGGCGATAAGGAAATTCTTGTAATCACAGAAATACCTTACATGGTCAATAAATCTATGTTAGTTGAAGAGATTGCAGATGCAGTTCACGATAAGAAAGTAGAAGGAATCTCTGATTTAAGAGATGAGAGTGATAGGAAAGGGATAAGGATAGTTATCGAATTGAAAAAAAACGCCACTCCTGAGATAGTTGTTAATCAACTGCTTAAGCATACAAGACTACAGACAACTTTTGGGGTGATAATGGTTGCACTAGTTAACAATGAACCTAAGATTCTTAACCTTAAAGATTTGTTGACACATTATTTGAATCATAGAAGAGAAGTTGTTAGAAGAAGAACAAGATTTGATTTGAAGAAATCTGAGAAAAGAGCTCATATTTTAGAAGGATTACTGATTGCTTTGAAAAAAATTAACCTCGTCATTAAACTAATAAAAACCTCTGAATCAGTGGAGAAAGCTAAAAAAGGTTTAATGAAGAAATTCAAGTTTACTACAATTCAGGCGTTGGCAATACTTGATCTGAAATTACAAAAACTTGCAAAACTTGAGAGAAAAAAGATTAATAAAGAGCATAAGGAATTGCTACGATTAATAGATGAACTGCGAGCTATTCTAAGGAGTGAGAAGAGGATACTTGAAATAATTCAGGACGAGTTACAAGAACTAACAAATAAGTATGGTGATGATAGGAGAACACAAATCTCTGAGGATGAAGAGTTGTTAGATGTTGAGGATTTGATTGAAGAAGAGGATGTTGTTGTTACCTTGACTCATGCAGGTTATATCAAGAGACTCCCAATAGATACTTATAAACTCCAAAGAAGAGGTGGTAAAGGAGTTATTGCTACGGGAACAAAAGAAGAAGATTTTGTAGAAGAAGTTTTTGTTGCAAATACACACTCATACTTGCTAGTTTTTACTGATAAAGGAAAGGTTCATTGGTTGAAGGTCTACCAGATTCCTGAAGCTGCAAGACAGGCGAAAGGCAGACCTATAATAAATATGATACGTGTTGAACCCGGTGAAAGTGTAAAAGCAGTTATATCTGTGATGGAGTTTGACAAGGACCATTGTTTATTAACTGCAACAAAGAATGGAATAGTTAAGAAAACTTCTCTTGAGGCCTATTCAAGGCCTAGAAGAGGAGGAATAATAGGTTTGAATCTTGATAAAGGAGATGAAGTTGTTGACGTTGTTTTAACAGATGGAAAGAAGAAGATACTGTTGGCAACAAAGAAAGGTTATGCAGTTAAGTTTGATGAAAAAGATGTAAGACCCATAGGAAGAGTTTCTAGGGGTGTGAAAGGAGTTTCTCTTAGGAAGGAAGATGAGTTAATAGGTATGATTATAGCGAGAGATGATAAAAAAGTTCTTACAGTAACTGAGAATGGTTATGGAAAGAAGAGTTTAATATCTGATTACAGATTTATAAGGAGAGGTGGTAGAGGTGTTATTAATATTAAAACCAGTGACAGAAATGGTGATGTCGTTGCTATAAAGTCAGTGACAGATGATGATGAGTTAATGTTCATAAGTAGAAATGGTATTGTAATAAGAACTTTTTCTTCAGATATATCAACTATCGGTAGGAACACTCAAGGAGTAAGGTTAATGAGATTAAATGAGAAGGATGTTGTTGTCTCTGCAGCAAAAATAATTAATGGTGATTCTTAAAAAACTTTATATAGAAGCTTTCTAATTTAATATGTATGAAAATAACAAAGGAAAGGCTTGCAACAAAAGGATGGGCTGATGAGGAGATTGATAAGACAATAACTATTCTTGAGAAAGCAAAAGAGAAGAGACATCCGCGAATACTTTTGCTGGATAAAACTGTTTATTGGATTGCTTTACTATTGGTGATATTTGGAAACTTTGCTTTTTCAACTTTCTTGATACCAATTCTTATTACCTTCAATAATGTCTCCTTGTACTTCATAATTCTCTTGCTTGCAGCTTCTTTTGGAATTATTATGAGTGTTGTAATAAAGGATATTGAGGATTTAGAGAGAAAACATCATTTAGCTATGCTCTTGATTGTTCCTATTATCGGTTTGATAAATTTTTTTATTGTTGTAAACATAACAAACAATAATCCGATTGCAGATGTTCTTCAGTATTATCATAACCCGTTTCTTATTGGCATTGTTTATTTAATTGGATTTATGTTGCCTTACAGTTATTTAGTATTTGAAGAAAAATGGCGGAGATGACATTAAAGGAGTGGACAGTTCATTTTGTGAAAAACAAAGACCTTCTTCAAAAGAAACTTGTTAGTTTTGAGGAAAAAGATGATCTTATAGTATTTCATTTCAAAAATGTTGATAAGGAGTATCTTCTGGTGGAAAACCTTAATGAGTCTGTTTTGTCATTTGTTAAGCATCCAGGATTCAAAAACGTGGTTTGTAGTGCTAAAAAAGAGAATTTAAAATTTTTAATAGATAATTGGACTGAACTTAAAAAAATTGAAAACCTTAGCTTTGTATTTGTGAATGTTCGAAATAATGCTTGTTGGATAATTAACTCTTTTGTTCACAACAAGATTTGTGATGACTCATCATTAGTTCTCGGTTTGAAATCAATGTATTCTAATACTTTTCAAGCACAAGATTATTAAATACTCTTTCTTTTGTGATTTTTATGGATGAGAAAATAAGCACAGGTTCTCCGCTGTTTGACGAGTTACTTGATGGTGGCTATGAAAAGGATGTTATAACAACTATTTATGGCCCTGCAGGAAGTGGGAAAACAAATATGTGTTTGATGACAATAGCTAGTTTTCCAAAGAATAAGAAGGTAATTTATATAGATACTGAGGGATCTTTCTCCCTTTCTAGACTTAAGCAAATAACAAATAATTATAAGAGTGTCATGTCTAGGATTATATTTTTTAAACCCACAAATTTTGATGAGCAGAAAAAGTTTTTTTCAAAATTAAAAGAAATTATAAAAGAAGATATAGGTCTGATTATTCTTGATACTGTTGCGATGTTGTACAGGCTGGAGATTGGAAGAAGCAAGGACGTTTACAATGTTAACAAGGAGTTAGGAATACAACTCTCTTACCTTTCTGAAATAGCGAGAAAAAAAGGCACACCAGTTATCATAACGAATCAGGTTTATGCTTCTTTTGACAACAAAGACAAGGTGAATATGGTTGGGGGAGATATCCTAAAGTATTCTAGTAAATGCTTGATAGAGCTTCAAAACTTAGATAATGTCAAGAGAGCAATACTTAGAAAGCATAGGAGTTTGCCAGACGGTAAACAGGTTTTTTTTAGAATAGTTGATTCAGGCGTAGAAGAAAAAGAAGTTAGTCTTCTGTGAAATCCTCAAGATTGTATTTTAACTCTTTTTCGTTCTTTATCAACCCTTTTTTCAAAGCATAGTTCTTTGCCAGCAAGTAGAAAAGCAGTCCTATGCTCTTCTTCCCTTTATTGTTGCATGGAACTATAAAGTCAAGGTTGTTTGCTTGGTTGTTTGTATCACACAATCCGATTATAGGAATTCCCATTTTTAATGAATCATTGACCGCATTTTTATCAGGCCATGGATCCACAACCATCATAACTTTTGCCTCTGTGTAGTTGCTCAGTTTTGGATTAGTTAGAATCCCTGGAGGGTATCTTCCTGCGAATGTTCTTATGCTTGTTATTTTCTCAACTAGCTTTATTGGCTTCCAGCCGTTTTCACGTCTACAAGCAATAATTATATCTTCAGGTTTATAGTTTGACAAGAAGTTTATCAGTAATTTAATTCTTTTATCTATTTGTTGTATGTTCAAAACAGACAATCCGTCAGGCCTTGTTTTGTATATGAAATTATCCATGTGTTTTGTTTTGAACTTTGTTCCTATGTGAATGCCTGCTTTTAAGTATTCATCGTTTGGTATTAATAGTTCTTTTTCAGACAAAATTTTCACCTCTGAAAATTTTAACGTCCCCAAAATATTTGATTTTTGATACTCCCATTTTATTTCTTTAGCAAAAGTTTTTAGAAAACTTCTGCCGTTTTTTTCACCTCAGGCAGCAATCTTCGCAAGTAACTTATGCGAAAGTTGGTAATGATGGTGGAGAAATTAGATCTGTTTATAAACCTTTTGCCTTGAATTCTTTTATTGTTTCATAAATAGCTCCTTGTTGTGTTAGAATGCTTTTCATTAGCTTGAATGATTCAACGTTGAATTTCATTGGAGTGATTTTTCTGTTTTTTAACTTCTTGAATTCTTCTTTATTTTCAACTGGCAAATATTTGACTCTAGCAATTGTTGCATGGGAAATGAAGTTTTTTTCTTTTTTGAACTTCTTGCTCAGAATATTATCGATTTGTTGTTGTAACTCTAGGAGTTTTTCGTCGTCGTTAAATCCTATCCAAACAACGTTTATGAAATTATCGGTTGGAAAAAACCCTGCATTTCCAGAGATTATAGAGAATTTTTCGAATTCTATTTCTTCTAAAGCTTTTATGATTACTTTAGAATCATTAATGTCTCCAAGAAATTTCAATGTTATGTGCAGGTTTTCTTTAGGAATAAGGTTTATTCTTCCTAAATTCTTTATCTCTTCTTGTATTCTTAGAATTTCAGCCTTCAGACTTTTCGGGATATCTATAGCTATAAATAATCTCATATAAGCAAAATAAAAAATAGAATTATTTAATATTTACTTTTTTTTAACCTTTTCTTCTGCAGATTCTTCTTTTGTTTCTTCATCAACAGCTTTCTCTTCAGGCTCTTCTGCTTCTTTCCCAGCTTCTTCTCCAAAGTCTTCAGTGTCTTTTGACTCATCCAAAAGAGCTTCGTCTTCTTCAGAAGTCTCTTTTTCTGCAGGTTCTTCGGTTGTCTCTTCAGGTTCTGCTGTTGTTTGGCTTTCTCCGACGACTTCTCCAAAGCCAACTTTTCGTAGAACACGAGAAACTTTAATTCTTACCTCGTCCCCTTCCTTTACACCAGGAACAAACACAACAAAGCCTTTTATCCTGGCAATACCGTCGCCTTTTTCGCCGACAGCTTCTATCTTTACATCATACTCTTCGCCTTCATTAACAGGCGGACTAAAGTTTCCATATCTTCCATCCATGTTTCTTTTCACCTAATAAATTTTAATTTGCTGTATAGTCCTTTATTTATAAATGTTTTTAAATATAGAGAAGAAAAAAAGAATTTTTAGACGTCTATTATTCCGGATTCGTCTATGTTGAATATTGCTTCAGCGTCGGGTAGGTTTGGGGCGTCAACGAGTTTTGCAACTCTTGTTCCTTTCTTTCCTCGTCTCAAGTATATTCTGAATGTGCTGTTGTGGGCGACGACATGACCGCCAATGGCTTCTGTAGGATCACCAAAGAATTGGTCTGGTTTAGCCATGACTTGGTTTGTTACATATACACACACATTATGTATATCAGCTAGTTTTAACAAGACGTGCATGTGCTTGTTCAGTTTTTGCTGTCTTTCAGCTAATGTTCCTCGTCCTACGAATTCTGCTCTAAAGTGAGCTGTTAATGAGTCAACTACTAGCACTCTCACTTTCATTCCTTGTTTTATCAGTTCTTCGACTTTTTCTGATAGTAGCATTTGGTGGTCTGAGTTGAAGGCTCTGGCAACTTTTACGTTTTTTAACACTGTTTCAGGATTTAATCCTTTACTTTCAGCCATTTGTTTTATTCTTTCTGGTCTGAATGTGTTTTCTGTATCTATATACACACCTATTGCGTCAGGTTCGTTTATCTGGCAGTTCACAACTAATTGGTGTGCTAGTTGTGTTTTTGAGCTTCCATACGCTCCAAAGCATTCTGTTATTGCTCTTGACTCAAGTCCTCCTTCCAATATTGCATCAAAGTTCTTGCTTCCCGTGGTTATCCTGTTTATGTTTTCTCTTTTTTTTAGAACATCAATTCCTGTTTCGAATCCCATCTCCAAACTGTTTCTTGCTGCGTAGATGATTTTTTTTGCAGCTGATTCTGTCATTCCTGTTGCTTCTATTATCTCTCCAGGAGAAGCTACTGCGATGCTCATCATATCGTTGTAACCTGTTGTTTTCAGTTTTTCAGCTGTTGCTGCGCCTACTCCAGGCAGATCTTCTATGGTTTTTTCTTTTCTTGAAACATCTTTTGTGTTTTGAGACTCAGAAACGCTCAAAAGTTCATCTTTTGGCGCACTAGTAGCTTTGCTACTCTGTGTCTCTGATTTCTGTTGTTTTGGAGTTATTCTGACTTCTTTTTTTGTGATTATAACTTCTTCATGTTTATGTTCTGGCATTCATATCACCCTATTATCTCGATTTTTTCCATATTAATAAAGGTTTTCATGTTTTTTTCGAAATATTTCTTTCTTTTTCGAAAAATAAGAGGAAGTTATGCTTCCTCCTCAATAACGTTTTCTGTCAAGCTTAATGATTCATAAGCTTTTGTCAGAACTAAGATGGCTTTTGGCAAATCATTCATCCTTAATGAACTGGTTGTTTGCCACTCATCATTTTTGTCTTTGTAAGTTCTTTCAAAAGAAATAGTTCTGTAACTTACTTTTTCACCGTCTTTGCTAATGCCGCTGTTAGCCCATATTGTTGCTACGATTGGGCCTGCTCTGAATTTTTTCTCTGGAAGGTTTTTTCCAGAAACACTTTTTTGTATAGCTTCCATTTATATCGCCTCCGTTTGCTTTTCGCTTTTTATTTCAAAACCCTCCTTCATTATGAGCTGTAATGGCTCCAGAGAGTTGGAGAGATGCTTTTATGAAGCACCAATTAGAATTAGATCTGTGTTCTTTAAATACCCAACGCATATATGTCCAGTGACCAGTGCTATGGCACTATTATCTCTAGTTTCCTTGGTAGTACACTTACTTTTACAGGCGTTGTTCCTCCTATTTCTGCGGCTGTGTGGTATAAAACTTTGTTTTTTGCTTTTATATCTGCTTTTTTTATTTTGTAGTGTTTGATTTCTTTTAGTTTTGATATTTGGCCGCTAGCAACTCCTATAACGTACTTCATCACACTCCATACATCTCTGTTCTTGAAAATGCATAAGTCTAAGTAGCCGTCGTCTAGTTCTGCTTCTGGCGTTATCTTTATGTTTCCGCCGTATCTTTTGACATTACTTATTATTGCGAAGTATCCTGTTTCTTCTTTTTTGTTATCTATTTTTATTTTGAGTTCTTCTGGTTTGTGTTCGAATAGCGTTTTTAATCCTGCTATAGTGTATGAGTGTTTTCCAATCAATCTTTTGACCTCTCTTTTGACGTTTGTTATTGCATGCGCATCGAATCCTATTCCAACGACGAATATGAATTTCTTGTTGTTTATAAGTCCAAGGTCTATTTTCTTTGTTTTTCCTTTTAGTATTATGTTGCAGGCTTCGTTTATTTGAGTTGGTATTTTGAGTTCTTTTGAAACAACGTTTTCAGAGCCTATAGGTATTATTCCTAGCTTTGTTTTGTAGTTCTCTATGCCGTTTATTACTTCGTTTATTGTTCCGTCACCTCCTGCAGCGATTATTATGTCGTAGTTCTTTGATCTCTTAGCTATATTTGTTGCATCTCCTGCTTTTTTTGTATGTGCTATGTCTATTTCTAATTCCTTTTTCTTGAAGAATTCTTCTATTTTTCTCTCTGTTCTTTCTTCTTTGTTTAGGAATATGTTTTTTTTTATTCTGTCAAGGTTTCTCTTTTGTATGCCCGCTTCCGGATTTATTATTAGTTTTATTTTCACAATTCAATCGGTAGGTGAAATTTATATAAATGTTTTTTCTATTCTATTATTTATGCTTGGTAGAACTCATATTGTTGTTGCTTTGTTTATTTCTTTGTTATTTCTTGTTTTTTTTAGTCTTAATAATCCTTTTTTGTTTGCTTTTCTTGTTGTAGTTGGTTCTTTGTTTCCTGATATTGATAGGTCTTCTTCAATTCTTGGTAGAAAGGTGAAGTTTGTTTCTTGGTTTTTTTCTCATAGAGGATTTTTTCATTCTTTTTATGCGATGATTCTGGTTTCATTGGTGATTTATGCTATCTTTAGTTTGGTTTTTGCATTTGCTTTTTTAGTCGGTTTTTTCTCTCATCTTGTTTTGGATTCCTTCACCAAGATGGGGGTGTCTTTTTTTGTTGTTGATAAGAAGGTTAAGGGAAGATTTGTTGCAGGAGGGTTATTCGACACTTTGTTGTTTTTTATATTCTTTTTAGTAGATATATATTTATTAATAGTTATTTCGTTATAATTATTTTAGAAGAATTATTTTTCACTATCTACATCTTCTAGGTCGTTGATAGATAGTGTTTCATCATCAAGTTTTTCTTCTTCTAACACCGCTTCTTCAACACCTTTTGTGTCTTCTTCCTCAACCACAGGTTCTTCAGTCATTGTTTCTTCCTTAGTTGTGGTTTCAGCTGTTGTCGGTTTCTCTGTTTCTGTTTTGGTTGTTTCTGGTGTTTCAGTGCTTACAGGTTCTTCTTTTTCTACTTGTTTAGTTTCAGTTGTTGTTATGGTTTCCTTTGTTTCTTCCTTTAACTTCTTGATTTCCTCGTCAGGATCAACGTCTTTGTATATTAGGTTTGCAATCAATTCTATTCTATCAAATGACTCATTCTTATTCACTCTTCCGACAACTTTTACAATTGTTCCTAGTAATTCTGTCTTTATTTGTTCAAAAGAAGTCGGGTCCTCTCTGAATTTTAGTACTTCCTCATTGCTTAATTCAAGCAACTTTTGAATCTGATTTCTCCAGAGAACAGTCCTTATGTTCTCTGTGCCGTCATCTAAGAAAATGTTTAGTACATAGGCATAAGTGACTTCTAGAACTTCTTTTTCTCCTGCGTAGAATTTTCCATCTCTTTCAGTAGCTCTTCTACCAGTTTCAGGATCTATCTCGAAGAATCGAAGGTCAAACACTTGGACGATAGTTGCTAATACTTCTACATTATCATCTCCTTCCTCTAGTTCAGATAGTTTTTTTCTCTTTACAGATTCCTGAACGTTTTTTATAGTGACACCTGCTGGGTTAATTTCTATTTTTGCATTATCGCCTAGGTGGACCTCTTTTCTGCCGTTATTGTCTCGGACATAGCCCCCCTCAATTTTTATAATGTCACCTTCATTTATGTCTACGAATTTATCTGTCTGGTCATTCCATAGAACAACTCTGATGAATCCTGTTTCGTCTGATATTATGAAGCTTGCAAGTTTTCCCGACCTTTTCTCTGTGCTAAACTCTCTTAACTCGTATTTTCTTGTCACTTTGCCAGTGACTTCAACGTTTCTCATGCCTGCCAGGATGTTTTTTACCTGTAGTTTCTCACCTGGCGTAACAAGTTTTACTCCTAACTCGTTAGCTATTATGTGTGCTGCTCCTTCCTCTGAGATAAGACCTGATAGTTGGTCTAGTTTTGCCTGTATCTTTTTGTTAATTTCCTCTTCAGAAAGAGAACTTTGTTCCTTTATCTTTTCTTTAATATCAGCTAATGGTATTGTAATCATCTAGTCCCCCATTTTTAAGGGTTTTTAATAGTTTAAAAACTTTATTGTTATCAAAATTATACTTTTACGGTTATGTGTTTTCTTCTGCTAGTAGATGAACTGTTACTTCTGGTCCTTTGTTTTGGAAGTTGTCAACCCCAACTATTGTAAAGACGTATCCTTTCTTGTTCTGTATGTTCCACTTTGTTGAATCTATTATTATGGAATATTTTCTTGAGTTGTTTGGTAGTTCTTCATAGTACAACGTGTTTTTCTCTTTCTCTATTTGTTCACTTAGTGGCTTTGCTTTGTCCTTGTAGAATTCATCAATTGTTTGTTTTGACAATGGGAGTAATTCATCTTCAAAGCTTACTTCATATAGCACAAGGTCTTCAACTTCTTCGTGCTCCCATGAAATAAAGATGTCGTCATTGAAAAGCATTCCAATAGCTGTTTGGTCTAAGATTGTTCCTATAATATTTTCAACTCTCTCTACCTTTAGATCATTGACTGCTGGTGGTGCAGTATCGTCAATTAATGTTAGTGCAAATTTTATTTTTGACTCTTCGTAGACTAATGTTTTCCTATTATTTCTTTCTTTTATAACAGGTAGTTTGTATTTTGTCTTTGCACATACCCTAAAGGTTTGTTTAGCTAGAGTGCAGTTGTTTGGGATATACGCTGTTTCTTTTAATGGGTTCATCAAGTTTTTATGCTCGTCTTCTGCTATGTTGAATATCCCTTTTACGCTTTCTATCACTTGTTGTATGAACTCCTTGTCATAATCTATCCAGAGAGAAAATTTGTCGTCTTTTCTTATCATGAAAATATTTTTGAAATCAGATGACATAAAGTATGTTTTTCCTGAAAGACTATCATGGAATACTAATTGTTCGTTTTCTAAGTTGTTGTTATATCTAAACTTATATATTGTTGGCATCCAGAAGGTTGTATCTTTTATACCGAATTCAGAGATTATTTCTTTCGGTTGAGTTAAGTTAATGGAGAAAAATAATTGTGGCTCCGAGGTTATAGACATTATCTTGTTTTGCTCTTTGAATGTCAGTTTGTAGTTTCCTTTAAGTTTTTTTGTATCGTTTTCTGTGTATTCTCCTGTGACTTTACACTTGCAATTGTTTCCCCATGCATATGCGCAATCTTGTAGGTTTTCTAAAAAGTCATAATATACTTTATCATGTCCTTCTTCACACGCAGATAAATATAATATTTCTGTCTCGTTTTTTTCATTGAATTCCTTTCTTTTCTTCTCTAAGCAATCAGCAACATTGTCATCGCAGTCTTTAATCGCTTCTTCTGCGAATTTTTTCAGTTCTTCATAGATTGATATGTTGTAGTTTGTGTTAGTTCTGAAATTCTGTCCGAATTCAAATGTTCCTATTATTGATGGAGCGAACATATCTGCTCCTCCCCATGCATTATAATATGCGCTGACCTTGTTGACATAGTTTTTTATCTCATTAGCTTTCCTCTCTCGCTGGTCATCTGACCATGATTTGTAATTACTAAATTTTTTCAAGAATTCCTTGTTTATCTGTGCAGCTACTTCCTCCCATGAAGGGTCTTTCTTTCCCATGCTTTTTATTGCTTTTTTTATGACGTTAGGTCCGCCGTTATACGCAGCTGCTGTGAATGCATAGTAGTCTGTTAAATCCCTCATCCATCTATAGTTGATAATATTTGCTAAGTATTCTGCTTGTGCAAAGATTGATTTTTCAGGGTTAAATCTCGGGTCTTTTCTAAGAGTGTCTGAGTCACAGGTATAAGTATATGTTTGGCCTTTGGAATTCTTTTTTGGAACGCACACCCTTCCTACAATCACTAAATTGTTTGATTCTTTGAAATAATCTTTTGCAGTTGAATGGCAGAACTGTGCTAGTCCTGCGCATCCAGTTGGTGAGATCGCGTATCTTTCTCCGCCTGATTCTTGTGTAATTATTGCTTTTAGAAATGCATCTTCTACTTTGTATAGATGGCTTGCTCTTTCAAATGTCTCATGGTATTGATTTATTCTATTTGCTACATCCACAGGGATTTCTGCACTTACTTCCTGTGTTTGTCTCTCTATAACATATCCTCCTATTGTGAGAGCTAATGTTATTTTTTCATTTGTTTCACCGACAACTTCCAATTCTTCATCGTTCTGGTTTATTGCTAGTTCATGTCCGCTATAGATAGAAACTTTGTTGTAGTCTGAGACTTCTTCTGTCAGTGTCTTTGTAAAGCTCTCCTTAAAGGTTTCTTCATATTTTGGGAAGCAAGTCTTTGTTTTGTTAGTGTTCCAGAGATTATAACCTGAATTTCCACATTTCAAACTTGTTAATCCTCCTTTTTCAGCAGTCTCAATTAATGATTTGTGTAATGATAATTTTGCAGCGTTGTCTAAATACAGCAGTACTTCTTCTTGTTCTTGGTATGCTTTAACAATTGCTGAAGCATGCATTCCTATTGTTGGCTCTATACCGCCTATTTTCTTACCTTGATATTTGTACTGTGCACCGTTTATTATTGTGAACAGAGCTATTGCCGTGAAAATCAATGCTAATGGGACAAATATTTGTGCTTTCTTGTTCATTTTATATCAGTATCCAGTTCTCAAATGTTATTTCGATATTTTCAGATTCGTATCCCGGTAGAATTGTTGTTACAACCAATGCTTTTTCTATGATTTGTTTACCTGATAATTGAGCGATTTCTCCAGCATGCGGACCTCCTCTTAACACTTTTTTTTTGGTTGTATATTCATAGCCGTACTGTAGGATTCTTTCTTTAGGATAAGTGATTTTTAAGTTCCAGAAATTACCGTATTTTTTGTTAAACCTTTTTTCTATTATCTTTTTAATAGTCGCTCTTTTTTCATAATCATACTCTCCTTCGATTACAAGTTCTGATACAGAGTGTTGTTTTCCTTCGTAGTATGTTGGTTCTCTTAGGAATAACAACAGGTTTGTTTTTGAGTTGTCAATAGCGGCTTCTCTTAATGTGTTTTCCACTATGTCATTTTTGATATGAGATGCTATTATCCAGAATATTATTGTTAATACGAATAGTAGGAAATATCCAAAAATATTTGATATTACTGCCTGTCCTTTCTTGTTTGTTTTCATGATCTCGCCCTTATAACCTCTATCTTTATCGGCGCTGATTTAAGCGTTCCATTCTCTATATAGGAAGCTCTGAACTCTTTTACCCTGTAATCAGCTCCTCCAGGACCCCTGATTTTTGCCTTGGCTAATGGTTCAAGAGTCTCCCATAATTCTTTGTGATAGTAAACAGGGTCCTTTCCTTGAAGCGTTATCCTTGCTGCGAAGAAATAATTGTTAGAATAGTTTATCGACTTTTCTAAGTTTGTAGTGTTGAGTTTTTCAAGGTCTATTCTGCCAAGATATGTTCTTCCGATGTCTTCATCATAATAAGCTAGAGCATTGGTTGAGTATATTATCCTATTAAAGAAAATCTCTCTTTCTATAGTTTCTGTTCTTAAATTGTTGATTGTGAAGAAATATGCGAAGAATATGATTATGATCATGATTGCTGCTAAGAATATGAACTTAGGAAACATCTCCAGCATTCTTCTCTCATCACTATCTCCAGGGTCATCCATAGTAACTTATCACCCCTTTTGTAATTGATTTTCCTATCTCGTTGTTAAGGTTATTTACCTTAACAAGCATTCCAAGCTTTGCATTAGCCAAGGTATTTTTCCATTCAGAATTATCCTCAATTTTTTCTAATCTGGAAATAAACAACCCTTCTGGATTATCTTCTATTATTTGGTTCTTTATCAAGCAACTGAGCTTCTTACTTCTTCTAGTTTCCTTCTCATAGTAGAAGTTTAAAGATTCTTTCTCAGTTTTTTGTACTACTAAGCTAAGTGATGCTAGTTCTGGTGAAAGAGTTATTACGAAGTTCTCTATTTTCAAACCATTTTTTATCAACTCTTCAATTTCTGGATTATCTGACTTTACAAATATTAATGTGAACTCGGGAGCTGAAGATGTATTTAATCCAGGGCATAATGCTTGTTCTAGCGGCTCTTCACTTACGTTTACCTTGTCTTCAGAGAAGAATATCTTGAAATAAGATGCTAATAATTCATTGGTTCCAATGATTATTTTGTTATCGGTGGCAAATCTGAATGTCGTTAAGACAGGTTCTTTAATTTCAGGGTTATAATCATATATTTCTATGTGTTGTTTTTTGAGTTTGAAAACTAAAGGTTTCTCTGCTTGGATAAAGTTATAATTAATCTCTATGTCTCCTCTAGCAGCCATCCCTATATCCATTAACAAACCAAGGTCTCTGGCATAGTATATCTTCCAGTATGTTGTGTCATCCAAGAAATTGCTTACTCCTTTGAAAATAGCTAGGCCAACTATCAAGCCTAAGAGGGCCATAGCGGTCAGAAAGATAGCTTTTCTCTCACTCCCTTTTTTGTTCATAAGAGGAAAACTGTTATTGAAGATTTAAATAATTTTTGACTTAAACACAGCAATTGCAAGGGTCTATTTCTTTAAGCCAATCCTCTTCATAAATTTCACAGTCACACTCATCTTGGCATGATTCACAAGCATTAGGCTTCAGACCTATAATATCTATTGCGCCTCCTTCTGTATCCCAGTAGCAGCCAATATTGTCAACGTTGCAGATATTGAAAACACAAGCGTATTCTTTGTTTTCATAATCTCCTTCTTCATAATCTTCACAAGAACCTATGTTCTCTAAATAGCAATAGTCTGTTGGAAAATCATTTTTTGCATATTTTCCATTAACACAGAATCCAGAATCATAAGCAACTTCTCCGCAAGCACATTCTTTCCATATAACTCCGGATGAGCAATCACTTATCTTTTCTTTTACACACTTGTTCATCTCCTCTTTGAACTTGCACACAAAGCTCTGACCTTCTTCTTTGAATACAGAGTCATAGTGTTTTCCTTTGCATTCAGAAGGAGAATTGTCAGGACAATAGTTCGTGGTTTTGTAGATTAGTTTGTTTTCATCGCTTTCTATGTCTATAAAGACTTGTTTAGTATTATCAGGTAAATTTTTTATATAAACTAATAATTTCATAGACCTTAAATACCCTTCTTCGTCTCCCCCAATATATGCGCGATCTATGTAACCAATGATGGAAACGTCTTTGTATTTAAGATTTCCAATAGTTTCTGCACGAACTGGGAGGTCTGCACAAGTAGGATATCCGTAATTTTCGTAGTCTGAGAAGAATCTACTGTAAAACTTTGTATTTTCAGCTGTAAAACATTTGCCTACAATTTTTTTATCATTAATATTTTTTTCTTTATTATCACTTTCTAATTCTCCTTTAAATAAACACATACAACCTTTATCTTCACATTGTTTAGGTTTCAATATTGTAAGAGAGGCGCATGCTCTAGTTTCTTTGTCATATTGGAATCCAAGTATTCTATATTCAGGTTCTAATTCAAGAATCATTTTATCCGTAGCTGTCTGGCTTTGGGAATTTAGGAGGTCTTGAACTTTGGTTGTTAATTCTTGGAATTTATTGTAAGAAAAGCTTCCTGTATCGCTATGCAGAGCTGGTTTTATGATGCCTGCGTAAAGAGTGTCGGTAAGAATAAATATAGTTATGGCTGCTATGACAATTCCAGCAAGTGTACCCATAGTTCCCTTCTTCATTTTAAATTTAAGAAAAAAGACCTTTTACACAGCATATTTTTTTATCTTCATCATCTTTTGGAGGACAACCAAGTGTTCCCTCTGCAAACGCCTCTCCATCCTCACATTCGCTTTCATTAGCTACACAAAGGCCGTTCTTGAAGACAGGATTGTTGCCGCATTTATACATTTCTCCTGTTTCTTGGCCAGGGTAAAGCCCGTATTTTATCAGAAGCATAAGTAATATTGCTACTGTTGCTATGAATAATACTGCTTTTTTCAAATCATCACTCCATCCTTTCTTATTCATCATTTTTAATCACCCTTCTACACAAGTACCTGAGGACCATTTACATGAGTTGTAATCGCAAGGGTTTATATTACACGTTTTTTCATCTTTGTATTCGTCGCAGTTATTTGTGTTTGGAAAGTCACCACAAACATGACAATACCCATTACTATATGTAGACCATGCACAACTTCCTATTCCAGCAGGTCCTGTTATCTGACAAGGATTTTCGTTACATGTTTCTCTGTTTTTATAACTACCGCAATACGTTATTTCTGCGCATGATGTTTCGCACTTATCCCATCGAGAACCTATTCTGTCGTGCCAGTAGCAGTTTAGCGTTGATGCACATTTTTGACATTCATCCTGATTTTTATCTATATCTTCACAAAGATTGTATTTGCATTCATTAGTTATCTTTAGATAAAATTTGTATGAGTTAGTTGCTTCAATATCCCTGATTTCTCTTTCTCCCTCAAAGTTTTTTGCAAACGCTACAAAGTCTAATTCTAACGGTTCGTATTGGGTATGTATACTTATTGGTTTGAAAGTAAAGGATGTTCCCTTTGTGCAGTTGAACAGATCAGTTACTTTAATTGTTCTTAGTTTACCTTCTGGATGTTTCTCCTCGTCATATAGAATTCTTACCCTGCAAAGATTGACATGCTCGCCAACAGCGTAAACCTTGAACTCATGATTTGTGTTTTCTTTCAAATCAGCTGTTAGAGTTATTTCTTTATCATCTACTGAAACGCTGAATCTCACAGGTCCTGTTTCTACTTCCTCTTCTGGTTCACCCTCATCTGTTTCAACCTTTCTCTTTACTCTCTCTTTACTCTTCACACAACAAACAAGATATTTTTCTTCACACTTCTTTTCACGGAATATTACTCCGCTTCCTTCCATACATTTCTCTACAGTCATGCACTCAGTCATTTCTAAGGATTCACACTTTTGAGAATCAATAACTCCTTTCACCCCATACTCATACACTGCCCAAAGGATAACTCCTAAAAGGACCAATATTAAGATGAATTTTGCTACTGTAACTATGGTCCACTCTACTCCTTTCTTGTTCATCGTTATTCCCTGGGGATAGGACTACAACAGGATTTACCATCACCACAGAGGGCTGTGCCGTCAATACTTATTATTTCATATCCAGGGCAGAATGCGTCTTTGCAGGTGCCTCCTTTCTTGATACACTTTGTTCCTTCTGAGAAATCAGTGCTTGACCTTGCTACAAGAACCGCTAATATAATAAGAACAAGGAGGGCTATTGCTGCTATTATTATTACGTTGATGCTTATTCCTTGTCCTTTTTTAGATATACTCATTTTTCTATTCTAGAACTATGCAGCATACCTCTCCTTCTGTCTCACACTTAGCAGTACTATGTGGTGTGTATACAGTTGTTCCAGTTGATAATTGGCTGCAGCTAACAGCACATTGTCCGCCAACTCCACGGCAAGATGTGCCTTCTACAATGTTTGCTCCGCCCCTTATTAGTAGAACGGATAAAATAACCAATACTAGAAGGGCTATTGCTGCTATTATTATTACGTTGATGCTTAGTCCTTGTCCCTTTCTATTCATAGAAAGTTCAAAATCGTTCAGTTTTTGTAATTTCTTATTTTTGAACATGTTTTTCACCTCACTACGCTTATTTAACCTTAGGATAATGCATATATAAATTTTTTGTAAATTTCAACTTTTAATCGAACTTGACAATCTTTCCCTCATTCAAATCAGAGGTGTAATCTCCTGCCTTTAATTGTATGAAGTAAATGCCTGCTGAAACTTCTTCGTCTTTTGAGTTTTCACCATTCCAAGTAACAGTATATGTTCCTGGTTTTTTATCTTCATAGCTCAGTGAAACCTTTAAATGGCCGTTGAGGTCATAGATGTTAATAAACACATCTGTTTTTGAAAATAATCCTGTCTTTGCCAATTCATATTTGATATTGATTCTTTGCTTTTCATCATAACTAAATGATTTAGGAGTTATCTCAATCAACTTTGTTTCTGAAGGAGTTTCACTTCCTGGAAAGTATTTTTTTATGTTTTTGAAAGTGTCTGTAATAGGTGAGGCGATGTTTGGAAATAGAGCTAGTATAACAGCTAATAGAGCTATTGCCATTAACCAACCTTTCATATCTTCAAACGATCCTCTTTTTCTCATCTTAAGATAAAACTTCGAATATTTTGTTAAGTATATTTCCTGACTCGCTGGTTGATTTGGAGATAACTATTATTATGAAAACAAGCAATATCAACGCTAGCACTATAGAGACCACTACCCATTGAGTTGTTCCTTTCCTATTCATTTTCTTCATTATTTTTTTGTGTCTTTCTACTATTTATTTGTTTGCTTTCCAGGCGCAATCTCGCAGCCAAGATTTCTTAGTTCTTCCTCATTATACTCTTTAAACAAAATAAAAGACAGCCATAAAGGATAGTCTCCTAAGAATTGAGCTGCTATGAACCCGCCAGTTGCACCTCCAATTATAGCACCTATTTTAGCACCTATTGTAGCACATGAAATAGTTCCTACACCAGGAATTATGGAGCATATTGTACCTGCTACACCACCCACAATTATTGCTCCTGCTGTTCCACCTATTGCTGCTCCCTTAGCAAAACCCTCAAGTGTTCCTATAATTTCTTTTATCATGTCAGAATCTTTTGTGTAATAAAAAAGAATGACTTTCTTTGAATCAGTCTTGAAGCTTGTTACAATTTTGGCAATGTCAGGGTTTTCCTTTAGTTTCTCTGTAGCGAACTCTTCATTGTTTGTACTGCCTGAAAAATATTGCATGTAAGTGTAGTTCTGTCTTAAAATCTTTGTCTCTATCAAGAATTTGTCAAAGTCTCTTATTTCCAAGTTTTTATGCTTGAAGTCAATTATGTAGCATGGCTGACAATAAGTTGCTTCTTCAAGAAAGAGTTCTTCTTCGCCTCTCTGCCAGTTCTTCCAGCAGATTCTCATCTTCTCAGCTATTATGTGTTTTATTTCATCTTCGTCTTTCTGTTTGAGTGTTAAGTCTATTCTCGGACACTTTATTGGTGTCGCTTTCATTGGTTCTCCAGTTTCAAGTGACTTACTCAGCTTCAGCATCTTTATATGTGAGAGAACTGATTTTTCACAATCACTTTCATCAAGTACTGTGTTTGTTCTTTCAGTCCATGTTTTTACCAATAAAAATCCTATGATTATGCAAATAATGAGAATCACCATTCCTGTAGTGTATGTTGTAATTGGTGTTTGTCCTTTTTTCATCTGAAAGGTAATGGTTTCTTGCAAACCCTGTTTTTTGTGTCAAGACTCATGACGTAAGAGTTGAGTGTTCCTTTTTGTTTTTCTGTTTCTCGCCTTACAAAGACGACTAAATAGTCTTGTGAAGTGTCAAAGGTTAAACTAGTGTCTATTTTCTTTTCTTTTGCGAATTTCTCCCAGCAGTTTTCTCCGTCTAATAAGTATTCTTCATCACAGAATCTCTCACTTTCAGCGATGTACTCATAGTATGTTTGTCCTGTTGCGGTGTTTAGCTTGGTCTCTTTAAGATAATTCTTCAGACTAGTAAATATTCTTTCTTCTGGTAACTTAAATGTTATCTCTGCACACACTCTACACCCGACATGGTCTGTTCTACCGCCTAAAGCATCTTTTATTTCATCCCACCCACCTTGTGGGATGTAGAATGCATCTAGTTCACCATGTCCAAATTTCTGCCAGCACTGAACTATCTCATCAGCAACTGCTTCGTTGACTTTCTCCTCTGTTAGTTTTTTGTCACTGCCTTCATAGAATCTTTTGTAATTTATGTCTTGATAATGCTCTCCTGCTTTTAGGATCTCTCCTTTTTCTTCTCCGAATATGACTTCATAACTCGGACAGAATACATTCATCTCGTTCTCAAATGCAAAAACACTATATTCAAAGCTTGTGTGGGTCTTTGTACTGATACTGGCCCAACAACCTTTATCCCTAAAGCTACTTGTTAGTCCAGAATGTACTTTTGAGAAAAAAGTTAATATAACTAAGAAAGCAATAGCAAATATTGAATAGTAAATGAGTGACCTATTCCATTGTCCTTTGTTCTTCATCTGAATCATCCTAAAGGCGTTCCTGCTAAGCTTCCTAGTATTTTTTTTACAATTATATAAAATATTATGAGAATTATAATCGCTAAAAGAATGTATTGACGGATTTTCTCCTGCGTTATAGGTATTGCAACCATGTAAGAAATCCTATTTTTATATTATAAAAAACTTTCTATCACTCGGTGTTGTCAACTTAAGTGGGAAATCTTAAATTCTCTTTTTCTTTAGAAAAAGTC
>JACKQG010002364.1_pt1 | contig 24804 bp, 20 predicted proteins | sample 8237621 | NCBI WGS metagenome assembly JACKQG01 (sample SAMN15677084, study PRJNA649215) | marine metagenome | biome: marine; feature: Black Sea; material: saline water; isolation source: suspended particulate matter (SPM) from the Black Sea western gyre | collected 2013-06-09/2013-06-10 | depth... | reverse complement strand
AATCCGAGGGTTTTTCCAGGATAAAAACCTAGCGTATATTACATCCTGACGGGAAATTGTGTCTACTTACTTACGCACTCCTTAGTAAGTACTACGCTTAGCTTAGCTGCGAACGCTATACACATCCCTAATTGTTACAGTTTAGTCAAATACAATAAAGTCACAGGTACGGCATCAGCCCTCAGCCTTGGAGCCAATGATCCATATCAAATGGGATCAGTGAACGGAGTTAGTGGAGCGGTTCACGATATTGAAGTGTTTGAAGAAGATGATGGTGGAGAATCCGTTTTAATCGGCGGACAATTCACCTCAGCAGGCGGTTATTCGAATAATGACAATTTTGCCGTATTCATGGATGCCGAAGGATGGGGGATGTATTACGCATACCCTTCAAAAGCAGGAGATGGGAATTATTCAAAAGTTGAATCGATAGACCCGCAACCAAACGGTTCGTTTCTGGTGCAAGGCGATTGGATTTATGAATGGGAGGATATGTTTAACACTTACCAAACAAATTCTTCCATGGCATATTGGTGGCCCTCTTATGGGTTCGGGTATTGGTCGCCAATTCCTTAAAAAAGCTTCAATTCAAACAGGTCAAAGGCTTGGCTGAGTTTTAAACAAATCAGTCAAGTCGGCGTTTGTTCAGCTTTGCTATGTATAAAAAAAGGGGGTTCACTTTGATCGAACTGCTGGTGGTTATCGCCATCATTTCAATTTTGGCGGCATTACTTCTTCCCGCACTCCTGAACGCAAAACGTCAAGGTAACGTCGCAGCCTGCATTAATATTAATTATATTCTAAGTTCCGCATGTTTCCAATTTACCATGGATTACGATGATTCCTATCCTGATGTACTGCCAGCGGTTCGCATTACTAAAACAATAACAACTAATCCTTTCGGAACAGGGTGGTTGCCTTATTATCCCAACGAGTCTTCGCATCTGTATGTTTACTGGACAAACCAATTAGTCATGGACAGTTTTTCAGGAATTCACCACTACCTTCCAGCAAAACGTAATGAGTATTTCAGCTCAAAGTTTGGCTTTTGCCCTGAAGACAAAGGCCGGATAAGACAATTTGAACGACATGGACATGAAATGAATATAAACAAAAAAAACAATACTGTTAAATATTATTTCAGCTACAGCTTCAACTCTGGTTATTCTTATAAATATACAGAAGCACTTCACAATGAAAATCGCGCTAGAACAACTCGAACTCCTGACAAGGACATCCTGAAACCCGGAATGTCATCTAATTTAAGTTTTGGCGTTTATTTCAAGGCATCGATGGTGGATGCCCCGTCGGAGGTAATCATGATCGCGGATGAGCGCAGCCCTTGGGAAGATTCGTTCAGGGGTGAAGATGTTCAACAGGACTGGATGAGCGCGGGCTGGGTGTGGCCCTTGGACGAATTATCGTCGCGCCACGGAAACAAGGGCGTCGTGGCCATGGCTGACGGCTCCGTCCGAACCATGAAACCCCGGCAAGCCGCCCAGCCCCGGCACTACAATCCCCGTTTCCATCACTTGGCAGAGTAACCCTGCCATGCGGCTGAACAGCCTTTGGCTTGGGGGAGATCGCTGGTGCTCCGTCTGCGTTCTTGGATGCCCCCGCTCAAGTCTTTTTAACCCGGCGATCCAGTATTGAGCTTTACAAAAACACCCGGAAGTTCACCCTCATTCGGCCTGCGGCCACCTTCTCCCTGAGGGAGAAGGAATCAAACCGAATGCGCTTGGCCAAGCGGAGTGCGGCGTTGGAGCTTACGCGGCATGCGAGGCGGGGAGTTCAGATTGGGTCATTCCTTGTTCGATATTCAAAATTCAAACGGCTAAAGAAAATCAATATCAAACACCGAACAAGGAATGTCGAAGGACGAAGTTTTCGGCTCCCTCTCCCAGCGGGAGAGGGCTGGGGAGAGGGAGAATGCGGAAAATCATCATGACATACAGTACATCATTAGATAATGACCGGCCAAGCGCACACCATGTCTGAGATTCATCCCAGCGCAGTCATTCATCCCGATGCAGTCATTGGTGACGACTGCGAGGTTGGCCCGTACTGCATCATCGGCGAGCACGTCACGCTTGGCCAAGGGAATCGACTGCACTCGCACGTGGTTATCGACGGCCACACCGAGATCGGCTCCGGCAATGAGTTTTTTCCGTTCGCCGCCATCGGCCTCAAAACGCAGGACTTGAAATGGAAGGGCGGCACGACATGGACGCGCATTGGGGATCGCAACACCTTCCGTGAAAACGTCACCGTGCACAGCGCGACCGGCGACGGCGAGGCAACGGTGATGGGATCGGACAACCTCATCCTCGCCTACAGTCACATTGCCCACAACGTGCTGCTGGGCAACCACGTGATTCTCTCCAACAACGGCACGTTGGCCGGCCACGTGATCGTCGAGGATCACGCGATCATCGGTGGGTTGTCGGCGGTGCACCAGTTCTGCCGCCTGGGCAAAATGTCGATCCTCGGCGGCTGCACCAAGGTTGTGAGCGACGTGGCGCCGTACATGATGGTGGACGGCAACCCGGCGCGGACGCGGGCCGTCAACAAGGTGGGGCTGGAGCGCAACGGCGTAACAGCCGAGGCACAGGAGGCGTTGCGCCGGGCGCATCGTTTTCTGTTTCGCAAAGGGCTGACCACCGCCAATGCGCTGGAGGCGATTCGAGCCGAACTGCCGTCGCTTCCCGAAGTGGAACACTTCCTCTCATTCGTCGAGACCAGCGATCGCGGGATCACGCGATGAAGCGGCTTGGCCAAGCGTAATGTGTGTCGCCTGAAAGGCGACTTCTGCGTAGCCGAGGGCAACGCCCTTGGGAAAGATTTTGGCAAAAGGATCAGCCCTGCAAGGGGTGTTCAACCCTGGTTCGAAGTTATAGCGGATGATGTGCCCTCACAGGGCACACGGGGTACGTGCGGTTTCTTCCGGGTGCGTTGCACCCGGCCACGCAGAGTCAGGCTTACAGCCTGTTTGCAGGCTCGCGAGTAGTTTTCTTCCCACCGCTTGGCCAAGTGCCTGCCCAGACGACAAAAAAAACCGCCCCGGTGCCGGGGCGGTTTTGAAACTTTATCGGGGGACGATTACTTGACCTTGGCGATGCTCTTGGCCGGGTCTTTCTTGAAGTTGCCGGCACAGTTGTTGCAGCAGAACGCCACGGTGTAGGTCTTTTTCGGGTTGATCGCCTTGCCGCTGAGCGGGCACTTGTCGTTCACCGTCTTGCGGGCGACCTTGACCTGCTTGATCAACGCTGCGGGATCGGCCGTGAACTTCTTCTGGCATCCGGCGCCGCAAAACGCGACCACGTCGCCCTTGTGCTTCGCAGTGAGTTTCGCGTTGACCGCCTTGCCGCTGAACGGGCATGCATCGTTGATCGCGGCCGCTTTCACCTTGCCGATGAACTTGGCCGGATCTTTGGTGAATTTGCCCTGGCAGTTGCCACAGCAAAAGCCCACGGAGTAGGTGGCCTTTTTGTTGATGGCCTTGCCGCTGAGCGGGCATTTTTCGTTGACCGGGCCGGCGATGGCGCTGACCACGGCGACCAAACTCAGGCAACCCAGAAGGGTTCCGAGCCATTTTGTTGCTTTTGATTTCATACTGCTGGTTATGCGTTTCTTTGCCGTGTCTGATGGCGTTCAGGCAAACGCTAATTGCCGTGCCCAGCGGCGTCAACCCCTATGTTGCCCTTTTTTATTGCAAACCAACGGCGGTTAAGGATACCTATCCGCGCAGCAAAAATGCCGTTTCGCATCGGATGAATGTGATTCAAACCATCGCCGCCGGCACGCCGGACGGGCTGCAGCGATTGCGCGAGGCAAGCCAGTCAGGACTGACGCTCTGTTTCCCCGGTGTTGGCTCGGCGTTCGCCCGACAGAATGACCCGACCTGCCTAATCGTCGCCAAGAAGGGGGTGACCCTGCTGGTCGATGTCGGCACGACCGTCCCGCGCGCGCTTGCCTCGCGCGGCATCGGCATTGGGGAATTCGACTATTACCATATCACCCACAGTCATGCCGACCACATCGGCGGCCTGGAGGAACTCCTGCTGTACAGCCATTACGTCCTCAACAAGGCGCCCCGGCTCATCCTCCCCCGGGAATATCAGGAAACCCTCTGGAACCACTCCCTCCGGGGCGGCTGCGAGCACCGCGATAACGGCACGTTCCGGTTTGAGGATCTGGCGGAACTGATTGATCCCGAGCAGACCGCACAGTCGCCGCGCGGGTTATACGAGGTGGAGGTCGGGGGCATCGGCCTGATGCTTTTCCGCACCGTGCACATCCCGACCGAGGGCGACAACTCCGGCTCGAAGTTTTGGTCCACCGGCCTGCTGATCGACGGACGCGTAATGTTCACGGCCGACACGCGGTTTGATCCGCTCCTCTTCGAGCACGTGCCGATGGAAAACGTGGACGCCATCTTTCACGACTGCCAACTGTACGAGCCCAGCGTGGTGCACGCGTCGTACGAGCAGTTGAAGACGCTTGACGACGGCTTGCGCGGGAAAATGTACCTCACCCATTACGGCGACACGTTCCTGAAGTTCGACCCGTCGTCGGACGGCTTCGCCGGCTTTGCCCAGCCTTGGGCCATTTACCAGTAGCCGCGCTTGGCCAAGCGCTTGGCTAATATTTCCGCCCCCCGCTCCGCCTCTTCCGATAGCGTCAACGCCCCTCCCGGTCGTGGGATGGCCCTACCCGGTACCGGGAACGCCCTGACCCGTCGCAGGAACGCCTTGTCCGGTCATGGGAACGCCCTGACCCGTCGCAGGAACGTTTTGTTCGCTCACGGGAACGCTCTGACCGGAAAGCGGTAACGCTCTGTCGAACCCTAGCAAACGGACGTGCCGGTGGAGTGGCGGGAGGACGCCGACAGCCGGGTGCGTGTGGTGGCGACGGCGTGGGGGGTGTGAAAGGGCTGTCGCGCATGCGCTGGCGTCGGCTCGTTGGGCCGTGAGAAAGGGGTATTTGGCCGGGTTGATTTGCCTGAAACTGGAATATTTCGACCACGAAGCCCACGAAGAAATTGATCCTCTGCAGCTTCGGGCCAAGCGCTTGGCCAAGCTACAAATAGTCCTGCAGCGGCTGGACGCCGTAGCCGTTATGTTTCAGCGCGGCGATGCCTTCGGCAGCGGCCTTGGCGCTGCCGATCGTGGTCATGATCGGGGTGTTCGTGTAGACGGCGGTGGTGCGGATCTTGATCTCGTCGGCGCGCGGCGCCTGGCCGGAGGGGGTGTTGATGACGAGCTGGATCTCGTTGTTTTTCAGCAAATCCACCGTGTTGGGGCGGCCCTCGGCCAGCTTGGGCACGCTCTCCACCTCGAGCCCGGCCTTGGCCAGCACGGCGGCGGTGCCGGTGGTGGAGACGAGCTTGAAGCCCAGGTCGGCGAAGCGCTTGGCCAAGCCTGCGGCTTCCCCCTTGTGGGCGTCGCTGACGCTGATGAACACCCGACCCTCGAGCGGCAGCGAGCCGCCGGCGGCCATCTGCGACTTGGCGTAGGCGGTGCCGAGGTCGGTGTCGAGCCCCATCACTTCGCCGGTCGATTTCATCTCCGGCGACAGCAAAATATCCTGCCCGTGGAAGCGGTTAAACGGGAAGACCGACTCTTTCACCGCCCAATAGTCCGGCGTGATTTCCTCCGTGAAGCCAAGCTCCTTGAGGGTCTTGCCGGTCATCACCTTGGCGGCGAGCTTGGCCAGCGGCCGGCCGATCGCCTTGCTGACGAACGGCACGGTGCGTGACGCGCGCGGGTTGACCTCGAGCACGTACACGGTGCCTTCCTTGATGGCGTACTGCACGTTCATCAGGCCGGTCACTTTCAGCTCGCGGGCCATGGCGTCGGAGTAGCGGCGCAGAGTGTCCATGAGCTCGGCGGAGAGCGTGTGCGGCGGGAGAACCATCGCGGCGTCGCCGGAATGCACGCCGGCAAACTCCACGTGCTCAAGCACCCCTCCGATGACGACGGTGGCGTCGGCGGGATCGTCGTACAGGCCGACGTCGGCGATGCAGTCGACGTCCACCTCAATGGCGTCCTCGAGAAATTTGTCCACCAGCACCGGCCGCTCCGGCGAGGCCTCGACGGCGGTGCGCATGTAGTGGCGCAGCTCGTCGTCGGAGTAGACGATCTGCATCGCGCGGCCGCCGAGCACGAACGAGGGCCGGACCAGCACCGGGTAGCTCAGCCGGGCCGATGCCTCGAGCGCCTCGGTCTCGTTGGTGGCGAGGCCATTGGGCGGTTGCGGAATATCGAGTTTGTGCAGCATGTCGGCGAACATCTCGCGATCCTCGGCGCGCTCGATGCTCTGCGGCGAGGTGCCGATGATGTTGACGCCGTTGGCCTGCAGGTCGAGCGCGAGATTGAGCGGGGTTTGGCCACCGAACTGCGCGATTGCGCCCCAGCATTTTTCGCGTTCGTAAATATGCAGCACATCCTCGAGCGTCAGCGGCTCGAAAAACAGCTTGTCGCTCGTGTCGTAGTCGGTGGAGACCGTCTCTGGGTTGGAGTTGACCATGAGCGACTCGAGGCCCTCCTCCTTCAACGCGAAGGCGGCGTGCACGCAGCAGTAGTCGAACTCGATGCCCTGGCCGATCCGGTTCGGGCCGCCGCCGAGAATCATCACCTTTTTGGTGTCGCTAGGGCTCACCTCGTCGTCGCCCCGGTCGTGGGAGGAGTAGTAGTACGGCGTGTACGCCTCGAACTCGGCTGCGCAGGTGTCCACCAGCCGGAAGCCCGGCACGAGGCCAAGCGCGGCGCGCTCGGCGCGGATCTCGTCCTCGGTGCGTTGGGTGAGGTGGGCGATCTGCCGGTCGGAGAACCCGAGCGACTTGGCCTTGGCTAATAATTCCTTGTCCATCTGCAAAAGGCCCGGCACGCGCTGGGCCAAACTCGGCAAAGTAATCCACAAACCGGGGTGGGTGTCGAGCGAATCCAGTCATTTCGATTTTTTTGAACATTTTGGGTTGAGTCGAATCGAAGTCCGGCGACAATTGCGAAGGCAATTGACGAACGAAACATGAAGAAAATAGCAGTGACGATTTTGAGCGCCGGCCTGCTGGGCGGCGTGTTGGCCCAACCGGCCGGCCGGGCGGCGGAGCCGTCGGAGGCCCTCAAGCTGGCGCAGCAGCTCAATCAGGCATTTGTCGAGGTGGCCGAGACGGTTTCCGAGTCGGTCGTGGTCGTGCGCGTGGCGAGCAAGTCGCGGTCGCAGGGGCTTTTCGGCAACCCGTTCGGGCGCAGTCCGTTTTTTGACCAGTTGCCGGAGGAATTTCGCGACTATCTCGAGCGGCAACAGCGGGAGCAGGGGCGGCAACAGGAGCGGGAGCAGGAGGAGCCGCCGGCCCGGCCGCGCTCCCGCAAGCCGGTCTTTGACGGGCAGGGCTCCGGTTTGGTGTACCGTGAGGACGGCATCATCCTCACCAACCGGCACGTCATCGAGAATGCTGACAAGGTGAAAATTGTCCTCCGGGGCGGCAAGGAACACGACGGTGAAGTGCTCGGGGTGGATCGCGAGTCGGACATCGCCGTGGTGAAGATCGACGCCACCGGCCTGAGCGCCGCGAAGCTGGGCGACTCCAGCAAGACCAAGGTGGGCGAGTTTGCCATCGCGGTCGGCTCGCCGTACGAGCTGGATTACAGCGTCACCGTCGGCCACGTGAGTGCCAAGGGGCGGCGGGTGTTCACGGACCAGATGATGTTCGACCAAGACTTTATCCAGACCGACGCCAGCATCAACCCCGGCAACAGCGGCGGGCCGCTGGTGAACATTCACGGCGAGGTGATCGGCATCAACACGCTCATCCGCGGCGTGAACACCGGCATCGGGTTCGCCGTGCCGGTGAATCTGGCCAAGCGCGTGGCTGACATGCTGATCGAGGACGGCAAGGTGACCCGCGCCTGGCTCGGCGTGAGCATCACCACGCTGCGCGAGGACGCCGACTACCGTGACCTGGCGGTGGGGGTTGAGGACGGCGTGGTCGTCCGGCAGTTCGTCCCCGGCGGCCCGGCGGAGGAATCTGACCTCGAGTTGGCGGATGTGATCACCACCGTGGACGGCAAAAACGTGAAGACGGCGGACGAACTCAAGCGCGAGTTGCGCGCCAAGAAGGCCGGCGACCCGGTGATGCTTGGCCTGATGCGCAACGGCGAGGCGAGGGAGATTGAGGTCGAGACCGGGGCGTTCCCCGACGAATTCACCGCCGTGAGCCGGCTTCGCCAGCCGGAGCGCCGGCCGGAACAGGAGGCCAAGGCCAAGCTGCTGGGCATGACTGTGCAGAACATCACGCCCGAATTGGCCAAGCGCTTCGAGGTCGAGGACGGGGAGGGCGTGATCGTCACCGCGATTGAAAACGGCAGCGCCGCCGCCGAGAAGGGCATCTCCCCCGGCGACATCGTGACACGCATCAACAGCGAATCCGTCGACTCGGTACCGTCCTTCAAGGTCGCACTTGAGGGCGAGGACCTGAAGAAAGGCGTCATCGTGCACCTGAACAGCAAGGGCAGCCAACGCTTCGAGGTGCTCAAGCAGTACGACTAAACCTTGGAGCGCGGCGAAGCGCCGTGCGGCACTGTATTCAACACCTGCTCGCCCGTTTGGCCAAGCGCTGGCTTTCCAACACCCTCTCCCAGCGGGAGAGGGCCAGGGAGAGGGAGAAAGCGTGCCACCATTCCTTGAAACTGAAAACTTGAATCTCTTTTTCAGGGGAGAAGGAACCGGTCGTCCGCCCACTTGGGCAAGGGTGGAGCAGGTTAGCCCCGTCGAATTCGGCAGGCGGCGATGACCCCGGCGATGGTGCCGGACAGATGGCCTTCCCATGAGACATTTTCCGCCATGCTGCTGTTCAGCAGCGGCGGGAGGACGCCCAGGAAAATTCCCCCGTAAAAGAACAGGACCACCATGCTGACGACGGCCGAGCGCCAGCTCCGCAACACCAACGAGGCGACGATAAGGAACGCCACCAGCCCGAAGATGACTATGCTCGCGCCGATGTGGATTGAGCCGGGTCGCCCAATCAGCCACGTGCCCAGGCCACCGAGCAGCCAGACGATGCCCAGCGAGCGCCACGGCTTGTAGTTGCTGTTGGCGAAGAGCAATCCGAGCAGCACGATCAACGGCATGGCGTTCGAGAGGTAATGGCCCAGATCGCCATGCAGGACGGGTGCAAACAGCATACCGTCCAGCCCGTTGAGCGCGCGCGGCTCGATGCCCAGCCGGCGGGTGAGCGCGTCCCCGGTGAGCAGGTCGGCAAGCAGCACGACGCCAAGGCACAGCACAAACAACGCCGCCCTCGCAAACCCGCCGATCACGTTGTTTCGGTTCCCACTCATTCAAGCTTGGCCATTTCCGGTGAACCGGTGGATCAGCCGCCGGTCGCGCTTGGTGGGGCGGCTGGAATCACCGTGCCCGCGCTTGGCCAGGCGCCGTTTTTCCCGCTCCGCCTCCGGCGTTTCGTCGGTGGCGAAATCGGGAACGAGCTTGGCCCCGACGCGGCGCTCGGTGAGGCCAACGACCTTGAGCGTGCGCGTGATCGGGCTTTGCCGGACGGTGACAGTGTCGCCGACTCGAAGCGGCTTGGCCGCCTTGGCCGGGGCGTCGTTGAGGCGAACCTTGCCGTTGCGGCAGGCGTCGGCCGCCTGGCTGCGGGTCTTGAAGAGCCGCACGGCGAACAGCCATCGGTCCACCCGCATTTCCTCCGGCTCGTTCATCGTGGGTAAAGCCAAGCGCTTGGCCAAGCGTCACAGGATGCCCATCTCGGCGACCTGCGCGACGTCCTTGTCGCCCCGGCCGGAGAGGTTCGCGATGATGATTTGGTCGGCGTTCATCGTGGGCGCGACCTTGATGACTTCCGCGATGGCGTGGCTCGACTCGAGCGCGGGGATGATGCCCTCGAGCTTGGCCAATTGCTGAAACGCTGCCAGCGCCTCGGCGTCGGTGGCGTAGGTGTATTTCACGCGGTTGGCGTCGCGCAGCCAGGCGTGCTCGGGGCCGACAGCGGCGTAGTCCAGCCCGGCGGAAACGCTGTGGGTGAGCTGGATTTGCCCGTCCTCGTCCTGCAGCACGTATGAGCGCGTGCCCTGCAGGACGCCGAGTCCGCCGCCTTGGAACCGCGCGGCGTGTTTGCCGTCGACGATGCCTTCGCCGCCCGCCTCGACGCCGGTCATCGCCACGCCGTCGTCGTCGAGGAACGGATAAAACAGGCCGATCGCGTTTGAGCCGCCACCGACGCAGGCGATGAGGTGGTCCGGCAGGCGTTCCTCCTGCTCGAGAATCTGACGTCGCGCCTCGTCGCCGATCACGCGCTGGAAGTTGCGCACCATCACCGGGTACGGGTGCGCGCCGTAGGCGGTGCCGAGGATGTAGTGCGTGCCGCGGACGTTGGTGACCCAGTCGCGCATCGCCTCGTTGACCGCCTCCTTGAGCGTCTTTTGGCCGGCCTCGACCGACACGACCTCCGCGCCGAGCATGCGCATGCGGAACACGTTCAGCGCCTGGCGCTTGCAGTCGACCGCGCCCATGTAAATGACGCAGTCGAGGCCGAACATCGCGGCGACGGTGGCGGTGGCGACGCCGTGCTGCCCGGCGCCGGTCTCGGCGATGATGCGCGTCTTGCCCATCCGCTTGGCCAGCAGGATCTGCCCCATGGCGTTGTTGATCTTGTGCGCGCCGGTGTGCAGCAGGTCTTCGCGCTTGAGGTAGATTTTCGCGCCGCCGAGGTCGCGGGTGAGCCGCTCAGCGTGGTAGAGCGGGGTGGGGCGTCCGCAGAATTCGCGCAGGTAATATTGCAGCTCGTTCTGGAACGCGGGATCGTTCTGCGCGCGAAAATATTCCTCCTCCAGCTCCTGCAGCGGGTGCATGAGCGTCTCCGGGACGTAGCGTCCGCCGTATTCGCCAAAGCGTCCATTGGCGTCCGGCAGGGTGGTCTCGGCAACCGTTTCCATGCCGGGAATGTCGGTCAAAACCGGCCCTTGGCCAAGCGGCTTTTTTCAGCCCAGTTGCGTGCCGGGGGGCAGCGGGTTGCCGGCGAGGAAGTCGGCGGCGCTCAGTCGCTTGGCTCCCTCTTTTTGCAGGCGCGTGATGCGGAGCGCGCCGTCGCCGCAACCGACGACGATCCCGTCGGCGTCCGCTTGGCCAACGCAGCCCGGCCCGAGACCGGCACCTTTCGCCGGCTCGACCTCGAGCAGCTTGAGCCGTTTGCCGTCGAGGCGGGTGAACAGGCCGGGCCAAGGGGTGAAGGCCCGCGCCTGATTGCAGAGCCGCGTCGCCGGTTGCGACCAGTCGATGCGGCCCATGTCGCGGGTGACCTTGGCGGCGTGGGTGGCGAGGGCGTCATTCTGCGGCTCCGGCGTGATGTCGCCGGCCACGTGGCGGGGGATCGTCTCGAGCAGCAGCGCGGCACCGAGCTTGGCCAAGCGGTCGTGAAGGGTCTGCGCGTTGTCGCTTGGCCCGATCGGCGTGGCGGTTTTGCTGAGCATCGCGCCGGTGTCCAGTCCGGCGTCCATCTGCATGATGGTGACGCCGGTCTCCGCTTGGCCGTCGAGGAGGGCGCGCTGGATCGGTGCCGCGCCGCGGTAGGCCGGGAGGAGCGAGCCGTGGACATTGAGGCAGCCGTGCGGCGGGAGGTCGAGGATGGGTTGGGGGAGAATCTGGCCGTAGGCGGCGACGACGATCAGGCCGGGGGCGAGTGGCTCGAGGAGTCGCCGGTTGTCCCGCAGGCGTTCCGGCTGATGGACGGGGAGGCGGCGTGACGCGGCCTCGCGCTTGACCGGCGGCGGCTGGGGGATGAGTTGGCGGCCCTTTGGCCGGTCCGGCTGGGTGAACACGGCGATGACCTCGATGCCAGGCGCGTCGTCGAGCGCGGCGAGGCTGGGACAGGCGAAGTCCGCCGTTCCCATGAACACAACTCGCAGCGGCGGGGTCACGGCGGTGGGGCGGGTCAGGTCTCGAGCTTGGCCAGCACCTCGAGCACGTCGCGCAGGACGCGCACCGGCGACTGGGTGGAGTCGATGGTGTGCGAGAGGCTGTCGCCGTAATGGTCGAGCACCGGGCGTGTCTCAGCTTTGTACACCTCGAGCCGGTTACGGATGGTTTCGAGGTTGGCGTCGTCGAGCCGGTTTTCGCGCAGCGCCCGGGCCTGTAGCCGCTCGACCATGATGTCGATATTCTTGCAGAACAGGTTCAGCACCCCGACGACGTTCAGGGTGTCATCGAGCAACTGTGCCTGCGCGACGTTGCGGGGGATGCCATCGAGCAACAGCGTGTCGGTCTCGGGCTGGAAGGTCCCGTTTCGGGTGCGGTTCTCAATGTCATCCTGCACCAGTCCGATGGAAGGTTCGTCCGGCACCAGTTCTCCCCGGCCGGCGTACTTGAGAAATGTTTCCCGCAGCGGGTTCTGAATACCCAGGCCGCGGAAAAGGTCGCCGCTGGAGATGTGGAGGTAGCCGGGGATGTTGCCAAGGATCGCCCCCTGCGTGCCCTTGCCGGCGCCGGGGGAACCAAACAGAAGGATCGTGCGAAGTTTCATCAGAAAACTGGGCAGTCGGGCCGTGCTTGGGCAGCCGGGGTGACGGGGAGCGCTCGTTATTTTGCACGCAAGTCAACCGAGCCCATCTCGCTGAAGGAGATCTTCTGCTCCTTGCCGTTGAGCAGTTCCATGTGAATGTCCGTCCCCGAGATGCGCTTGATGCGCTGGCCGACGAATTCGCGCTTGCCGGTCTTGATGGCCAGCGCCATGTCGCGCTCTGCCGCGCCGAGCACCACCTTGAAATAGTTCGGGAAGTTGTTCTGGAAAAACGACCGGTCGAACCGCGTGTCGCCGCGCGTCCAGGTCTGCGCCTTGAGCCCGGATTTCTTTGGCCCCGTCTGGGCGAAGCTCATCTTGTTGGCCTCCGGCACCATCCCGACCACGGCGCCGCCGCCGGTGTCGGTCATGGTGGCCCCTTGCGGCGCCTCGGCCTCCTCGTATTCGTATTCCTCATCCTCGTCGTAGTCGTCCTCGTACTCGGCCTTCGGTTTCACGAGAAAAAGAATCGGGCCGACGATCGGCAGGATTAGCGAGACGCCGGCCGCCAGAAGCGCGTTGGATTCCCGGAACGCCGCCACGCCCAGCCCGGCCACCATGCTCCCGATCGCGATGGCCACCAGCAGGCCGATGCCGCCCCCGCTGCCGTAGGCCGCCATCTTGGAGGCGACCGGCACGCTCGACGGCACCTCCGGCTCGACCAGTCCACGAACCGGCCCGGGCGGGAGGTTCCGTTCCATCTGCGATTCGTCCGGCTCGATGAACGGCTCGGCGTAGGCGGCCGCTCCTTTGTAACGATTGGGATCCGTCTCGCCGAGGCGCCGTATTTTCTTGAGGCTCTCCTGGGTCAATTCCATCCAGTTGGCCCGCCGCGCGAAGCCGCCGATGTCGCGCCGCACGACGATGCCGTTCTGGTCGACGTCCGCCACGGTCCCCTCGATGATGTCGCCGTTGGTCAGGCTGATCTCACCCTCGGCTAGTTGCCGCGCCTCGGCTTTTTGGGCCGCGCTAATCTCTGGCTCCGGGAAGTCTCCAAAACCGCCATCTGCCCCGCCGAAGCCCCCTAGTTCGCCGCCGCCGGCACTCATCATCGCACCCATGGCAGCTTGCATCAGGGCCATCTCAAATTGCTCCTTCGTCTTGGCTTTCCGGATCGTGGCCAAGCCGCCGTTGATCGCTTTGATCATTCCCAGCGCCATTTGTTTGTCTTCGTCGGCCATTTCTTCAACGGCACCCATCCCCACCTTGACGGCGCTGATGGTATCTTCCCAGTCGGCGGCGAGATCTTTCGGCACCCACTTGCCCTCAACTTTCACGAGTTCGAGTTCGCCATTTTCAAGCTCGGTAAAATCCGCGAACGGCAACTCCTCCAAGTCCGGCAGGCCGGGCAACCCGGGAGGCAGACCGCCCGGCAACTCTGTCAACGCCCCAAGATCCGGCACCTCCGGCAGGCCGCTCAACTTGATCGTTGCATTGTCGCCGTCTTCCGACACCACGATGACCTCGACGCTCCGCAGAGTCTCCAGGCCAAACGGGTCGCTCTCGCCCGACGCCTCCGCGGCTTCCTCAATGAGGTGGATCAGATCTTTGCCCAACGTGTCGGCGACATTGCCCAAGTCCACCATCTTCAGTTTGCCCAAACTCCCGAGGTCGCTCTTGGCGAGTTTGTTGAGCAACGTCCCGGCCATCTCGAGTCCGCTGGTGATCTCCGAGATCGGGATCTCTCCCGCCTCATCCGATTCCGCCGCCATCTCGGCGATGAGATCTTTTTTGTCGATAAGCAATTTGCCGATGCCGGCGACCAACTCAAACCCGGCGTCCCACAACTCGTCGTCCATCTCCTCGGCAAACGCCTGCACCAAGCCGTTGACGTCATCCCGGTAACTCGGCGGGAGCATCTCCCAAATTAGCTTCGGGTTTTTATCCTCCAACGCCTTGATCGGCGCGGTGACAAAACTCTCCGGCCCTTCCTCGGCGGCTGTGGCCAACGGCAGGGCGGCGGCCAAGCCAATAGCGACCGCAGCCGTCCCGCTGATAAATCGATCCAATCGAAGTTGTTTCATAATAAAAATAGCCTGACTCTGCCACCCCTCGCGACAGCATCGCAGACCCGAAAAAGTAGGCCAAAAAAAACCCCTCGTAAAGGCATAGAATAACGGTTCCCGGTTCCCGGTTCGCATATCCTGTCCATCCTGTCCATCCATGTTAATTTCGTGCTCTATCGCTCCTTTCGTGATTCCCCGCTCCCCGCTCTCCGCCGATCCGCTTGGCCAAGTCCTCGACCACCCAGTTATGCGCTTGGCGCGTCAACTCATCCGCCGCCGCGCCGTGCTGCCACGCGGCGTATCGGATCGTCCGCCCGACATCCTCCCGCAATAACGGCTGGGCCAGCAATCCGGCCAAATAGCCGGCCAGCAGGTCGCCGCTGCCGCCTTGGCCAAGCGCCGGGTTGCCGGTGGGGTTCACGAACACCTCGCCCTCGGCGCGCCCGATCAGCGTGTGTTGTCCCTTCAACACCACCCAGCAGCCGCCAAACTTCGCCGAGAGTGCCCGAAGCGCCTCGACCCGGTCGGCCTGCACGGCGTCCGCGCTCGAGCCGAGCAGCCGGGCCGCCTCGCCGGGGTGCGGCGTGATCACCCGGATCGCCTTGTCCGGCAGCCCGCCCGACGGCAGCCAGTCGAGCGCGCTGGCATCCACCACCATCGGCACCGACGACTCGCGCCACATCACGCCGGTGGTTTCCTTCAGGTCCGCCGGCAGGTCATCCGCAGCCAGCCCCGGGCCAATCAACATTCCGGTGATCGAGTGAACCGTGATCTCGCCCGGCACCAGCGGCCGGACCATCACGCTCTGCAACTGCGACGCCACCGGCACAAACACCTCGTCCGGCGTCAGCAGTGTGACCAACCCCGGCTGCGCCCGTGCCGCGCCGCGCGCCGCCAGCACCGCCGCGCCGTGGTAGCCCAGGCTGCCGGCCATGATGCCCAGATGGCCAAACGTCCCCTTGTGCCCGCCCGCCGGCCGGGCCGGGGGAAAGCCGGAAAAATCGTCCGCTTGGCCAAGCAGCAGCTCGCTCGTTTCGCGGCACGGCGTGAGGCCGATGTCCGGCGCCACCCGCAGTCGCCCGACGTATTCCGACGCGCCTGGCTGCAGGAGGCCGCGCTTGGCTGCGCCGAGCGTCAGCGTCTCCTCGGCGCGGATGGCCGCGCCCTGCACCTCGCCGGTGGCGGCGTCGATGCCGGAGGGGACGTCGACCGAGAGCACCCGCAGCCGCTTGGCGTTGACCTGCGCGATCACCTGTATCCAGTCGGCATCCAGCGGCCGGTTGAGCCCGATGCCAAACAAGCCGTCGACCCCCAGCGCCGGGGCGGGATCAAGGTCGAGCGGGAGTTTTTGGCGCGTCTTGGCCGGGTCGGTCACGCTGAGCAGGCTCACCTCGCGCCCCGGCAGATGCCCGGCCATGGCCCGTACATCGTCGCCGTTGTGCCCCTTGCCGGCGAGCAGCAGAATCGTGTCGCCAGACTGGGTCAGTTCGAGTGCTCTTGCGGCAACCACCTCGCCGACTTGGGCGATGACCTTCTCCTCAGACTTGCCAGACTCCCACGTCGCCGCCTCCCAGCGACGCATCTGCTCCACGGAAATGACCGGCAACGCCATGACTCCCGCAGCGTAGTGCCGCCCCCCCGCCGGAACAAGCGCCCTGTGGCCCAGCGCTTGGCCAAGACGGGCGTTGGTGTTCACGGCAGTTCCCTCTCCCAGCGGGAGAGGGCAGGGGAGAGGGAGAGCGCGTTCCGTGGTTTTTGGGGCGAGGTGGAACTCGCCCCTCCCGTGTTGGCTTCCATCGCATTCGCGTCACTTCGCGTCCATTCGCGGTTAAAAAACAAACGCTTGGCCAAGACGGGCGTTGGTGTTCACGGCAGCTCCCTCTCCCAGCGGGAGAGGGCAGGGGAGAGGGAGAGCGCGTTCCATGGTTTTTGGGGCGAGGTGGAACTCGCCCCTCCCGTGTTGGCTTCCATCGCATTCGCGTCACTTCGCGTCCATTCGCGGTTAAAAAACAAACGCTTGGCCAAGACGGGCGGAAAGGGTTGCGTCGGGGCGCGGCGGGTGTATGGTTTTTTCGTTCTCGGAATATGTTGGGGCTCAAATCCAACCGTTGGAGTCGGCGCGAGTTTCTCTCGGTGGGCAGCTTGGGGCTGGGCGGCTTGGCGCTGCCGGAACTGCTCCGTGCGGAGGAGGCGGTCAAGCAGGCCGGCGGCCTGGCGAAGGACAAGTGCGTCGTGTTCCTGTTTCAGCACGGCGGGCCGTCGCAGTACGAGACGTTTGATCCGAAGATGAGCGCGCCGGCCGGCATCCGCTCGATGACCGGCGAGATCCCGACGACGATCCCGGGCATCACGTTCGGCAGCACGATGGAGCGGCTGGCCAAACTGGCCCACAAGTTCTCGATCGTGCGCTCGTTCACCACCGAGAGCAACGCGCACGACTCGAAGCCGATTATCAGCAAGCGGTACTCGGCCGGGGCGCACGTCGGCTCGCACTACGCCCGCGTCGCCGGCGCGAACAATCCGCGCAACGGCATGCCGCGCAACCTGTCGCTGTTCCCGCGCGCGGTGGATGCCACCGCGAAACCGGCGTTCATGGATCTGGGCCGGTTCGACAGCACCGGGCCGCTTGGCTCTGCCTACGCGCCGTTCGCCCCGAGCGGCGACGGGAATCTCAAGCGGGATATGAAATTGACGATTGATCCCGCGAGATTGGACGACCGCCGCCGCCTGCTCGCCAGTCTCGACCAATGGCGGAGTGTGGTCGGTGAGAGCGCTATCACGGAGAGCTTCGACCGGTTCCAGTCGCAGGCGTTCCAGACCCTCACCGGCAGCGTGTCGGAGGCATTCGACATCACGCGCGAAGACCCCAAGCTGATCGAGCGCTACGACACGTCGCGGCTGATGGACGTCTCGCGCATCAGCAAAAAATGGAACAACCACCCGCGCTACGCTGAGCACGTGAACAGCCTCGGCAAATTGATGCTGCTCGCCCGCCGCCTGGCCGAGCGGGGTGCCGGCTTCATCACCATCACCACCAACTTTGTGTGGGACATGCACGCCGACCAGAACAACGCAACAATGATCGAAGGCATGGGTTACGTTGGCACGCCGTTCGACCATGCCGTAAGTGCATTCATCGAGGACGTCGAGGCGCGCGGTTTGCGCGACAAGATTCTGCTCGTCTGCTGCGGCGAGATGGGCCGCACGCCCAAGGTCAACGCCCGGGGCGGCCGGGAGCATTGGGGCGGTGTCGCCCCGCTGCTCCTGTACGGAGGCGGGCTGCAGATGGGTCGTGTCGTCGGCTCCACCACCCGCGACGGAGGCGAGCCGGCCAGCGATCGGATCACCATCCCCAACCTGTACGCCACCATCATGAACACCATCCTCGACACCGGCACCCTCCGCGCCATGGCCGGTGTCCCGCCCGAGGTGCAACGCGTCATCCACGGCGCCGACCCCATCACCCAGTTGCTCTGAGTTCGCTGCATTAATCTTGAACGTAATCCCGCCAAACCCCGTCGATTGAGTTTTTGTGATTGAAGTCAAGGAACTGCGGAAGGCATTCGGCGAGCATGTTGCCGTGGATGGCGTATCGTTTGAGATTGGCCAAGGGGAAGTGTTCGGGCTGTTGGGGCCGAATGGCGCAGGTAAGACGACAACGATACGGATGTTGGTTGGCTTGGCCAAGCCGGACTCGGGGAGTATTCAGATTGATGGCCACTCCGACTCGGCCTCCGCCAGAGTTCAGCGGATGATCGGTTTGGCTCCGCAGTCGATCTCGCTTTACGACGACCTGACCGCCGAGGAGAACCTGCGTTTTTTTGGAGGCATGCATCGCTTGGCCAAGCGGCGGTTGAACGAGCGAGTCGCTTGGTCTCTGGAAGTGGTTGAGCTGACTGATCGGCGGCGGGACTTCGTGAAGACGTTCTCCGGGGGCATGAAGCGGCGGCTCAACTTAGCCGCCGCGCTGGTGCACGAACCGAAGATGCTGCTGCTTGACGAGCCGACAGTGGGTGTCGATCCGCAATCGCGGAACCATATTTTCGACAGCATCAAAACTCTGAACGCGGATGGGCTGGCGGTGCTTTACACGACACACTACATGGAGGAAGCCGAGAGGCTTTGCGATCGCGTGGCGATTGTCGATCACGGCAGGTTGCTGGCGCTCGACTGTGTCGATGGCTTGATCGCGAACCACGGCGGGCCGGCCAAGGTGCGGGTAGAGTTCAACAAGGCCCCGTCGGGCGGCGAGCCGTTGCCCGCGGTGTTGGACGGGCGGCAGATTGAGTTTGAGTCGGCGGAGCCACTGGTCGTAATCAACCGCTTGGCCGGTGTCGGGGGTGGCTTTGCCAAGATGGAAATCAGCCGGCCGAATCTTGAGGACGTGTTTTTGAAACTGACCGGCCACAGCTTGAGGGACTAAAATGCACCCAGTTGTTTTAATCGCGCTGAAAGATTTAAAGCAGTTGTTGCGGGACCGGGTGGGCCTTTTTTTTCTGGTCGGGTTCCCCGTGATGATCGGCGTGTTTTTCGGGTTCGTCTTTGGTGGCGGAAATCAATCGGGATCAATCCACCTCACGGTCGCCCTCGTGAACGAGGATCCGTCGGAGTACTCAGCCAAGTTCGTTGAGGCGCTCGAGAGCGGCGGGTCGGTTGGGCTGGTCCGCACCAATCGCGAGCCGGCATTGGAAATGGTTCGCAAGGGGAAACTGGCCGGGGTGATCGTTGTGCCGGAAGGGTTCGGGGAAACGGCTGGCATGATGTGGGGCGGGAAACCGGCGACAGTGCGGGTCGGGGTTGACCCCGCACGCAAAGCCGAGGCCGGCATGCTCAAGGGACTCGTCCTCGAGGCGGCCGGGCAACTGGTGCCGCACCGGATGAACCGTTTCCTGTCATCAACCAACGGCATGGCAGAGTTATTTGATGAGGAGACACTTGCCGGCGGTCAAGTGGGCACGGTACTTCCGGTCGAGGTCGAAGGCGCGCTGACGAATTTGTTCGAGTCGCTGAAGCAATTGCGAAAGGCCAATCTGGTGGCGACCAGCCGCAGCGAGTCCAGCGGAGCCATGCCGGACATGAGCGTGGTCAAGGTGGAACAAATCGACGTGGTGCGAGAGCGGCGGAATGGCGAACTGGCCAAGGTGCGATCGAGTTGGGACATCACGTTTCCGCAGGCGATCATGTGGGGCGTGCTGGCATGCGCGGCCGGATTTGCCGTGACGATTGTGCGGGAGCAGGTGCGGGGCACGCTGCTGCGGCTGCAGGTTTCGTCGATCCCCCGATGGCAGGTTTTGGCCGGCAAGTCGTTGGCTTGTTTCATCAGCGTCATTTTTGTGGTCCTGTTTTTGATCGGCGTGGGGATGGCCTTCGGCATGCGGCCCAAGGAACCGTTGTTGCTGTCGCTTGCGGTGGTTTGCGTGGCGAGTTGTTTTGTGGGCATCACCATGCTGATGGCCGTCTGGGGAAAAACCGAGGAAGCTGTTGGCGGCGCGGCGTGGGCGGTGGGGATGGTCATGTCGATGTTCGGTGGCGGGATGATCCCCCTGACATTCATGCCGGCCTTCATGAAAAGCATTAGCCACATCAGCCCGTTCAAGTGGGCGATCCTGTCGCTCGAGGGCGCCATTTGGCGTGAGTTCACCTTTGCCGAGATGCTGTTCCCGTGTGGCATGCTGCTGGCGATCGGTGCCGGCACATTCGCCATCGGCCACGCGATTCTCAAGCGTCGCTTGGCTTGATGAGCAGCCCGCCCGCTAGGCCAAGCGTTGACATGGCGCAAAGGGTCGAAGGGGTCTTGATTTTGGGGAGCGCACGCGGCTCGCCAAGACACATTTCGGCGCCGCCGAAATGAACACGCGAGCCGCGTGTGCTCCCCATTGCTTCCTCTCCCAGCGGGAGAGAGTTGGGGAGAGGGAGAAAGCATGGCTTTTGCAAAAAACATCCGGGAGTTTTCACCCTCATCCGGCCTGCGGCCACCTTCTCCCTGAGGGAGAAAGAACCCAGTGGGACGCGCTTGGCCAAGCGGCGCGGAACCGGGGGATTCAGAGTTGGACATTTCTTGCCCTAATGATTCCTTAGCTTGTTGAACCCGCCTTTAATTAATTCAAGGTTGAACTGAAAAAAGGTGCCGGCGTTGTTCAGGGTCAAGTAAGACCATGCCAGCCCCAAAATATCCCCCAATGGAATGGCATCCCTTTGCAACTGATGGGCAATGCAGGTTTATTAACGTCGTGGGCCTCTGCTGCGGCCTCCTCCAAAGAATCCACCCCGGTTTTCGTTCACTTTCAACGTTAGGGTTCCGACGATATTCGCCCCCGCTTTCATCTCTGCTTCGCTCAGAATCAATGCCCCCTCCAGGGATTTCATGGATCTGAATCGTTCATTATTAAACCCGTTTTGACTCTCGTTGGGATCGAACATCACTAGGGATCCGCGAAATGGGACTTCCTTTTTTCCCGCTTTAAATTGTTCACGATCGATGGTGAGGGTGATACTGACATGTTGGCCGTCTTTTTTCCTTACACCCAGAAAAGTAACCGTCGGATTTGATTCCCTAACCCGTTCCGGTCGCCCTCTCCTCCCTCCAAACTGTCTGGGAGGCTCCTCGGGTTGCCCCGCGACCCCCAGTTTCGAAAAGGTTACTTGTTCCCCGTTTAAGGTAAGTTGAATTTGGGATTTGCCATGGTTCACAACATCATCCAGCCGATTGGCGTACCAATCAGTCTCAAAAGTCCCGTTCAGTTGGCCTATTTCAACCGTATGAGCCGGGATTCTCGGGCCACCGGAAACGGTAACTGGCCAATCCTCAAGTTCTGATTCAAACTTGGATCGCCTCTTTTCCACAAAAGTCGTCAATCTGTCGACTCCCTGATCGATTCGGTTTTGTCTGGGATGTAAATGATTCCTTGTAAGCGTATGAATGCGGTTGATCTCCGTCTTGATGTCCTCCTCTTTCCAGACGTTCAGAAGAATATCCTCCAGAACTGCCTTGTAGCGCGGGGGAATCTCATCCAGTTGGAAGAGTCGATTCGCGAGCATGCTTTGTGAGTAAACGGTTGCGGGGGCGTTGTCATCTCCACCGAATCGGCTAAAAGGGCCTCTGCCATCGGTGAATGCCCCGTCTGCACCCCAGGGCACAAAATGGAAACGGTTTTCATCCATCGGGTTGGAGTACGCATAGTAGTTGTTTTGATTGTTCGTGTAGCCATCCCAAAAACCGAGTAGCGTTTCCATGACCCAAAATTTAAGGAACTGGTCGATGTTGACGTGCTTCTCTGCCTCTTCCAGGTTGAAATTTTCCTTGGTTTCAAGTATTTGAGCCAGATTAATGGCTTGAGTTCGTTTTTTCTTCGATCGCTTATTTTTGGCCTCAATATTCTCGACTGCTTTCGGATAAAAATCTGCGATGGTTCCTTCATATAACTCTCCGGCGAAACTTCCAAAATGCCGCTGGATAAACGGCTCCCTCACCGATTCCACATGGGAATACACCCCAAGATACTCTTCATTAACGGTCACTTTTGCATAATTGACCCTCGGAGCAGGAACCCCGGCCTTGTTAAAAAGTGTGTAGGTGAGGTATTGGCTCGCCAGGGATTCGTCCTGTACATTGTTGTTCAAAGTCAGACGATCCAACCCCTCGATAGGTGATTGATCCACATATTCGTCAAATTTAACCTTGAATGATGGGCGATCAGGATTCAGTGACCCGATAAACCCCTTGGTTCTGATACCCACGTTTTTGATAGTACTGCCGTTCAGGGTGATATCTGCCTTGTACAGGTTGAAACGATTCCCGGTGGAACGACTTCCACCGAATAACTGGCCAAACCCAGCGTTTCTTCGGTCGCTCTCACTTCGAAGTTTTTCCCAATCCGCAGCCGGCATTTTTATCTGAATTTCGAGAAGTTTATCAGGCTGGAATAAGTCGTCAGACTTCAGCGTTGCTCCGTTGGCCGGGAACAACGAAACGGTCGCTGTTGCAAGCAGGACGATCAACACCATTGTGTAAAAGCCGGATTTCCGGTTCCTAAAATGTGGGGGGTTCGTTGCTCTGAACATTTTATTCGTACTTCGACAGTCAAGGGTATACTGGGTTTAACTCGGTTGAGTTACAATAAAGTCTCCGAATTGAACGGAGCCCGGAAACTTGGCCGCACAGATTTAGCCTGCATTATTGGCGGTTTCAATAAGTTAAGGAATCATTTGGGAATGCAGAGGGCTGGTGACACCGCCATTCCTTAGCTTGTTGAAACCGCCCATCATTCAAACCGTTCAAGAAAAACGAATATCGAACATCCAACAAGGCACGCCGAAGGAGGAAGTTTCAGGCTCCCTCTCCCAGCGGGAGAGGGTTGGGGAGAGGGAGGAAGCAGCGGGAACACGAGGTTGTGATAATTTTCAACTCGCGGGAATATCAGCAGCTTGGTCATTTTGCGCGGCGGCGGCGCAGCCACACCATCGGCAGGGCGGCGACGAGCATGAGCGCCCAGCCGATGAACAGGACGCTGCCGATGTACCACGGCCATGCGCCGAACAGGAGCGGGTTGTCCACCTCCGGCCGGGTGCAGAGGTACATGTAGTTGGCGTCGGTCAGCCAGTTGACGAGGGCGATGGGTGGCATCATGGCGACGATGCAGAGGAGCGTCCGCGCCACCGCGCCCCGGCCCGGCAGCATCCCGTCCACGACGAGATTCCAGAGGGCGAACAGGATGATCAACGCGTGATGGATGAAGTAAACCACGTACTCGGTGAGGTTTTTCAGGTCGTCAAAGTTCGGCGTCAGCAGCGCCTGCAACACGGCGGTCATCCCGGCGTAGTAGGCGAACTCAAAACAAAACCGGTTGCGCGTGACCAGCCCGATGGCGGCGATTGCCAGGCCGTAGTTGCAGAGGTGCAGCGGCAGGTCCTGGATCAGGTTGAGTTCGCGGAAGCTGGCGCGATTGGCGTAATCGACGATCTCCTGCGCGACAGTGAACAGGATCAGCGCCCAGACGACGCGCCGGCGGTATGTTGCCGAGAGACCCTTGCCGATGAGCGGCACGCAGACGAGGGCCAGCACCGACAGGCCAAGCGCGGTCCAGTGCAGCGAGTCGAACAGGCGGAGAGAGTCGCTGAAGCCGCTGGGTTGCGTCGGTTCGGTCAACGGGCTGCCTCCTTGGCCAAGCGAGGATGCACCGGGTTATTCGCCCATCAATTTGGACAGTGTCGGCTCGATCGCTTTGGCCCAGATTTCGTAGCCCTTCGGTGTGAGGTGCAGGAAGTCCGGCATGATGTCTTTGGCGATCGTGCCGTCGGAGCGGACGAAGTTGTGGCCGATGCGCAGGAAGGTCACGTGCGGCCGGGCGTCGAGCCGGGAGAGCACCTGGTTGACCTGCAGGATCTTGCCGCGCTGCGCGTTGATGCGCTGGCCGCGCGGGAAAATGTCGAGCAACAAAATCTCCATCTCGGGCAGCTTGGCGCGGAGCTTGTCGACAACCGCCGTGACGCCGTCGATCATCTCCTCGGCGGTGCTGCGGCCGTCGCCGGAGTTGTTCGTGCCGATCATGATCACGGCGACCTTGGGGTGGATGTTTTTGATGTTGCCGTTGTCGAGCCGCCACAGGACATGCTGCGTGCGGTCGCCGCTGATGCCGAGATTCACGGCGTTGCGCTTGGCGTAATGCTTCGCCCAGACGGCTTTGCCGCTGCTTTCCCAAGCATGCGTGATCGAGTCGCCAATAAAGATCAAGTCGACGTTGCCCTTGGCCACGCGTTGATTGAACGACTCGTGACGATTCATCCAACCGCCGCTTCGCGGCTCGGGTGTGACGGCGGAGTGCGCCGGCTTGTCGTCAGCCTGCAACGCGACGGACAGAAACAGAGACAGAGAAAAGGTTATGGATTTCATGCGTGCGCGGAAGCTATCGAACGAACCGTCGCAGGTCGAACTTTTTTGCGGAGGCTCGAGCGTTCCATTTTTTATCCGCAGATGACGCAGAGGAACTTGCGGATTGGCTTGTTCCCCAATCCGTTGGCCGGGCACGGGGGCGGCTGGAAAAAGAAGATGGAGCGGGCGATGGGAATCGAACCCACGTGTGAAGCTTGGAAGGCTTCCGTTCTACCATTGAACTACACCCGCAACCGCGCGCGAGCCTACCAACCCGGCTTGCGTTGTCAATCCGTCTTCCCCGTGTTGACTCAGAATAGAGGACACCGTAGCGCGAAGGGGCTACGATGAGTAAAAAG
>JACKQG010002363.1_pt1 | contig 24808 bp, 26 predicted proteins | sample 8237621 | NCBI WGS metagenome assembly JACKQG01 (sample SAMN15677084, study PRJNA649215) | marine metagenome | biome: marine; feature: Black Sea; material: saline water; isolation source: suspended particulate matter (SPM) from the Black Sea western gyre | collected 2013-06-09/2013-06-10 | depth... | reverse complement strand
ACAACAAAATAATCCTTTATGATTTTGAAACTAAAAACAAGCGAAAAGAAATACAGTTCAGATTACAAAAAGGAGAAAATATTATTGAGATAAAAGCAACTAATTTAGGAACATCTCCTCCAAATACAAGTCGAATAGAACTAGTTGATAGTAAAACAAAGTATCCTATTATCACGCAACTTGAACTCGGGAAGACTGCTATTATAAAAATTATAAAATAAAAAACCCTCAACAAAAGTAAAAGCCCTTAAGTAGTTAATCGTTTCACAATTTCTTTAATGGGTAAGATTTCTTTTGTGTGTTCAATAGATGGTCCTGCACACCAAACGGTTTTATAAGTACTACTAAAAGCAGCATTTTCTACTGATTTCATGCCTTTGAAATAGGTGATCATTTTCACCCATTTTTTTATCTTTTTATTCTTACTCATTAGTTTTTCTAACCAATTTTGAGTAGTTCCTGTTTTTTGCACATAAGGAGTGTTGATTACCGTGCAAGGTGTTCCTGAAATTTTGGTAGTAAAAACAATGTCCTCTTTTCCATAATCTACACAGGCTTGTTTGTATTCTTTCGAGATGTGTGCTTCTTCACAGGCAATAAAAGGTGAGCCAATGGAAAGTCCTGCTGCTCCTAAATTCATAATTGAGTCAATGCCATCTTTTGTACCTATTCCTCCTGCTGATATAACAGGAATATTACAGTGTTTATTTAATAGTGGAATAATTTCTTCAGGAGCTAAATTCCCTGCATGCCCTCCAGCATTTTTATTTACTGCTATTACGGCATCAGCCCCTAATTCTTCTACTTTCTTGGCGTATTTTTCTTCCACTACATCACAAAAAACTTTAATTCCTTTTGGTTTGCATTGTTCAATTACCTCCTTTGGGCTACCTAATGAGGTGATAATAAAGTCAACCCCAAGCTCAACACAAGTTTTTAGTTGTTGTTTCATTTTTATGTTGGATTTATTGACAATCAAATTGATGCCTAATCCTTTACTTGTTGTGTTGCTTCTAATTTCTTGTATTGCTTCCCTAAACTGTTTGTCCGTACGGTAATTTAAAGCAGGAATACAAGCTGCTATCCCTGAGTTCATTGCTTCTATCATCATTTTGGTATTGGTTACCAAAAACATTGGAGCCATTATTATTGGGTGTTTTACTCCCAGTATTTCATTTAATTTCATCAGAATTTATATCTCATTTGTAGTTTAACTTCTGTCATTTTATTTCCATTAATTTCATCCCAACCACTTTTAACTACTGCTCTGTCCGTATAAGATGTATGTGCAATCCTGAGCCAAATATCAACATTTCTTATCGGATTATACTTGGCTACTAAGTAAAATTTATTTCCAATTCCGTAATATGCTGGGATTGAATAGCCGTAAAGAACATCATTCTCATAAGCATAAATTCTGTTGTCATATTCAGGAGCGTTAAATAAAACATATCGACTTGTAAAGGTAAATTTCCCAAAAAGGGGTTTGTATTTTACATCTTGATAAAGCATGTAGCCATTTGTTTCTTCATTGTCAAATGAAATATATGAAGTTTCAAATCTGTTTGCAAAACTCCAATTATCTCCATCTTTATAATTGATATGAAATCTGAAATTATCTTTTCTTTTACCTGCAATTGTGCTTTTTTCTGAAAGTTGGTCCTCTTTAGTTTCTGATTTGTAACGTACATACATTTTTGTTCCTCTATTTATTTTGTAATCTGCCTGTAGTAGGTAATCATTTCCTTTTGAGGGAGCATCTACTCCAAATCTTAACCATGGAAATTCATAATTATCAGCATAGCCTTTCATTTTAAATTTATGATTTGGAATAAATTCCAGTCCAAAATAAAGCCCTTTTTCATTTTGTGTACTTCTTTCTCCAAAAGCATTGGCGTATTCACTTTGATAATCTTTTGCATAATCCCTATAAAGTATAGATGCTGAAATTGTTTTGTCCAATCCCATCATTACTCCATTTACATGAGCAGTTCCTCCATTCTCACTTTTCCCTATCTCCCCAAAAAAGTTCATGTTTCTATAAAGATATTGATAGTCCACCCCAAAGTTTTGATTCGTATTTCCATTAAAATCAAACTGATTGTAAGAGGCAATGTTTTTATCGAAAATGCCTTCTACCTTTGTGTTGTAGTAAGAAAGTCCTAGGTTCAGGTTTTGATAATTATAGTTTGTGTGTATTCCAAAATGATTTTGTAAAATCACATTTTTATCTAAAAGTTCACTTTCCGTTCTGTGCATCCCACTCCCTTGAATAGAAGAAAATATTAACTCCTCATTATCTAGTGTGTCAGTAATATTTGCATCTACTTTATGAGAAGAAATAAAGGTAATAATATCTACATTTTTCATGGGTTCTATTTGAATTGCTACACCTCTAAAAAATAGATTTTCGGCTGCTGCCGTATGTGCTTTTATCAAATTCCCACTTTTTTGTATGTTTATTACTTCTGATGATTTTCCAAAACTCATCCCTGATTGCATAACAACTCCTTGTCCGAAATTCATTTGATAATCACCAATAATTACATTTTTGATTTTTCCAATATTTCTAGCTTGCAAGTGTGCTGAATAGAAATCAAATCCATAAGGTTGATTGGGTCCTAAAAAATTTTCTCCTGCATCTTTTTCAGCAGTTATTCCTGCTTGTAAATAATTGTTTTTTAGTCGGTATTTAAAGTAAGTTCTATGTGCATTTCCAAGGTAATGAATATCTCCATCTTCATCAGGAATATATCCTTTTTGCTCTTGTAAATAAAACTGATCTCGTACAATTATATATTGCTTGATGTTTGCTAAAATCTGTTTACTTGTTACCCTTGGGTTAATACTAATAAAAGGCAATAAATTCTGAATTGTTTGTACATCAAAGCCAGCAACTGTTTGTAATTCTAAGTGGGAGAGGAGTTTCCCATTTTTAACAATATGGGCTAACAACTTATCAATTTGATAGGCATTCAAAAAATACAATTCTCTTAACTCTTCTTTAGTAGTTTTGTTTAAGTTGATAGGGTTTTCTGAAAAATAATACAGTGCTTCATAAAGTTCGGCATAATCTAATTCTTCATCACTATCCTCTGCAATCTGCTCTACAATTTCTTCTAAAAGTTGGTTGCTCTCTTGCCCAAAACTTAATAGTGAAAAACTGACTAATGAGTAAAGTATTAAAAGCCGTTTCATCTAAAAAGTACTACTTACCGAAAACTGAGGTGAATACCCTAAAAGTTGATGGCGGTTTACTACAATATCAAATTGAATATTATCAAGTGTGTAGCCAATTCCAAAAGAGTTTTTTGAAGGATTGGTGCTAAATCCTGTTCGCAATTGTAATTGCTCAATTATTTTGTATTCTAATCCAACTTTTAACATTCCATTCTCCCCATTTTCTAATTCAGTCTCAGTGAAAATACTCACTTTTCTATTGGCATTATATCCTAATCCTAATTTAAAAATGCTAGGAATAACTTCATCCTCATTTAACTTTACTGAAATAGGATTAAAAATATGAGCACCTAAAGTTAAGTCTCGCATTAATTTTTTTTGAGCGCCAATCTCAAAAGTAAAGTTGTTCTTATTATTAGTACTCCCATCTGCATAAATCCCCAGATAATCTACTTGAACACCAACATTAAAACTCTCACTTAGTTTTTTCCCAAAAGCTAACCCAATTTTAGTTTCATTATACAAGTCAAAACCAGTATAAGCAATATTCAATCCAAAAACGCCACCACTAACTGGAAGTGCAAAAACGGCAGCATGTGTGCTAAGTTCTTTGATTCCAAATGAGTTTTTTGTACCAACTCCAACTGCAAATTGAGTAATTTCTGCTAGTCCTGCTTGATTGGAAAAATTGCTCCATACATTTGTTTGTGTAAGTCCGCAACTACCTAGTGAATTGCTTTTTGCATCAGTATTTTGTGCAAAAGAAGTTATTGCAAAAAATGCAAATAATATGGAAAATAAAAAGGACCTCATTTGAGGCCCTAAGATATTAAATTTATTGAACTCTGAAAGAGTACTCATGGCTTGCCAAATCTTTATTGGCTTTTACAATTTTCAACTTTAAGTTTTCTTTGTAAGTGTTTACCTTACTATGAATTTCTTCATTATCGGTTGCTAAAATTTGAGCAGCCAATATTCCTGCATTTAATGAGGCATCTAACCCAACAGTTGCTACAGGAATTCCAGGGGGCATTTGTAAAATAGATAGGATAGAATCCCATCCGTCAATTGAAATAGAGGATCGGCAAGGAACTCCAATTACAGGAACTGTTGTAAAAGCTGCAACTACTCCAGGTAAATGTGCTGCTCCTCCTGCTCCAGCTATAATTACTTTAATTCCATTTTTTCTTGCATTACTTGCAAATTCTTCCACTAATTGAGGTACTCTGTGTGCTGATAATGCATTAATTTCAAATGGAATTTCCATTTCGTTTAAAAATTCTGCTGCCTTTTTCATAACTGGCATATCAGATGTGCTTCCCATAATTATACTTACTACTGCTTTCATATTTTATTTTTTTGAGGGTGCAAAGATATTTATTATTTTACAGCTATTAGTGAGATTTCAACATTTACATTTTTTGGTAATTTACTGACCTCAACGGTTTCTCTGGCAGGAGGATTTTTATCAAAATACTGTGCATAAACCTTATTTACATCAGAATATTGTTTCATGTCTTTTAAAAAAATACTGCACTTTACTACATTGTTAAAGTTCATTTCGGCTTCAGATAATACTGCCTCCAAATTTTGTAGCACCTGATTGGTTTCAGTAATAATATTAGCATTGTTTAGTATCCCATTCTTTGGGTTGATTGCAATCTGCCCAGAACAATAAAGCGTATTACCAGCCAACACTGCTTGGCTATAAGGTCCGATTGCTTTTGGAGCATTAGGTGTAGAAATAATTTTTTTCATGTCGGTAAAATTAAAAATTAAATAGGAATAATTACTTTTGCTTTGCAATTACTGATGCTATCGCTTCTTTTTTTAGAAGAGGAAAGTCCGGACACCACAGAGCAGCATAGCGGATAACATCCGTCCATCCTTTTTTGGGTGAGGACCAGTGCAACAGAAAGCAAGTACAGTTCGGCTGTAGTGAAATCAGGTAAACTCTATGTGGTGCAATGCCATGTATATCAGGATTTTTGGGTTGCTCGCCCAATCTTGAGGGGTAGGCAGTTAGAGGTTAAAGGCAACTTTAATCTTAGATAAATGATAGCACCTTTTTAGGAACAGAATCCGGCTTATGTGTAATTGTTAGCAAGGCAGCTTTTGCTGCCTTGCTTTTTTTATCTTTGCTTTTATGAAAAAAATATTATTCTTATTTCTTTTTCTTTCTCAATTTGCTTTTTCGCAAGAACAAATCGTAAAATCAGTTTTACTTGATAGCGTAACGGTAACTGGCGTAAAAGATGGTTTTGATGTGGATGAGTTTATTCATTATGTAAAATCGGACACCACTTTTTATATGGCTTTTAAACACCTTAGATATTACGCACATAAATATGAAAGTGAGCTTAATATATTCAATAAAAAAGAAGAAACAATTGATGTTCTTAAAAAGTGGGGAACTCATTTTTCTGATGGAAGAAATGCTTGGGTTGTAGATGATTCTATTTTTGATAAGGGGAAGATTTTTTCTAGAAAGGCAGTTCGAATTTTGAGAAAAAATACTGATAGCACATCTTCTGTATATGCACAAATTAGCAAATTAAAAAACAAATACAGATATTATACGCCAGAGGCATTTGATGAAGTGTTTTTTCCAATTGACACCATAGGCGTTTCTTTGAAAATGTCAGATGGAAAAAATGAAAATGAGGGAGAAAGCCAGAATATGCGAGATGCAAAAACGGTTGGATTTTCTATTGGGGATGATGATACAGAGCAGAAAAAAGGCGGTATGTCGGTAAAATTGGCAGTTTTTGATATAAGTATGCAGCAGTATTACAACTATAAAATTGACACTATAAATTATAAGGGAAGGGATTGTTATACTTTTTCGGTAGAAGCAAAAGAAGATTTAAGCAAAAAGGATTTGGGGGAAGCGCTAATTCGAAAAATAGTTTCTTATTTCGACAAAGAAAATTTTAATGTAATTTATAGAAAATACATTTTTTCTTATCGACATTGGCTCATTGATTTGGATATGCAAGTAATAGTAAATATGGATTATTTTAATGGGAAACACATTCCTACCGATATTTATTACAAAGGATTTTGGAATGTTCCATTCTTTAAAGCAGAAAGAGCCGAATTTAAATTAAAATTATGGGATTATAAAGTGGATTAATTATTATAGTCGGCTTTACTCAATTATCAATTTCCTTATTACAGCTCCATCTTTGTAAATATAAAAAAGCGTAGTGTTCTTTTTTTCTTTTGTTTTCCTTCCTAATACATCAGTAATTTTTAAAAGAGTTTTTTCAGAGATATTTGCTTCATCTATGTATGTAGGGAATGAGACGGTAAAGAATGCAGTATCACTTATACATCCGTTTGCATCAGTAATAATACACCAATATATTCCGTTTGAATTTGGAGTAATGTTTTGTGTTGTTTCGCTAGTATTCCAAAAGTAAGAATCTGCCATAGTAACTTCCAAATCATTTCCAATTTGCGTTATTGAAGCCGTTGGTAAACCTGTAATAGTTAAATTCAAACTTGCTACACTATCACATCCAAGCTGATTGGAGAAAGTACTATCGTAAGTTCCGCTTTGGGTATAAGTTACTCCATTCCAAAGGTAAGAAGAACAAGATGTGTCGGTTGTTGTTGAACTATTACTATAATTAATTGTAAGATTTAAAGAAGCTATGCTATCACAACCCACCGAATTGTTTGTAGTAAAGTAATAAGTACCACTGATATTATAAGTATTCCCATTCCAAAGGTATGTGTTACAGCTATTAGCAAATGAATTGCTTGTACTAGCGTATGCACAACTTCCGTCATCAGTAGTTGCGTTTGTGTTAAAATTACAAGCTACACTATCGGTACATCCTAAAATAGGATTTGTAGAATAAAAGCAATTCCAATTAGCTTCCCATCCATCATTATTATAAAGACAATCCGAATAAAATACAATTGCTAAACTCCCAGAGGTTCCAACCACTGTTCCAGGAGAAGTTGTTCCGGAATAACTTCCAATTAACATGCCGCTTGTATCGGTTCCATCATAAATACGCATGGTATCAAATCCCAACTCTAAATCAAAACTACTAAAAGTTAAAACTACACTATCGGCATTAGTTGGTGAGATAACCGTCATATAAGATTGAAAACTACTATAAGTGCCAATTACACCACCGCTATCGGTAAAATTTCCATTACAATTGGTATCTATTACAAAAGCCATTACATCATTTATCAAATGATAATATTTATCCCAATCCCAGAAAATACCAGGATCAGTATGGGTTTGATTTGGAAAATGTATATGTCCTTTAATATGGTAACAAGAATTTACCACTCCCTGAAATGTTCCTTTATAGGCGGAAAGAGGAGAGATACCATATCCAGAATTTGTGATGTCTTTCACTAAATCAGCCGAACTTTCATACATAGAATCAGTAAACCAACTAGGGTCATTTACAAATCCTTCATGTTCAATACCAATGGTGTAATCATTCTCACTTCCTACATGCCAACCTCTATCACTTTCGCATACCATTTGCGTAATTTGTCCATCCGAACTTCTAATTACATAATGTGCAGAAACAAAGGAAGTCGTATTTTGAAACCAAGAAATAGCTCCAGCATAACTTCCCTGAGTAACATGAATTGTTACATCTGTAATAGGAATTCCATTTCTTGAATTGTAATTTGGAGAATTTACCCAAAGTGCTTGAGTATAATCTGGGCAAAGTGCTTTATAATGATTTCCATTTTCATTGTAAATCTCATTTACATTTATCATAACTTTCTTAGCTGATAAAATTTTGAGGTTATTGCCAAATACTTTCTTTAAATCGATATTTATCGTTTTATAGCCCAGCTTTTCCATAAAGGATTTTCGCTTTAATAAAATTAAGATGGAATACAATTCAGAATCCTTTGCGTATTGCTGCATTTGTGTTCTAATTGGGAGTTCGTTCAGGGTTTTTATTGCAGCAATATAATCGTAAATATCTTTTGAATCTTGGGTTAAATTCTCCAAAGCCATGGCGTAGCTTTCAATATTTACGGCAGGATTTTTCAAAATACTTTCTATGTTTTCTTCTGAAAGTTCAGCAATAATATCTGCTGTATTTTTAAAATACCCTTTGCCATCTTCTACAATTCCCATTGGCCCGAAATAAGATGGGATTTCTGCACAACTTTGATCTACTTCATCTAAATTCTGAATATGTGTTTTATTATATGAAATTGCCTCTAAAAGACCTTTCGGAATGTTGCTGTGATAGCTATAAGCAGAGGCAAATTCTGTTTTGAAGTTATTGAATTGAGCAAAGGTAGAGAGTGATAAAAAGGTAAATAAAAATGTGAAAATATTGATTTTCATAGGATGTATTTTTTTTGCTAAAATAATAAAATCTCCCCAATCTTCTCACTTACTTTATCAGTATTTGGCAACATAGTTGCTTCCAAAGTTGAGTTAAGTGGTATGGCAGGTAAATTCTCTGATCCCATTACATAAACTGGTGCATCTAATTTTTCAAAACAATGTTCTTGTATTCTCCCTACTAAACTTTGTGCAAAGGAATTGTTATAAGGTTCTTCAGTTAATACCAAACATTTTCCATTTCTGTTTACACTTTCAAAAACAAGCTCTTCATCAAGTGGATGGATGGTTCTTAAATCAATAATTTCAACTTTTCCTTTATGATTTTTTGCTGCATTTAAAGCCCAATGCACTCCCATTCCGTAAGTGATAATACTTATGGTGTTAGTTTCATTTTCTACTACTTGTAAAGCAATTCTACCTTTCCCGAAAGGAATAACATAATCTGCTGATGGCTCAATAGTTTTTGCTGCTAGTGTTCCTTTTATCTTACTCCAATACAATCCTTTATGCTCTAAAATTACCACAGGATTTGGGTCGTAATAAGCAGATTTCATCAATCCTTTTAAGTCCGCACCAGTTGAAGGGTAAGCAATTTTTATTCCTCTAATTTGTGCCAATACCGACTCCACAGAAGAAGAATGATAAGGCCCACCGCTACCATATGCTCCAATTGGCACACGAATAATACAACTCACAGGCCATTTTCCGTTTGACAAATAATTGGAACGACTCACCTCTGTAAATAATTGGTTCAGTCCCGGCCAAATATAATCTGCAAATTGAACCTCTACAATAGGCTTTAAACCTACTGCCGACATTCCAACCGTACTTCCAATAATAAATGCTTCTTGTATTGGTGTGTTAAATACCCTGTTGTCTCCAAAGGTTTGTGCTAGGGTTGCTGCCTCACGGAAAACTCCTCCTAATCTTTTTCCTACATCTTGTCCATAGAGTAAAGATTCAGGATGTTCTGCCATGATTTCCTTTATCGCAAAAAGGGCAGAATCCACCATAACAGTTGCCTCTTTGTTTTTAGGTGCTCTTTCTCCTTTCTCCTCTAAAATAGGAGTAGGGGCAAAATCATGAGAGAATAAATCCTCCGGATTAGGGTCTTCTGCTTTTAATGCTTTTTGATAATCAGAAAGTACCGTTTCCTTAGCTTCTTTTTCAATTTCCAATAATTTTTTATCAGTGAAACCATTTGCTAATAGTTCAGCTTTTAGTTTTGGAAAAGGATCTCTGCTTCTTGCTTCATCCAAATCATCTCGGTACCATTCCATTCGCACACCAGATGTATGATGATTTAATAAAGGTACTTTGGCATGAATTAAAATAGGAGTTCTTTTTTCTCTTATTTCCTTAAATGCCTTCTGAATTGTTTCATAGGATTTTGTAAAATCTGTACCATCAATGGTATAAGTTTTTAACCCAAAACCTTTTGCATAATGGGTGGCATCTACTGCTCTCATTTCTGATGCGTGTGCAGAAATATCCCATTCGTTATCCTGCACTAAATACAAGATAGGTAATTTTTTAAGTGCTGCCATCTGAAAGGCTTCTGCAACTTCCCCTTCAGTTATAGATGCATCACCAAAGGAACAAACCGTTACAGTTTCTTCTCCTTTTTTAGGATTTGTTAAACCTTCTTTTTCTTGGTATTGAATTCCCATTGCAATTCCAGTAGTTGGTATACCTTGCATGCCAGTTGCAGAAGATTGATGTGGGATTTTTGGAAATCCTTCTCTTTTTAAAGAAGGGTGAGAATAATAAGTTCTTCCTCCTGAAAATGGATCATCTTTTTTGCAGAGTAATTGTAACATTAACTCATAAGGTTGCATTCCTATTCCTAATAAAATAGAATCATCTCGGTAGTAAGGAGAAACCCAATCGTTTTCAGTTAATTGTAAACCAACTGCCAATTGAATGGCTTCATGTCCTTTGGATGTAGCGTGAACATATTTTGAAGTTACTTCTTTATTTTCCTCATACAAATCGCTCATAGCACGAGCAGTACACATTAAGGAATATGCTTTTTTGTAAATATCTTTGGAGAGTTTTTTAATCATATAAATGGTTTGTTGTTTGTAGATAGTTGTTTGTAGTTATTTCTGTTCAACAAACTACCAACTATAAACTATCTTACAATTATTTCTTTTTAAATTTTTCTATTGCATTCCTAGTGAAATCAGATAAAACTAAAGTTCCACTACTTACAGCTCTTTCTATTAGTAATGTATCCCAATGGTCAGTTCCTTGCCACATTACTTTTTTTAATCCCTCCATTGCTTCAGGATTAGATTTAGACAGGGTAGTGGCTAGTTTCTCTACTTCAACATCCATTTCCTCTGCCGAATCAAACACTTCAGTGTACAATCCTTTTTCACGAGCCCACTCTGCATCAAACCACTTAGTTGCGTTTATTGTCATAGCAGAAAATGCTGAAGTTCCTACTTTACGCTCCACTGCAGGACCTACTACAAAAGGACCAATCCCAATGGCTAGTTCCGATAACTTTGCAGAAGCAAATTTAGTGGCGAAACAATAATCAGTTGCGGATGCCATACCAACACCTCCACCAACAGCTTTACCTTGTACACGCCCAATAATAAATTTAGGACATTTACGAGCTGCATTTATCACATTTGCAAATCCTGAAAAGAATTGTTTTCCTGTTGCTTCATTGTCAATTGCAATTAATTCATCAAAGGATGCTCCTGCACAAAATGCTCTTTCTCCTGCACTTTTAAGGATGATTACTTTTATGTTTTCATCTTCTCCTGCCTTAGCAATCGTATTGGCTAATTCTGCCAATATATGCCCCGGTAAGGAATTACTTTGCGGATGGAAGAACTCAACTGTTCCTATTCCGTTTTCTGTTGTTAGTTTTACAAATTCTTTCATTTTATTTGGTTTGTGGTTTTTAGTTTGTGGTTTTTTGTAATACTACCAACAACAAACTACAAGCCAGATTTATTCAATTATTATACTGTATTAATAAAGTAGATTTATAGTTGCTTCAACTAAACTCTTCTTATATTTTTTTAATGATGAAACATCAATTGTATCTAATTTAATAATGTTTGATTTTCCATTTATTTCTAGATTAAAGTCAGTTTGATTTGCAACTAATGAACAAACTCTTTTTTGTCGACTACTATCAATTAGAATATTAAACTGACCTTTAAAGTCTCTGTAACTAATTCTATCAATATCTACATCTTTAATATTACTGCTTGTTGCTAATAGTGTCTTAACAATATTAAAGAATCGTAATTCTTCATCTGTTGTTCTTATCCCGCTATTTGTAGTTTGAGAGTCTTTTAGAACTATTCTGTCATAAATATTTTTCAGAGAATAAGAATTTATCAAGTTTGAAATTCTTTTTTGAATCCCAGGTGTTGTTCTTTTACCTCCCATTTTTTTATTAATAAGAGTAATAAGTTCAAGGTCTTTATTAGTTAAAATATTAAAAAAGGCATTTTCAAAACTTTCAATATAATAATAATCATTTGCTTCTATAAGAATTTCTTTTAATTCAATCTTATTTCTCATGAATTTTACAAGATTCTCGATATCAGAATTATCAAATTCTTGTAAGTTGAAAGTAAAAAATGGTTCTAAATGATTCCATTTATTTGTATTTTCATTTTCTACATAGAAATTATAAACAATACCATTTGTTAGTATTGCAAGCTTAACATTTTCTCCATCTGAACTATTGCAGTAACTATTTAATTGGTCAATATTGTTTGTGGTTAATTTAGAAGATGCTTTTTTACATTCAATAAATATTACTGGATAATTTCCTCCAAGGTTTAGTGAAATATCAACTTTTTTTCCACCTCTTGTATTGTATTCATGGTTTAAATCATCTATTCTATCATAATTAAGAATGTCTAAAAAGGGATGAATTAGATAGTCTCTTGTCTCAGATTCATTTTTACTATTTAGAATTCTTTTCTCGATTTCAAAGTTTTTAAATGCTTTTAATAAATATTTTATTTCTTGCTTCTTCATAATTTAAAGTTTAAATTCATAATCTCGTTCTACTGTACAAATTCTTAATTTGTAGTTTGTGTACCACTTTTCTTTTCCTAATTCTTGGGCTTTTTGGTGCAAAGTATTATCTCTCCATCTTTTTAAGGATGACATATCTTTCCAATAAGAAACATTTACGCCAAAACCTTTTTCATCTCTAAAAGCTTCATATCCCAAATATCCCTCAATACTTTCTAATTCTTTGAAAGTAAGTTCGTTCATATGTTCGTATCCTTCTTCTACATCCGTACGGATAGAAGTAAATTCTGCTGCAATATAAGGTGGTTTTGGTGTGTTTGCTATCATTATATTTTTTTATTTGTCATTTCGAAATGAGTGAAACGATTGAGAAATCTCCCAAATCCTTTTTAGGGAATTTGTAGATATCTCACACAAGGTTCGATATGACATTTGTTTTTTAATTCTGATCTAATTTACGCACCATAGTTAAGATGGTGGCTAACATTACTGTTTCTCCTTCCTCATCATATACATCCACCAAGAATTTTACAATTCCTTTTGCAATATCGTCATCTTCTCTTTTTTCTTGGCTTATTTTTTCTTTTGCAGTAAATCGTACGCCTACTGTCATTCCTGGGTAAACGGGTTTAGTGAATCTGCATTCATCAATTCCATAATTTAAGAGTACAGGTCCCTTTGCAGGATCAACAAATAATCCTGCTGCTTTACTCATAATGAAATATCCATGTGCTACACGCTCAGTAAATATAGTTCCATCTAATGAATTTTCATCCATATGGGCATAAAATTTATCTCCTGAAAGTTCTGCAAATTCATTGATATTATCCAAAGTAACCAAATGGGTATCCGTAATTACGGTATCTCCAATTTCAATTTCCTCAAAGTGCTTACGGAAAACATGAGGTCCTTCAGTATTTTGTGCACCACCCACTTGATATTGCTTAGTAAGTGCAGTAATTGTTGTAGGATGTCCTTGTATTGCAGTTCTTTGTAAATAGTGTTTTATACCTCTAACACCACCCATTTCTTCACCACCACCAGCACGACCAGGCCCACCATGTGTAAGTAGTGGCATAGGAGAACCGTGCCCAGTGCTTTCCTTACTACAGGCTTCATTCAATACCAAAATTCTTCCGTGCATACTTGCTGCTCCAATAACAAATTGTTCTGCAATTTTCATGTCATTTGTAATGATAGAACAGACCAAAGAACCTTTCCCCATTCTGGCTAATTCAATTGCTTCATCAATAGTTTTATAAGGTAAAATAGTAGAAACTGGTCCGAACGCTTCCACATTATGGCAATCTGTTTTGTTAAAAGGATCATCATTTAAAAATAGGATAGGGGAGATAAATGCTCCTTTGTTTTTATCGGCTCCTGTTACTTCAAATTCTTCCAGACTTCCGTAAACAATTTCTTGTGTTTGGGCTAATTGTTTTACTTTTTCAGTTACTTCTATTTTTTGCTCATTTCCTGCCAAACTTCCCATTCTTACTCCCTCAACTGAAGGGTCTCCAATGGTAGTTTTTGCTAATCGTTTTCCAAGTGCTATTTGCACATCTTCCACTAATTTTTCTGGAACAATAATCCTACGAACTGCAGTACATTTTTGTCCTGCTTTTACTGTCATTTCTCTTTGTACTTCTTTTATGAAAAGGTCAAATTCTGCTGTTCCTGGAACTGCATCTTCTCCTAAAACGGAACAGTTAAGAGAATCTGCTTCCATATTGAATGATACTGCTTTTTCAATTAATCTTGGGTTAGATTTCAGCATCATTCCTGTTGAAGCACTTCCTGTAAAGGTTACAATATCACCCGTTTCTACATTGTCAATTATTCCTCTGGCACTTCCACAAATTAATTGTAAACTTCCTTCTGGTAATATGTCTGATTCTACAATTTCACGCACCATCATTTCGGTAAGGAAACAAGTAATAGTTGCCGGTTTTACAATTGCAGGAACTCCCGCCATTAAATTTACGGCTATCTTTTCTAACATTCCCCAAATTGGGAAATTAAAGGCGTTAATGTGTATGGCAACTCCTTCTCTTGGTACCATAATATGATGACCAATAAAAGTCCCGTTTTTAGATAGAGGAGCCATATCTCCATCCACATGGTAAGGTAAGTCAGGGAAGTTTTTTCTTAGAGATGCATTCGCAAAAATATTTCCAATTCCACCTTCAATATCAATCCAAGAATCAACTTTTGTAGCACCAGTTTCCCCGCTTAAAGCATAAAATTTATTTTTGATAGAATGCAAGTGAAGTGCTAATGCTTTTAACATCAAACCTCTCTCCTGAAAAGTCATTTTTCTTAATTTAGGACCTCCCACTTTTCTTGCATAATCCATCATTTCGGCAAAGTCTAATCCTTTTGATGAGGCTTTCCCTATTTCTTCTCCTGTAATTGCATTAAAAAGAGGCGCGCCTTCTCCATCTCCTTTAATCCATTTTCCTAATGCGTAATTGTTGTAGTTTTTTATCATTTAGTTTGTTGTTTGTTGTTCTTGGTTTGTTGACAGGATTTCCTGCCAACTGCAAACCACCAACTATTTATCTATTTGTTTTTTTCCAGGTTTCGAAACTTATGTCTTGCTTCTTTTTTCTATCGTTTTCTATTTCAGAAAGTGGAGTACATTCTGTCATTAAAGTTCTGCATTCTTCTGGTAATTCCTGATAAAGTTCTGTTCCCTTACTTTTCCAATTTATCATATTATCAGAAACATCACCTTTAATAATAGCAGGATTACCCACTACAATTTTTCTATTTGGAATCTGCATTTCCCCTTTTACAAAACAAAGGGCTCCAACAATACATTCATTCCCAACATTTGCATCATCCATTACCACTGCATTCATTCCTACTAAAGTATTCTTTCCAATGTTAGCCCCATGAATAATAGCCCCATGTCCGATATGAGCATTTTCTTGTAGTACAACATCTTTACCCGGGAAAATATGAATGATGCAATTGTCCTGTACATTACATCCATCTTCAATTGTAATTTGCCCCCAATCCCCCCTGAGTGAAGCTCCAGGACCAATATATACATCTTTCCCAATAATTACATTTCCAATAATAGTTGCCTCCTTATGTACAAAGGAAGTAGGGTGTATTACTGGTTTATATCCGTTAAATTCGTAAATCATTGATTTAGTTAGTTGTTTGTGGTTAGTTGTTTGTAGTAGTTGATAAATCCATTCAACAGTTTTTTACAAACTATAATTTGTTTTGATACTTCTGATACATCTTTATCTGAAATGTAATTCTGATCAAAAGATAATAAAACTTGTGTTTCTAATTCGTATAAAGAACCTTTTGCAATATATAAAAAGCGAGTTGTATCTTTTGGTGTTTGCCTTCCGCATCCTTCTGCTATATTGGACGGAATTGATACAGAACATCTTCTGATTTGAGAAATTAACCCAAATTTTTCTTCCTCAGGAAACGACTTTGTAAGATTATATATTTGGTTAGTAAGTTTTCTACTCTCTTTCCAAACATCTAAATCATAATATCTATTTTTCTCACTCATTTTTTATCTATTTGCCACTAACAACATACTATAAACCATTAACAATTCTTATATTTCCAATTCTTCTTTTTTTATCTTAACAGCAACTTGTTCCTGAACAACATTCGTTTATTTCCTCCTCAATTACTTCAATTCCACATTCTTCTTTGGCTAAACAATCAGTTTTTGTATTTGTTAAAATATAATTATTTCCACTCATCTCAAGATTGTAAAGCCCGATAGTTGAGTTTTGATATTCAATTTCGATTTCTAAATTATCTAATGATTCATTAATCACTTGTTCTCCTTTCTGTATAATTCCTAAAAGTTTAAAAGCAGAAAGTCTATGATCAAAATCATCTGAAGTCCAAATTTGAAAACTAACTTTTGAATCTTCTCTTACCACACCACCACAATCAATAAATGATTTAGTTTTTAATCCCATTTCAGTAATATGAAAATAGGGTGGTATTAAAGTTCCGTTTTCCTTTGCGAATGATAAACTATTTTTCTTCTCAATACTATTTTTAAATTCTTTTAATGTCATATTAAACTTTTTCAATAATTGTTGCATAACCTTGCCCAACACCAATACACATGGTTACTAAGGCGTATTTTTTATTTTGTTTTTTTAATTCTATAGCGGCAGTTTGTAAAATTCTTGTTCCACTTACTCCTAGTGGATGTCCTAATGCAATTGCTCCACCATTTGGATTTATTCTTGGGTCATTATCTTTAAGTCCCCACTCACGAATACAAGCTAATGATTGTGCAGAAAAGGCCTCATTCAGTTCAATAATATCCATATCTTCCATAGTTAATCCTGCTTTTTCAAGTGCTTTGTTGGAAGCCATAACAGGACCAATTCCCATAATTCTAGGCTCAACACCAACTACTGCTGAACTTACAATTTTGGCAAGAGGAGTAAGGTTATTTTCTTTTACTCCTTTTTCAGATGCTAATAGCATAGCAGCTGCACCATCATTTAACCCTGAAGCATTTCCTGCAGTAACTGTTCCTCCTTCTTTTTTGAAGGCAGTTCTTAGTTTTCCTAATATTTCAGTTGTAGTATTTCCTCTGATGAATTCATCTTTACTAAAAATAATTGGATCTTTTTTTCTTTGTGGAATTTCTACTGAAACAATCTCCTGATCAAACCTTCCTTCAGATTGTGCTTTTACAGCTTTCATTTGCGAATTGTAAGCAAACATATCTTGGTCCTCACGTGAGATATTGTATTTCTCTGCTAAGTTTTCGGCTGTGTTTCCCATTCCATCTACTCCATATAACTCTTTCATTTTTTTATTGACAAAACGCCAACCGAAAGAAGAATCGTGCATCTGTGCATCTCTACCAAAAGGCTTAGAAACTTTTGAAATTACCCATGGACCTCTAGTCATATTTTCTACTCCCCCTGCAATAAATAAATCACCATCACCAGCAGCAATAGCTCTATGAGCATGAATTACGGATGACATACCTGAGGCACATAAACGGTTAACTGTTTCTCCAGGAACTGTGAATGGCAATCCTGCTAAGAGTAAGGACATACGCGCAACATTACGGTTGTCCTCCCCAGCTTGATTGGCACAACCTAAAATTACATCATCAATTTTACTGGCATCAATCCCTGTTCTTTTTACTAACTCTTTGATAGGAATAGCTCCTAAATCATCTGTTCTTACTTCTTTAAGTGTACCTCCAAAGTTTCCAATTGGAGTTCTTACTGCATCAATTATATAGGTCATTTTTTTGTTTGGTTTGTGGTTTTTGGCAATACTACTTAAAACAAACTAAAAGCCAGTTTTCTTTTTTCATTTTTTTATAAAAAATAGTTTAATAACGAGATTCCTCACACAAGGTTCGGAATGACAACTATTTTTAATTATCAAATTAGCTAATCAACAAATTATCCTTCTGGAAACCACTCTTTTCCAGTACGGAAAACCGTACCTTTAAAATGAGCAACTTCTAGGTTATTTTGGTTAGTAATTTTTATATAATATAAAGCAGTTTTACCTCCTTTATTTATTTCATTAGCTTCAGCAATAAGAGTATCACCACTCATTACTTTTTTAGTGTGAGAAATGGAGGTTTCAATAGATACCGCTTGTATTCCATCTGCATTTGCAGCAAAAGCCAAACAACTATCTGCTAGGGAATATGTAATTCCTCCATGTGCTATAGAGAAACCATTTGTCATTTCTTTCCTTACCTTCATTTGTAGTTTGCAGAAACCAGTAGATATTTCCAATACCTCAATGCCTAGCCACTGACTAAAAGCATCTCCACTCATCATTTTATCTACTACCTTTTTTGCTAATTCCATTTCTAGTAAAAAGTTTTATTTTCTTTTACCATTCTTCTTAAAAGAGGAGAAGGTCTGTATCTGTCTTCTCCATATTCACAGTAAAGTTCTTCTAGTTGATTTAATACATTTTTAAGTCCAACTTCATCAGCCCAAGCCAATAATCCTTTCGGATAATTTACGCCTTTTGTCATAGCTAAGTCAATGTCTTCTCGGCTAGCAATATTTAAGAAAAGTGCATCTGCTGCTTCATTTATAAGCATGGCTAATACTCTACATAATATCTTTTTTCCTAACGCTCTATCTTCATTTGCTTTAGGCATTTCAGTAGAGTAATCATAATATCCTCTTCCTGATTTTCTTCCTAGATAACCTGCTTCCATCATTCTTTTTTGAGTGAATGAAGGTTTGTATCTAGGCTCAAAGTAAAAGGCAGTAAACACAGTTTCTGTTACTGTGTAGTTAATATCGTTTCCTATATAATCCATCAATTGAAAAGGTCCCATACGGAAGCCTCCAAGTTCACGCATTGCCCAATCAATAGTAGCGAAATCAGCAATTCCTTCTTCATAAATTCTTAGTGCTTCCCCATAAAAAGGCCTAGCTACTCGATTTACAATGAAGCCTGGAGTATCTTTAGTAATAACTGTTACTTTTTTCCAAGAATCAATAATTGATTTTGCTTTATTTAAAGTGTTTTCTGAGGTTTGTACAGCAGGAATAATCTCTACTAATGGCATTAAAGGTGCTGGGTTAAAAAAGTGAATTCCAATAACTCTTTCAGCTTTTTTTAAGGCTCCAGCAATTGAAGCAATAGATAGGGAGGAGGTGTTTGAAGCAATAATACAGCCTTCATCCACTAGGTTTTCAATTTCAGAAAATACCTTTTGTTTAATTTCTAGATTTTCAATGATGGCTTCAATTACAATTCCACTCCCTTTTATATCCTCAATCTGCTTTGAAAATTTAATTCTTCCTAGTATTGTTTCTTTTTCTTCTTGGCTTATTCTTTCCTTTTCAACTAATCTGTTTAGTATCTTTTTAAGTTTAGCTTCTGCATTCTCAGTAGCTCCATCAAAAGAATCATAAAGACAAACTTCATGTCCGTTTGTGGCAGCAATTTGAGCAATTCCTGCTCCCATAGTTCCTGCACCAATTACACTTACTTTCATCATATTTTAGTTGTCAGTTGACAGTTTTTAGTTGTTAGATTTTTAACACACCCCCAACCCCTTACTTCACATGCATTCAGCACATGCTTTTTAGAGGGGAGAATTGTTTCATTAATCAATTGATATATTGTTACATTAAGTTTCATTCTCCTTTAAAATTTGGTTTTCTTTTTTCTAAAAATGCTTGTACACCCTCTTTAAAATCAGCAGTATTTCCTGCAATAGTTTGGCATTCATCCTCCATAGTAAGTTGTTGTTCCAAATTATTGGAATAAGATTCATTCAGCAATCTTTTTGTAAGCCCTAATCCTTTAGTTGGCATTTTCGCTAATTTACTTACTAGTTTCCAACTTTCAGTTTCAAAAGTGTCATCAGAAAACACTTTGTAAATCATACCCATATCTACAGCATCCTTTGCCGTTACTGGTTCAGCAGTCATCATTAGAGCAGCAGCTTTTTGCATTCCTACTAATCTTGGTAAAAAGAAAGTTCCGGCACTATCAGGAATTAGTCCAATTTTACTAAAAGCTTGTATAAAAGCTGCACTTTCTGTTGCTACAACAATATCACAACAAAGTGCAATACTTGCACCAGCTCCTGCAGCTACTCCATTTACGGCAGCTACTACTGGTTTTTCAATATTCCGTATTTTTCTTATTATTGGGTTGTAGTGCTCTTGAACAATTTTAGTGAGTTCTGGTCCATTAGGGTCAGTTGCTTCACCTAAATCTTGTCCTGCACAAAATGCTTTCCCGCTAGCTGTAATAAGTATCGCTCTAACTTCACTATTTTCATTACATTTATCTAGTACATCTTGCAATTGTAATGCCATCTTTCTTACAAAAGAGTGGTATTTATCTGGTCGGTTTAAGGTGATTTTTCCTACACCATCAATCAGTTCGTATTGTATCATGCTTGAATTTTGATTTAAGCCGCTAAAATAAGAAAAATAAGGGTTTTTAAGCGAATGTTAGATACACTTGAAAAATTCAAAGGGTTCTAAGCAGTCAATACACTTAAATAATGATTTGCAAGCAGTTGCTCCAAACTCACTAATTAGGGAAGTGTTTTTTGAATTGCATTGAGGGCAAATAACAATATTTGAAGGAGGTGCAATTCCATATTTTCTGAGTTTTTCTTTGGTTGAATCACTCATCCAATCAGTTGTCCAAGGTGGATCGTATTTTATTTTTAACTCAAAATTTGTTATTTCATTTTCTTTTAAACAACTACTAATATCATCTTGAAAGGTTTTTGTAGCAGGGCAACCTGAATAAGTAGGGGTGATGAGAATTAAAAAAGAGTTATTCGTAAATTTAACATCACGAATAACTCCTAATTCTACAACTGAAATTACAGGAATTTCAGGATCAGGAACTGTATTTAATAGTTCCCAAATTTTATTGGTATTACCATTTTGCATTAGGATGCGCTCTTTGCAAAAATTGCATCTCAGAAAGTAAATGTCCTAAATGCTCAGTATGAATTCCTTCTTTGCTACCAGTTTGCATATATCCGTCTTCTGGTCGGTTTAACTTTGCACTTGATAAAGTGTCATTTACTTTTTTATCCCATTCAGATTTTAATAAAGAATTGTCAATTCCAATTCCTTTATTTAGCATGTCAGTATCTAATTCATCCATCTCAAAAAGATTTCCAGTGAACATCCAAATATCATTCAAAGATTTTTGAACTTTTTTGTTTGATTCGTCAGTCCCATCTCCTAATCGAATTAGCCAATTTGAAGAATGACGCAAGTGGTATTTGGCTTCTTTTAATGATTTTGAGCTAAGTGCTGCTAGGGTGTCATCAGAACTGTTTTGTAATTTAGTGTAAAACAGCACGCTATAAGTATCAAATAAAAAGTTTCTTACAATAGTATCACCAAAATGGCCGTTTCCTTGCTCAACAATTAAGTTGTTGAAATATTCTCGCTCACTTCTTAAAAAAGCAAAATCATCAGCAGATTTATTTCCATCAATACTAGAAGCATATTCATAAAAACCATTTGCTTGTCCAAATAAATCTAAAGAGATATTTACCATTGCTATATCTTCCTCAAGAGTTGGTCCGTTTGAACACCATTGACTCATTCTTTGTCCTAAAATAAGTGCATTATCTGCAATTCTTAAGGTGTAATTAATTAAATTATCCATTTATATGTTTTTTGAGCCTTCAGGCATAGTGTAAAAAGTTGGATGTCTGTACATTTTATCATCAGAGGGGTCAAAGAATTCCTCACTTTCTTCCGATTGTGAAGCAATTATATCTGTTGCTTTTACAACCCAAATTGAACTTCCTTCTTTTCTTCTTGTGTAAAGGTCTCTTGCATTTTGAAGAGCCATTTCTTTATCTGTAGCATGTACATTTCCTGCATGTTTATGAGGTAAACCATTTTTACTTTGAATAAATACTTCCCATACATCTGTATTTTCTGACATAATTTTATTTTTTTTAAACTGTTAATAATTCTTGTTTTTTTGCATATGCTTTTGCAGCATTACGCACCCATTCCCCTTCTTTATGAGCTTTTTTATGATGATCTAATCTTTGTTTGTTACATGGCCCATCTCCTTTTACAACACGCCAAAATTCATCCCAATCCATTGCTCCAAAATCATAATGTCCTGTTTCTTCATTCCATTTTAAATCCGGATCAGGAATTGTAAGGCCAATAAGTTCAGCTTGAGCCACTGTTTTATCAATAAAGCTTTGGCGTAACTCATCATTAGTTTGGCGTTTTATTTTCCATTTCAAAGCATTCCCACTTCTAGGAGAATCAGCATCATGAGGTCCGAACATCATAATGGAAGGCCACCAAATTCTGTTAAGAGCATCTTGAGCCATTTGCTTTTGCTCAGGAGTACCAGCAGCCATAGTAGCCATTATCTCATAACCTTGCCTTTGATGAAAACTTTCTTCTTTACAAATTCTTACCATTCCTCTAGAATACGGTCCGTAAGAAGTTCTTTGTAGGGAAACTTGATTTACAATTGCTGCACCATCAACAAGCCAACCTACAGCTCCCATATCTGCCCAATTTAAAGTAGGGTAGTTAAAGATTGATGAGTATTTTGCTTTACCATCATGCAGTTGTTGAACCAATTCATCACGGCTAATGCCTAAAGTTTCACAAGCAGAATACAAATAAAGTCCATGCCCTGCTTCATCTTGTATTTTGGCAAGTAATATCATTTTTGCTCTTAATGATGGAGCTCTTGTTACCCAATTCCCTTCAGGTTGCATACCTATTACTTCTGAGTGGGCATGTTGTGAAATTTGACGAATTAAATGTTTGCGATAAGCATCAGGCATCCAATCTTTCGGTTCTATTTTTTGCTCTGCATCAATGCGCTTTTGAAATTTTTCTTCTGTCATTGTTTTAATTTTGAATGGCAAAGTTAGTAAATAATGTTTTTAAACATATGATATTTGTTCTAATTGAAAAGTTTTATTTTAAAATGATATTTTTGCAAAAATTTAAAATAATCTGATGAGTAAATTCCATTCTTTAAAAGTTAGTTCAATTAAAACTTTAACTTCTGATTCTGTAAAGATTCAATTTGATATTTCAAGCAATGAATTTTTTAATTTTCAAGCAGGACAGTATATTACAATTAGACATAATATTAATAGTGAAGAAGTAAGAAGAGTCTATTCAATCTGCTCTGCTCCAAATAAGGGCTTGTCAATTGGAGTTAAACTTGTAGAAGGAGGGAAGATGTCATCATTTTTAACTAAAGATGTAAAAGTTGGTGATACTTTAGAACTAATGCCTCCTGCAGGAAACTTTGTGCTTAAAGGAGATGAAAAGCATATAGTTGGTATTTGTGCAGGTAGTGGCGTTACACCAATTTTATCTATGATTAAATCAGAGTTAGTTGAGAGTAAAGATTCAAAATTCACTCTTATATATGGAAATAAATCTCAAGAATCAGCAATGTTTTATGATGAGTTAAAAGCATTAGAAGAAAATAATTCAGATAGATTAAAGATTCATTGGGCATTCTCTAGAGAAGGTGTTTCTGGGGCTATAAATGGTAGGGTTGATAAAAATACTTTACAACAATTATTAAATACTTTCAATACTCTAAAAACTGCTGATTCATATTTTATTTGCGGACCTGGGGAATTGATTGATAATGCAAATGAATTACTTTTATTGAATAATATTAATCAATCAAAAATTAATTTTGAAAGATTTACTGCAAGTAAGAAAGAAAAGAAAGAAACAACAACTTCAGAAGTGCCTGAGATAATGAGTAATATTACTGTGATTACGGATGGAGATGATTTTGAATTTACTTTATCCAACAAAGGACAAACAATATTAGATGCTGCAATGGAGCAAGGTGCTGATGTACCTTTCTCATGTAAAGGAGCAGTTTGTTGTACTTGTAAAGCCAAAGTAATGGAAGGTAAAGTTACTATGGATGCCAACTATTCTTTATCGGAAGAAGAGGTAGCTGAAGGCTTTGTGCTAGGTTGCCAAGCTAGGCCAGCATCAGCTAATGTAGTGGTTGATTTTGATGAGATGTAAATCTTTTTTAGTTATAAATTAAAAAGCCGAGCATTTGCTCGGCTTTTCTTTTATTGTTCAACTGATAAATGCAACAAAATATTTATATAGTTTTTGTTGAGAGCTAAGATGTAATATTTCCTTTTTTTCGGGCAGTGCTAAAGTAGTCAATTTCTCTTATTTGTAAGTTTAACTAATCAAGATGAGAGGATAATGCTTAATCATTTTGATATTATTTCCTTTTTTGAAGCCAAAATAGTAATAAGCTCTATGGCAAGTATTTTAAAAAATAAAAAGCATAAAAAATCACGAAAATAATTTCCTAAAAAGACATTTTTTGCAAGCTATTCTGATATAATCTTTATTTCTCTTACTAATTCTACTTTTTTATTCATATCTAAATATGTCTTAACAAGCAAAAAATGAGACATATACAAACAAGAGACTGAGGTATAAAAATATTATTAAAAAAAAAGAGAAAAGTTTTGTTTGGTATTAATAAGCATTTATATTTGCAGCCGCTTTTGAAAAACAAAATTCATTTTTGATTAGTAAAAAGTTTTAAGGGTAACACTTATTATGTTATATTTGCTTCCCTTTTTTGTTCTTTGAATTAATGAAGATAGAAATCAAATTAAGCACATTCTAATAAGTCAATCAAATTTTTACAAACTTTTTTTACAACGGAGAGTTTGATCCTGGCTCAGGATGAACGCTAGCGGCAGGCCTAACACATGCAAGT
>JACKQG010001574.1_pt1 | contig 24808 bp, 23 predicted proteins | sample 8237621 | NCBI WGS metagenome assembly JACKQG01 (sample SAMN15677084, study PRJNA649215) | marine metagenome | biome: marine; feature: Black Sea; material: saline water; isolation source: suspended particulate matter (SPM) from the Black Sea western gyre | collected 2013-06-09/2013-06-10 | depth... | reverse complement strand
GGGGGGGGGGGGGGGGGGGGGGGGGCGCGGGGGGGGGGGGGGGGGGGGGGGGGGTGGGGGGGGGGCAGGGGGGGGAGTGATCTCGAGGACGACTTGAGTGTGCTCTTACTATGTCCTGCGATTCGCCGATTTATACCGTTATCGGGTGGCGTTGCACCTCTGCTCGACTGGCTCGGAGGCCCGTCGCAGGTCGTCTGTAAGTGTGCCAATCGTATCCGCGAGAAGCATAGGATCGGCGCGAGACTTCAAGCGGCATGAACGTTCGTTGCAGTGCAGAGGGAATCTTTGCGGAGTGTGTCCCGAACGGATGAAGGCAATAAAAGGCAATTAGCCCCAGACATCAGCGCTTAGTCTTTTCGAGTCGCGCCGATCACCGACGATGGTAGTCGCGATACCAATCGACAAACCGCTGAACACCTTCTTCGATCGGTGTCTTTGGCTGAAATCCGACGTCTCGGATCAAATCGTCAACATCAGCAAACGTCGCCGGAACATCGCCAGGTTGAATTGGCAGCATATTTTTCTGCGCCGTGCAGCCGAGCGACTGTTCAAGGACTTCGATCAGCCGCATCAACTCGACCGGCTGGTTGTTGCCGATGTTGTAGATTCGATACGGCGCAGAACTAGTGCCCGGATCGGGCGTGACACCGCTCCAAGCCGTGTTCGCCGTGGCGACGCGATCTGCGGTCCGAATTACACCTTCGACGATATCGTCGATGTACGTAAAGTCGCGTTGCATTTCGCCGTGATTGTAAACGTCGATCGGCTGTCCAGCGAGTATCGCCTCGGTGAACTTAAAGAGAGCCATATCGGGCCTGCCCCACGGGCCATAGACGGTAAAAAACCGCAGGCCTGTCGTCGGCAGCTGGTATAGATGGCTGTAGGTGTGAGCCATCAGCTCGTTGGCCTTCTTCGACGCCGCATACAAGCTGACCGGATGATCAACGTTGTCGTGTACCGAAAAAGGCATCTTAGTGTTGGCTCCGTACACCGAACTCGACGAAGCATAAACCAAGTGTTTCACCTGATGATGCCGACATGCTTCGAGGATGTTCGCAAAGCCAACGAGATTGCTTTGCACGTACGCGCCGGGGTTCTCAAGCGAATACCGCACACCTGCTTGTGCCGCGAGATGAATAACGACGTCAGGTCGTTCTTGAGAACACAGCTTCTGGAGCCCTGCGTCATCTGCAACGTCCAACTCTTGGAAGACGAAGCCGTCTCGGCCATTAAGCTGTGCGAGGCGATCATTCTTGAGTTGTACGCTGTAATAGTCGTTCAGACTATCGATCCCAACGACGCGATCACCACGATCAACAAGTTTCGACGCAACGTGATACCCGATAAATCCGGCAGCGCCAGTAACTAGAAAGTTCGCCATGAGTTACCGCTAAGCAGCCTTCCGCATCGGTGGAGTCTTCGCCTTCGTCAGTGTTGTTGGAACGATTTGGAGTACGTCGACTTTGCCTCGCTCCAACTTCTCGACTCTGTCGGCCATTTTCTCGAGGAAGTCGATGATCTCCGCTGCTGCAGCTTCACCAATGTGAACAGACAACGCTTTTCGACTGTTGAAGCTCAGTTCAAGTTCCTTCATCTCGGGCCCTTCCAGCGATTGTACCAATGTAAATCACTCGACAGTCACGCTCTTTGCGAGATTGCGAGGTTTATCGATATCACATCCACGCATGAGCGCGATGTGATATGACAACAACTGTAGTGGAATCGCGCTAACGATCGGCTGAACAAACTCTGCAACACTCGGGACGGAGATAACATCGTCCGCCAACGCGGCAACCCGCGTATCACCATGTTCAACGATCGCGATCACGGGCCCTCCGCGCGCTTTGACTTCTTCGATATTTGCCAGCACCTTTTCGTAGACGAATCCCTGCGGCACGATAAAGACGCTGGGTGTTGCCTCGTCGACCAGCGCGATCGGACCGTGTTTCATTTCCGCAGCGGGATAGCCTTCGGCATGAATGTAGCTGATTTCCTTGAGCTTCAAGGCGCCTTCCAATGCCGTTGGGAAGTTGTATTGTCGCCCGAGGTACAAGAAATTATTTGCGCCCGAATACTTCGCCGCAATCCGTTTGCTCTCTTCATCTGTCTGTAAAGCCGCTCGGACCTTGCTCGGCAACGCGTGAAACTCGTTGATGATTCGCATCCCCGCATCGAAGCTGAGATGCCGCATTCGTCCGAAGTACAGAGCTAACAGGGAAAGAACCATACATTGCGAGGTATAGGCTTTCGTTGAAGCAACACCAATCTCTGGTCCGGCATGCAAATAGATGCCGCCATCGGCTTCCTGCGCGATGCTGCTGCCAACCGTGTTACAGATCGCCAAAGTTCGATGCCCTTTGCGTTTCATCTCCCGAATCGCACCGAGCGTGTCGGCTGTCTCGCCACTTTGCGATATCGCAAAGACAAGCGTGCCGGGATCAACCGGCGGGTTCCGATAACGAAGCTCGCTGGCGTATTCGACTTCGACAGGGATGCGCGCGAACTCCTCGATCAAGTATTCGCCGAGCAGCGCCGCATGCCAGCTCGTGCCACACGCAGTCAAAATGATTCGATTGACGCTGCCCAGTTGCTGTGGCGTCAAGTTCAAGCCGCCGAACATCGCAGTCGCGTCATCTTCACACAATCGACCGCGCATCGCGTTCTTGATCGATTCAGGCTGCTCAAAGATTTCTTTGAGCATGTAATGCGGATAGCCTGCTAAGTCCACATCGGTCGCATCGACCTGTAAGTTTTCGACGCTATGCCGCACCTCGCCATGATCGCGATGAGTGACTCGAACCGAATCCGCTGTGATCACAGCGACCTGATGATCACTCAGATACACAATCTTATCGGTGTAGCCAGCCAACGGTGACGCATCACTAGCGACGAAGTGTTCGTCGTCGCCAATGCCCAGGACCAACGGGCTGCCCAGCCGTGCGGCAATGATCACACCGGGATGGTCGCGAAACATGACGACCAGACCGTAGGTTCCGCGCAGTTGACTCAGAGCCGCTTTCACGGCGGTCACCAACGATGCGTAAGGCGCGACCGAGTCGCTAACTTTGCTCTCCGAAGATTCCTTCTCCAAACAGTCCGTGATCAAATGAGCGATCACTTCTGTATCTGTCGCCGATTGAAAGACATAACCTTCAGTCTCCAATCGAGCTTTCAGTTCCTGGAAGTTCTCAATGACCCCGTTGTGACAGATCGTGACAACTCGTTCGCCTCCGATGTGTGGATGAGCGTTTCCTTCGGTCGGAGGTCCATGCGTCGCCCAGCGCGTGTGTCCGATGCCAATCGAACCCTGCAACGGAGAACTTGCCAGCGCCGAAGCAAGTCGCTCGATGCGCCCGGCTGTCTTACAGATCGAAACGTCGCCAGCTTGATCTGTGATCGCGACGCCAGCACTATCGTATCCCCGATACTCCAGCCGCCGCAGCCCGTCCAACAGGAATTCGCATGCTTCGCGATGCCCTACATAGCCAACGATTCCGCACATATCCGTGTTACTCCGGCACGTCCGATCGGACGAGAGTTGTAGTCGAGATGAGACGAGGCGGCGGATACTAGCAAAACCGGGTGGTTGCTCGAAGCCCATTACGGAGCATTGTTCGCTTACGCTAGCTGCCAACTGTCCGAAGCGTCGGACAGCGTGTAGTCTGGAAGCATGCATCGAGATTCGTTTGTTAGCCGGAGGACTTAATGGCCACACATCAGCAATCGCTAGCAGTTGCCATTGCGGACAAATCAGCAACCATCGGAATCGTCGGACTGGGGTATGTTGGTTTGCCCTTGGTGAAAGCCTTCATCGAAGCCGGTTTCAAATCGTACGGTTTCGATGTCGATACACGAAAAGTGGACCGATTGCTTGCTGGCGAGAGCTACATCAAGCATCTTTCGTCCGAGTGGATCGAGGCCTGTGTGCGCAACGAGTCGTTTGTTCCGACCGCTGACATGACTCGATTGAGTGAAGCTGACGCGATACTGATCTGTGTCCCCACACCTCTGACCGATAGCCGCGATCCGGATTTGAGTTACGTCGAGTCAACCGCTCGCCAAATTGCCGCAACACTTCGACCGGGGCAACTGGTCGTCCTCGAAAGCACCACCTATCCCGGCACGACTCGCGACGTCGTCTTGCCAATTCTGAAGCAGGCAGGCCTAGTCCTTGGTCAAGAGTTCTTTATTGCCTACAGCCCCGAGCGCGAGGACCCCGGCAATCCCGATCACTCGGCTCAGCGCATCCCGAAGGTCGTTGGCGGCATCGACGAAGCAAGTTTGCAACTCGCGATCGCTCTCTATTCACATGCTGTCGTCGAAACCGTTCCCGTATCAAGCTGCGAGGTCGCCGAAGCTTGCAAGATTCTGGAGAACACTTACCGCTCCGTCAACATCGCAATGGTCAACGAGTTGAAAGTGTTGTTTCATCGGATGGGGCTCGACATATGGGAAGTGATCGACGCCGCCAAGACAAAACCGTTCGGCTTCCAGGCTTTTTATCCAGGCCCAGGCCTCGGCGGGCACTGCATTCCGATCGATCCGTTTTATTTAAGCTGGGTCGCCCGACAACACGACTTGCCAACTCGTTTCATCGAGCTTGCCGGTGAGATCAATACGAGCATGCCGGAGTACGTAATAGCTCGCGTCACCGAAGCCCTCAATGATGCCGCCAAACCGATTCGGGGCAGCAAGATCGCGATCCTAGGAGTTGCCTACAAGAAAGACGTCGACGATCCTCGCGAGAGCCCTTCGTTCAAGCTGTTGGAACTGCTTCAATTGCGCGGAGCCCAGCTCAGCTACAACGATCCGCACATCTCGGTCCTCCCACCGATGCGGCATTTCGATGTACCCGATCTCGCCAGCGAGGAACTGACAAGTGATTTCTTAGCGTCGCAAGACTGCGTCATCGTCGCCACCGATCATTCGGCATACGATTGGAACTTCATCGTCGCGCACTCGCCGCTCGTCATCGACACTCGCAACGCCACGAAGGATGTCACGAAGCACCGCGAGCGGATCTACAAGGCGTAGCCTTCGTTGCTGGCCCTCGTTCCCAGGTTCCGCCGGGGAACAAGAACGAAATGCTTGACGCCATCGACTTCGCGCATTAGCTTGACCGGCGGGCTAGAACTCCAACGGCTATAACGAGGCAGATTTCTCTCATGGCGTCCACAACACAGCAGCAAATACTCGCTACTTCTCTGAAGCATACGTTACAGCAGTTCTGGGGCTACGACGGCTTTCTGCCTTTGCAAGAACAGGCAATGTCGTGCGTGATGTCCGGTGAAGACAGCGTCGTGGTGCTGCCAACAGGTGGCGGAAAATCATTGTGCTTCCAAGCTCCCGCCGTCTGTTTGGACGGTATGGCGATTGTCGTTTCGCCGCTGATCTCGTTGATGAAAGACCAAGTTGATACATTGCGATCGTGTGGCATTCGCGCAGCATTTATCAACAGCACGTTGACGGATCATGAGAAGCGCGAGATCACTGATCAGATCCGCCGTCGTGAATTAAAGCTCGTCTACGTCGCGCCTGAACGATTGCTGTCTGAACAGACGTTGAGTTTTCTGAGCGCTGAGAAAGTTTCGCTGATCGCGATCGACGAAGCCCACTGCATCAGTGCGTGGGGACACGACTTCCGCCCCGAGTACCGCGGCTTGCGAGTGCTGAAGCAGCGTTTTCCGAGTGCCAGCGTTCATGCTTATACGGCGACTGCATCGGAGCAAGTGCGGCAGGACATTGCAGAGCAACTTGGCTTGGACGAGCCTAACATGCTGGTCGGTGGCTTTGATCGCCCGAATCTGTCTTACCGAATTCGTCGTGCCAGTGGAAAGTTTCAACAAATCTGCGAGGTCTTGGAGAGACATCGCGACGAATCGGGCATCGTCTATTGCATCAGTCGCAAAGAAGTCGACAAGACCGCCACCGGACTCGAAGGGCTCGGCTTTCGCGCTGCGCCGTACCACGCCGGGATGACCGATGTTGATCGTCGCAAGAACCAAGAAGCGTTTATCAACGACGAAGTCGACGTCATCGTCGCTACGGTGGCATTTGGAATGGGAATCGACAAACCCAACGTTCGCTTTGTCGTCCACAGCGGAATGCCGAAGTCGTTGGAGCACTACCAACAAGAGAGCGGTCGAGCGGGACGCGATGGACTCGAAGCTGAATGCACTCTGTTATTCGGGGCCGGAGATGTTATCACCTGGCGCAAGATGCTCGACAACTCCGAGCCTTCGGCTCGCGAGGGAGCGTTGCGTTCGCTCGACGCAATACAGACTTTCTGCACCAGCGTCGTTTGCCGCCATCGAGCGATCGTGCAGTATTTCGGTCAAGATCTGAAAGGTGACAACTGCGGAGCTTGCGATGTTTGTCTTGGCGAGTTGGATCTGGTTGACGATCCAACCACGATCGGACAGAAGATCCTGTCGTGCGTTTTGCGATTGGAGCAACGATTCGGAGCCGACTATACCGCCAAGGTGCTGGCCGGATCGCAGGAGCAACGGATCATTCAAGCCGGCCATGATCAACTCAGCACATACGGCCTGCTTCGCGAAGATGGCTCGGGAACCGTTCGAGATTGGATTGAACAATTGGTTGGCCAAGGCTTTCTCGATAAGGCCGGTGAATACAACGTCTTGGAACTTACGCAGTCAGGCCAACGCTTGTTGAAGCGAGAAGTTGAGCCACAGTTGCTACGTCCGGCAGAGAAGCAGCGAGAGTCGCGGGCTGTGGCGGCAGATTCCTGGGAAGGCGTCGATCGAGCGTTGTTCGACACATTACGTGAGCTTCGGAGTACGAAGGCGACCGAACAACGCGTGCCCGCTTACGTCGTATTCGGCGACGCGGCGCTTCGTGACATGGCTCGACGCCGCCCTTCCACGCTGGAAGGTTTTAGAATCGTGAAAGGTGTTGGCGAGAAGAAGCTCGTGGATTACGGCGAAGAGTTCCTTAATGTGATCAACAGCTACTGTACGGGGCAGCAATTGGCCCAAGACGTGGCCCCAACCATGACCGCCAAGATGCCAAAGCCCGCAAGCAACGGAACGAACGCGTCGTCTGTCGCTGCGTTCGCGTTCTTTCGACAGCGTGCAACGATCGACGAGGTCGCCGAGCGAATGAATCGAGCCCGCTCAACCGTCACCGGCTACCTGAGTGACTTCTTGAAACACGACAAGATCGACGATTCATTGCCTTGGGTCCGTGAAGATGTCGCTCAACGAATTGAACAGGCAATCGCACAAGTCGGCAACGAGCGATTGAAACCGATACATGACCACTTAAATGGCGAGATCGATTACGACGAGATTCGTATCGTCGCGACTTGTTTGAGGAACAGAGAGCAGTGAAGTTCAAGTGAACTTCACCGGCGGGCGTGCTTTTGAAAGAACTCCCACATTACGTCGTTGGCCACGAGGTTCTTCGTCGTGGCACCGAGAAATCGCAGGCGACTCTCGCTTCCCGGCCACGTGTGGCCCATGGCTCGGATCGTATAAAGCACAACTTCTGTGCCTTGCTTCCCGCCGGAATAGGTCGCCCGAGTCACGCTTGTGCCATCGTCAACTCGACTTGGAATCGACACTGTCTTGGGACGAACTTGGCATCCATTTGCGTTCACCCACGCTTGAATCGAATGTTCTACGGAATGGAAGTCTGTTCGCGAAATGCTACGACTTCCACGGCCTCCGTTGAACGGAGCGAAGGCGTCGTCTGTTCCATGAAAGTGGCAAACCGATACTGGCTGACTCGGCGAACAGCCTATCGTGCCCATCGGCCCAGCAACTAGAGCAATCGCCGCGATTCGATCCGCCATCTCGGAAGCCAATAAGTAACACATGATCGCCCCGTTCGACATTCCTGTCGCAAAGACCCGTTTCTTGTCGACCTTCACGACAGATTCCAGATCGTCGAGCAAAGCGCGAACAAACTTGACGTCATCGACTTTTTCAGTCATCGCGTGACCACAACAGTTCCCACCATTGTCCGTACCTATTGAAACCATACCTTCGTAACGTCGATTTGGATTCATGTCTCCAGGGAGATTACGAATAGCGAGTGGACGGGTGAGTCTGTTATGATACGGCAATGCATCAGCAACTCTTATCACTTTTCGTCGGTCTGCTCACTCTCACTCATGTCGTCGGCGCGGAGGAGTCACCTCGCCCCGATGAGCGAATCCGATCGGCAATCGAACGGGCGATTCCATTGATCGAGGCAGGGTCGGCTGGTTCGGCCGAGCAACGGACTTGTTTTACTTGCCACAATCAGGCCTTACCGATCCTGGCATTGACCGAAGCGAAACGACAAGGCTTTATCATCGACGAGGCAAACTTAACGCGCCAATTGGACCACACCTCGGCGCACCTCCAGCGTGGCAAAAAGAACTACCTAGAGGGAAAGGGCCAGGGAGGCAGATCGATCACCGCTGGCTATGCCCTTTGGGCGTTGCACGCCGGTGGGCATGCCCCGGACGAAACCACAGCGGCTGTCACTAGTTTTCTGCTGCAATACCAAAAGAAATCCAATCACTGGAGTCATCCCGGCAATCGTCCACCCTCTTCGGGCAGCGATTTCACAACAACTTCGTTGGCTTTGCGAGGACTGGCAACTTACGGCACCAACGAACAACGACCAGAAATAGAGTCACGTATCGCGACTGTGGCGAAATGGCTCGCCGAAGCAAAGCCACGAGACACCGAAGATCTTGCGTTTCGACTGCGCTCACTTCAATACGTCAAGTCGGACAACGACCTTATTCAGCAGACGGTCGCGACACTATTAGCAAACCAACGCGACGACGGTGGCTGGTCCCAGACCGACGAGATGGAAAGCGACGCTTATGCGACAGGCTCGGTCTTAGCCGCTTTGCTTCAAACGAAGAATACGTCCCCCACTGACAAGCAAGCGCAACGGGGCATCAAGTTTCTACTCGACACTCAGTGCGATGACGGTTCATGGCGCGTCACGACGCGTGCGAAGCCGTTCCAAGAGTACTACGAATCGGGCTTCCCACACGACGAAGATCAATACATTTCTATCGCCGCGAGCAGTTGGGCAACGCTAGCGCTCGTCCAGTCGCTCCCAGAGTCTGACAAGTAGCCCAGACGACGTCTTTGGACGCACCATCGTTAAGCAACGCCAAGAACATCGCGTAATTTGACAATCGCCTTGTACTTTTCGTCACTGACGCGGGCTTGAGGTATCTGAAGCTCCTCCGCGATTTCGCCAACTCGCCATCCGTCTCGCATCAGCGACAGAATTCGTTGTTGTCGATCACTCAAACAAGACTCGCTGGCCGATACGATCTGCTCCCACGCCCCTTCTGTTTCACTGCCGCGCGAAGAGTCATGCCGCTCGCCAGTCTGTGATTCCTCCAACGAATGAGGCCGCGGGCGGCGACGCCACCGCTGAACTGTGCGCCATACCGTGCGATTCAATTCTCGCCGTTCATGCGATTCGACGTTTCCAATCGCTTCGCTCAAACCTTCTTGAGAGATTCGATCGAGCAACTCGACGAGCGCCTGCTGCGTACAATCGTCCCACTCTTGCTGCGAGATCCCTGCATTACGCCAGCTGACCGTACAGTACCTTTGGATCTTGTCGATCGCCTCCAGCTCGCCAGCCGAAGTGAGCGTCGGACCTCCCATTGCCGTCGCGAAGGCGACGGCACACGCGGCAAGTCCCAGGTTTCGGTTCTTTGATGGGGGCGTCGGCACGATCTTTCCCACGAGTTTATTCTCCGTCGATTTCTATTTGTTCGATGCGAGTATCTTGTGCTTCGATTGTGTGGCGGATCGACGGGCGAACCAGCTTGTCGAGTTCTCCAAAAACAGAACCGCCTCCACCCGAAGATTTTTCTCGATAGTAAATGTATCCGGCGTCTTCTAATCGAATCGCAAATCGATGCAAAAGCCAGCCGATTCCTACCAGCAACAACAAACCGATTCCAACGATCAAAGTCCATATCAGCATCTGTTTGCAGTTCCCACTCGTTACGACGATTGCTCGGCACAATTCAAGGAGAACAGACGACCGGCATCAGAAATCTCGCTGCCAATTCGGCAGAATTTCGTCAGCAGCTCTCGCGAAGAACGCAATTCGCAGGCCAGTGGGAATTGAAAAGGTACTGCCCATCGTGGCAAATCCCGATTGGGGAATGTGTTACGAGCGATCAACCAAGTCCGAGCCGACTTGCTATTCGCCGTTGTCCGCATGTCGATTCGACAGCAGCTTCGTCCGAATCTCATCCTTCAGTCGATCCAGTACTGACTGCTTATCCGTTTCATCCAGGATGCGCCGGACAACTTGCTTGGGCCCTTCGGACCCCCAAGAAGAACCGTGTTCGAGGTAATACTTTGCTGCCTGGCCAACGATGTACGAGCCGTACCCTGCCGCAGCTCCTTGTGGCACGGCCGTGACGATCGTTCCGTAACCAAGCGTTAGCCACTTGAACGTCATCGCTGCGACATTCGTCGATACCTCCGCCAGCAACACCCAACCGGCGGCTTTCAAAATCGACGCGACTAGCTTTCGCGCGTGCGTCCACGACATCTGCAACCCGTAGATATGAGCCAGTGTGCAAACCATCGTCGCATCAACCGCAGTGCCGCCCAAAGTATCGACGCCACCGATGGGATTGAGAGCAACGACAGCAGCCTTAACCACCGCATAGGTCCAAATCGTCTGGCTCGCCTTCTTCTCACGTAGTTGAACACGGAGCGACGCAATGCGGTCTGATTTGTCCGCCGCATACATCGCAGCATTTATCGTCACTAGAGCCAATCCGTCATGCTCCAGCAATTCAATGATGCGAGCTTTCAGATCATCCACGTCGGGCTCAGGCTTTCGCCACTCGCTACGAGTTTTGCCTTTGGCATCCTCGATGATGTACTCAACGTCACGGGGATCAGCCGCTGTCATGATAATATCGTCTTCAGAAATCACGTTCGCCAAGCGGTCGTCTCGTAAGACTTCGAGCAGTCGGTCGCGTTGTTCGAGCGAATAGAGATCCTTCTTCGTCAGAACGACGATCAGCGGCTTGCTGACACCAGCCAAGGTCAACAGTGCCGAAAACTCTGTCTCGTTCAGATCCGAGTCTGTTGCGAACAGGATCAGATCCGCTCGCTCGGCAGCGTCGCGAGCCATGTCGGCCCGCGTGGCACCACCGACTTCGTTCAGACCCGGTGTGTCGACTAAGACAACTTGTGAATCGGCAAGTCCTGGAATGCAGTAGCCCGATCCTTCCCAATCGACTTTCCAAATCTCTTTCGTCCAACCACCTTGAACATCAACTGCCGCTACTTGGCGACCGACGAGTGCATTGATCAGAGCGGACTTGCCCGTACTGATTTCGCCGAAGACAACAATTTCGACGCGACCGCTCGTCAACTTGTTGCTCATTTCCTGCAGTTGGCGCAGGTCGCCCTGCAGGACGCCTCTTTCTTCAGCCGAGCAATTACGCAGCTTCTCCAGCGTTTGCGTAAGCGATTGAATCGCTTGCTGGTAGTGATCGTCCTGTAGAAGCGTTGGCTCAATCATAGAAGTCAGTCTTCGTCTTTCCTGGAAGACAAATGTGTTCTCGCGGCACTTACAAGCTTTCGCAATTCGTCCATCGTTGTGAGTTTCTCCCACTCTTTTCGAGCCAGCGCGGCGAGTCCACCCTCGGGCTGTTTCATCTCGTTCTTGAAATAATGAATGAATACCGCACCGATCCAGCGAGTGATCAACGCCTGAACGATGCCTTGCAGCAGTTGTCCCGCGAGCGTGCCAACGCCGGGCACAGTCTTCAACAGCGATGCTACGGCAGGAGCGACGATCGGTGTCGCGGCACTGACGCCGAGAATCGAGACCAGATTCTTTCCAAGCTGCCCAACCAAAGTCACTGCTGCGTTGAGATCAATGTCTTGCCGATAAACGCGTCCCAGATCTACCACCATCTTTGTCGAGATCGCACAGCCAGCGATCAAATCTACGATTGGGAAGGGATTTAATGCCGCCGCACCACCGGCACCCCACATATACTTGTCAACCGTCTCCCAAGCCCGACGTTCCAAGGAGTCCTCGACGCGGCGTCGAGCCTCGTCAACTAATCCGCGGGACTGTAACAACAAATTAGCGAGTAACAAATCGCGACCATCACGTTTAACGATCTTCATCATCCGATCAGCCAAAGGACTGATGTCGACCGAAACGTCCACCATCTCCTCGGCTTCCGAGCCATCGCTCAAGACACGAACTCGCGGACGCTGGGTCGTCTGCGACCGAACCGTCACAATGTCGTCAGCATCCACGTAACTCTTCACCTGCTGCCGGATCTGACGGAGCAACGACTCGCGTTCTTGCGCGTCATACCAATCTTCCTTGTTCAGACAGATCAGCACTCGCTTCTCCATGTCACCCAACTGTTTGAGCAACTCGAACTCCCATTCGCGCAGCGGCCCGTCGACGACTAACAGTACCAAGTCCGCGTCCTTTGCCGATCCAGCCGACAACGCTCCCCGAGCAGCACCGTCGACTTCGCCAAGCCCCGGCGTATCAACCAACATCACGCGATCGATTCCAGGCCATGGGATCTCGTTACGCTGCGCCGTCGTCCCGCCCTTGAGATCCGTGACAAACATATCGTTACCGGCGAGCGCATTAAGTAGCGAAGACTTGCCGCTAGAAATCGCTCCAAACGCCACAATCTCTAGTTGCTTGGAATCACGTTTCGCCGAGATCTTCTCGGCCAGAGGATCTAACTCGCGACGAAGGGCGTCGTCGATATCGAGTTCATCTTGCAAGTCATCAACAGCGTTCAAATTCTCTTCGACTTCAAAGGCGCGTTGCTCGTGTGTTAGTTCACTTGGGTTCTTGACGCGACGAGCATGCCGAGCCCGTTTCCGCTTCGTACGACTCCACAGCCGCCAGACGATCGCGACGGTACACCCCAGCAGCAGCAATGCCCCAGTTCCAACGAATCCCGCATAAACATAGACAAGCCATTGCGGCGTATTGTCGGGAAGCGAGTTGAAGATCGCTGCAATTTTTGGCGGAATCACCAACAGCATCACGCCAAGAAACGCCAACACCACGATCAGCAGTAGGCCATTTGTCGTGCGATTTATTTTCATCCAGTAACTTGTCCGCAAATCGGAGTCGACAACTTTCGACCGTGTTAGAGATTGATAGCAACTATTCGTGCGCTCGACCACATGATTTGAACTGGATCACGGAAAAGGCTCTTGTTTTCGCTCTCCTTCATCGTAGTCACGATGCCAAAAAAACGCCTTCAGAAACTCAGCTTCAACGGATATCGCGGCCCAAAACGCAAAGAATCCCCGGCATCTTGCAGACACCAGGGATTCTAAGGTTTCTAAAACTCAGCGAGGCGTGCGTTTATTCAGCCTTCTTCTTTTTCTTCTTCTTATTTCCACCGCCACCACCCCGAATGCCCGCAGCCTTAATTTGCTCTGGTGTGAGCAACGCAACGACAGCCGTATTGAACTTCCGTTGAAGCGTCTGGGCCGACTTTTGAGCTGCCTTTTGCTCGTCGGTCAGTTGAACCGCAGCCGCAACCGCTTCTTGCAATTCTTTGCCTTTCTTACCATCGGCAGCAGCAGCCTTTCGAGCCTCGTTCATCTTCTTGCCTGCATCACCAAGACCCTTGCGGGCTTCGGCCAGCTTCGGTCCATACTCTTTCGCAAGCGCTTCGACCTTATTGACAGTGTCCGCATCCGCACCAGCGTCCTTCACCTTCTTGACGACAGCCGCCAACGGATTCGATGGCCGCTTCTTGCCCTTCTTCTTTTTCTTCTCTTGCGCGGCCACAGGCGCGGCAATCGCGAGGGCCAACGCCAACAAAGTCATTGTCTTCAGTACATTCTTCATTGATGGGTCTCCGAGAATCGAATTTGTAAACTCATCCAGGTGCAGTCCTTCGTTCCCGGAATCTAACTAACAGACAGGTCAGGCGCACAACCGTGTGAGCAGCAAATAGAAAAACCTTCCGGAAGATTGAACCCACCGGAAGGTTGTTTGTTTCGCACTAGGCAAACATATCTTTGATCACCGAGCCATCACGAACGATCGTGATCGGTCGACCGATGCTCGTGTGGTACTCCTTCATGTGGTCGATTCCGACGTTGTGGTAGAAGGAGGCCGCCGCGTCATCCGGCGCAAAGCCTTCGTTGGCCGGCATCGAAGCCTTCTCGTCACTTTCGCCAAGCGCCTGACCACCGCGAATCGAGCCGCCTGCCTGCAACATGAACATGCAGCGAGGATAGTGATCGCGCCCGCCTTCGGCACTACGAGTGTTAATCTTCGGCGTGCGACCAAATTCACCTGTCACAAAGATCGCGGTCGTTTCGAGCAGGCCTTTTTGCTCCAAACCATTCAATAGCGCAGACAACCCAGTATCGAGCTGAGGCAACAAGCCAGGCCTGCGGGCATCGCCTTTACTCAATCGAGTCCAGTTATCTTGATGCGTATCCCAACCGCCAAGGTTCAGCGTAATGAAACGGACTCCCGATTCAATCAATCGACTCGCAAGCAGGCAGCTTGCACCAAACGGATCTTCGCCGAACGGTTCGGCGAACGAGGGAGATTCCTGGCTGATATCGAATGCGTCGCGAGAACGCCGTGATGTAATGATCGAATGTGCCTGTTCGCTGAAACGATCGAGACCATCCAGCAACTGGCTGTCCTCTTCCACCGCACGAAACGTTGTGTCGAGGTCGCTCAGCAAACTTTGCCGCTTTTCGACTTGAGCCACTGTCAAACCACCTTGCAGCGAGATGCCTCGAACGCTGAACGGCTGGCCAGCCCTTGGCGTTGCCCCTGTGTTCAGCGGCGCGTACTTCACGCCGAGGAAACCAGGACGTTGTTGCACGTTGTTAGGCACGGCAACAAACGAAGGAAGGTCGGTTGGGTTGTGATGCTCGGTTTCTTTCGCCACGACCGCTCCATAACCAGGATACTCAAGCGATGGCAACGGGCGACTGCCGGTATTCACATACTCTTGCCCGAGAGCGTGAGCACCCAGCGTATGGCTGACGCCACGCAAGATTACAAACTTGTCCATACAGCTGGCAAGCTTTGGGAGATGCTCGCTGATCTGAATCCCGGGAACGTTCGTGTCGATTGGATTGAACTTGCCGCGAACTTCGCTCGGTGCGTTCGGCTTGAGATCGAACGTGTCCATGTGCGATGGACCGCCGGGCAGGTTGACGAAGATGGCGGACATTCCGCGAGACTTCTCCGCAATCTCGCCTGCTTCCGCAAGTCGCAGATAGTTGGCCAACGTTAGTCCAGCACCGCCAGCCACGCCCACCTTTAGGAAGTCTCGCCGCTTCACTCCGTCGCATGTCTTGTGAATTCTCATGATTTAATCCTTTCGCTGAAAGCGCGTTGTGTACGCGCTGAGTTGTTTTAGCTGTAGGGCGGGCGGTGCCCACCATCGAGGTAACAAAATCAGTGAGCAGAACCCGGCCGACTGATTTTGCACCAAACGATTAATGGTTAACAATGAACTCCTTGGTGTTGAGTAGAGCCCACAGGACGTCGCCAAGTCCGTCCACGGGATTATCCGCTTCACGAACGTAAGCTACGCTTCGAGTCAGTTCGCTCTCGTTTGGATAGCGACTCAGCGTGCGAAGGTATGCATCGACGATATAGTTGGAGACCTTCTCGTCGGCGTTCGCCTCGACTTGTTCGATTGCCATCGCAATTTCGGCGTCCAAATCACTGAGCTGTTTCTTACGTTGCGCGACAAGCTTTTTGGCCCTTTCGATTTGTTTTTCGTTTTTGCTTTTATTGGCTCGAGCCAACGCCTGTGTGGCAGCTTTGAGCTGACCCACGACCTTTCGTTGTTTCGTGGTGGCATCAGCCTGGGCTGGCTTCAAATCGCGAGCGACCCCATCAAGCCAAGTACCTCGATTCGAGTCGACCAAGCCGAGCACATCACGATCGTTTTGCAAGAAGACAGTTTGCAACAAGCTTGGTTCGGACGAACGATCGCAATCACAGTTGCTCTCGCGAGTCGACTTGCCGAATACGGCCAGGGCAAAGTTAGGACCATTACCGTTCGCCGTGCGGGCACCCGCCGTCGCGATCGCGATTGCACGCCCGTCGATACTTTCGCAAAGCAACTTTGCCTTCTCGTTCGAGGCCGTTGCCTGTTGAATCGCATCATAGGCAACTTCGGCAGGCAACCGACGGGGCACGGCACGGCTGAAGTTTCGCTCGTCTAATTTATTGGTCGCGTTTGGCGTCCAGCTTCGTTGGTAGGTATCACTGTTGGCAATCGTCCGATGAACCCACTTCATATCGAATTCGCTCTCGATGAAGCCTTTCGATAGGTGATCGAGCAACGCTTTGTTGCTAGGTGGGTTAGCAAGATTCAAATCGTCGGGTGGATCAACGATGCCCGCGTTGAAGTAAGCGGCCCAAACACGATTCACGAACGCTTTCGCAAAGAACGGGTTATCCGGACCACGGAGCCAATCCATGAGGACTTGCCGTGGATCGTCAACACCAAGGACGTCCACCACGTCGCCGCCAAGCAACTTACCATTGTCAAACTCAGGATACTCTTCGTCCGGATTGCGGCTGCGTAGCAATCTGGCGTTCATCGAGATCGCACCGAACGGGATAGTCTTTCCATCTTTTAACAGCTTGGGAAATTCACGGCGTAATTCACCACCTCGCTTTCCCTTCACTCCCAACTCTTCGACCATCGCGTTATATTCCTTGCGGAACTCTGGGGGAGCGTTTGTCCGTGGTTGATTAACTCGAGCGAAAAAGTTCTTGAACTGATGAAAGTCGTCCTTCGACCATTGGTCAAAGGGATGCTTGTGACACTGAGCACATTGAATTCGCAAGCCCATGAAAGAGTAGGCAAACCCAATCGCTCGCGCTTCCATGTTGTTAGCGAAGTCGCGACGTGCCCAGTAGTATTCCATCGCTGGCAAATCGGCATAGGACTGATCATCGTCGCGATACAAATCGCTCATCATGTCGCAGTATTCTGTGTAGGACTGCTCGGGTTGCATGTTCTTCCCGGCGACAATCCCTTCAATGAGCTTGTCGTACGTTACGTTCTGCTCGACTCGGCGATAAATCCAGTCGTACCAATCTTGGCTCGGCGGATATTCGCGGCCAACGTTCGTCACGTTGTTAAGATTCTGAGTGTTGTTGCCAGTAAAATCACACAGCTTGGTCGTCCACCAAGCGGCATAAGCGGGCGTCTCAAGCAGCTGGTCGACCTTCTTCGCTCGCTTTCCAGAGTCTTCGTCGGCGAGGAACGCTTCGACTTCGTCGGCGGTCGGCAATGTACCGGTTAAGTCAAGGCGAACCCGGCGCAAAAATTCTGCATCGGAACAGACTTCGGAGGGAACGACTCCCAACTTCCGCAGTTTCTCGATAACGAGTTCGTCAACCTTTGTCGTCGCCGCGACTTGCGGATACTTCTCACCAAAACGATCACTCACAGGTCGAATGACAGGAACTGGTACGACTGCCTTGTCATAGGAAATGACCAAGTGTGTGTCGCCGCCGTTCGCGGCAGTGACCAGACCGTTTTGATCAACATCGGCAACTTGATCATCGTTTGTCTGGAAACGGCAAAGCGGTGTGACGTCTTCCTGCGTGCCGTCCTCCCAGACAGCAATCGCTTTGAGTTGCAGTTCTTCACCAGTCTTGCTGAGCAGCAATTCGTTCGGAACGATTTTCAGCTCGGCGAGCTTCTGGATCTGTTCCTTCTCGAACTCGGCCCCGCCTTCGATCCAACGACGGATGACGCGATACTGCCACGAATCCTTTTCATATCGCATACCACCTTCGTGCATATCCTTGTCAATCGGCTTCGCGATGATCAAGCTGTCCAGCGGATTCTCGCGATCAACACGCGGGCTGTCTTCTTCAAAAAGCGCGTCGTGATCTAGCTTAAAGTCGTAGCCAAACAGTGACAGGCGAAATCCGCCTTGTCCCTGAAACGATCCATGACAGGCGCGGCCATTACAGCCCAGCCGACCGAACAGCGGCACAACGTGCTTCTGGAAGTTGGGCGTCTCCTGAACATCCGCGTCAGTAAAACGCTCAGTGATCGGGGCCAGTAACTCGGCAGCCCTGGCTGTTTGCAGCGTCGCTGCCAACAACATCGTACAAACGCCTGTCGATAAGAAGACTTTTACTCGCATCGTTCCCTCCCGGAATTCGGCTAATCTATTCGGTCATGCCCTTTTGGGCGTGTCTTTAAGGCAGGTCACTGCATAACACAACAGTGATGCTAGGTAGGGTCCTTGGTGTCTTTGTCCTTAGCGGACTTGCGCTTCTTGCTGCTGACGTTTCGTCCCGAGATCTTCGCTGCTCTCATCAACGCCGCGAACTTCTTTTCGACCAACGCTTTTGGGTCCGTCTTCTGCGTCTCTATTTGTTTGTCAATCTTGGCAACTCGAGCCGCAAAACGCTCGCGTTCATGTCGCAATATCGCAAGTTCCAGCTTGAGTTCCTCTGCCAACGTCTCGCGCAACTCCTTCAACAGCGAGTCGTCGTGCTCCATCTGTAATCTCGCGGTCAACAGCTGCCGCCGCGATTGGGCCTTCCACAACCGAAGCTCGATATCAAAACGCTGTGGATCTCGCTTCTTGATCGCAGCGAGCCGATCGCTAGCCCGTGACAGATCGCGAATGGCGCGTTCGTATTCCTTTGCCACATTTTCTTTGAGATAGATCAACAACTCGAACAAGTCGTTGTGGTGTTTCTTGACAAGGGCAACTGCCGCAGCTTCCTGTTCGGACGTAATCGGCGGCATCGGCTTCACAGCAGCCTTCTTACCGCGCGATGGCTTGTTTGATTCCGCACGTTGCGCCACGGCATCGCCACGTTTCGATGCCTTCTTTGGCGCATCGTCGTCCGCTAACGCTAGTAAAGGCAAGACAACGAGAGCTGAGATCAAAATGCAAAGAAAACGACGCACGACCGATTTACTCCTGAATATCCAGTTCCGAATCGAATCCTGCACCTTGCTTCGTCAGCGCGGCCAGCATCCAACTCGGAGCAACCAAGGGCTGATCTGATTCGGCAACGGGCGCGTCACTCAGTGCGGAGCCCAACGTATCCGAGAGATCAATGCCGAGCGACGATTGCAAATCGTCAAGGCCTTGACGAGACTCGGCCCAAGCGTAGGCCAATTGAGCAGGCGAATCACTCTCGACACTCTTATCAACAACTCGATCCGAAACTGGCGTCATTGGCCGAATAAAACACACGGCCAACAAGAGCGTCAGGCAAGATCCAACGGTGACAATGGCGACGCGACTCGCTTTACGATTCCAACTTCCTTCGTGTGACGAAGCAGTAGCAACCGTTGCCGTCCCGAGAGCCGAACGCAACTCGACGGATTCCCCAACCATCTTCGCGACGGCCTCGCGAGCAGACTGATCTGTCAGTAGAAGCGACTCGAAGTCAGTCGTTTCTGCCGCATCCAGTTCATTCGCGACGTATTGAAATGCCAACCAATTCAGTTCGGATTGTGATTCGCTCATAATGCTTCAGCTCAGCCCTAAATCCTATCTTCCTAATACGACTCTAACTTCTTCCGCAACTTCGCAAGTGCCGCTCGCATTCTTCCAAGTGCAGTGCCAAGTGGAATCTTTAGCTCGTCGGCGATGACTGCAAATGTCTTCTCTTCGTAAATCCTCATCCGGACGATGCGTTGCTGCTCCAGCGGCAACTCGCCGATCGCGGCTCGAACCTGCTCAATACTCTCGCTTAAGACAAGCGGGTCATCGTTTCGGTAAAGATCGGTACTCCAAGCAACTCGCTCTAGGACATTCTTTCCCGTCTTCTGCCTTCGACGAACAGCTAACGCTTCGTTATAAGCTACTCGAAACAACCACGCCTTCCGCGACTCCTCACTCGTCTCATGACCTCGCTCAACCATTTTGGTAAACGCGGCTTGCAAAGCATCGCTCGCCAACTGATGATCGCGAAGAACGCCGGTCAAAAACCGCAACAGTTCGTCTGAGTGCTGCTCGAACAGGGCCGCGACAACTGCAGAATCAAGTTTGCCTTCGTCAGCGGCGCTCAAAGCGGTGTTCCTGCTGTTCCCAGCCTTCGACGCCTTCCAAATTAGATGCGCGGTCGGATCGCATTATTGGCCGGCGCTGCGAACTTTTTCGACTTCTCGACGTAAGGTGTGATATCGTCGCCAGTTTCGCCAATCTGAATGCCAGTCATTGGCAGCCAGCAGGCTCCTCGGCAATGTCCGAGATGGCTGACTATAATGACACGTCTCGGTTCGCTCAACGAGCCCCCTGGCTGAGCGGCCATTGAGCAGGAATTCCAGTCAGCAGGAGCATCAGATTGTTTGTTGGGCCGGTCTTCACTCGCGAGGCAGAAACGACGCCGCGCCGCCCTCGCCATTACGCGTATCGCACGATTTATGTCCTGGCATTGCTCGTGCTGATCTGTACGGCTTGGTTCGTCCTTGCGGGCGTCCAGATTATTCGAACTGTTGGTGACATGGCAAGGTTCGGGGCCTTGCTATTTCAGATCCTCGCACCAGTTCAGCTTGCCTTGATTACATTCCTCGCTGCATTTGGCACTGCCAGCGCTGTTTCACAAGAGAAAGACCGGCGTACGCTGATCCTGCTCTTAATGACACGCTTGAGTAACAGCGAACTTGTCATCGGCAAACTACTGGCAAGTCTGCTCGACATCTTCGTGATGATCCTGGCCGCGCTACCCGTATTCTTACTCATTACATTGCTTGGCGGTGTGTCGAACGGGCAAGTCGCACGAGTCTTCCTAATTACACTGACGACGGGATTCGCCGCAGGCAGCCTCGGCAGCATGCTTGGCCTGTGGCGGGAGAAGACGTTTCAAACGTTAGCGTTGACTGCCTTGACGATCGTTCTTTGGTCCGCAGTTTGGGAATCCGTTCATGCTGGCTTGCTCTTCGATTCCATCGCGGGGCTATCGTGTGAAACACTTGCGACCGCTTTCAGCCCGTTCCGTGCAATCCTTGCCGGTGCGCAGCCACGGCTCGCCGAAACCGACTGGCTCAGCTTTCTATCCGAAGGTGTAAGCCTCTATATTCTCATCTCCGTGGGCGTCGCCGCTGCGCTCAACGGGTGGGCGATCTTGCGAGTTCGTGTCTGGAATCCGTCTCGCGAGTTGCGACCTGGGCAGGCAGATGAAAACGAACAGGCGAGCATTTGGGGCGCTGAACACGATCTCGGACAGCAAGGGGACGCCGACGCTGACAAACAAGATGCCGCAGAGGCAGCTCGCTCTGGACATGTTGATGCGAGAAGCAAATCGGCGGCGATGAAGTCTCGTGAGGTCTGGGACAATCCTATCTTGTGGCGCGAGATGTGTACGTGGGCCTACGGGCGAAAAGTACTGATCATTCGGTTTGCCTATCTCGTCTTCTTCGCGATGGCTGCGGGGGCGCTGTATTGGGCGATCGCGACGGGCGCTGCAACAGAGCGGTCTGCGGCAGGACTGATCCCGGCCATGGCAAACTCACTGACACCATTTTTTCTCGTTAGCCTCGTCATAATCAACGCTTTGGCAGTCAACTCAGTCACTAACGAGCGAGACGGACAAGCACTCGACATTCTGCTCGCGACCGACATCTCGCCAAAAGAGTTTGTCTTCGGAAAGCTGTGGGGAGTCTTATGGGTGACGAAGGAAATGGTCGTGCTACCGATGGCGTTGTGCGCAGTACTCTGGTGGCAAAAGGGCATCGGCACCGAGAACTTTGTGTTCTTGCTCGGTGGACTGATTGTCATGAATGTCTTTGTGACGACGCTCGGATTGCATTGCGGAATGACGTATTCCAACTCGCGAACCGCAATCGGCGTTAGCTTAGGCACCGTATTCTTCCTGTTCGTCGGCGTTCTCACCTGCCTCGCGATTATGGTTTCGTTCAGCGGATCGTTCCAAGGACAGTACGCACCGTTCCTGGCGTTCATCGGCGGTGGAAGTGTCGGTTTGTACGCAACGCTGGGAAGTCGTAATCCATCGGCGGCGATCTTTTGGGCCACGCTGTTACTGCCGATGGCAACTTTCTTTGCGATCGTGAGTTTTGTCCTCGGCAATCGTGAGCTGACGATCTTCCTTGTGTTATCAGGAACCTACGGATTCACAACGACCGCCATGTTGGTTCCAGCGATCAGCGAGTTTGACTTTGCGATGGGACGTACACGGTCCGGAGGAGACGACGATTAGCAGGCATGAACGTGCTGTTTGAACTTCTACCGTGGCTGGTCGCCATGGTTGTCTTGATCGGCTGCTCGGGTTTCTTCTCGGCCAGTGAAGCGGCTCTTTTCTCTCTACGTCTGCGAGATCGCGAACGCCTTGCGACTGGCGGTGCATCGCAGCAGATGGCTGCAAGGTTACTCGACGATCCGGACAGACTGCTCAGTGCCGTTCTGTTCTGGAATCTCGTTATCAACATGGTCTACTTCGCGATCGTTTCGGTTGTGAGCCTGCGACTGGAAAGGGAGCTGACGGTTGGCCGTACCTATCCGGCTGCGTTTGCCGCGGCTGCGCTGCTGGTCATCATCTTCTTTAGCGAGATGCTGCCAAAAAGCGTCGGAGTTCTGATTAACCGAAAGCTTGCCGGACTGCTTGGCGCACCGTTGACCGTCGCGGTTCGGCTGCTAGATCCCTTCATGCCAATCCTGAGGTTCGTGAATCTGCTCTCCCGCCGAATGATCTGGCCTGGCTTCAAGAGTGAACCTTATTTGGAAGTCTCTGACCTTGAGCGAGCGATCTCGCTTTCAACAACCGACGCGAAACTCGTTGCACAGGAACAGGCGGCGCTCCAGAACATCGTCCTGCTTTCAGACATTCGCGCCGACGAGTGGATGCGCCCACGAACGCAGTTCCGAACGTTCTGTCCACCTGTCGCGCTCGAAGACCTGAACGGTCAAATGACGCCTAGCGGGTACATGCTGATCAGCGAACGTGACAGCGAAGAAGTTGAGTCGGCGATTCACTTGAAGGAATTGTTCACCGTTCCGCACGAACGATTGGAGCATCACGCCGAGCCGGTGATCTACGTGCCGTGGTGCGCGACGGTCGCGGATGCGTTGCAAGAGATGCAGCGCCGCAATCGGCAGGTCGCAGCCATTGTGAATGAGTATGGCGAGACGTGCGGTATCCTGACCTTTGAAGACATTCTCGATACGGTGTTCAGCTATAGCCCCAGCCGCAGCAGACTATTGCTAGACCAAAAGCCAATCCACGACCTTGGTCCGGGCATGTGGTTGGTCGCGGGAGTCACACCGCTTAGGCGTCTGTCACGGTATCTCGAGCTTGGTCTCCCGGCAAGCAAGAACGTAACCGTCGGAGGCGTGATCCAAGAGCAACTCGGCAAGCTCGCCGAAGAGGACGACATTTGCAACTGGGGTCCGTTTAGGATGAAAGTACTCGAAGCCCCCGAACGCGGCCATATGCTCATCGAATTGAAACTCCTCCATCGAGGAGAATGGCGATGAGCGTCGGCATTGGTTTGTTCTTCGTTGGCGTTCTTCTTAGCGCTTTCTTCAGCGGCTCGGAGACTGGCTTTTACCGCGCGACTCGTGTGCGACTCGTACTAGACGGCTTGGCAGGTGATCCGGTTGCTCGCGGTTTGCTTTGGCTGACTAATAACCCCGCGCTCTTTGTTGCAACGACATTGGTCGGTAACAATTTTGCGAATTACCTCACTTCATTCGCGATCGTCTTGCTGGCTCAACAGATCACCGCAACTCCCAGCGCTGTGGCCGAGATCATCGCGCCTGTTGTCTTCTCTCCCATCGTGTTCGTATACGGCGAGTTGCTGCCGAAGAATCTCTTTTACTATTCGCCGAACTTGCTTCTCCGCCGATGCGGCCCGGTCTTTCTATTCTTTGTAGCGGTCTTCGCGCCGATTTCTGCGATCCTATGGGGCTTAGGCCGAATACTACAGGCGCTACTGGGAGAAGCCCCACTACGAGTACGGCTAGCGCTGGCACGAAAGGAACTTCAACAAGTCCTCGAAGAGGGCCAGGACATCGGCATCTTGCATCCCGCTCAACGCCAGCTGGCTCAGAATCTGTTCGCAGTTGCTTCGCACAAAGTGCAAGACGTCTGCACGCCGCTCGGTCGTATGGCATCGATCCGACTGGGGGCGAGCAAGAGCGAAGTGCTGCGCGTCGCGAAGCGCCACGCGGCCTCCGTATCGCCCGTCGTCGATGCCATGGGACACGAGCTGCTTGGGTACGTGCGAACCATCGACTTGTACTTGGATTCTAACGAACGAATCGAGACATACCGTCCACTTCCAAGCATCTTGGCAAGCGAATCACATATCGCCGCGTTGATTCAAATGCAATCTGGAAAAGAGGAACTCGCCCGCGTCGTCGATGCCGAAGGTGTAACCGTCGGGCTGCTGTATGCGAGCGAATTGACAGAACCGCTTTTCCGCGATCCTTAATCGCTTGGAGCTCCGCAGCGATACGACAAGAGCCAAGGTTACGCCTTGGCGTATCCCAGCGACTCGACAACCGAGAGCATTTCCTCAAAGGTAATGAAGCGGCGGCGATGACGGAGCTTGTACTCGTCGATCGCCAGTGCCAGCTCGCGAGCGTTGTCGCTCAGCCCGTCGTGGCTGTTGGTGAATTGTCGCCGTTCGCGAACCGGCACGTCTTGTGCAGATTCATAGCTGCGGCGGTCAACAAAATCATTGGCTGGCGTCTCGGTAGCGTGCAACATGATTACTCTCGTCTTTGTGCTGACTGAAGTGGACCCCAATAACTGGACAGGGCAATAAGGGGTAGAATCGCCCGAATTC
>JACKQG010002362.1_pt1 | contig 24818 bp, 24 predicted proteins | sample 8237621 | NCBI WGS metagenome assembly JACKQG01 (sample SAMN15677084, study PRJNA649215) | marine metagenome | biome: marine; feature: Black Sea; material: saline water; isolation source: suspended particulate matter (SPM) from the Black Sea western gyre | collected 2013-06-09/2013-06-10 | depth... | reverse complement strand
TCTTAACGAGATTGTCTGTGCCGATATGAGGCTTGGCCTGATAGAGTATTTCTTCCGGTGCTCCGGCCCTTACAAATTCTTCAAGAACTTTTCTTGAATGGTTATATTTATCCTTTATCCGGGTAGTAAGTTTACCATCGGAAAAAGTGCCTGCTCCACCTTCACCAAACTGCACATTAGATTCCGGATCAAGCTGGCCCGTCCGCCAAAAGTTTTGGACATCCTTTAGTCTTGAGCCGACTTCCTTTCCTCTTTCTATCAGTAGAGGCTTAAAGCCCAGTTGAGCAAGGATCAAGGCAGCAAAGAGGCCGCAAGGACCGCTTCCAACGACAACTGGACCCGGGCCGTGTATTTTGCCGACTTTTGGTAGCTGGTAATTCATACAAGGCCCCGCGGAAATCCGAATGTCCTGCGAAAATCTGGAAAGCAGTTCAGGCTCGTTTGTTAGTCCCGCGTCTATCGTATAAACAGCCACAATATGGCTTTTACGCCTTGCGTCTATGGATTTGCGGACTATAGTAAAGTTGAGAAGCTGGTGCTCTGGAATACCCAGACGTTCCAAAATGCTTCTGGTCAGGGCTTCTTTTTTGTGGTCGAAGGGTAATGTTATGTCTATGATTCTAATCATAAGGTTAAATTGTTCAGTGAACTAATATTTTTTTCAATATAGATAGAAGCGGTTCTGCAAAGAGCGTAGAAACCTGTTCCTTTGATCAGACATTTCTCTCTTCTTTTCGGCTTCTCAAGTCAAGCAAGTACTGTGCCTCCTCGCAGGACAGCGGAGTGAGCTCATCTCCGCCATGCAGTATGATCTCGCAGGCCAACTCGAAAAATGAGGCATTTTGGATCGCATGAGCAAAACTGTCGGCCACGGTCACCTGCCCGTGGTTGACGATTGTCACCATATCATGCGTGCGCATGGCATCTGTAACGGCATCGGCTAAATCATCCGAGCCAGGTTGACTGTAGAGGACCCGCGCAACAGGCCCGATGTAGAACGGCACCTCGGGAATTACGAAATAGTTGACATTCTCTGCATCCCGAGACGCCAGGGCGGTTCCACAAGGCGTCTGGAAATGCAGCACCACATTGACATCAGGCCGGGAACGCAGGATACCGGCGTGAAATCCCATTTCGACACTCGGCTGTTTTTCATCCATGGGGGTTCGGTCAGAAATACGGCATACGCAGACACCGTCAGCAGATATATCTCCCATCCAACTGCGCGACGCTGTAATCAGCATCCGGTTCGAATCCAGTCGTAGAGACATGTTGCCGCTGCTGCAACGAACAAGCCCGAGATGAGCTGTTTCGCGGCATGCTTCAACAAATTCGCACACAATATGTTCCGGGACATTTGTCATTTTGTCACTCCAAACCGGACAAGTTAGAAAAGAGCACTCACCAGCTTCAAGCCGCCGCGACAAATCATGCCACCTTTCCTGACCGACTGCAGGTATCTATCGGCTGGCTGATGAGCGTTATTGCCGATGTCTATTATTGTATCACTGATAACTCCGCCGGACAAGACTCCCGGAGCAATGCTTTCATCGGCACGACGTTCAAGCTGTCACGGCAAGGCCTGGTTGGATATAGAACCGGTTCGGCGACTTCTGGAATGGCATTGCGAAAAGGCCGGCAGTTTGTTATCTCAAATATGTATAGCGCAAGGTTTAATCACAATTGGTATCAGCCGCTCCCGGACGAACCCCTCGGCTCCGGCCAACTGCGCTGGATACGCTCAAGGTCTCGAATGCCGTCCTCGGTCTGCGGACTGCGCTGGCCCTGTGACATACTCGTAAGGTCACGAAAGATTCTCATCGTCTCATTGCTCCACTTCCATGTCTCCGCATGGCCGTCCCCAAAACCGAAACTGCTCCGGCTGCCGTGCCAGACAACCAAAGGGTCAGACCACACCATAGAACCAATGCCTCCCGGGTTTATGACCCAGGCGTTGATATTGTAACCTCGGGGGTCATTCTCTTCGAGAAAGACATATTTCGTTGCCGGCTCTTTCAATTGGGATAAATGAGATACATCCGTCCAGTTGGCGGTGCCGCCCTTGTTCTTCGCCCATTTGCCGTTCAGACTGTCCGGCATGGAATAGGTGCGAAAGTTTCTCCCGAAGCTCTTATCGCTGGGGCAGTGATAGCAGTCAACGCTTCTTGTATATGGGTACAGCACCCCCTTTTTAATGCCTTCCTGCTTTTCTTCGACTGTGGCGTTGAAATAATCACTCACCGCGGAGCTGCCGCCGACCTTCCATGGCGCCCAGGCCCAGTCCCACGGGTCGCCCCAGGCCCCGGCGTTGTAGTTCCACGAGCCGCACAGCTTGTCGTCGTTATCCATCGCATAGGTGTACCAAGCCGTGGTCAACGTCCTCAGATTCGCCTGGCACTTAATCGTCTTGCCCGCCTCTTTCGCGCGCATCAGCGCAGGCATAAGAACACCCATCAATAACGCAATGATGGCAATCACCACCAACAGCTCTATTAAGGTAAATCCCGTTAGAAATCTTCCATTTTCCTTCTCAGGAATCTTAATTTCTAACGGGATAAACGCGCTTCGCCTGGTCATAAAGATACTTGTTTCATATCTCGTAATCACTTTACGTTTGGCCTGATAATGTGCCTCGCGCTGCAGGTCACAGATCCCATGCAATGTATTCTTTTATAAGTTCTGCAAAAAAAACGCTTCCCGTCCTGCTTTAGAACGAGAGCGTTTTAAAAAGTTTTAATTATTGCCAGCCAGCCTCTACCATTATTTTCCAGTCGGTCAAAATGCTAAAAGCAAACCTGTGAATCGCTATGGTCAGTAGCCGACCCTGCCCCATACGGCTTTCTGGAACTCCTCAAGCTCCTGCATGCCCTCTGGAGTTCTTGGCTGAAAGCCGCCGCCGCCATACCAATCCGCGGTTTCCTTGGCGCGTTGAATAGTCTCGGCTGCTTTCCATTTGAGATGGGTGGCGTGGCCATCCGCCCACGATACGGTCGTGCCGTCACCGTGACGCACTGGCGGGTCATCCCACCAGGGACCTCGCTGGGCATAGTGCGTGGCAAAGCTGTCCGGTGTCATCGCACCTTCGTCTATATAAACCATGCGCTGGGCCGGGGCCGGACTGCTTATCTCGGTCCTTCGTTTGATCCATAGCATCGTTTTACCTACCCTCCTGCCGACGGCAAACGGATGATGTCCGCCGCTTACGGTAGTACCGGTTCGGTGCAGGCCGTTCATGGCGTCAACAGCCGCATACGTAACGAACTCGCCCGGCCTTCCGGTAGGACATTTGTAGGCATCTTCATCGTTGCACACCGACCACAAAGCACCTTCCCGGATGGCCTTCTTCTTCATTTCATCAGTCCACCCGCTATCGGCCACATTGCTGTTGTTCCAGTTATTCCCCCAGCCTCGGCCTACCCAGGCCCTCTCTATAATTCCGGCGGCGGAACCATTTTCCGTCATACCGCTCTGCGTGTAGTGGAACCCGCCGGCCCCGTTAACGATTTTTTCGTCATTCTCGTCGGCATACATTACCCAGGCAAGCGTCAGGCTCTTGAGGTTATGCTCACACACTATCCGCTTGCCCTGCTCCCGCACCCTCGACAGCGCCGGCATCAGGATAGCCATCAAGACCGCGATAATAGCGATTACAACCAACAGTTCAATTAATGTAAATCCTTTCTTCTCGTTCATAATTCTACCTCTTTTTTATGTTTTCCAATTATTTGTTCTTTTGCACGATTCTTTTTATGAATTTAATAAATATAACAAGATATCATTCTTTTTCAATTATCTTTGAATCTTCCCATCCAGCCTGTGCCGTAATTACTCCAGTCGCCCGGGGTAACACCGCCGGCCGGGGTCCATGGATTGACCTTGTTAAAGTCACGAGACCACTTTAACTGCCACAACCGTTTGAGCCCTGTTGTTTCTACGTGATAGTCCATATAAACGATATTCACCGCTCCATTGTGGCGGTTGAGACAGAAACGATTCATAGCATTTTCGTCAGGGCGCATTTGATGGCCGTCGTACTCCGGAGGAGTGTCGTCATCATCCGGCCAGCCGCACCAGAAATAGCAGTCAAGAAACATCGGTATCTCATTACCATTCTTGACGTTAATATTTCTCCAGAATCTCTTAGGCGCTTTTCCATAAACCGCGTCACCCAGCGGAATATATATATACCCATTTACGCCGTAGCTGCCGTAATAACCTATTGTTCGCCCGCCGCCCGCGTCCCAGCCGGGGATTTCACCCCAGGCCGTAAGCGTACCGCCCCACCAATCAATCCCCTGTATCATGTCCGGGTTGGCTATTTTTGAAGCCACCGGGCAAAGCCGTATATCTTCCGTGCTGATATAGAGATCACGCATTGAATCCATCCAGCGCCCGGAACTGTTACTGCGCTCGGGAAAATTGCCGTTGTTATCGTTCGTGTACATCGAAAATATGGTGCCCCATTGTTTAAGGTTGGCCTGACAAACGACCCCCCTTGCCTGCTTCCTCACCCGCTGCAGCGAAGGCATCAATATCGCCATCAATACCGCAATGATTGCAATCACCACCAGAAGCTCGATTAACGTGAAGCCTTTCGTCTTGTTCATTACCTCCTGTTCCTCCAAAAGAAACTTGTTTTCAAAGAATCAATCTGCACCAAAGCCACAAATGCGATTATAATTTCTGTTTGTATATCCTAACGCTGCCCCGCTTTACCCCACATAGCGACAGCGGCCCAGCGAAGGTCCTCATTGCCCGCCTGTGTGGGGGAGAAAGCCGTCGGCGGTACCATCTTGCCGAATTCGATAGTACGCGGGTCCGTCCATTTGTGATATTCACTGTGCCCGTCGGCAAAAGAAAAGGTCGAGCCGTCACCATGCCGTATTGGCGGCGGGTCCCACCACGTCTCCTGCTGAACATAAACCGTCCAGCCGCCAAGAGCGGAAGTTATTGTCCCACCGTCGTCAAGAAAGACTATCCTGTAAGCCGGGTTGGGAATGCTCATTCTTTTTTTGATCATCTCCGCACCCATGCTGGGCCAGTCCTTACAGTTCATCGAATCAGACACAGAGTAAGTCCGAAAGATGTCTTCCTGCCCGCCCCCGCGAACGATCTTACCGACAGTCGGGCATTTGTAAATATGCAGATTTTTAACGTATGGCCACATGGCTCCGTCATAAATGGCATCTTTTTTTGCTTCCGAAGTCATACCCGAACGCCAGTCAGCCAGCACCCAGGGAGTCTCATTCTGATGTATGCTGTATTCCCCCGTATCGCCGTTGATGAGATTGTCGTCATTCTCATCGGCATACATAATCCAGGCAAGGGTTAACTGTTTGAGATTGCTAAGGCAGGTCGAACGTTTGCCCTGTTCCCTCGCTCGATTCAGAGCAGGCATCAAAATAGCCATCAATACGGCAATTATAGCGATTACCACCAAAAGTTCTATGAGTGTGAATCCTGTTTTTCTGCGCATAACCACACCTTTCCTCTTCTACGCCTCAAATTATTTTCAAAAAACACTCATCAGCAAAAAAGACTAACCGAAAGGGCCGGTCTTTTATCATGCGATAGTAATTTTTCTAAAAATCTTGAAAACGTCTCATCCATTGCGGCCAATCGCTGCCCTGGGCACCGCCGGCCTTCGTCCACGCACCGTTGATATCAAATGACTTATGCCATTTCAGCGTCCACAGCTCTTTTAGACCGACTCTTCTTACCGACCAGTCAAGAAAGGCAACATTCTCAAATCCCTGATGGCGGTTAATGCAGGTACGGGCCATGAGGTTGCCCGACCAGGCCGCAAATTCGTCAGTGGCAGGTGCATGAGTCGGTAAAGGCCAAAGGTCAAAACGAAGGGCCTCGCTAAACCACGGCACATTGTTTGCGCCGCGTTCACCGGCGGTCTTCCATCCTTGCGAGACAGATACACCTGATTCATAAGTCTCAGCAGTTCGCGGTATGAGACAGTAGCCGTTGATACCGTAGCTGCCGGCTACGCCATCCACACTAAGGTCGCTGCCCGTAAAGATACCCCAGGCGTTAAAGATATTGAATGTAGGCACCTGAACGCCCCGTTCGTCAATTATCGGTTTTGTTGCCGAAGGGCACATCCAAATCGGGTTCGTCTTCCAGCTCTTATGCTTTTCATCTAAGTACTTTACATACCAGTAGCCTGGGGTCCCGGGGTCAGAATCCCAGAATTTGCCGTCATTGGACTCCGTGTGCATTGCCGCAATCAGGTTCCATTGCTTTAGATTTCCCATGCAGCTTATCATTTTGCCTTGTTCCTTCACACGACGTAATGCCGGCATCAATATCGCCATCAAAACCGCGATGATAGCAATAACAACCAAAAGCTCGATCAATGTAAATCCTCTACTTCGTTTGCCCATAATAATACTCCTCAGTTTTCAACCAATGTTCCCTCTACCTTATTATTTTACGATGCGCAAGAGCGCCCTGTTGTTCCGCCCTTTGAGCATTTTTTCATCCTAAATAAGCTTGATTTTATCGAACGTTCTATTATAACTTAAATTTCAATTGCCTGCAAGATTAAATTTGGTTGAAATTTTAAGTAAAAATAGGGAGGTTTGCCCTGAAAATAACCCTTTTTTTTCGCCAATATCAACAGTTTTACACAACATAATATAAAATAATTCACTCTCTAAATCAAGCCTGTGCAAGACTGCTGCAGCACAGATTTGCGATGGCTATGTAATCTTCACTGCTAAGCTGTTCGGGACGACTTGTTGGGACAATGCCGCATCGCTCGAAGATTTCGGACCAATTTATAATTTTTGCAAGCCTGCCGCGAGCTAATCTGCTGCAAGCCCTGAGAGTCTTGCGACGATGACCCATAAAAAGATTTACAGCCTCACCGAACAGGTCCATATCCTCTATACGCCTGTATTTCTCTTCCTTACGGACAAAGCCAATCATCGCCGAATCAACCTTCGGCTGAGGCCAAAAGACCGTAGGTCTTAAAATCCGTATAGTTTTTACATCGCCGGCGGCGCTCAGTAAGATACTAAGCGTGCCGTAATCACCGCTGCCCGGCGCAGCCGCCATTCGGTCGGCAACTTCCTTTTGGATGGTAACGTACATTGCATCAGCAGCCACCGGACCCGTAATCAGATTCAGCATTGTCGGCGAAGCGACATTGTATGGCAGATTCGCCACTAACAGAACTCGGCCGTTATACTTTTCACGAGCCGACTCCAGCGCGCTGATAACAGCAGGGCTGAGGGTGTTTTTGTTTTTAAGAACATCGGCATTGATAAACTCGATATTGTTTGCATTCGCCAGGCTGCCTTTTGCCAGTCCGGCCAGCGTCCGGTCAAGCTCAACAGTAATGACAACGCCCGCTTTTTCAACCAGCTCTCCGGTGAGAGAGCCTGTACCGCAACCGACCTCAAGCACAATATCGTTTTCGTTGATATTCGCCGTTTCGACCAGCAGCCGCATCAAGTTCAGGTCTATAAGAAAATGCTGACCAAGCCGCTTATTGGGACGGACGCCTGCCGACGCAAGCAGCTCCTGGATTTGCCGTTTTGTCTGCATCAAAATTGAGAATTTAGAATGTTGAATTTAGAAATATATATACACACGTTCAATTTTGCTCAGAAGATCGAGCGTTTTTTACGATAGTCGTAAGAATTGCGACCAGTTCGTTCGACTCTTTGGTCAATTCCCTTAGCCTCTCGACAGATACAACTTTAGTTTTTCGAAGAGAGGCAACCAATAATGTGTCTCGCGAGCCTCCTTAAGAGCGATATTACATTTCGAGACAAAATCTGCTTTGCTTTGTCCCGCTATTGCCTCTTCTAAATTTGCCCCAATCGATGTTCCTGAACGCAAAAGTTGTTTGCCTAAAACTCCTCCCGCACTCCCTTGCTCTGCTAAAAACCGATAAAGCTTGATGATTCGACATGCAAACGAAAATGCCCTTTCCTGAATATCCTTCTCTTTCGGCTTGCTCTCCTTATCGTTCATTGGCAACTTTCGTTTCTAAATTCTCAATTCCAAATTCTGAATTCTTTTTTGTTTTTGCCATGTTTATTGCGGTGCTGATGGCTGATTTCATCCCGGACGCATCGGCAATGTTCCGGCCTGTAATGTCGAAAGCCGTTCCATGAGCGGGCGAAGTTCTTATAATCGGGATTCCAATCGTTATATTGACCGCTTTCCCGAAATTGAGAAGCTTAACAGGTATCATACCCTGGTCATGGTACATCGCGACGACGCCGTCGAATTCACCGTTAACGGCCCGCAGAAACAGGGTGTCGGCCGGGAACGGACCAAGACAGTTTATACCCTGGTTCTGTGCCAAAGAAATAGCCGGCGTTATTATACGCTTCTCTTCATCGCCGAATTGACCATCCTCACCAGCGTGCGGATTCAGACCCGCAACTCCAATCTTCGGATTATCAAAGCCGAAGTATTCTTTCAAGGCGTCATTCAGCAAATCTATCGGCTCAAAGACACAGCCAATCGTAAACTTGTGCCTCACCTCGAACAGGGCCTCATGGATTGTTGCCAGCGCCAGTTTTAACGGCCCGGCGACAAACATCATCACCTTGCGTTTGGATTTACAGCGAGCGGCTAACATCTCTGTGTGACCCGGCCACTCGGCATCAGCCAGCTTCCAGCTTGTCTTGCTGATTGGCGCAGTCACCACCGCGTCTATCAGATCATCTCGGGCCGCATCAATAGCATCGAGGCAGAACCTTACAGATGCCTCGCCCGCCGCTTTGCTCGGGCCTTTCACCCATGAAGGAACGGAATACTCGTCGTAATCGGCTACGACAACTTTATACGGATATTCCCGGCTGATTTTTTCGTGCTGATGCCGGCCCCAGAACGGCTCAATCTCCGCAGCATCCGCCGCGTAACAAAGCTGCTCGTTCATACCGAAGACGATAAATTTCGCAGCACGACGGATATTCGGATCAGCTAAAGCCTTAACGATAATCTCCGGACCGATACCCGCCGGATCACCCATCGTAATACCGATGACCGGCTGCTCTGATATCGAATTATTACCGTTAGTTTTCATAATATTTTTTTCCGGGCAGTATCGGGTTTGCGTTGTACGTCATGCGTTGCTTAAAATCCCAATCCTTTTAGTTTTTCGGCTGTTAAAGGCTGGGCCTGTGGTAAAATCTTCTCAAGTTGACTTTTTATCGTCTTCACAATTATATCAGTTTCTATATTAACCTTATCACCAATTTTTATTTTGCTTAGAATAGTTTTGTTCAGCGTCTCAGGTATTAAAGCAACGGTAAAGCTGTTCTTGTCCATACCTGATATCGTCAAAGAAATTCCATCGACGGCGACCGAACCTTTGACCACCATCGCATCGAGCAATTCGGCTTCTGTTGCAAATTTAATCTCGGCAAACTTTCCCTGCTTGTCGATTGCTTTAACTGTTGCCGCTCCATCGACATGGCCCTGAACAAAGTGCCCGCCGAATCGGTCAGTGGCCTTTATGGCACGTTCGATGTTGACTTCTGACGAAGGGCTTAATCTATCCAGAGTCGATTTCGCTAATGTCTCTGCGCTTACGTCAAAAACCGCACCGCCGCTTTCGAATTTGGTTATAGTCAGACATACTCCGTTTACAGCTATGCTGTCTCCGATTTTGCACTCGTCGGCAAGGTTGCCTAAATCTATATTTAGAAGCATCGCCCCGCCGCCCCGGCGAACCGACTTTACCTTGCAAACCGTTTCTATAAGTCCTGTAAACATATACGATTTATTATTTACTAATGGCTATTGTAAAAATAAAATTTAATGCTAAAATCGATTATAAATAATCCATAAACAATAATCAATAATCATTGTCGTAACGGGGTGGGATAATTATGAATACGTTTTGGCTGAAAATAATGGGTCTGGCCGTCTTGGCTGTAGTCGTGATTATCCTGATAAGTGTTTTCACATCCGGGACCGATTCGGAATCTCCGGAACCGGAACCTAAAGTGCCCCAAAAGACCTTTTACGACCAGGCCGAAGAAGACAAGCAAAGATTTTTATCAGAACCACAGGCACTGGATTCTCAAAGCCAAACAACCGCAACTGAACAAGCCCCGCCGATAGATAAACAGACAGCAGCTCAGGCCGTTCCCCCGGCCATAGAGCCGCCCAAACCAGTCCAGCCGGTACTGGTGTATTTCAAGGAGCTTGGTGAGATAGATCAAATAGAGGCCGAGAGGCTCCTGAATGTGGCTGTCCCCGGACGCAGCATAGGCCGGTTACCGATAACCGGTTTTAAGCTTATGGTTGACAGTTGCCGGACAATAATTAGCAAATGGCCCGAGAGCCGGTTTGCCTACACTGCAAAACAGATGCTCGCTGATTTGCCCGAAAGATATCAGAAACGATACCAGGTCACAGAAGAAGAAAAAGACCTAAGCATGTTTGCCGAACAAAGACCTGGAACAAAACCTTTCACTATCAAGGAGGAATACCGTTAAATGGCTGCAATTGTATCTACTGCCAATATACCTGTGATTTCGATAACCGCTGACTGCCTGCCCGAGGCATGGGAAAAGGCGGTCCTGGCTGTCTGGGACAATGGCTTCGAGGTCAAAACCCAGTACGATAAACCCGAAGACCCCCCGAGCAAAGACGCTACTGTTATGATTACCGTTAACGAACCGTTCAGCGAGCCGAGGATCCACAAGAACTTCCCCGGCGGGCCTGAGGAGCTTGAGTCGTACCGGCAGGAAGTGGTCAATGGAATCCACGACCATTGGATTGACCCTGCCGCGGGCAAGTGGACCTATACTTATCACGAAAGGTTGTTTGCGTACTGTCCGGTCGAAGACATACGCGAAGCGAATTCGCCGAAGCCGTTCAGGAAAGTGGACCAGATACAGTATATCATCGATTGTCTCTCGCAGACCGGGCACGGCCGCAGGGCCCAGGCGATAACCTGGATGCCGACGGCTGACCCGGTAACGGACGACCCGCCCTGCCTTCAGAGAATATGGTGCCGGCTTCTCGAAAACGAAGCGGGCGGCCTTTCACTCAATATGAACACCCACTGGCGCAGCAGAGACCTCTACAAGGCGTGGTTTATGAATGTCTATGCCCTGACCGACCTTCAAAAAATAATCGCCGAAGGTATTGCCGGAAAAAAAGGCGTTCCCGTGAATGTGGGCAGATACGTCGATATCAGCGATTCGCTGCATATATACGGCAGTTATTTGAATGAGGTGGCACCGGAAGTTGAAAAGATGCGGCAAAGCTCATTCCGCGAGCGGGCATGGGAAACCACACACCCGGCCTTTGAAATGATGACATTGGATGCAAGGGAAAAATTGGCACGGGACCCCGACTGGTACGCAAAAGCGAAAGGGTAAAATTGAAAGATATTGCCGCGGCGAACCGTAAAAGGTCTTGATATAACCGGAGGAAGGATACACAATATAATATTTGTGATAAGAAAGGTGAAAAATGACTCTGATTGTTAATGGTGAAAAAATTAAAGACTCGGCAATAAAGCAGGAGGCTGAACGCTTAAGGCCGGATTACGAACGAGTGTTTCCCGACCTGGACTCCAAAGAGAGGGAAGCCCAGCTGTTTGACTGGTCGAAGGAGAATGTGATTGAAAGAGCACTAATCAATCAGGAAGCAAAAAAGAGCGAAGAAAAAATTCCGCAGGACCAGATCGACTCCGCCCTGGCAAAGATAAAAGAGCAATACACCGACCCCAAAGAGCTTTACAAAGCACTTGGCGTCGAGGATGACGCCGGTATCAAAGACCAGATAGAGATGCAGATGAGGGTCGAGCAAAGGCTAAGCGATGTATGTAAAGATTTACCCGACCCGTCCAAGGCCGATATCCAGGAATACTACGAGAAAAATGCCGAGCAATTTAAAACCGGAGAGTCTGCCAGGGTGGCCCATATAGTAAAATATGTTAACTGGCAGACGGACGAAGAAACCGCTTATAACGCGATAAAAGAAGCACACGATGAATTGAAAAACGGCGCCGCCTTCGAGGTGGTGGTTGATAAACATACCGATTGCGCCGACAGCGGCGGCGACCTGGGCTATGTTGTGAAGGGCCAGATGGTCGAGGAGTTTGAGGACGTAATTTTTCATCTGGGCACCGGAGATGTCAGCGACGTCTTTCGCACCCGCTTCGGTTTTCATATAGCCAAGGTGTACGACAGAAAATCCGCCGCCGTAGCCGAGCTTAAAGAAGTAAAGGACCAGATAGTCGGCGCCCTCCAGGAACAAATACGGAGCAAAGCCATCGACGACTTCATAGATACCCTGAAAGAAAAAGCCAAAATCGAAGAGGCTTGAGCAGGCTTATTATGGGACATAACAGGCAATTAAAGGCGCTAATTATAGGTCTATAAGGAAAATGTAATTTTTTTCTAAGTTTTTTCCTGACAACGGTCGTTTTGTTAGCCCTTATTTTTATGTGCACCCGGTTTTATCGGGCTGATGAAATAAAACCAAAAATGCCGCTGCCTTGATTTGCTTTTTAAGGTTTTTATAGTAAACTTTAAATGTAAAGGGAAGGAAAGAGCAAAAATGATGCTAATGAAGTTATTCACATTGAAGTGAAGACTTTATCCCAGACCTAAGGGGGGTGCATATAAGTTTCTTTCCGAGTTGGCCTCTGCGTACTCTGCGCAGAGGCTTTTTTTTATGCATTAATATTCGCTGATAAATTCACCGGACCGGGCATCACTTATTAAAGACGCCAGGCCAGACATGAATCTAACTCGAAGATATTCTTCTATTTTAGGGCCTCCGAATTTGCCGCAGGCCAGAAAACCGCATCGCCATTGTCCAGCCAATTCTGAATTCGGCCCTTTGAGTCCCTGCTGTATTCCCCGCCTTCATCGGTAAAATTAGGGCCGACGCTATAGAGGATGAAGTCGTCATCAGTTTTTCTGTAAACCAGCGGCTTATCACTGAAAGAGTCCATCGGCAATTGCCTAAGATAGCCGGCGGTTATGAGCTGCTGCAAATCGTTCGGGTAAGAACCTTTATCCTTGCTGTACCGTAGAATCGCAAGAACGGCAACAGTTGCATGAACATCGGTTTTATTTCGATAGGCTATTTGGTTTACCCTGGCCAGGGGAGGGGCCAGGATTTGTAGAAATACATTACCCTCAATGATTTCCAAAGCTTCTTTCTCGGCATCGATTACCTCGGCTTTAATCTGACACGGCGTTTTAAGATATAACTTTGTCCAAAAATCATAAAAACAGTCGGCTGTTTTCCTGGTTTTTTCCTTATCCGGATGAGCGAATAAAACCTTTACAGCCCTCGGCCACTGCTGTGGAGAAAATATCGTCTCAACATCCATCACATCGTTTTGATAATCACTTGTCAGAGAACTTATCCTTGAAAGATATAAATGGCCGCCACCAAAGCGATCTTCAGTAAAACATCGCTGGATTTCGTCATAGACGCACAGCTTTTCCGCTTTTAAACTTGCTACGAAATTTTCACCGGCGACAATCTGCTCAAAGCTATCCTGAAGGTCCGCCAATACCGTCGAGTCAATTTCATACTCACCTAAAATATCCCGAATAGTTTGAACAGATAATGCTTCAATAGCAATTCCCACAAGCTGCTCAATCAAAATTTTGTCCCCTTTTAAATGCTGGCCAAAGCGGTAACAGGATTTCACATCGTCAGAAGCATCTTGATATCTGCCTTGTTCGGCACGAAGCCATGCGCGCAATCGCAGATTAAATGCAAACCTGCGAAAATCGGAAAGGTTTGGCATAAGAACACCTATCATTCCACCTTCCGCCGTCTCGGTTTCATATTCTCTCCAGTAATATGGCCTCCGAGAACCTTCAATAATAAGCTCCAGAGCATCATTGTGGTCATGGAGCCATCTATCAGCTATTCTTCTTTGCCCAACCGTAAGCTCATTATATTTCTTTCCCATGAACCGCAAGAGCACCCCGGAGACTTCATCCTGGATGTCTTGCCTTTCCTCCTGTAAATTCAAACGATTACTATTTGAAAAGAATTCATCAATTTTGCCGGCCAGTTCTTTAGCTCGCCCTTGGTCTTTCTCATCAACAACTGCCTGGTGGTTTTTAGCAAAGAAAAGAAGAAAGTCATCTGATGTCTCTTCACACAAGTCAACCGCCTTGTTATACAATTGAGCTGCATTTAGAGATTCATCTGCTGGGGGCCTGACAATTTTATTAAACTCGGCAACGTAATTGGTGGTGATAACCGGCTTGCCGGTCAAGAACCAGACGATATAGAAGATAAAACACAAAATCAGAACGCCAATAACTTGAAACGTTCTTGCAACGATTGTTCGCCATAAAGGCCGACAGCGTTTCTTTGCCCGGCGTAATAGAGCAGCTAATAATTTCACATCACCAAATTCGTCTATTAGCTGACGGGCTATCTGCTGTTTTTGCTCATCGCCGGTGCATTCTTTAAGCTCTTCTTCGAAATCCGATGCCAGCTCCGCCAGTACATCAGCTTGCACCTGCTTGCGGTAACGCATCTTTTTAATCACTAATTTTATATACTCACCGGCACATCTGGGAAGGTAGCGTAAATCGACCTGAGATAATTTTTTTTTCATAATAGGCACCTCTTTTGTATCTCTAATTGTAAAGGCGACAACTATATCCTAAGTTAGGGCTATCTCACCGCTGAAAATAAAGTCCAGGCCAGTCCGTAACTCACGAAGCTGTTCTTTTTGCTGAGCCAGTTGGGTTTTGCCTTTGCTCGTAATAGAGTAATATCGTTTCGGTCGGTCGGAGCCTTTTATTTCCCATTTGCCTTTGACCAGTTTTTTGGCTTCCAGATTATAAAGCAATGGATATAGTGTTCCTTTGCCGAGAACCAGGATGTTATTGCTCCGCATTTCGATGGCCTTTCGCAATTCATAGCCATACATTGGCCCGCGTGAGATAATCTCCAGAACGACCGTAGGGGCAACTCCCCTCAATAGCTGACTTTCGAACTTCATAAGAAACTCCTTAATATAGTATGTATCACATACTATTATGCTGTACTTAATATTATGTGTCAAGTGCTTTTTTAAGAATATTTGCAAAATTTTTATTTCCCATTTTCCCCTTAAAGCCCAGCTAAATTCAAATTAACCGCCCTTGGAGCAATCCATGTAGTCGTGAGCCGGGAGGATTATCTGCGGCGCCGGCGATTCTGTTGCGTCCGCTGATTAACACGAGGTTGACTGGTTCTCGTGCGTTTTGGTGTACTGGCGGGGCGAGTCTGCACTTTCTGTAGTTCGTTTATGTGAATATATTCAATCACCGGGTGACTTTTTGTCAGATCGGTCACCGTCTGCTTCCGGATGGGTTCGTCGGTTTCAACCGTGATCGACTCCAGAGACAAAGGGCCTGTCAGAGACGCCAGGTCGGTATCTGTTATGTCGCCTTTCAAGGTCAGACTTCTGAGTTTAGGCAGGCCGTTTAGATGCGCCAACTCCTCGCCCGTACAGCCCAAAAGCTCGCTGACATACAGACGGTTAAGTTCAGGCAGTTCCCTGAGGTGACGTAAGAACGATCCAGTCAAGTAATCCGTTTGAATCGGTTGAATCGACAAATTCTCAAGCAAGGGCAGATGTTCCAGGAATGCAAGGTCGCTGTTCTGCAACGGTAGCCCGGTCAAATTCATATCCTTCATATTTTTTAGCCCTGACAGGTCCAGCATCAGCTCGTCGGCCGGGTTTGTCTTAGCAGCATTCCCCCGTGCGTTCACTTGCAGGGTATGGAGATTTGACAAACCGTTCAATTGATTTAGTCCACTGCGATTTACAGGGCAACTAAGGTGCAGGCTTTCTAAGTTTTTCAACTTGCCTATTGACGTCAGGATTCGGTCGCTCAAATTCAAATGCCTGCTCCCTATATGCAATTCTTTCAGACGGCCCAATAGCTCCAGAGAGGCAAGATCTGCATCGGACAATGATTCACTGCCGGTAATATGGAGCTCCTCCAGAGAGCCAAGGTTAAATAGGTGAGATATACCTGTAGGGCCAGAGTAGCCCTGCCCGCGATCTTTCAGCGCGACGCCCAGGCACTTGAGATTCCGGAATCTTGTCAGCATTTTCATGCCTTCGGCCGATAGAAAACGAAGCCCTTCAATGGACTCCAGGTCGGGCAGGGCAGTCAAATAGCGGACAACTTCATCGCCATTATAACCTGCATAGCGGCTCCACATTATTTGCGCAAAGGCAATCTTCTTGAGGTTCTTCAGCTTCTTCAAGTGGGCAGCTCCTGCAACGGAGAATCTCGGGCTGGAACGGATGAAGTAAAGCTCTTCAAGATTTTGAAGTTTGCCTATCGAGGCAAGACTGGCGTCGGTGAGGGCATCCACGCCCCAGAGGGTCAGGCTCTTAAGCTGCGTCAGGCCCTCCATGTATTTGACATGTCGGTCAGAAATTGGGCTGGAACCCCAGATACACAGGCGCTCTAGGCGGGGCATATTCGCCAGTTCCGCCAGGCCCGGGCCCCATATTTTTCCGGTCCGTATCCTCAGCCAGCGTAGATTAGGGTGTTGCCCCACCTGTCTGAGGCCTGCATCGGTCACGCCCATATTGAGGTCCAGGTACACCAGAGCAGGCAGGTCCATTAGGACAGCCAGGCCCCGGCTTGTGATAGATGACTCTCCGATCACCAGGACCCTGAGAGAACGCAACGACCTGAGGTGCTCAAAGCCTTTATCGGTCACACCAGTGTCTTTAAGACTCAGCATTTGAAGACCCGTTAAACGGCTGATCGGCTCAAATATCCGTGGATCTGCGCCAGTCCTTAGATGCATCGCGGAGCTGACTGAGAGCCTAAACAAGTCATTAGGATCAAGTTCCAACAGCCCGGACAAGTCATCCGGGTCTTTACGGACCCGATCGGCAATTAACAGTCGGTGCGCTAGATGATCCTGTGCACGCAGTTTTGCTGACTCCCGCGGGCTAAGTGCCAGTGTAACCCCCAGTTGGACGTTTCGGTCTTCGGGCACAAGCACATCGCCCTGTGCGGCGCTAAGGTACTGCCACTGGCCGGACAAGGTCACACGTTTAGGGTCCCAGCCCGGACCGGATTCGGGCTCAAGGTAAAGATTGCCCATGCATTGCCCCGATGGAAAGGACAGAACCTTAGTTGCCCCTGGCGGCTGCTTGGGCCTCAACAAGGTAATTCCTTCCGCTCGCAAATCTGCGACAAGCCCAAAGAGGACGAGCATAATCGCCCCTGTGTTAATTCGCTTACATATTATATTATTAGGGACCATCTTTACCTCCATTATGTAGTTCCGAAATCTTCCAAAGGCCCTCTACCCGGACCAGTGTAGTCTTAAGCATCATCGTTTCGCCCGTGGACCAGTTCTTGCCATTTAGGGAGAACTTGGTATGGACCGTGGCATTCCAAATAACCTCTGCATAGTCATCTTCTTCGACCATCTCCACGAGTTCTACGGGGTGGCCCAGGTAGCGGGGATAGAGCTTGCCCATCGCATCTTCTGTCTTTTCGATGAAACAAGGGGCTAATTTATCTGTTTTGGCTTGATCAATAAGGGATAAAACACTGTACACTGCAGCAGCAGGCGTACTAAGATCCGGGTTGTTGGCCTCACCTGGTGGCCGCCCCACAGGGATGACTATAGGTGGTATAGCTGGCTTATTGTAACCTAAGAGGCTGCCCAACGGCAACGGTTCACTGAACGAGGATTCTTTCCCGTCTGTTTGATCTACGGATTGACTGTCCGTCTGCACAGGGGCTGATAGCCGCTGTAATGTGGGGACTGATTTCAAGTGGTGTACATAAACAGCCACTGTTACGAAGCCTATGGCCCCTGTTACAGCTAAGAGAACTTTGATTTTTCTCGCTTTGCGTAATGCCGGCATAAGCAATACTCTCAGGCATACTCTTTGCCAGTTGTCAGTAAAGCCTTAAGATCCGTCTCTATAATTAAAGACGCTAAAAAGAACGAATACGTTACAGTAATTCCCCAAAATAAACGGAAAAATCTCAATTTATGCGATATCGGCTGTGATATTCCTTTGGCCTTACTTATTAGAGATATGAGGTCAAGGGCTCCTTACTTACCTTATACCGATTGTATTCCTTGAATTTTTGAAACCCCGCTGGAGCAAGACTTTTATGTCCGACTCGGATAAATTATTTATCTGCAGAAAGATTTTTTTTGACATACTACATGTTGGGTGTAGAATAGATTAGATTGACTATATATAGTACTATCTTAATGAACGTTGAAGAGGCTGCCCGCTCGTTAGGGATTCGCACTGGGCGGTCTGCCAACTTGCAGGTTGTGAGCTGCGAGGGTAAAAAAGTGTATCTCAAACGAAATATTCAGTTCGAGATGCGAGATACAAAATGAGATGTCCCTTTTGCAAGGAAAACCGGGATAAAGTAGTTGATTCGCGTTCAAGCGAGGGCGGAAGAGTAATCAGGCGTCGCCGTCAATGCCTGGTGTGTGAAAAGCGTTTTACAACCTACGAAAAGGTTGGCGAAAGTTTTAAGCTCTACGTAGTGAAAAAAGATAATTCGAGAGTTCCTTATGACAGAGAGAAAATCATCAGCGGCCTGCAAAATGCCTGTTATAAGAGACCAATCTCGACTGAACAGATTCAGCAGATAGCCGACAAGGCCGAGGAAAATTTATTCCGGCATTTCGATAAGGAAGTCTCGTCGGCGATTGTAGGCGAAAGTGTTATGAAACAGCTTCGCAGGGTTGACAAAGTGGCTTATATTCGTTTCGCAAGTGTATATCGTGACTTCAGAGACGCCGGTGATTTGATTAAGGAAGTCAGTCAGGCAATTACCGAAACCGAACCAAGCGGCCAACAGGCACTATTTGATTGGTAATTTTTGCAGGGAGGCAAAAATAAGGTGATGCGAACTCAGCTAAAAGTAATAAAAATCGACGGTAGTATCGAGGAATACTCGCATACGAAGGTGATGGGAACTATCAATAATGCTCTGTGCAGGATTGGACAGGCGGATGTCTATATCGCCGAACAGCTTGCCGAGGTGGTAACATATTTTCTTTATCACCGGCAAAACAGACGCACCGCGACCAGCAGTGAGATATTTTCCATAATCAAGGCGGCCCTCTCGGCCGTCAGCTATGACGAAGCCGCCGGAGAACTAAGCGAGTATCACTTCCAGCGAAGGCTCAAGCGGTCCCGAACCGAGGTCGTCTCCATTGACATTCAGCAGCTCACCGACGCCGAGCTGCTTACAGGCACCGAGGCAGCTAACAACAGGTGCCGATGGGACAAGTCCAGAATAGCCGAGGACCTGGTGAAAAAGTACGACATCTGCTCGCAGACGGCACGGATGATTGCCTCGATGGTCGAAGAAAAAATCTTCAACATGGGAATCAGCCTTGTCGCGAGCAGCCTGATAAAGCAGCTCGTTCTGGGCGATACAGCAGCCGTACTTCGCGCCCAAAAACAGTTGCAATCCGCCTGAGAGTCTTAGTACCAACGGGCACTTTGAGGACAAATTAAGAAATACAAGTCATTTTTAAGGAAGGAAAAATAGAAATGGGCGATAAGGGCAAGAGAGATAAAGGCAGAAAAGAACAACAGAAAAAAGCAAAACTTACACCAAAGGAAAAACGGAAATTGAAAAAAGATAAGAAGAATAATTAAATTCCTCTCTATTTCCGCGCGTGCAACCCATTCGGCTCCGCTCGGGGCAGGCAAGTTGCACCCCCTGCCGGTCTCAGGTAAATGAATCAATATAATAAAAGTAATGCGCAAAGCTGCTAACTTCTCTGCGATGCACAAGTATCGCACGCGGCACGATTAGTTTCCCTACACATTTGGATAGGTATCCGCGTACCAGGTGTTGACAACGTTCTCTACATCAGCACGGGTTTTTGCCTTCATGAAAGACAGCAGGACCGGTTTGCGTCTGGGGTGACGGCAGACGTATCCGACAGCGAACTTGCGGAAGATGCCGACCGCCTTTTTTTCGGGATAATCCCGTAGTATCAGCTCGAAATGTTCGCCAATGACATCCCGTTGTTCACTCATCTCTGGCGGCCCAGGCAGTGGTCGATTCTCCCATACACTGCGCAGATCTCGAAATATCCAGGGATTACCGATGGCGCCGCGGGCCACGATGAAACCGTCGAGTCCGGTCCTTTTCATCAGGTCAACCGTGGCAGCGGCATCAAATATGTCACCACTGCCGACGATAGTTGCCCGCGGAAAGCGGCTTTTAACCGCCGCCGGCAAGTCCCAGTCGGCCTTACCGCGGTACCGCTCGCTAACGGTACGTCCGTGAATCACGAGGGCATCGACACCGTGTTCGACAGAGCGGCTCACAATCTGCCAGAAATTCTCCAGCGATTCAGGTTTATGATCCACTCCGATGCGGAGTTTCATCAGAATAGGAACAGCGACCACGTCGCGAACCGCCTTTAGTATATCGATAACGGTATCCGGGTCGTTGAGCAGGGCCCCGCCGCGTCCCCGCCGCAGGACTTTGGGGGCCGGACACGCAAAATTCAAATCGATAACGTCGTATCCGACAGCCACCAAATCACGAGCAGCCTTAGCCATTGTCGCCGGTTTACTGCCGAGAATCTGGGCGCCAATCGGGTGCTCATCGGAACCTGGTCGAAAAACGGCCTTGCGCAGCACGCGGGGGTGGGCCGCACTCTTGGCTAACATCATATCGGCCATTATAAAAGGACAGCCGAACCGGCGGGCGAGCGTGCGCATAGCATAGTTGCTGTAGCCGCTCAGGGAGGCCTGAAAAAACGGCACGTCCAGACTAAGGCTGCCAAGTTTGAGTCCGACGGAGTTACTCACATTCCCCTTGCTGACCGCCTGTTTTCATTTTATCTAATCCCTGTTTTGCCTTTTAACTTTTCTTAAAAACGCATAGGCCGCGATATTCGTACTTCGCCCAGTCTTCATTATATCGATTCATTCTCATGCTTGTAAACTCCATCTTCCATCAACCGGGAAAAACCCGCCCTTGACATCCGTCCGCATTCTACATATCCTGCTCATTAATGAAACAAACCTGCCTTTGGTGTTTTATACAAAATGTATATTCATTGTCAGGTTTTTCAATTGGATTGACATGGAGACTAAAAATGGGAAATTGTTATAATTCAACGGTTGTAAATGCACCGCGCGACAAAGTCTGGGACTCGATTAAAGACTTTCATAATCTTTCATGGGCGGAATCGGTCATAACGAAGGTTGACGTCATTGGCAGACAAGCCGGCCATGAAATCGGCGCTACAAGAAAGTTAAATGATGCATTTCTTGAAACCCTCGTATCGGTTAACAAAGATGAATATACCTTTACCTACAGTATAGATGACGGCCCGGAACCGCTCTCTAAAGACTCGGTTTCAAATTATTTAGGCACTGTCCACCTTTACCCGGTTACCGACTCGAACACAACATTTGTCGAGTGGACTTCGAGCTACGAATCAGACTCCGAGCAGGAGGTCGCCGATTTCTGTAATCCGATTTATACCGCCCTGCTTGACGCCATGAAGTCGTTCTTTTCATAGCGAGTAGGCTGTGCAGCTTGCCTGCACACGTAGAATCATTCAATAAATCCCTTAGCACGGGAAAGAATTTCTTCCGCTGTTTCCTCCGGCTCGATATCGAGCCAATGGACATTCTTAAAAGTCTTGAACCAGGTGCGCTGGTTCTTCGCTAAGCGTCTGGTGTTCTTCTTTATCAGTTCGACTGCATCTTCCAGCTCAATTCGCCCATTTAAGTATTCGATTATCTCTGCGTATCCGATAGCGCACCGGGACTGTTTGCTCAAAGGTTTCTCTTCATCCAGCAGCGCCTTGACCTCATCGACAAGCCCGGCCCCAATCATATTTTTCACCCTGCTGTTAATCCGCATGCTCTCTTCGGCCTTCTCACGCCGCAGCCCTATTATCGTCCAGTCGCCCTTGACATCGGAATCGTCCCATTGCCTCTGGAAACTCGATATCGGCTTGCCCGTAATCCGATGAACCTCCAAAGCACGAATGATGCGCTTGGAATCGTTGGGATTTATGCGCTCGGCGGCTATAGGGTCAATCTTCGTCAATCCCTGATAAAGTTCCGCCAGACCCTGCACCCCTGCCCGCTCCTGCAGCTCGGCCCGGACCTGCTCATCACTCCCCGGCCCCTCGAAAAGACCGTACAGCAAAGCCTTTATATACAAAGCCGTCCCGCCGACCGCGACAATCTTTTTCCCCCGCCCCCTTATCTGCTCCATCGCGTCCAAAGCCGCATCACGAAACGCCCCCACACTAAAAGAATCGCTCGGCTCGACAATATCGATAAGATGATACTTGATTCCCCCGCGTGCCTCCAACGGCGGCTTGGCCGTACCGATATCCATCCGGCGATAGACCTTCATCGAGTCAATGCTGATTATTTCAGCACCCAGACTTTCTGCCAAATCAAAGGCCAATCGCCCCTTGCCCGATGCCGTAACGCCGAGAATTAAAATCATTTTTAAATTGCTGTTTACTATTTATCGTTTAGTATTTACCATTTTCAATAATCTATAATCGGTACTCATTTGTCAATAGAGAACCGTCAGGAGAGATTCGAAAATCGTATGTCAACAATGGACTTTAATGCCCGGTTAAATCAGAAAGCTCAGTTTGTTGATGATCTGCTTCGCCGGCTGTTAGCCTCCCGTCAGATAGAAAGTAGGTTAAAAGAATCACTCAGCTACACGCTCGGCGCCCCGGGCAAGCGGCTTCGCTCGACGCTCGTACTGTGGTGCTGTGAGCTGATAGGCGGCCAGGTCAATCACAACGCCGAAATTGCCGCCGCCTCCGTTGAAATGGTGCATACCTATTCCCTCGTACATGATGATTTGCCCGCTATGGACAACGACGACCTTCGCCGCGGCCTCCCAACATGCCACAAGGCCTTCGATGAAGCCACCGCCATCCTCACAGGCGACGCCCTTCTGACCCTCGCATTCGAGATTCTGGCTAAAGAGACCAATGACCCTGCCGTCGCCGTAAAACTAATCAGTCAACTTGCTCTGGACTCCGGCCCCTCTGGTATGATAGCCGGACAGATGGCGGATTTGAAAGCGGAAAAGGTCGGTGGAAATAAAGAGCTTCTGGAATACATCCACACAAACAAAACCGCCAAGATGTTCCGCTGCGCAACCGCGATGGGAGCAATCTGCGGCGGCGCGACAGACGAACAGCTCCAAAGGCTCAGCGAATACGGCCTGAAGATTGGTCTGGGTTTCCAGATAGCCGACGACATCTTGGACGTAAGCGCCTCCAGCGAACACCTGGGTAAGACCGCCGGTAAAGATGCAAAGGCAGCTAAGTGTACCTACCCCGCTATCGTAGGAATCGAAGAGGCAAGGCAATTGGAAAAGAAGCTCGCTGAAGAGGCAATGGCCGCACTGATACCTTTTGGTAGAAAAGCCGACACCCTGAGACAGCTCGCAATGGCCCTCCTAAAAAGAACAAGATAATTCCACTCCCCCTAAATCCCAATAATCAATAATATTGTCATCCTCGCATGTCCTTAGCGGGGACCCAGCCTCAATCCCAATAATCAATAATCATTTAAATGCGTTTATGATGGATGGTGATATGGAACCTTACGATTTTGCTCCTTAGAAACCTGATCGCGATGTACATGACAATAATCCTCATGGTTATAGATACTCAATAGATGCTTGCAGTCCGGAAAAGTGCATTTCCTGTCTTTGGCCGAAGTCTTTAGTTTTTTTGGCATCCTTACTCCTATCAGGTATATCAATAAACGAAAAAAGCGGTAAAGGTTAGTTCTCTTCGTCTGGGGCCTAAAGATTTCTAATCTTTTTGTTGTATCTCAATTATAACACTTTATCACCCCCTGTCAAACAATCTTCTAACAAAAAACAAACCCCGGCCAATTCTATATTCTTTCTGTCATCCCGACCGAAGTGGAGGGATCTGGCATACAATATTACATTTGACAAAGGTCGTTCCATATCAGAGTGGGGCCTGACCCACCGTTTATTCACAATACAGCCGGAAGTAGCGAACTGACACAACTGTCACCCCGAGCGCAGCCGAGGGGTCTGTTTAAAAAGTAGTCATTCCTTATGTAGGGGCAATCCCATGTGGCTGCCCTTTGTTCCTTCAATTCTCTTTCTTCTTCATCCTGAGCGGAGACATCTGGCCTCAAAATTACATAGACTCACATTTAAAAAAAGACCATACACAATACAAGAACGTCATCCCGACCGAAAGAGTTTACCCTGAGCGAAGTCGAATGGGCAGCCGAGTGGAGGGATCTGTTTAAAATAATCGCCCAAAGGGCCTCCATAATTTTGCTTTTTTAATTTTGACTTTCCTTCCATTATCCTCGTCCCAGTAATTATCATAATCCAATTCCTCGGGATTCAGGTCCTTAACAAGTAGCGGCCCGCCCCCCATTTTTACTCGAAATTCTCAATCTCAATAGCAAATAGTAAATATTCAATCGAATGCCCCCCCTCATCATTCCCAAATAGTCAATATTCAATAGAAAATAGTCAATCGAAAAGGTCACCGCTTCTTTTATGCTTGTATAGGGCTTTCTTGCCCAAAATATCCTCTCCCAATAAGAGTCAAGCTATAACATCACTTAATGTAGTAACTGGTGCTTTGAACTCTACATCTTCAAAATCCTCAAAATGTTTATGCCCACATTTAATTTTATCCTGTTCGTCAGGTGTCAATTTATCCAATCTGGTCGTGCCCTTGGTCTCAGCTACAAAATAAATCCTCTTGTCCCCATCAAAAACAATCGCCCAATCAGGATTATATGTCCCCAAAGGTGT
>JACKQG010002361.1_pt1 | contig 24819 bp, 20 predicted proteins | sample 8237621 | NCBI WGS metagenome assembly JACKQG01 (sample SAMN15677084, study PRJNA649215) | marine metagenome | biome: marine; feature: Black Sea; material: saline water; isolation source: suspended particulate matter (SPM) from the Black Sea western gyre | collected 2013-06-09/2013-06-10 | depth... | reverse complement strand
CTAATGCTGCATTTGGCTCGTTTGTAAAAAATGTTAAATCTGTGCTCATATTAATTCCCTTGATAACCTAAAAGAATTTAATAGTATATATAGAATAAACTCCAAAATCTTACCGATAACGGTGGCAATATGAAAATGTTGGGCATTTTGAAATACCACACTTTCAATTTACTGTACTGTTTATTTAGTGTTAATATGTTCATATTTAGCACTTTCTGCCCAATTTTTTATATTGCGTGTTAGTGACTGGCATTCTATTCTGTCGTCTGTTTGTTAGCATAGTTGTCAATTCGTTTATTTCGTGCTTTTATGAAGTCGATTACTCCTTTTTTATAAGTCAAGTATTCTTCAATGTCCGCAAATGTTGGTCTTGTTTTGAAATTATCAAATGGCAAGTAAAACTTAATATTCTCATTTTCGTCAACAAGGTCGTTGAGTAAAAAAAAGTTGATATAACCTTTAAAGTTCTCGAACAAGTCAAAAAAATTTTTATACCTTAAAAATGTGTCGTAAAGTGGGCTTTGCTGTCCTGAGTAAAAAAGCCTGATGCATTCCAAAGTCAGGTCAAACCTGTCGTCAATTAAGCTGTTTACTCCACGAGCTTGATTGATTGTAAACTTATTGTCTATTTTATTTTTCGGAAAAAGTGTGTAAGCACCAATTGTCGAACCAATGTCAAAAAGTTCGTTTACTTCGTTTGGAATTTGTTTTATCAACCATTGTTTTCTCGTCTGATTTCTATACGAGTGAGTTATAGCATCACTTCCCAAATTGAACTCTCCAAGTTGCGATTTGTGATACAAATACGCTCCACTTTTTTTATTGTCCAATTCAAAAGTTTGTCCGTTTGGCAATGGTTTACTCCATAGTATTTTATGATATGAGCGAAGTGTCGGACTTGTACTGTCCGGGTCGCCACCATTTGCGTCTGTGTAAAAATTAAACATTATATCTATTTTCATTTTTTCTGTCGTGTTACTTTTTGCGTGACGATCGTCCTATGCTTGCCACACAATGTCTGTATATACGACATATGGCGTTTATTTTTCCCTTATGTTTTTAAAATAATTACAATATGTTTTTATTGTGTTATTGCTATATTTTTTGGGGATTAGCAAATCTTCATATTCTCTTAAAACTTTATTCACGCTAACTCTTTTTTTGACATAATAATTTGTCTATCAATCCAGTTTTTTAATCCGTCTTTCTTTTTGCACAAGTCCAGCCATTTAGTTCTTTTAATCCCATCATTTTTTTCCTCGTCTATTTTTAGAATTGCTATTCTCTGTAGAATATATTAATTTTGTCAAGATTTGCTAATTTTTTTGTGATAAAGTTAAAATTATATTATTTATATTGCAATTTAAAAAGGTTAAAATACAATCCTCTTTTTTTCAATAATTGCTGGTGTGTTCCTTCCTCAACAATTTTTCCTTTGTGAATCACAATAATTCTGTCGACATTTTGAATCGTGGACAAACGATGAGCAATAATAATTGATGTCCGATTTTTCGTAACTTTTTTCAGTGCGTCCTGAATGAGTATTTCGGTTTCTGTATCAATATTTGAAGTCGCTTCATCGAGAATAAAAATACTTGGATTGCGGACCAAAACTCTGGCAAAAGCCAAGAGCTGTCTTTGCCCAGCAGAAAGAACACTCCCCTTTTCCTTCGCATCTTCATTATATCCGTTTGGTAATTTCGATATAAATTTATCGGCATTCACATATTTGGCCGCTTGGATAATCTCATCATCGGAAAAATCATCTTGATAAAGTGCAATATTGTCTTTCATTTTTCCAGAAAAGATGAATACCTCCTGCTGAACGACTCCAATATTTTTTCGTAAATCTGATATATTATATTCTGTGATTGATTTTCCGTCGATAAATATTTTGCCCTTTTGAAATGGATAGAAACTACTAAGCAATTTTACCAGCGAAGTTTTTCCGCCACCAGTTGCACCAACCAAAGCAATTTTTTCACCATTTTTAATTTTCAAATTTATGTTTTTCAATACATATTCATCTTTGTCATACGCCATCCAGACATTTTTGAATTCTATATTTCCGCTGATTTTTTCTGATTTTGACTCAACTAATTTTTCCGGTTCAGTATCCATCAATTTGAAAATTCTTTCTAACGAAGCCATCGCTGATTGTAAAATATTATATTTTTGACTCAAATCATAAAGTGGGTCAAAAAATCTATGTGCATAACTAATGAAAAGAACGAGAACTCCGAGCGACATCATATTAGCGAGAATTCTTCCGCTTCCAAACCAGAGAATCAATGCAATCGTGATATGAACCATCAAATCAATCAATGGATGGAAAAGTGCAAACACTCTTAACTGTTTTTTCTCTGCATTAAAGTACTCCTTTGTGATTTCTCTAAAATGCGAAGACATTTTCCCTTCTTGATGAAAAAGCTGTATTGTCTGAATTCCAGAAATGTTCTCGGAAAGCGTAGCATTTATCTTTGCAAGTTTGATTCTAACAGCTCGATAAACCTTTCTCACATCAAATTTGAATTTTATCATAAAAAATATAACAAATGGAAGTACAGTAAATGTGATAAGTGCTAATTTGAAATTTATCACGAACATCATAATCAGAATTGCGAGCATCATAACCAAATCCTGAACAAGTGTAATCAATCCTTCACCAATCATTTCTGCAAGTGAATTTACATCATTTGTAACTCGCGTGACTAATCTTCCAATCGGATTTTTATCGAAAAATGAGAGTGGAAGTTTCTGCAAATGACCAAACAATTTCATTCGCAAATCATACATCGAATGCATCGCACCATATTGAGTCAGGTAAATCTGAAGATAACTGAAAGAAAATTCCAAAATCAGAATTACAAACAAAAGTATTGCAAGATTCCATAAACTGCGAATGTCGTCAGAACGCAATATTTTCGTATCTTTGGGAGATAAATTTTTTAGATTTGATTGCTCAACGATGAAGTGATTTCCAAACTTTTGAAATGTATTTGGATATTTTTTAGCGAGATTATTATTTGCTTTGGTTTGAGGAAAAATAACATAAAATCCATCTTCGATTAGATTATTTGAATTTATTTTTTGAAAATGTTTAGTAGATAATTTATTAATATTATAACTTTTTATCAGAAATTTTTGTTCGTCAAATTCGATAATATATTTTTGATATTGAGTTGCAAAATTTTCTTGCAATTCAGAAAATTCAGATAAATCGATAAGCTTTATTGATGGATTTATGTGCTCATCAATAGCGTATTTTGTGATGTATGGGATGGCAATGGCAAATAGTGCAATTAGAATCAATATAAAAAATGATATGATAAAATATGATTTATATGGCAGCAGATATTTGAGCAGACGCGCCATAAGGCGACGGTCATAAATTTTATCAGTATCTTTTTCTTCGAAATATGTGTTCATTAGATTTTCAATTCCTCTTTCAATCTCTGTTTTTGATAAATATCGTAATATAAGCCACCGGATTTGAGAAGTTTTTCGTGGTTCCCTTTTTCAACAATTTTTCCTTTATCGAGAACAATAATTTTGTCGGCATGTTGCATCGTTGATATACGATGGGCGATGATGAGCGTGGTTTTGTTTTTGTTGTGTTTTTGCAGATTTTCCAAAATGATATTTTCAGTTTGGGTATCGACAGAAGAGAAAGCATCGTCCAAAATTAAGATTGGAGCATTTTTTATCAATGCTCTCGCCATCGCAAGTCGTTGTTTCTGTCCGCCAGAAAGTGACACACCTTTTTCGCCGATAACTGATTTAATTTTTTGGCTGAATTCGGTTATTTCGTGCTGAAAATGTGCGAGTTCTGTAACATTCACAATTTCCTTTCCAGAGACCTCAGATTTGCCAAATTTTATATTCTCTTCAATTGAAGTTGAGAAGAGAAAAATATCTTGTGTGACGACTGCAATATTTTTTCTTAATATCGAAAGAGGAACTTTGTAAATGTCTTTGTTATCGATAAATATAGAATTTTCTGGAGGATTATTTATTCGTGTGAGAAGTTTAATCAATGTACTTTTTCCTTCGCCAGTTTTTCCGACAATTGCCAAAGTTTCACCACGATTTACAGAGAAAGAAATTCCATTCAAAATAATATGTTTGCTGTCTGGATAAGAAAAAGTTAGATTTCTAAATTCGATTTTTCCATCAATCTTTTTAATAGATTTATCAACTTTTTTAGTATCCACAATTTCAGGTTTCTCGTCCATAATTTTTTGAATTCTATTCAGAGACGCTGTTCCTCGCTGAAAAAGATTTACAATCCAGCCGATGGCGATAACAGGCCAAATCAGCATATGCAGATAACTGTTGAATGCGACAAATTCCCCTATCGTTATCTCGCCAAGAATAGTTTTTGTTCCGCCAAAGTAGAGAGTTAACAGTAAGCTAATTCCGATAATTGCAAACATCGCGGGAAAAAACATTCCCCAAATTTTCGTCAAATGCAAATTTTCTTTCATAAGGTCAAATGCGATTTCGCCGACTCTATTTTTGTACGCTTTTTCTCGGACAAATGATTTGATTACTCGAATTCCAGAAATACTTTCCTGAACGCTGTCCGACATTGTTGCGAATGTTTTTTGAACTTTCCCAAAAAGATGATGAAGTTTTCTCCCAAAAAATATCATTATAAAAATCACAATTGGCATAGGAATTATCGCATAAATTGTCAGGTGAAAATTGATATTTATCATCAATGAGAGTGTGGCAACGAACATTAAAATCACATCAAAGGCGAGCACAACACCAATCCCAAAAAGCATTCTGACAGCGCGCAAATCGTTGGTGGCATAAGCCATTAGTTTGCCCGTATTGTGGTTTTGGAAAAATTTTGAAGAGAGTTTCTGCAGATGGTCATAATAGTCATTTCGGATTTTTCTTTCAATTTTGTAAGCATTTTGAAAAAATAGAAGTCGCCACAAATATCGCAAAATTGACATTGCCACAGCAAGGATAATTATCAAAACTGAAAACTTAAAAATTGTCATCAACGAGAAATCTGGCAAGTGCATAAAATCGATAATATGTTGAATGATTTTTGGCACAATCATCTGAAGTCCATCAACAATAATCAGACAGCAAACGCCCAAGAATATTGTTTTTTTATACGGCTTCAGATATGATATTATCGTTTTGATATTTTTCATTTTCAGAAATTTTGAATTAATTTTTTCACAACAAATTATTTGTAATTTGGATTATGGTAGAGCATCCAATAATCGTTTTGCCTCTTTACCCCATTTACTTTCCAAACCGTATTTTGTAATGACATTATTGTAAAAATATTTTGCTTTTGGAAGTTTATAGAGCTTCTCATATGAGATTGCAATTTTGATATTTGCATTCACATCCCATTCTGGAAAATCGGCATAGCTGTAGACAATTTTCAGAAATGATTCAATGGATTTCTCATATTTTTCCAGACCAAAATACGATTCGCCAATCCAATAATAAATCTCTGCTTTCATTTTTCTTTTGGAAATTTTTGGCAAAATCTCTTCAAAAAGTTCAATCGCTTTCTGATATTTTTTATCACGATAATAACAGAATGAAATTTCAAAAAGCGTGTGTGGTTTTATTTTTGGAGTTCCAAATCTTTCGATAAGCATTTGATATGCTTCAATTGCTAACATCCATTCTCCCATTGATTTACAAGTGAGGGCAAAATTTTCAATTGCCTGAATTGCAAGCGAACCTTCCGCATCATTTTGAATAACAAATTGATAATATTCGAGTGCCTTTTTATAATTCCCATTGGAAAAATTTATTGAGCCAAGTTTGAGATTTGCATTGTTACACAATTCCGATTTTGGATATTTTTCAATTAACTTTGTGAATTTTTCAATTGCCAAGTCAAAATTGTTATTTTTAAGAGCCAATAATCCTTGTTGAAAAAATGCATCATCCGCGTATTTTGTATCAGAATAATTTTCAATAATCTCATCAAAAAATTTATTAGTTTTATCAAAATCCAAATTAGAATAGTAAATTCCGCGTTCAAGTAAAAGGTGAGATAATATGTCTAACTTCCCTTTTAGTAGGTGTTTAAACTCATCTTCAGAATCTTCTGCTTGGCTTCTTGATTTTATCCGATAATATGAAATAATCAAATTTTCTGCAATGATATTCCAATTTAAAAATTGTATTTCAGAAAATCGATTTTTATTTTCGAAAGTCAATTTCAAGATTTTTTTGTAATTATCAATCGCTGCTTGATAGTAATTCAAATCGAAATTTACTTTAGCCAATTTTTCAATATCTTGCAATTTTTGATTTTTATTATCCTCATTTTCAATAACTTTTTCAAGTTGGAAAATTGCATTTTTAATTTCTTCATTTTCGAGATAAATGCCAGCCAATATTCGTCTATCATCATTTGTAAATTTCTCAATTTTCAGGGAAATCTCAATAGCTTTTTCATACTCAAATGTGTTCTGATATAATTTTCTCAAAGTTCTACAAAGTGCGTCATCAAGGTTATCTAAAGCAAAAAATTCATAATAATAAATCGCATTTTCGGTCTGATTTAATTTCTCAAAAATATATGCAAGATTTTTGATTCCGTCCATAAAATTATTATTTTGCTCAAAATTATTTACAAAAAATTTGAAGCATTCCAAACTCTTTTTAAGATGATTTGAGTGCATTTGGGTGAGTCCATAATTGAATAAAAAATTTCCATTTCCGAAGATAATTTCTTTGTCGATATCCCGATATTGATTTAGTGCTGCATTGTAACTTTTATTTTTCAGATAGATATTTCCGAGCAAAATATGCGCTGAATTTGTGATATTTTCATCGGATGAAAGAGCAATTGCCTGATTTAAATTTTGGATAATTTGTTGCTCATCACCATTAGAATGAATCAGAGCATTTGCTAATTTGAAATAGACATTTCCAATCTTATGGAAAGTGCTATGGTTATTGATAAATTCTGTGGAATATTCCTTTAATTTTATGATATATTCTTCTGACAATTTATCGAATTTTCGAAGATTCAAATCTATTAGATAATATTCTGCATATGTTAATTCCGTTGACTTTGGAAAATTTTGAATTAGCTTTTGAAATGTCTTTTTTGCTTCATTAAAATAATTTTCAGAAGTTTGATTGTCACGATATTCTATTTTTTTTGCGAAATCTTGATATGTTTCGCCTTTCAAAAGCAAAAATTCAGAATTACTTTCCAATTTTGGATTTTGCTCGAAAATTTCAATCGCTTTTTCAAACTCTTTAAGATCTTCTTTGTAAATTTTAATAATCGAAATCAGTGCAAGATTTTCATCTTTTTTTGTAAGATATTGAATAAAACAGTTCATCAATTTTTCAAAAGCTTCGTCTTGATTTTTCATTTGATATTTTTGAATATATTGAATTTTCTGAAGAATTTCACTTTCGATATTATTACTCAAATTTCCTTTATCCACAAGGTTTTGAAGCATTCTCAAAGAATTTTCATACTGCCCAATTTTTTGATAGCATTCAGCCATCTCAATTTGGATTTGTTGGCGTAATTTCGATTGTGGAAAGGTGTTCAATATCATCTGATAATACTTCGTTGCGGTAGAATATTCACTTAGATTTTTCTGATAAATTTGTGCAATGCGAAAATAACAACTGTCAGTTTTTGCAAATTTTTCATATTTTCGTGAAAGTGTAAGATAATTTGCAATGGCTTTTTCAAATGAATTTTGCTGCTCAAAAATTTCTATTTGCAACATCAAAATTTGATATTGAATTTTTTCTGATAATTTATCAAATTTTATTTCATCAATTTTCTGCAACGATTTGTTATATTTTTTTAATTTCAAATAATTCTTAGCCATCAAAATTTTTATTTGAACAGAAAATTTGCTTTCAGGAAATTCAATTTGAAAATCAGAACAATTTTGCATAACTTCATCAAAATCTTCTAATTCAAAATTCGTTAAAACTATTTTATATGCGACTTCATCGAGATTTTTTTCCATATCATATTTTCTAAAATAAGTTTGATAATTTTCCTTTGCCAGATTAAAATTTTCATTTTCAAAGAGGATATTTGCATAAAGCAAAATAAGATTTTTTTCGAACTCTCGCGGAATCAATTCAGTTAAATTTTCTTCGATAATTTTGAGTGATTTTTCGGTTCTGTTATTGAAATGATGATATTTTGCCAGCTTCTCGATTGCTATCCATTTTGCATCAGAATTGCTGAAATCTGTGATGATTTTTTCAATTGTAAGTTCAAAATATTCTTGCATATTATTTTCGGAATAAAGTTCAGCAAGAAGTAGATAAATTTTGGGAATTTGAGATTTATCTGAATAATGTTTAATGATGTTATTCGCAACCAAAATCGCTTGACTATTTTGCCCAGAAAGTTGATAAGATTTAATAACTTTTTGCAGAGAAAGAATACTAAAATCGCTTTGTGGAAAGTTATTTATTAGTTGCTGATAACTCTTTGCAGCATTTTCATAATCTTCATTTTTAAATTGAGATTCCGCCAATTGATACATTGTATTTGGAATTAATTTTGAATCAGGATATGCTTTAATTAAATGCTGAAAAGTACTAATTGCTTTATCATATTTTTGAAGCGCAATATATGCATTTCCAACATAAAATTGCGATTCTTCTGCTTCAGAAGATGTCGGATATTGCTGAATAATTTCCTCAAATTTTTTTATCGCTTCTTCATACAAAGTATCTTCGTACATCTCCTTCGCAAACTGAAATTCATCAATCACATTTGCAAATGAAAATTGAGCAAATAGTATTAAAATCAACAAAAAAGATAATTTTTTCATAATTAAAAACACCTAATTTTTATTTCGAAATATGGTCTGGTTTTTTTCTGGGCCAACTGAAATTATCGTTATTGGCAAGTTAATAATTTTCTCAAGAGTTTCGATAAAAATTTTCGCATTTTTGGGCAAATTTGAATATTTTCTTATATCAGAAATCTCTTCATTCCAGCTCGGAAGAGAGATGAATTTTGGAACTGCTTTTTCAAGTTGTTGAATTCTATTTGGGAAATAGTCAATTTTTTCACCATCAATTTCATAATGTGTGCAAATTTTTATTTCCTTCAATCCTGAATAAATGTCGAGTTTTGTAAGAGCAATTTCATCAAAGCCATTTATCATCGAAGAGTATTTCGTTGCGGCTAAATCGAACCAGCCACATTTTCTTGGGCGTCCAGTTGTGGCACCGAATTCTTGCCCTTTTTCTCTTATAAAATTCCCTATCTTACCTTTCAATTCAGTGGGAAAAGGTCCATTTCCGACGCGGGTAAAATATGCTTTCATAACTCCAATTATTTTATTAATTTTTTTTGGATTGATTCCCGAACCTGTGATTGCTCCACCTATCGAAGCATTCGAAGATGTCACAAATGGATATGAGCCAAAGTCAATATCCAGCAGGGTTCCTTGCGCACCTTCGAAAAGAATATCTTTATTTTCATCGAGAAAACGATTAATCAAAATTGGAGTATCGACAATAGATTTTTCTATCTTCTTGCCAATATTTATTAAATCCATTTTCATCTTCTTTACATCATTTTTATCGATCCAATCGGACAGTAATTCCTTTTTACTATTGATAATATTGTCAATTCGTGCAGAAAGATATTTTGAATCAAGAAGGTCAGAAATTCTAATTCCTGAGCGAGAAGATTTTTCCGCATAAGTCGGACCAATTCCACTCTTTGTTGTGCCAATCGCATTTTTAGATCTTTTCTTCTCGTTCATTTCGTCCAAATATGTATGTATCGGAAGTGTGATATGTGCTTGTGAACTGATGAATAGACGATTTTCAAATGATATTTTCTGTTTTTGCAAATCCTCGATTTCAGCAATTAATTGATACGGATTTATCACAACTCCATTTCCAATTATACATATTTTTTGGGGATGTAAAATTCCGACCGGAATTATATGAACGACGAATTTTTTATCTTCGTGCACAACTGTGTGTCCTGCATTGCATCCGCCTTGAAATCTGACGATAACATCCATCTTTTCTGCAAGTGTATCGACAATTTTTGCTTTCCCTTCGTCGCCCCAACTGGCGCCCAAAACTACTGTTGATGGCATTATTTACCTCTTAAATTTTATTCGCGAATACATATCTCGATTATCTAAATAAATGTCAATAAAAATATATGTTTTCAAAATTCTTGACATCATTTTTTTGAAAATAGAAACTGAATACAATTTCAGATTTTAAGGAGTTTCAAAGTGAAAAAAAATAGTGAAAACGAATTTAAGAAAGTCGTGGACAGAATTTTCTCATTATCAACCGCAGATGAGACAGAAATTTTACTTTTCAAATCAAAAAATGCTTTGACAAGATATGCAGAGAATTATATCCATCAAAATGTTAGCAATGAAAATTTGCATCTTTGGATACGAACAGTTATCGGAAAAAAGACAGCCACAGCCACGACAGATTCGTTTTCAGAAGATGCATTAAAACAGACATTGGAGAATGCAATCTCTGTCACAAAACTGCAAAAAAATAATTCAAAATTATTACCACTTCTTGGTCAACAAAAATATAAAAAAGTAAATAATTTTTCGCAAGCAACCGACAAAACTACTCCAGAAAGAAGAGCATTAGAAGTATCGAAAGCAGTAAATCTCTGCAAAAAAAATGGCTTGGAAGGAGCGGGTATTTTTTCAACCGAAACTTCTGAAATGGGAATAGCAAATTCAAATGGATTGTTTGGATACACATCTTCAACTGAAGCAACTTTCAGCATAACAGCAATGAAAGGTATTGCTTCTGGCTGGAACGAGGTTATCAAAAAAGATATTAATGGAATTGATGTTGAAAAATCTGCGGAAATCGCAATTGAAAAAGCTGAAAAAAGCCAATTTCCAAATGAGCTAAAACCTGGGAAATATACTGTTATTATGGAGCCAGCAGCAGTTGCAGAATTCGTGCTGTTCTTGCTTTGGAAGGGATTTAATGGGATGGATTATATTGAAGGAACGACCTTTCTTAAAGATGGATTGAATAAGAAGATTTTTAGCGAAAATTTCTCAATTATTGAAGACCCATACAATCCGGAAATTGGCAGTTTGCCGTTCGATTTTGAAGGAACTCCAATTCAGAAAATCACTTTGGTGGAAAATGGAATTCCAAAAAATTTTGTTACAAATAGATGGATTGCAAAAGAGACAGGTGTCAAAAATAATGGGCATTCGATTCCATTGCCAAGTCAGAATGCTTATCCTTTTGCAATGTGTATCAAGCCGGGAAAAAGTTCCGTTCCGCAAATGATAAAAAATACGAAAAAAGGTGTTTTGGTTACGCATTTTCATTATTCAAATCTGATGGACCCGATTACATTGTTGACAACCGGAATGACACGCGATGGATTTTTCCTTATTGAAAATGGTGAGGTTACAAAGCCGCTTAAAAATATGCGTTTTACTGAAAGTGTGATAAATATATTTTCAAATATTGAGGAGATTGGCAAAGATAGAGAGATTGCAAGTGCGTTTTTTGGTGGTGGTTTTCTCGTGCCAGCGATGAAGATTAATAATTTCAACTTCTCAAGTTCAACTGAGTTTTAGTATTAGCCACGAACTTTTACGAACAAAAGATTAATATTTTTTTCTTCGCGAGAATGTTTACCGTGTGCAGCGGGATCGGAACGATCACGCCAAAACGAACAACCCAAACCCTGAACCGGAAGGTTCAGGACAAAAGCACCACGAGACAGGACAGCCGACACGCTGTTAGCGGAACCTTTTCTCATTACTCATTTGGTGAACGACCAAATTCTTGATGCAAAATTGGATAATAATCTTCGAAATTATTATATATGCTTTCATCATTTTCATAATCTATCAATAGTAAATTCATTTCTTTAGCTTTTGGAGCTCCATTATTAGATGCATTATTGAAATACCATTCTTCATCTTTTTTGTTAACTATTTTCTCATTAAACAACAAACGAAAAGTAATTGCCCAAATTATACTCTCATTTAGTTTACAATACCACTTAACTTGATTATCCGACATTTCCAATGGATTTTCAAGAAGTTTATCGGACAAAGGATTTACTATTGAATGTAAAAATTCGTGCCAGATTATGCTCAACAATGATCTATCAAGGCCATTGTGTTTTAGTGCTACCTTTAGACTGTATCCGCTCATTACGCAATAGATTTGTTTTCTGTTTTCAGTTCCCAGTGTTACACCAAAAGAAGATATGAATAAGTTAGACATGATTACCGTAGAATCATTCAATTTTAGTCTAAGATAATTCTCTAAGTCCTCGATTATTGGATATTCTTTTGCTTTTGCATTAACTTCTGAAATAAACGCATCATCCATGTTAGAATAATAAAATTTCTTATAATCTGTTAGTAATGCAAAATTTTGTACAATTGTTAAGTACTTGATAACATCACTGAAATCACCATCATATCTTGCTATTAATCGTTTTGAAATATCATCTTTGTTAATAAATAATAAATCATCTTTTAAATGAAATGCCAGAAAAGGTATTGCATCCCAGCATAATCCTTTATCCCACATTCTAGGAAATTCAACAACTGCTTGATGATCAGCAAACTTTATGAATTTGTCTTTTAATAACTTTGTATACGAATTATCACTTCTATCAATAATCCATTTGCCTTCTAATTTTGAAAGGAAAGCAATTAAGGAAAATAGCTCTATACGATAATCTGTTTTTATTACAAAAGTTTTCATATTACTTATTTACACTCCAGAAAACACATAAGGTTCCGCTAACATAAATATTCTCGCTGAGACGAAAAAAGAATGTTGAAACATTCTATAATTTTGAAAGCACATCCCGATTTATCGGGATTTTTTTGATTCAGCGAAATGGTTTACTGTTTCGCTTTTAATATTTTAATTAAAATTTTTTGTTTGTTCGTGAAAGTTCGTGGCAAAATATCTACCATATTTGTATCTCATCATCAATTGTAAAGATTCTCACCTTCTCATCATCATCTTCATCGTGCTGTAATTTGTATAATGATTTTGGATAGTAATAATCAATTTCAAGGGAATCAGAAACTGCTGTTGTATCTATCAAGGTTGTCCAATCTCCCTTTTCCCAAATTAAAAATTCATACTCTTTTTCTGGTTCAATTTTAAGTCCTTTTGGCACTTCTTTTATGACAAATTTATTTTCGATTTTTTCACGATTTTCCAATTTTTGATTATTAAAATTCTTTATTTCGCCATTTTCAGTTAAAAGAAATGGATTATTTGCTTCGATTAATTCCCATTTAGGTTTATCATCTTTATCTTTTAAAGTATCACTTTCAACAAAATACATTGGCAAATAGATAATCTCATTGCCCATTTTTGTGAAAATTGCATTGCCAGTAGAATCAATTTCTGCCCAATGAATTGCCTTCCATTTATTAGAATTGAAAATAGAAAGATAAGCGAATCTCTTCTCGGAATTCAAACTGTCAATCCTTACATTTGTGGTTTCTGTATATTGGTTTGTAACATCTCTGTAATTTTTTCCGCTGAGCCAGGCAGGAGCTTTTTCATCTTCATTTAATTTACTTGCGAGAGTTTCATCTTCTTCAAAAAATAATTTTCTATACACTTTTGCAACTTTTCCGATAGAATAATCCCCCGGATTTGCTTCTGCTCCCATAAAAGGAATGGCTTCTTTCTCCGACAAAATGAGCACATTCCAGGCGTGATTATTTGAACTATTGGGCCAATGTGGTGTGTAATCACTTGTAACGGCAAGTCCGTTTGCTCTCATTGCATAAATCGTGAAATTTGTCATATCCTCGCACCTGCCACAACCAGTTTCCAGCATCTCTTCCAAACCCAAATCTGTGGGATGCAGATAGTAAACATCTTTGAAAGTAAACATCTCTCTGCACTTTTTATTTATCATTGTTGCGAGTTCTATCGGCTCATCAGTAGAATCACGGAAAGATGCAAAATTTTCCCAGAAATAAGTTCTCCAATCAGAAATCGGCTCAGATGAGCCACGATACGGAAGTACAAACTCCATAAAAGTTTTCCAACCAAGATTTTTCGTCCACGGTAATTTGTTATATGATTCATAAGCAAGGTCAATATGTTTTATGAGATAATTGGCTGAAACAGTTTCTATATCTATCTCTTCCATAACTTTATCCCAATGCAATTCACCAATTTCTGTCTCCAATGAATCGAGATAGTTAGTAATCTGATGATAATTTTCATAATCCAAAACATCATATACAATCTGATTATCCAATGAATCAAAAATACCAAACTCAACATATTTATGACCTTTCATATTTGCAATCAAAAAAGATGCTGCTTCTAATTTTTTCGGCTCATTTTTGTAATGATGAAGGACTTTTTTTAACTCGTTTTTATTACTTTTTGCTGATTTGATTGCATCAAAAACTTTCTCTTGATATTTATCTGGAATGTTAGAAGTAACTTTCTTTATAGTATAGATTTCCAGGCAGGTGCATCCAACTATTAATAAAGGAATGGACAGGAGAACCAACAATTTTTGGATATTTTTCATTTTACTTTTTTATTCCAACATTTACTTTTTTGAATCTTGCCGGTGCAGCGCCGTGAGAAACTTCTGCTCTTTGGCTTGGCTGTCCTTTCCCACAATTTGGAACTCCCCATAATTGCCATTCATCTCTTCCACAGATTGCATCGCAACTTTGCCAGAATTTCGGTGTAATGCCTTGATATGTAGCATTTTTTACCATTCTCGTTTTTTTGCCATTTTTGATTTCCCAACCGATTTCTGTTGTGAATTGGAAATTAAGACGACGCTGGTCAATGCTCCAAGTTTTGTTGCATTCGACAAAAAGTCCATCTTTTGTATCAGCAATCAGGTCATCCAGAGAGCCATCAACTGGCATCAGCGAAATATTTATCATTCGTATCATTGGAATGCTCTCATATCCGTCTGCACGATTGCACCCGCGACTTCTTTTGTCATCAATAATATGAGCAAGTTCACGATTCGTTAGATACATCTGATAAAGCCCATTCTGAATAATATGATATCTTTGAGCCTGAACACCATCATCGTCATAACCAAAAGTTGCGAGACCAGTTGGAACTGTTGCATCTGCCACGACATTCACAATTGGCGAACCGTAATGAAAATTCTTATACAAATCCGTTGTGATAAAACTTCTGCCCGCATAATTTGCTTCCATTCCGAGAACTCTGTCCAGTTCAGATGGATGGCCGATTGATTCGTGAATCTGCAAAGCAAGTTGACCTCCGCCGATTATCAAATCCTTTTTGCCAACAGGACAATCTGGAGCAGAGAGTAAAGCAATCGCTTCTTCACGCACTTTTTCTGCATTTTCCAAAAATGGAGTTGAGAGAATAAACTCATATCCCATTTGAGTATACTGCCCGCCGTGAGATTCAGGATAGGAGCGGACTTGAACTTCTTTACCTTTCACAGCAGTTGCCGAATATCCTGCACCACTTCGAAGAAGATTTTGCTCGATAAATGTTCCGTCAGAAGTTGCAAGCCATTGATGTTCATTCAAAAAACTCATTTCTGATTCTGCAATTTTTATCAGCTTATTTTTTCGTAAAATTTCATCAATTTTATAAAGCAAATCCAGCTTTTTTTCAATCGGAACATCAAATGGATTTATCAGATATGGAGATGTCCAAATGTCGTTGTGAACCGGTTCTGGAGCGAGACGAACGCTAACTTTTCGCAAGGTTGCAGATGCCTTTGCAATTTTTACGGCAAGAGCTGCCGTCTTCTTGATTTCATTCTTATTCATAATTGAACTTGAAGCAAATCCCCACGAGCCGTTTGCAATTACTCGTATTCCAAATCCGAGTGAATTGCTGTTGTTCAGAGTTTCAATTTCTCCATTTTTCAAGCAAATTGCCTGCGTTTTTGAATCGATAATTCGTATGTCTGCATATGATGCTCCGCAGAAAGTTGCGGTGTCAAGTGCAAGTTGTGTAAAATCTTTCACGAAATCCTCCTAAATGAAGTATAAATTTTTCATTTTTCAATTTTAATTTTTAAATTTAATCTGGTCGGGGTGAGAGGATTTGAACCTCCGACCCCCTGCTCCCAAAGCAGATGCGCTAGCCGGACTGCGCTACACCCCGATAAATAAATTTCAAATTACAAATTACAAAAAACAGATTTCAATCAATGTTGGAAATTGTAGTCAAGAAAATTAAAAAAATCTTGTTTTTCTGACAGCTTCATAAAGAACAATTGCAACGCTATTGCTGAGATTTATGGAACGAATTTTTTCGCTCATCGGAATTGTGAATGCATTTTTCCAATTTGCTTTTAGAATACTTTCTGGAAGTCCTCTTGTTTCTGGACCGAAAATCAGAAAATCACTTTTTTTGAAACTTATATTTGAGTAAATTTTATTTGATTTTGTGGTGAAATAAAACTTTCTTTTTTCATAATTTTCAGAAATGAATTCTTCCCAATTTTGATAATATTTTACTTTCAAATCTTTCCAATAATCCAATCCGGCACGCTTCAAATATTTATCAGTAATCAGAAATTTCATCGGCTTAATGATGTGCAAAACTGAATTTGTGCCGACGCAAAGCCGTCCAATATTTCCTGTGTTTGCTGGAATTTCTGGTTGATACAAAACGATGTTGAAAGACATAGAAATCAGATTTCTTCGATTGGCTCAAACAATGTGAATTCACCTTTGAATCGTAATTTTATATCTCCTTGCGGACCATTTCTGTTTTTTCTGATTAAAATTTCTGCGATTCCTGGTTCTTCAACTTCTTCGGCTTTTTTATAGTATTCTTCACGATAAATAAAAATCACCAAATCGGCATCTTGTTCAATTGCACCAGATTCTCGCAAGTCAGCAAGGATAGGTCGTTTATCGGTTCTATTTTCTGGAGCACGACTTAGTTGGGAAACTGCAATAATCGGAATTTTGAGCTCTTTTGAGAGCATTTTCATCGAACGCGAAATTTCAGAAATCTCTTGTTGCCTGCTTGTTTTGCTCACTTCTGGCATCAGAAGTTGCATATAATCGATTATTAATAAATCCAAACCCTCTTCAGCCTGCAGACGCCTTGATTTTGAACGAATATCTTGCATCGTATTGCTTCCAAGATCATCAAGAAAAATTGACGCCTCAGATAATTTTTCCGCAACTGTTGTGATACGAAAAATTTTATTTTGGTCAATTCCATAACCGTGTAGCATTTCTGTCAACGGCACTTCAGCGCCAGAGCTGAGCATTCTCATTAGAAGTTTCTCATTGTTCATTTCAAGGCTGAATATTCCGACTTTTTTCTGCTGATGAATCGCTGTATAGAACGCAATATTCAGCGCTAACGAAGTTTTTCCCATACTTGGTCGACCAGCCATAACAATATATTGTCCTGGCTGAAATCCGCCAGTTTTGGAATCTAAACTTGAAAAACCTGACGCAACGCCAATAACTTGCGATTTTTGAGAAGCAATTCTCTCAATATCGCGCAATGTTTCCGGAATGATATTTGAGGTAGGTTGAAATCCTTCCATCATTTTGTTTTGAGTAACACTAAAAATCTCCTTTTCCGCTTTTTCAACAATACTTTTGCTCGCTTTTTCAGAGTCAAAACAATCGTTGATAATATCATTTGCAGTATTTATCAGGCGTCTGAGTACAGATTTTTCGATAACAATTTGTGCGTGAGATTCAACATTTGCACTCGACGAAACGATGTCAGATATTTCGGAAAGATACGAAGTTCCGCCAACATCTTCGAAATGCCCATCTTTTTTCAGCTCGTCAATCAAAGTTATCAAATCAATCTCAATATTCACATCGAATAAACGACTCATTGCACGAAAAATAAATCTGTGAGCTCTTTTATAAAAATTTTCCTCATTCAGCAACTCAAGAGACCTTGCAACGGCCCAATCGTCAATCAACATTGCACTCAAAACCGCAGCTTCCGCATTTATATCATTCGGCGGAACTTTTATCGTTCCATTTATCGATTTGGAATTTTTTGAATAAGTTTTTTGAGCACTCACTTTTTCGTCCGTTTAACTAATTTTTTTGTATTCGTTCATTAGCATTTGAAGGTCTTCCCAAGTCGGTTTTTTCCATTGTGGATGATAAAGAAGTGCAGATGGATGATATGTTACAAAAACTTTATAATTCTCTTTTTGAAAGAATTTTCCTCGCATATTTCCCAATGTAGTATCTTTTTTCAGAAGTAAATTTCCTGCAACTTTTCCGAGTGCACAGATAATTTTCGGTTGGATAATTTCAATTTGTTTGTAAAGAATTGGGATACAAGTTGAAATTTCGTCCGCTTCAGGATTTCTATTTTGTGGAGGACGACATTTTACGACATTTGTGATATAGACACTTTCTCTTTCGAGATTAATTGCTTTCAGCATTTTGGTTAGCAATTTCCCGGCGGAACCGACAAAAGGTTTCCCTTGAATATCTTCCTGCATACCTGGACCTTCGCCGACAAACATTATTTCTGCATCGGAATTTCCTTCGCCAATAACGAAATTATTTCTTGTTTTTGACAATTTGCATTTTTGACAATTTTGGAATTCTTCAAAAAGTTTTTTAAGCAGATTTTTGCTATTTTCAGGAATAAAGTTTTTTCCGAAAACTTCGTCTATACCTGACAATTTTAGTAATTCCAATTTTTGTTCAATCGTAATTTGTCGCTCAAAATTTTTCGCTTTATTCATCAATGATGTCAGTAATTTTTTCCTCAGGTTCCTCTTCATCTGGAACGAAATAATCTTGGATGTCGTTGTCCGCAACATGTTCTAATGCTAATGTTGTCAATTTTTTTTCCATTTTTTTGCGTGTCAAATATGGCAGTTTTGACAATCTTTTTAGCTCCTCATTTGCCAATATGAGATAGAGGTAAGTTGAGTTATTATTTTCGATGAATTCTTGCATTTTTTCGTTTATCATTTTGCACCTTCACTTTTTATTTTAATTTCTGAAAGAATCTTTTTTACGACTCTTGGGATTTCGTCATTCACAATCAAAAGATTATACCACCAAGCTTCGTTGAATTCTTTCTTTGCATTTTTCAATCTTAATTGAATTACTTTTTCCGAATCTGTCTTCCTTTTTCTGAGCCGTAATTCCAATTTTTTCATATTTGGAGGAAAGAGAAAAACAGAAAAAGTTTCTGGTAATTCTTTTACAAATTTTTTTGCGCCTTCTGTATCAATGTCAAGAATTATGAACTTTTTTTGGGATAATGTATTTTCAATAAATTTTTTTGAGGTTCCATAATAAAAATTATGAACTTTTGCCCATTCGATAAATTCACCTTTTTTCCGCATCTTGAGAAATTCATTTTTCGTGATAAAAAAATAATCTACACCATTTTTTTCATTTTTTCTCGGCTTGCGAGTTGTATAGGAAATTGAATAAGTTATGTCAGAATTTTTCTTCAAAATTTCGTCACAAATAGAACTTTTCCCGCCACCAGAAGGCGAAGAGATTATAATCGGAAAATACTTTTTTTTTCTCATAGGATTTTTTCTATTTCTTAAAAATTCAAATTTGTGTCAATTTTTTCTTTGAAAAAAAAGTGCATTACATTACAAATATTTTTTATAGAATTGTTCGAATTTATCTTTTCCACAAATCAGCATAGTGCTTAATGGCGCAATTTTTCTGCATTCTGAAACAATTTCATTTGCAATTTTTCTAATCTCCCATTGCGAATGAGAATCTTCGCGCAATCGAGAGAAATGACATAATTCTCTTAAATTAAATTTGAATAAAACTCCGCGATTATGAGAATTTGTTAAAATATAATTTTTGATTTGCGGATAATGTTTTTTTAGCCAAAAATAAAAAAATTCGGTTTCATTTATTACATTCTCAAATAATTTTTTTTTGCCACATTTTACAATACTTTCTGGAATTGTGTGTTTGCAATTTTCTGGACTATAATCAGATGAGATAATCGTGCTCATTCTGTGCCGCTTGAGTTGTGCAAAGCAACTTGCAGAAATGTTTAGTTGAAAAATGAACTCCCCTATTTCAAACTCTCTTGGCAGAGAATCAAAACTTTTTATGCCATCCAAATATCGCAAAAATTTTATCTTTTTTTCTTCAAAAGACATTTTTACTACATTAGAAAAAATTGATTTCCATTGATTTCCATTTTCACGAAAAATTAAAGTGGTTAAGATTTTTTCATCGCAATTTTCTGGAAATGATATAATTTCATTCTTAATTTTTTCAATTTTATTTTCCGATAAAGTTGAATATCTTTTTTTATCAAATTCAGAAGGTTTAGTATAGCGAATCAACGATGGCGAAATCGTTTTCACATTATTGTAGATTTTGTCTGCGAGAGCGTTTGCTTCATTCAAATTTATCGCATAAAGTCGCTTGAGTAATTTTTCCACATTTCTCGCATTAATTGTCATTCCGAATTGAGTTTTTGTTGCGAGCGAGATGATATATCTTGCATCTTCTTTTGCTTTTGTTTCTATTTTTTTCTTCTGAATTTTCTTTGCTTTTTTACTATTATACTGTAAGTTATAAAATTTTTCTAAACAATCACATAAAGTAAAATATGCTTGGTTTTGTTTTTCAATTATTTGTCGGAATTTTTTTGATGCTTCGGAATTATTTTCAATCTCATTTGGTATAACAAAATCACCTTTGAGAGTAACATATCTTTGTGATTTTTCCGTGTAAGAAACCAAACGACTTTTTTGGACAAATTCAGTCAAATAGCGCGAAATTCCGATAACATCAAAATTGAAAATAGAATGTTCTGCGATGGAACTATGCCCCATTTCAAACACAATTTCTCTGTTAGATTTTCTGCTTTTCGAAATTTCGACAAGTGCATCTTGGCGAAGAATATCAACCGGTTTTTTTGACCGACTAATTCGTGCATAAGCAGCAGCAATCGATTCTGGTGTGAAATGAATTTTATCAAATTGTTCTTTTAGTTTTTCGCAATTATTTAATTTATGAATTGTAGAAGAAAAATTTTTTATTTGATTAAAATCGAAATTAAAACCAGCGAGATTTACTTTCACTATTTTTCACCGATAATTTTCAAACTTGAACTAGCACCGATACGGTTTGCGCCTGCAGAAATCATATCTTGTGCTTTTTGAAAATCCCTAATTCCACCTGAAGCTTTCACACCGACGAAATCCCCGACAACACTTTTCATCAACTTCACATCTTCCGTCGTGGCACCACTTTGCGAAAATCCAGTGGATGTTTTTACAAAATCTGCGCCGGCTTTTTTGGCAATCAAACAGGCAATAATTTTCTCTTCCTTAGAAAGCAGGCAGGTTTCAATTATAACTTTCAAAATAGAGTCGTTTTCGTGGCAAATCTCAGCAATTGTCTCGATTTCTGTCAGCACAAAATTGTACCCGCCAACTTTGAGTTCGCCAATATTTTGCACCATATCAATCTCAGTCGCACCATCTTTCAATGCTTTTTTGCACTCTTCGATTTTGATATGAACAGAGTTGGCACCGAGCGGAAATCCCACAACAGAGCAGACAGTTTTTTGGTTCATTTCTTTTTTCGCAAGCTTCACATAATATGGATTCAGGCAGACCGATGCAAAATTATATTTTCGAGCTTCGTGACAAATTTTTATAATATCCGCTGCTTTTGCGTCAGAATTTAGAAGTGTGTGGTCAATAAATTTCGCGATGTTTTTTCCATTTGAAGGAATATGAAATTTTATTTCCCCCGTTTTAATATGACAAATTTTACAATTCAGGCAAATCTTATGAGCAGAATTGCATTTAGCGATTTTGGATTCATCCAATTCCCACAATCGGGTTGCAATAGAATTTATATTCATCATTTTAGTGCCTTTTTGATTTTTTTAAATTCGTTTTGACTTTTTATTTTTTATAGCATCAAATTCAGAAAGAGAAATTGTTTTTTTGTTACCATCTTCATCAATTAATTGAATTGTCGAGGATAAATAATTGCATTTTCTAACTCGCATATTTTTTTTCCGAATTGTGATTTCATCGTCAATATCTGGAAAGGATTTTGAGATTTCCTGATAATTTTCTTCCTCGAAAGCAAAGCAACAAAGCCACTTTCCACAGATTCCAGAAATTTTAGAAAATGTCGATATGATATTTTGGTCTCGCATCATTTGTGATGTAATTGTTGGTAATTTTGAAATAAATTTTTTACAACATAATTCTCTTCCACACACACCAAAAGCACCAAGTCGCCGAATTTCCTGAAAATCATTTATTTGCCGCAATTCTATTCTCGTATGAAAAATGCTTGCCAAATCTTTTAAAAAATTACGAAAATCAATTCGAGTTTTTGCCATAAAATAAAAGGTTAATCTATTGCCGTCAAACTGATATTCGACATCCACAAAATGCATAATAAATGGCTGTTTTTTCAAAGATTCCAAAAATTGTGTCTTTGCTTTTGCTTCCATTTCTCGAACTCTTTTTAGACGCTCTAAATCTTTATCATCCGCAATTCGAACTATTTTTTTCAAATCATCAGTTTCGATTTTCAGTTCATTTAAATTCATCGATAACACAGCAACTTTCCCAATATCTGCCCCTTTATCTGCCTCGACAATAACATATAATCCAACACGCAAATTTAAGTTTTCAGAATTAAGAAAATAATCTTTTCTATTAAATTTGAAGTAAATTTCGGCGACATTTTTTGAGTTATTATCCATTAAATATTTCTCTTAACATTTTTGTATTTTTGAAGCAATTTATGAACAAATTTTTTTCAATAGAATTCAGGGTTAAATTTCTTCTTTTTTTTACAATTTCGGCAGTTTCAAGCATTTTGTTTGACCGATAATTATATAATTTTTTTGCAGTTCCCCAACTAAATGATGGAATAAATCCGCTGAACAAATCAGCCGAATATAAGTTGCATCCAAGCCCTATCACGCATCCTGTATTGAATGTCGTATTGATTCCCGACTTCGAATGATCGCCGATGACCATCCCGAAAAATTGTAAATTTGTATCAATAAATTTTTTCATCGGATAGAAATAACTTTTGATAGTTTTGTAATTATTTTTGAGATTACTATTATTTGTATCGGCTCCCAAATTGACGAATTCACCAAGATAAGAATGCCCCAAAAAGCCGTCGTGCTGCTTGTTTGAATATCCCTGAAAAATCGTCTCTTCGATTTCTCCGCCAACTTTACTCATCTTTCCAAGTGAAGTTCCAGAATAAATTTTTGCGCCCACCTTTACAACACTATTTTTGCCAATATAAACTGGACCTTTGATGACACAATTTGACATTAATCTCGCTTTGTCATCGATGAAAATCGAACCTTTTGTTGCATCTAAAACTACATTTGGTTCAATCGAAACATCTTTTCCAATGAATATATTTTCTGAATTGATTTTATAAAAATTTTCATAATTGTTTAGGTGATTTTTCTTTGATTTTACAATTTTGTTGTAGTCAGAAATAATTTCTTTCGAATTTCTATCAACGATTTCCCAAATATAATTAAATGCTGGAAAATCAATTTCTTTTCGCGAAATATTTTTTGTAATTCTAGAAATATCTTCCGAACTAATTTTCTCATCAGAATCAAAATCCGTCCTGAATCCGATACAGATTTTTTCATTGAATAGCCCAGTTTTATTGGGAATAGAAAACAATAATTTTTTGACTTTCTCATCCACAATTATACTTCCATTAACAAAAATATTTTTTCCTTTCTGAATTCTATTGATATTTTTTTGTGGAAAACGGTTTTCGTATAATTTTTCCAATTCCGTTCGCAAAATTAAGTTACAATCTGTTTCAGAAAAAATAAATGATATTTTCTGTCGTAATTTCAGAATTCCGCAACGAAGGTCAAAAATCGGCCTCATATATGTCAATGGAAAGAAATTTGCAAATCTATCATCTTCAAAAATATTGATATTATTTTTCATATTAAACTTTTTTTAATTAAATTAAAAATTTTGTAAATATTTAAGAATTTTTTTTATTTCGGAACGAAAATCTTTTGGAATCGTGATTTTGACTTTCATGTTTTTTTTATCAATAGTTGTGTAGTTGCAGTATCCTTCGAATGTTTCGAGGATGTAACCCAAAATCTGCAAATCCATTCCATTTGTTTTGATAATTACTTCAGATGAATTATCACTTTGAATTTTTTCTGAAATTTTTTGAATTTGCATTTTTATTTTGAAGAATTATTTTTTTCTCAAAAACTAAATCTAAAACTTCTTTCATTTTTTCGACTGAAAAGATATTCAGATTTTTTTGGATATGTTTTGGGATTTCAACGAGTTGTTTATTATTTTTCAAAGGGATGATAACATTTTCGATACGAGCGCGTTGTGCCGCCACTAATTTTTCTTCCAAACCGCCGACAGGAAGGACATTTCCGGTTAGTGTAATTTCGCCTGTCATCGCAAAATTTGCTTTGATTTTTCTTTTTGATAAAGCTGAAATAATTGCAGCAGAAATTGTAATTCCAGCTGATGGACCATCTTTTGGGATTGCACCTTCTGGAATATGAATGTGGATATCGCTATTTTTATAGAAATTTTTGTTGATGCCAAATTCTGAATAATGTGCGCGGGCGTAGCTGAGAGCAGCGTTTGCGGATTCTTTCATAACTTCACCCAATTTTCCAGTCAAAACTAATTTTCCTTTTCCATCGAGAACTTCTACTTCAATTTCGAGTATAACTCCACCGACTGAAGTCCACGCCAATCCGTGCGCAACTCCAATTTGATTTTTTTTGTCCACTTCTGCATAAGAAAATTTTTCCACTCCAAGATATTTC
>JACKQG010002359.1_pt1 | contig 24845 bp, 17 predicted proteins | sample 8237621 | NCBI WGS metagenome assembly JACKQG01 (sample SAMN15677084, study PRJNA649215) | marine metagenome | biome: marine; feature: Black Sea; material: saline water; isolation source: suspended particulate matter (SPM) from the Black Sea western gyre | collected 2013-06-09/2013-06-10 | depth... | reverse complement strand
TCATACCATGTCAGCTTGACCGGCGGCAAATCACCCCGGGCGCCGAACCGATAGGTTACAATAGATGCCAGCGGATGTGTATCGGGATTCAAATCCAGCGATGTCGCTTCCACGCTCCTCGGATGTCCCAGCTTCAGCGCCCAGACAACAGGGTCCAAAGTATGGGCCCCGCGGTCTCCCATCATTCCACAGCCGAAATCCCACCAGCAGCGCCAGACAGCCGGATGGTACGCCGGATGATAAGGCCGCTCAGGCGCCGGTCCCAGCCAAAGGTCCCAATCCAGCGTAGATGGAACTGGCGGCGTTTCCTGCGGACGCCGGCTCCATTTCGAACTCCACCCCGCATGACCGAACGGATAATAGGACAAACTGCACCAGGCATCAACACTGCGTACCTCACCGATAGCTCCATCTGAAATCCACTCGGAAATAAGGCGAATGCCCTCACCCGAATGTCCCTGTATCCCCATCTGCGTAGTAACGGAATTCTCTCGTGCCGCTTTGGCTAACATGCGTGATTCGTAAACATCGTGAGTAAGCGGCTTCTGGCAATAAACGTGCTTTTTCCTTCGCATAGCTTCCATACTGATAACCGCATGAGTATGATCCGGAGTTGCAATCATTACAGCGTCAATATCTCTCTGTTTATCTAACATTTTCCTGAAATCGGTATATATCTTTGCTTTCGGATACCGTTTGAATATTTTTGCTGCGTATTCATGGTCCACGTCGCACAAAGCCACGATATTTTCACCCTCAAGCTGCCGCAGATTGCTCCCGCCCATACCTCCGATACCAATACCGGCGATATTGAGTTTCTCGCTCGGTGGAGTACGCCCCTGTCCTCCCAGAACCTGCCGGGGGACAATTGTTATTGCAGCCGCTTTTGCAGTTGCCATTAGAAACCTGCGCCTGTTGATATGTTTTCTTATCATCGGAATCTCTCCTAATAACTAACTTTTCGGAATGTAATATGCCTTAACAACCCGGCATTTACAATTTGTGCCCTTAATATTGCAGTCGAACACTTTCAACCTACCATATTACCAGATTTATCCGGAAAACATAAGGGCAACTCTTAAAATTGCTTTGTCATTTTGAACCTGCGAAATTCCCATTCATTTGTACCTAATACGTGTATATATTTGTATTTGTCTGTGAAATTCACTATCATAGTGAAAGTTGGGACCACAGCAATTTAATTTGATCTTTGAAACGGCAATACCTGATTAACCGGAGAAAACATTATGCACCGTGTATTAGTTGCTTTTCTTGCTCTCATTACGACCTTTTTCATCTCGCAAACGGCAATGTCAACGCCCGCTTTTCCCGGGGCCGAAGGATTCGGCGCCGCCTCGATTGGCGGCCGCGGCGGTATGGTTCTTTTTGTAACAAATCTAAATGACAGCGGCCCCGGCAGTTTGCGTGCAGCAATAGAAACTGACGGCAAAAGAACCATAATATTTTGCGTATCCGGCACTATAGCCCTTAAATCACATTTGTCTGTCAACAAGCCCTATATTACCATAGCAGGCCAAACCGCTCCCGGCGACGGTATATGTCTCAAAGACCATGCCTTCTCTGTCTCCGCCGACCATGTAATTGTCCGCTATATTCGGTGCCGGCCCGGAGATAATGCAAAGTCCGAGAGCGATGCCCTTTCGTTATCATCTGGCCAAAATATCATCGTCGATCACTGCTCGGCAAGCTGGTCCGTGGATGAGACGCTTTCGGCATCGGCAAGAGACCGGTTAGGCAATGTCACCGTTCAATGGTGCATTATTTCCGAGAGCCTGGACAATTCAACTCACCACAAGGGCGCTCACGGCTATGGCTCTTTAATCCGCGGTGGCCATGGCAACGGATACACATTTCATCATAATCTCTACGCCCATCATCATGCCCGGCTTCCCCGTCCCGGAAATTACAACGACCGCACCAACGACCCCGAAGGCTTCATCCTCGATTTCAGAAATAATGTAATTTACAACTGGGCCGGCAGTGCCGCAGGCTACAACGCCGACGGTTCGAATAAGGCTAACAGCATTACCAAAATGAACTTCGTCGGAAACTATTACAAAAGCGGCGCCAATTCGAATGGAAGCCTTGCCTTCTCCGAAAGTACAAAAACCGCTAGTGCCTTTTTCAGCGGCAATTGCATGAACGGCAACTATCCCGACAACCCATGGTCTCTGGTAACTTTCGATAATTTTTCGCAGGAAGACTTAGACATTTATAAACAGCCAGGCCCTATACCCGTTCCGCCGGTTAAAACTGATAATGCAATAACAGCTTACAAGCGTATCCTGGCCGACTGCGGTGCGAGCCTGCCAAAACGTGACCCAGTGGACATCCGCATTATAAACAGTGTAAAAAACAGAACAGGAAAAATCATAAACGATGAAGCAGAAGTCGGAGCCTGGCCCGAGCTGAAATCCGCCGAATCGCCGAAGGATTCCGACCAGGACGGCATGCCGGATAACTGGGAAAAACAATACGGATTCGATTCCAACAATCCCGCCGACAGAAACAACGACCCCGACAAAGACGGCTATACGAATCTCGAAGAATTCCTGAACAACACAATTCCCTGAGCCTATAGAGATATACTCACCTGACTTACTACAGAGGTCAATCCACTTTTTCCCCGTAGGGGCGGTTCGTGAACCGCCCTAACGACGTATCTTTCCTATTGCGTTGTTCAATGTAGGGGCAACCCCATGTGGTTGCCCTGCTTGCCCTCCTATCTTCCGCCCCCTGTCCTATCGACCAGACGCCTTTCTACCCACTTGAATGTAATTTAACCAAACAACTGGAAGAAAAAGCCACTCGCCTTTTTTTTTGCTTCCCGGTTCAAATGCCAACAAATCTTCACCTTTCAGGACTTTACCGTCCAGGACTCTTATTCCCCAATTGCCATTTTGACGAGTAGTCTGCCGTTCTTCAGTCAAATATCCCTTCAAAGGCCTTGGAAATGTATTTAATAACAACTTTGATATTCTTTGTAGAGTATGGCACGTACCAGCCGGTCAGCCAGCCAGCTTTTCCCTGATAGTTGTTTACGTGGCGCACCTCGAAATCTTCATCTTCCTGAAGAATTTCCTCCTCGAAGTCACGGCTGATGAGCAAGTCAATTCGTAAATCTTTTTTTTGAACGTATATATAGACTCTATCCTCATCTGTACCTGTCCAATAGCTAAAGTATCGTGATTTTTTATTAAATGCCTCAGTTAGACCATGTATTTTTTTATTGTATAATGAATCACGAAGAGAACAGATATAATCTATCTCCGGATCTTTCAAATACTTTTTCAAGAACTTTTTCACCACTTCATTTTCTAATAAACCTTCATCAGCAGATATAATATTTTTTGATCTCCTGGATTTTTTACTCATTTTAATTTCTCCTTTTTTTTGTGGATTCATAAGGAGATTGCAAACCGCTTCATAAAAAGCTTCCAAGGTCGGCTCTAAATCTCTCATTGTCTCGTTTGCGAAAAGATAATGTTGCGTTCTTGGCCTTTGTTTCTTCTTTTCAGCACCGTCTTTTTTTTGGCTGTTCATCTGGGCTTTTAGGCGCGTGATGATTGACGAGTACCTCTGTGCTACACGAGCTTCTGATAGTCCTGTCTTTGCTGCAATTTCCTTAAATGTCATCTTTTTGTTGTGATATAAATAAATAATCAGCCGGTCAGCGCTGGTCAGTTCTTTGGTGAGCCATTTGGTGAGCAGCTTATTCAGATCTCGTTTTTGGGCCTCAATCAGCCGATTCAAGACTTCTTGACGAACATCCTCAAGCTTCAAGCCAAGATTCGTACAAGCCTGAAGCAGCTTCAAGACTTCCTTACGAACATCCTTAAGTTTAAAGACCAGATTCGTACAAATCTGAAGCAAATTCAAGACTTTCTGACGAACATCTTCAAGCTTCAAGCCAAGATTCATAAGGACCTGAGTCGCTGTGCTTTTGTTCTCTCGCAACAGACCCAGCAGGATATGTTCGGTACCTACATAATTTTGGTTAAGTGAACGGGCCTCTTCGAGCGCGTACTCAATAACCTTCTTGGCTCGTGGCGTCTGTGGGAGTTTGCCCATCGTAACCATATCCGGGCTGCTCTTGACCAGCTTTTTCACTTCAAGCCGCAGCTTTTTTATATCCACGTCGAGATTCTTCAGTACCGTTGCGCCTACTCCGCTGCCTTCTTTAACCAGCCCGAGCAGGATATGTTCGGTACCTATATATTCATGGTTAAATCGCTGTGCCTCCTGGTTGGCCAGCGTCATAACTTTGCGTGCACGATCTGTAAAGCGCTCAAACATCTTTTTACTCCAAAATCGCTTCCAGAAAGAATTAAAGTTTCCCTGTCTCGTCCCACTTAAGCCCTAACGCAATACAGGACATGTGTGTTTTATTTTTCACTTCCCCTCCACTTGCCCGCGGGGGCTTTTTTAACTCTCTTTCTATTCACAGCCTTTGTGTATTCATTTTTGTAAAATTTTGCCATAATATCACCTAAATCAATAAGCTACTCCCAAGTCTTGAATTTCAAGCCCTGTGCCCACGTGATTAAATAACTATAGTTCTTCGATTCTACAGCATTGCGAAATTTCTGAGCGGGATTAAGCCCTTCAATGCTAAATTCAAGATCAATAAGTAGGCATATTCCAAGCAATTCTCTCAGACTCCAGTTCGGTTTCCCTGCTTTCTCCCATTCATTTTTGATCCTGCCTAAATATGATTTGGGTTTGCTTTGTTTCATTATTTCAGCCCTTAAATATTCAGTTCTGTCCGGATTGACTTTTACTTTTAATCCTAATGCTTCCATAAGAATTGAAGCAGTTTTCGTTCCCGTATCCTTTTCTCCTGATAAAAAGGCGTAGACAGTTCTCTTGGGTATACGGTCTTTGACCATTTTTGAGACTTGATAATGATTTATATCTAAGTTCGAGATCTGTTCTAAAATTGTATTTCGTATATCAATCATAAGTATCAATGACACTATCGTGCACTATTTACTTATTATAAAACACTCCTTAGATTCTGTCAAAAATATATTTTATTTTTTTCTAAATATTTTCCCCCTATGATCAGCCATAAATCTTCTTAACGTCGGGTATCATCCGCTGAGCGAATGCAGTTAGCTATGTGGTTGGTGATTCTCGAGCTTCAAGCATCAGTTATACAGTGAGTAGTCTTGGAGATTTTTAGCCGTTTTTCTTTGCTTTTCGACCTAAAATATGTTATAATATGCAAATATTAGCCAGCAGGCTAACGAAAATCGCTGGAAAGCGGCGAAAAATAGACATTTTTAGTTTACCTTTTTTACAAACTGCTTAAACGCCCCGGCCAGAAGGCCAAGACCACAGGATCAGAAGATCCAGGTTTCGAAAATCAGCTAATTTTCGACTAAAAAATGCACATCGGTCTAATTATAAAGGCGCGGTTCTTCTGCCCTCTGAGTTTACCCTCGATGTTAGCTCACTTGCTTTTCTGTCGGGGGACAATATGAAATATAAAATCTAAGATACGCAATACCCAATATGCTATACCCAACTTTAGCTCATTTTAGGCAATTTAGTCACTTTAGGCACTTTAGCTCACTATTCACCAACGACTATCAAATCTCTACGAAAGATTACGTACGAATTTATCAGCTTTTTATGCAAAACAAAGCCAATTTCTACAAGGCAACAATTAACGTAAGCTCTTTTATGACAAGTATATATGCGATTTTGGACACTTGGCTAAATCGGAAAAACAAAGCCAATTCAAACCCAATTAAAGCCAATTCAAAGCCAATTAAACCCAAAACAAAGCCAATTCAAACCCAAACAAACCCAATTCCTTCAAATTCTAACAATGAACGCTGTTGCGTGGATAAGGAGCTTTATGATTGTTTTGGGCTATGTCCTCGCGGAATATACCACCCTAAAGGGTGCCCGAAGTTTGACTATCTTAAATGCTTGAAATTACAGCCAATTATGCTATTATCTTGTAGCCGAATAAATATTCAAAGAAACAAAATTAATTTATGGAGGAAAAACCATGAAAAACCAGGTAAAGATACTAATGTGCATTACAGTTGTACTTCTGTTCGGGAATACTCTTGTACAAGCTGCCGGACCTCTTGAATTCCGCGACCTCTTTAACGGCAAAAACCTTTCAGGATGGGTCAATGTGAACACGGCTAAAGACACTTGGTCTGTCCGGGATGGTAAAATAATCTGCTCCGGACATCCGATTGGAGTCATGCGAACGGAAAAGCAATATGAGAACTTTGTCCTTCATATTGAATGGAGGCACATGGAAGCGGGTGGTAATTCCGGCGTGTTTCTCTGGAGCCAGGGAACCGTGCCCGAAGGCAGGCGCCTGCCCATGGGACTCGAAGTACAGATGTTGGAGCTCGATTGGGTTAATCAGCATAAAAACAAGGATGGCACACTCCCCCCAATCGCCTACGTACACGGTGAAGTCTTTGGCGCAGGCGGTTTGAAGACGATCCCGGACAATCCGCGCGGCAGCCGCAGCAAATCCATCGAGAACCGCTGCAAAGGAAAAGGCCTGTGGAACAAATACGTTGTCGTTGCCGTTGATGGAACCGTAAAGTTATCGGTGAACGGCAAGTTCGTAAATGGCATCAGCAAAGCATCCGTCAAAAAAGGCTACATCTGCCTGGAGTCCGAAGGCGCCGAAATCCACTTCCGCAATATTCGGATAATGGAACTGCCGCCGGGCATTACAAATGCTGAAAATACCGCACCGGTTGTAAAAAACAAACCAAGTAAGTAAAGGAGCAAACGATGAGTTCAAAATCAGATTTCGTCAGTGAAGAGGCCCCAAAGGAACGTAAAGAACCAGGAGCAGTAAAGCCTCCACATATCAGTGAAGATTTGGAAGTCAGCCCAGCAACACAAACGCATCTCATCACCCGGCGCAAGTTCCTGCACAAAGCGGCCTTCTTGAGCGGCACAGGCCTTATCATCTTATCAAACAGCCGGTCCGTGCGCAGTTTCCAGGCCAATGAAAAATTGAACATTGCCTGCATCGGTGTCGGCGGTCGAGGCGCCGCAGATGTAAATGGCGTCGCAGGCGAGAACATCATCGCCTTGTGCGATGTTGACCACAACCATTCGGCAAAGACCTTCGAGCGGTTCCCTAACGCCAAAAGATACAAAGACTTCCGTAAGATGCTCGACAAGATTCATAACGAGATCGACGCGGTAGTCATTGGCACACCCGATCATACACACGCTCCAGCTGGAGTCATGGCCATGAAACTCGGCAAGCATTGCTACTGTGAGAAACCACTCACACACACCGTGTACGAAGCGCGAATGATGGCTAATATCGCAAAAGAGAACAAACTCGTTACACAAATGGGAACACAGATTCACGCCGAAAATAACTATCGTCGCACAGTGGAACTCGTACAGTCAGGTGCCATTGGAACAGTTCGAGAGGTCCACGTATGGATGGCCGCAAACTTTAACGGGCCGCCCAAACCAACTGACTTCTCGCAGCCCAATGCCCCCTCCGACCACCCTGCCGTGCCGGATTCGCTCGACTGGGACCTCTGGCTGGGCCCGGCATCTTACCGGCCTTACAACAAGGCCTATGCCCCGTTCGGATGGCGATACTGGTGGAACTTCGCAAACGGTCAACTGGGCGACTTTTTCTGTCACTACTGCGACCTGGCATTCTGGGCGCTGAAATTACGTCATCCGCTCACCGTCGAAGCCGAAGGCCCGGTCCATCCCGACAGCGCCGCTAAGTGGACTATCGCTCGGCAGGAATATCGCGCCCATGGCAATCTGCTGGGGGTTAATTTAACCTGGTACAACGGTGGACCGTATCCTGCATTTATGGAAGAAAAGAAAATCCCGAAGTGGGGAAGCGCTGTACTGTTCATCGGCTCAAAAGGGATGCTCATTTCCGATTACAACAAACACCAGTTGCTGCCTGAAGATAAATTTGTAGATTTCAAGCGGCCTGATCCATTCATTCCGGATTCCATCGGCCACCACCGCGAATGGGTCGAGGCCTGCAAGACGGGCGGGCCTACTACGTGTAATTTCGACTATTCGGGCGCACTGACCGAAGCGGCGCTGCTCTGCAATGTCGCACTGCGAACCGGAAAGAAACTAAACTGGGACGCCGGGAAGCTTAAAGCCACTAATTGCGCAGAAGCCGACAAGCTCATCAAGCGCCAATACAGACAGGGATGGACGCTATAAGTCGCCATATTACTGCATCGGCTGCAAAGCAATATTGGCTTTTATAAGATAGCTGCAAACGCACCGATTGGTCGCATCCGGAACAAGAAGCAGGCCGCCTGCGGGAATTGTATTAATCCAGCACCCCGGGCGTATGCCGCCGTAGTTTTCGGTTCCCTTTTCGGACAATAGATCTCTGTATCCAATTGTAGCCGAACGGAAAGCCAGCAAGTTCGTGGCTCCGGCGATAATACCGCAGCCGTAAGAACGTTCGAAATTAAATTCTTTTTTAAGACCGGTAAGGAGATCCCAAGCGCCGGGCTGAGCGTAGATGGTTGAGTCATTAAGTATAGGCCGCGAGGCATAGCTGGCCTCAATATCCCAAAGTCGATTTCCATTGGAGCCGCCAAAAGCAGACATTCTGCCCCCAGCTTCCGAAACCAGTTTGAAGCGTGTGTCCTGATATGCCATAAGCAAAATGTCATGCTTTTGACTTAAAGCAAGCATCGTGCCGTAAATATCTTCCGATAACGTCCAGACAACTTCGCCGTCGTTCATATTAAATGCGACAAGTGTCCCTTCCACTTTAGAGATGCTGTCCGAATTTTGGATATTTTGGGTTCTTTGTTGTTTGTTCGGATAATCCGGACGGTCACGTAAATCCAACGGCGCATCAATAAAATAGACGTTGCCGTTTCCGACTGCGATGGAGTTATTGCGGATTGAATTTTGCGGAGTGTAGCTCCACTTGAGCTTACCTGTTTTTGTATCCATCGCAAACAGAAGCACAGATTGCGTAAATTGTGTATTCATATCGCTTCTTCCGTAGCGATACTGAACGATGTGCTCTGTATCGGCCAGTGTGCCGAATAAAGTATCGTTCTTGCAGGCAATGTATCCCCAGGTGCTTTGTTTGCCTTGCGGATGCTCCGGGGCAGTAAACTCTGCAATAAGTTTACCGGCAGCAGGATCCAGTTGCAGGCATTTTCCACCTGTGCGCACATAGAGACCTTCAGGGGTCACACAGAAGTTGCTTCCAATCCCGGCCGTTCCCATCAGGTGCTCCTGGTCATACGCCTTTAATATGTTTTCGAGAGGATATTCCCAGATTACGTGTCCGTTATATGCGTCAATCGCTCGCAGGCCGTGTAAACCTTCAACAAAAAGCCGGCCATCAAGACAAAGCGGCGCAGGCCCGCGTCCATGCCGGGAAGGCATTTCAAAATCATTGTCAGTGAACCACAGCACTCCCAGCGGCCCTCTTATAAGCTCATCAGGAGAACAGTTGGTGTTTGCGGGGTCGGCATACTGGTGTGTCCAATTGCCGGCACCTTCAATGCCGCCGCGAACAGTCAATTGCATTTTGCCCGGTTTACCAAGACATGCAGAACCGCCATAGGGTCTTAGAATTCGATTAATCTCTCTTTCCGGTAAATAATCAGCTCCCTCTTTAACAGAAGCGCCCGAAATAATCAGGTTGGCAAAGCAGTTTGGCAACTTTGTTGCTGCAAGGTCCCGCTGCAGGACAGTTACACGCGTACCGTAAAGCCCGGCGTCAGTGAGTAATTTTCTTGCCCTTTTGACCTTTGCAGGGTCTGATTCGACAGCATAAATATTCAGGTCCGTTCGTTTGGCCAGTTCATAAGCAAGGCGACCCTGCCCGCAAGCTATATCGAGACAATAACCTTTTGTTTTTCCGGTTTTTTTGATAATCTCTCCAGCGGCTCTGGCGTATAGCCGGTTTTTTCCGAAAGCAGATGATTTCGGTCTTGGATTTATCTCAACAGTCTTCTTTGAAGTTTTGCCCGCGAAACAGTAGATAGTGCCCTTATCCGTACTGACTATAAGACGGCCATCAGACGCTGCGAGCCCGAGAGGCTCTCCATCCACATCAGCGGTCATAACAGTAGATTTGGTTTCTATATCCGCGGTGATAATCTTGTTGTTTTTCGTTCCGACGATGATTGTCTTGCCGGCTCCGATTAGAGACACGCCCATTGGTTCCGGGCATTCAATCGACCAGGATGGCGAGCTTAGAACATTTTGTTTTTTCACCTTTCCGGCTGAATCTGTTGTCTGCTTTTCTTCAAAAGGTTTTGACCGGGCGATGCCCTTAATAATGTTTCCCTGAGCAAAGACTATATGTTCGGGGAAATCGGCGACTGCAGAGCCGGGCGTTCCCCTGAGCAGCAAGTTACCGGTTTGGGAGTTAAACAATTCATTCCTGCTGAACGTCAAGCCGTTAATAAGGGTAATGAACGGTCCCGGCCGTATTTGACCGTATTTCTGGAGATGAAAGTACCGGAATTCGCCGTTTTGCCTGTCGAAGGCGGCAGGTATCGCACGACCGGTCGGCACTAAAAGGGTATCATCGGCGGCGGACAGGTAGCCTTGTACTGAGACACCGCTGTTGGCTTGGGCCGTCGGATGAGGCTGATCCATGAATATACTGCCGCTTGAATCATTCACCCAAAGAACCTTGCCGGTTTCAGGCTCGAGTGCGTAAATGTATATTCCTTCCGAAGGCCAAATACCTGCGGAAAAATATACAATATCATCGATAATAGTGGGCGCGCCTCTGGCCGGCCATCGGGAAATCATGCGTGAGTTTCCGAGAACCATATCTTCTTGCGGCCCTCCGCGCTTTCGCCAAATGAGCATTCCCGTTTTTGCCTGAAGGCAATACAGATAGCCATCATCTGCGACTATATACAGCCACCCCTTCCAATAGGCAGGGGCAAAACGAATCGGAGAATCAGTAAAAAACGTCCATCGCTCCTTACCCGTGGCAACATCCAATGCATAAACTTTATTGTCCGCTGAACTGCCAAAGAAAACCATGCCATCTGCGATTATTGCATGATAAGCGTGGTCAAAAGGCATACGTGTATCTTCGGCCCGCCATGCTGGTTGAGGCGGGTGAAGGGGCTTATATACCCAACGTAACGAGAGATTACCCGGCAGATGCTGTGATGTGTAGCCGCTCCTGGCGGCATCGGCACGAAACTGAGGCCAGCCCCCTCCTTTCGAAGTCTGCCAGGATGTCAACAGCAAAATTAAGCTAAGCAGAATTTTTGTCATAATAACCTCCAGCAATGCCGGTTTAATAATTCAAAGAATGCCAACCCCATGATACCAAATCTGTTTCACTAAGGCACATACATTCTGTACTGTTGAAAAGAGATGTTTTTGATTTAGCAGATGATTTGCAGTTTTTGAGGTAGTATTTTGTAATCAACAGAATTAAAAAGATCCGGATAGACTTCACCATCATTGCTAAGCGGTGCCGAAGGGGTAAGAGCAAGGGAAAGTGATTTTGTCCGAAACATGGTAACTTTTTTATGGCTTGTCAATGTCTTTCTGAGTGTCACAGGTATAAGAGACAGAGCTTCCAGCTTCTTCGGCATTTCTATTAATAAACAGTCAAACAGACCATCATCCGGCCTGGCCTGGGGAGTAAAAAAGAGCCCTCCATATCGGGGCGTATTACTGACAAGGAGAACTCCATAGGTACCATGAAATATTCTTTCATCGGCCTTAATATTCATTTCCCATCCGGAGTTCATCTTTCTGATTACGCACAGAGCCGCCGCTATGTAGCGAAGGGAGCCGTTGAGTCCCTTCATTCGATAGCTTTCGGCGCAGACGGCAGCAAAAAGACCTACAGAAGAGGCCATGCAAAAATAGTGCCCGCCCGCCTGTCCGATATCCACGTATCTTGTCTTTCCATTTATGATTGTACGGCAGGCTTTGTGCAGTTGTTGTGGCAAGCCAAGACTTTTCGAAAAATCATTGGACGAGCCCGATGGAATAATACCAATACGCGGAATCTGACTGCATCCGGTAGCCAGGACTCCATTTATCACCTCGTTTAAGGTCCCGTCTCCACCGAGAACGACAATCGTGTCCACTTTTTGGATTGCTGCCTGGGCCGCTATTTCCCGCGCATGGCCGGGATAATCCGTAGTAAATGAAGAAAAAGCAAATTTGTGTTCGTGAAGAAAGGTTTCGGCCCGACGGACACGTGAACGGTTCAGCCCCCACCGGGCTTTTTTATTTGCGATGATAATGTTGGTACCCATAATATAAAATGTTTTTATAAATATGACTTCCTAATGCTGGATTATTTTACCATTTATAATCGTATTTATTAAATGCCGAATTGGTAATTAAGTATTTTATAGGCAACACCTATATTAAGAGAACAATTTATCGTGGTAAATACGCATAAACAAAGATAGAAATCGGCGGTCAAAAAGATTATGATGATGGTTCGACTGCCCAATATGGTTTCCGGGCACACGTAAATATAAAAATTACGGGTACATTGATGGATAACGAACAGCTTTTATATGATATAAGTCAGCTAAATGAGCTTTTCAGAGACAGCACCAGCATTCAGAATCTCTTAGACAAAACTGTTGCAATGGTAGCGTCTCATACAAATTCGGATGTTTGTTCAGTTTATCTTTACAATAATGACAATCACGAGCTGGTCCTGAGAGCAACACGAGGATTGAATCCGGATTCTGTCGGAAGAGTAAAGCTCAAGCTGGGTCAAGGTCTTACAGGTCTTGCACTAAAAGAACTACGGCCGATATGCGAGAAAGATGCTATTCATAATCCGAACTTTAAGTTTTTCCCCGGTATATTTGAGGAACGGTACGAGTGTTTTCTTGCTGTGCCGATAGTACGGGGTATCTGGAAAATCGGTGTATTAGTGCTTCAGCGCCAAAAGGGTAGATACTTTAATGATTCCGATATTACAGCTTTGGAGGCAGTGACATCGCAGCTTGCCAATATCATTGAAAATGCCCGTTTCCTTATGGCAATGCATGAGCCGCACGGGGAAGAGGAAAATATCCAAACTGCATTGTCAGAGCAATTTAAGTTTATAAAGGGTAAAGCTGCATCGGAAGGTTTTGCATACGGCCCTGCCACAGTTGCCAACAAGAAGAAAAGTCTTGCCATACTTATGAGCAGAGAGTTCGATCACACATATACGCTCGAAGATTTCCATAAGGCTATCACCAAAACGGCGGATCAACTCGAAGAACTGCAGGAACAGGTGGGACGGAAGCTTTCAGATGCCGCTTCACTAATTTTTTCGGCGCATTTGGTGATACTTAAAGACAAGTACTTTGTGGGAGGTGTAGTCAATCTGATAGAAAGCGGAGTTAATCCACCGCTGGCGATATTACAGGTTGCCACACAGTATATGGGAAGTTTTGCAACCAGCGGCAATTCATACATGCAGGAAAAAACTCAGGACATCGAGGATCTGATCGTAAGGCTGATGAGCAATCTACTCAATGAAGCCGAAGAGCTCGGAAAATTTCGGAACAGGATTATAATAACCGGAGAACTTTTACCTTCCGACTTACTCATACTTTCTTCGGAGGAGGCGGGCGGAATCGTTCTGATAGGGGGTACTGTTACGTCGCATTTGTCTATACTTGCAAGATCTTTGCGAATTCCGATGATTGTCAGCGACACTTATGAGCTTCTTGGTCTCCCGGACAATACTCCCATCCTGGTGGATGCTGAAACAGGCCATGCATACGTTGATCCTTCCGACGAGATATTAGAGCGGTTCGAATCGCAGCAAAAAGCCAGGCTGACCCTGGATGAACAAAAGCGTTCGATACAACCCGTCACAACCACGCGGGACGGTACAAGAGTGCATCTTTTCGCCAATATTAACTTATTGGCCGATGCGAAGGTTGCGTGCGAACTGCACTGTGAGGGTGTGGGTCTGTATAGGACGGAATTTCCTTTTATGATCAGGAATAATTTTCCGAACGAAGCGGAACAATTTACGATTTACCGCGAACTCGTTCAGCTAATGAAAGGCAGACCCATTACGTTCAGAACACTCGATATGGGAGGCGATAAGACCTTATCCTATTACCACGACATTAAGGAGCAAAATCCAGCTCTCGGCCTGAGGTCGATACGTTTTTCGCTTCAGAACAAACCTGTTTTCGCCGAGCAAATTCGTGCCATGCTGCGTGCAGGAGCCGGAGAGGATTTGCGGATTATGTTTCCAATGATTTCATCCATAGACGAATTCTGCCAGGCGCGTGAAGTCGTATTCGAATGTCTGGATAAACTTGATAAACAGAACAAGGAACACAATCATAAACCGAAACTCGGAATAATGGTAGAGCTGCCATGTGTCGTGGATTTGATAGACGATTTCACAAAGGAGGCTGATTTTTTTTCGATAGGGACCAATGATTTTATACAGTTTATGTTAGGGGTTGACAGGACTAATGAAAATGTCGCCGATGCTTATTTATCTCACCACCCTTCGGTTTTGCGTGCACTTAAAAAGCTAGTCCAATCGGCCAATCAAAACGGTAAGGAAATTTCGATTTGCGGTGATATGGCTCATCAGGAACAATATCTGCCTTTTTTGCTTGGTATAGGCGTTCGGACTCTGAGTATGAATCCGGGCTATCTCTTAAAAATACAAAAGGCTCTTTCAGAGATTGACCTCGATGAAGCCAAAGCAACCGCCGAAAAGATGCTTGATCAAAGCAAAATCAGCGACCTGGCACAGATATTGAACCTGAATCGTAGTAATGATTAACTCATTCTATTACGAATATTAACGGGTATATAGACCGGTGTAGTGTTCTATGATTGGGTGCACTTCATTTCTTTTCAATTAGGACGAGAGAAAAAAAATGAAAATTTTTATTTTTTTGTTGAACATATGCCGACATACTGTTATAGTTACATATAACAATAATGCTCTTTAAGGAGTTATAGCCATTTTTATACGAATTGAACCATCATCATCAGTTCCGATATACCGGCAGATTATCGACCAGATTAAGTATCAGGTTGCCACCGGTGTGCTTAAAGAAGGCGATAAAATCCCAAGTGTCAGGGAATTAGCGGCGAGGCTGGCAATCAATCAAAATACGGTGCTCAAGGTCTATAACGAGCTTTGCCGGCAGAATGTGCTCAAGATCGAAAGAGGCGACGGAACATACGTTTCTTCCAATAAGCAGACTATTCCCGTTGCTGAGAGAAGAAAAACCATCTCAAACGTTCTTCGAGAGGCAGCTATTCTGGCGGTTCAACTGGAGGTGCCTATTGAGCAGGCCGGTGAGCTTCTTCAAAAAGAATACGAGAGTATCGTTTCACAAAGAGCTGGGCGCAGGAAAACTGGTTTGTCGGAGAAGTAATATGTTTGGAATGCTTCTGTGGAAAGAATGGAAAGAAAATTTCTGGAAACTATGGTTTTGCGGAGCGGCCAGTGTTGTATTTACAATCATGCTTTTCAGAATACGAATCATACCGGATTTTTCCAATTGTATATTGATATCGTTTATTCAGATGTTTGCGGTACCGGTAATTTACTCGCTGGATATTTTTTCAGGTGAAATAAGCAACCGCACAGTACACCTGCTTTTCAAGATACCGGTTCCCAGATGGATGCTTTTCTTCAGCAAGTATATCGTTTCGGCCGCCGGGATTATTCTGATATTTCTTATCAGCGGGCTGTTGATGGAGTTCATGTCCCGGGGCAGAGAGGCACAGGTGTTATTTCTTTTAGCAAACAACTCACTTTGTGGGATGGCAGCACTTGTCCTTTTTACATGGTTCTGTGCCTTCGGCTGTCAGAGCAGGAGTGAAGCCGATTCTCTGGTGGTAATGTTCGGCGTCTTTATCGGCTGGGGAATCGTCTTTTTCTGGTCGAGCGTGTGCGAAGTAGCCTGGGCCGAGCGTTTTGTGCCGTATTCTCTTACGCTTATGAGAATCACCAAGGTCGGGCCTGTGTGGACAGTATTGTTGCAAATTCTGGCGTCCGCAGCAGTGCTCGCTATTGCCTGTTACCGATATGTTAGCATCAGGAGGTACCTATGAGGGTATCAGGGATTATCCATCAGCAGATTTGCCAGATCAAATGGCACCTTTTGGCCTGTCTCGGACTGATAATGGTCCTACCAGTAGAAGAAGCTGTGGTCAATCTTAGGGCGGGAGACGGCTTTTTCAGCGATGGCATGACTTTAGTGGCTATCATATTCGGTCCCCTGCTTGCCGGTCTTATTGCATGTGCGAATGTGCAGGGTGACTTGAATGAGAAACGCTATATATTCTGGCGGTCAAAACCCGCCAATGTAAAATTTCTCATTACATTAAAATTCATCATCGGACTGGTCGCCTCTTTGTTGATTATAGCCTGTCCGGTGGTTTTCCACTTTGTAAGCAATATCATATGGAATGAAGAAGGTATCGATAAATGGTTTTTTAAGTTTTATGTGCCACTGCCCATCCTGATAGCGATAATGACATACAGCCTGTGCTTTGCATGTAATGTGCTTGTGCGCAAAACCGCACGCGCGTGGCTTATCGGGATGTTGACAGGGTGTTTTTTGTTAGTGCTTCCATTCATGCTGCCCCTGGACTTTAAGGATTTTGTGAGCGATGTTATGATTTGGTCATGGGGTCCTTATCTGGCAATAATGCTTATTACACCAGCGGCGGCTTTTGTATTTGCCCTTTATGCTGCTAAGCACGACTGGCATTTGAAGACAAATCTGAAAAGTCTTTTATGGGCGGGAGCCGGGCTGGTATTTATTTTGATGATGCTTTTCAGCAGTCAGGTCGCAAATATTAAAGTCCTTCAGGAAAAGGAAATTGAATTCGACTTTGGACAGGGTTCATTAAATTACGCCGGAAGCAGGGTAGTATATCAAGGAGATAGTTATATTGATGATGACAAAGACGGCTTTTCTCTTCAAAAGATAGGATCAGGCAATGTCAGGGCATATCCCTACAGTAATATTGGCACAGATTCAGCAGGTCATAGAATCCACTATGGCCCAAGTGTGGCGGGTTACAGTGAAGAGATTTATCCCCGGCATGGTAACCGATTATATAAGGATGCCGGAAATGAGATATTCTTCTTTAGTATCCATGCTTATTATCGCAGTGAAGGACAGCCCCCCCTCCATAAGAGGTTCTATGAAAAGGTCTATCTGAGAAGCTATAAGCATACCGGGAATAACTGGATGCCGGTCTGCGAACTCGATATATCAGACTGTTTTACAAATAAAATTAGTCCATATTTTCGTGCTGCAATGCGTCTTATTGACAACAGGTTAATTGCCTGTGTAAATAACAGCTATGTTTTAGTGGATGTCACGAATCCAGGAGAATTAAAACTAATCGACAAGAAGCTCGATGTACTACAGCGGTTCAGGCCAAGTAAAGACCGCAAAAAAGAATTCTCTATCCCCCTTGTTCCGATTGAGGAATTCGGACTGGAAGAGAGAATCAGACTCAGTATCGATCTTAATTATAATTTTAACTATGGTGATAATGAATTCTATGATTCCTCGATAGTTGATATCCATGATGACAAGCTCGCCTTCTTTTTTATTGATTTTCTTGATTACGATGATGTTGCTCGGTTCGATGTGATCCGCTGGGATGACGAGAAAATCTATTGCAAGTACAGCAATTCACGACCTTTTACGATTCTGGAAAGCGTAACCGGGGCACCCGGCCGTTTTAGTCCCAAATTTGTCAAAAACGGTAAGTTATATTGTCACAATTCCAACACATTAATGGTTTTCGATATTCGTTCCAATCGCAGGATACGAAAACTGGGTCACTTTGTCCGTATGGATTATGATATCCAAGATATGGCGGTATTGGAAGACGGCAATATACTGCTATGCGTACGATGGGATCCGGAATTTATTAGAGATCGTTCTAATGAAGACAAATATTATCTGTATCTCCTGAAGAATCCTGAGTAGAGGATATGAAAATGCAAAGGAACAAAAAATGACAGAGTCGGCTATTACAATTGAAGGCTTACATTTTTCTTACGGCAAAAAACAGGTGCTCAAGGGAGTTGACCTTGAAGTACCGAAAGGTTCGATATTCGGCTTTTTAGGAAGGAACGGCACAGGCAAGACGACGACGATAAAGACATTGCTCGGATTGCAAAAGCCCCGCAGCGGCAGGTGCATTATTGGCGGGCTTGACAGCTTTACGGAAACACTTGAGGTACGGAGAAGAATCGGTTTTATGGCCGAAGACCAGCAGATGTACGGCTGGATGACAATTAGTCGTATTATTAAGTGGGTGGCGGGATTTTACCCGGGCTGGGATTATAAGTTCGCAGATGAGCTTGCCGATATGCTCGGACTGCCGAAGAACACAAAGGTAAAAGCACTTTCCAAGGGACAGAATTCAAGCCTTGCATTGCTTTTGGCGCTGGGGCACAGACCTGACATTGTTATTCTGGACGACCCGACACTCGGGCTTGATCCAATAGCAAGGAAGGATTTCCTGCGGCATGTAATTGAACTGCTGCAGAGTAATGGCGTTACGGTTTTTTTCTCAAGCCACCTGCTTTATGAGATTGAACCGGTGGCCGATCATATCGCTATTCTTGACAAGGGTGTCATTATAAAAGCATCCAGGACGGAACAGCTCAGAGAAAGCGTCCGAAAGTTTGTTTTGACACCAAAGCCAGAAGCTAACTTCAGCGAATTTGCAGGCATTCTGGATGTGTTAAAGGTCGGGGGCAACGTTTCGATAACAGTTGAAGATTGCGACGATGAAAAAAGAACTCAGCTAAAGGGAATGTCCACCAACGGCATGACAGAAGTAGCATTGAATCTCGATGAGATTTTCGAAGCCTATGTAATCGGAAACAGAGGCCGTGAGCTGTCGGTATAATCCTTATTGTACTCTACTTGCAGGAATTTGTCCTCTCATACTTGAATATTGATAAATGCGAGGAAAAAGTTGTTAACATTTCGCCGAGATTTACGTCTTATTATAAAAGTGATGAGCCTAAAACCTGATCCTGGTCTAATGGAATGAGGAAAATGATAGATAACGATAACAAAGAGAGGGCGGTAATCGAATGTAAACAGTTGGCAAAGGTTTACAAGGGGCTTTGGGCCGGCAGTTCGAGAGCAGTCTGTGCTTTGAAGAACATTTCGCTGTCGGTGAACAAAGGTCAGATTGTCGGTCTGATTGGTCCAAACGGTGCGGGAAAATCAACTTTCTTAAACCTGATGGCCGGGCTTATTTTCCCAACCAAAGGTTGTGTCACTGTATGCGGATATCCTGCAAGATCAACCAAAGCTCGAAACGGGTTGGGTTATATGCCTGAGCACCCGTCATTTCTTGGTCGTTATTCCGCCCGGGCTGTTCTGAGGTATCACGGGGCATTATTGGGCTTATCTCAGAAAGCAATCTCTCTTCAGGCGGACAAGTCGATTGAGCAGTTACAGATGGAGGAGTTCATCGATAGACCTTGTTCGGACTTTTCTCAGGGTATGAAACAGCGCCTGGCTTTGGCTGTAGCTCTGATGAATGATCCGCAGGTATTGCTTTTGGATGAGCCGAGTAATGGTCTCGATCCGGTTGGTATTATCCAATTGCGAGATGTGCTAAAAAAATTGCGAGATTCAGGCACAGCCATTGTAATAAGCTCCCACCGTTTGGGAGAGCTGGAAAAGCTGACAAGCGATTATATTTTCCTGTACCGCGGAGAGGTTGTCAGCTTCGGTGACAAAATTGCTTCAGACCAGACCGGGCTACTTAGAGTTCAGCTTGTATCAAACGGCAGTTATATCGCCGAAAAAGTATTATCACTGTCCAAGGTGCTTGGCGTCTCCGATACGGAGCTGGAAATAGCGGTAAACGATCCTGAAGATGTCCCTGATATAGTAAGCGACCTGGCAAAAGGCGGCGCTCGCATACGAAGTGTCAACTTGCAGACAGAGGATATAGAAGAGATTTTCCTGCGACTTTACAACGAGAGGAATTAGTCAATGAGAGCTTACGAACTTATAAAAGAAACATTTTGCAGAAAGCTATACATTTTGATTGTTCACTTAAGCTGGTTGGCACTGTATGGTCTTTTCTATTGGCTGACTCTCCCGGATGCAGGCGAAATTAGCGGATTCGGACGGTTTATTTTTATCTGGGGAGGTTTTTTTCTCGCCCTGGCGCTAAGCGCCGGCATTTTCGGCGATGACATCTCATCCGGGCGGATATGTGTTCTGGTAACCAAGCCTTTCTGGCCCGGAGAGTTATATATTTACCGCTTACTGGGACTTTCATTACAGGCCGCCGTGCACTTCATCCTGGCCTGGTTTGTCATATTTATTCTTCATATTATTATGCGCAAAGCCAGTATGAACAATCTCGGGTTGTGGCTTTTTGCATCCTGGCTGCTTTTTAACACCTGTGCGGCACTATCAACATCTTTATCTGTCGTGGTAGGACGGGCATACAACACTCTGCTTTTGCTTGTTGTATTTGTCACCGGCTTTTTCGTGATAAGCTGGCTGATGCATACCACGCAACAGCAGGCAGAAACAGGAGTATTGTTCAACTTTATCAAGTTCGCATGCCCGCCATTTGAGCTGTTGAACAAGTTCGCCTGCGGAGAATACGGAAAATACAGCCTGACAGTCGGACGATTCAGCCTGGCCAAAAGTGTTGCCTGTGTCGTGCACAGCCTGATACTGACAGTGGTTTACAGCGTTGTCGGAATTGTTCTTCTGAGCAGACGACAGTTTTCACGCGGGCGTGACTAAGAGCCGAAGATTCGAAAAGTCACTGGAATACAGATGAGAAATAAGATCAATGTATGGATAATTACCACCATAGCCGGACTGGTATTGGAAGGCTGGGCTCTCTACGTTGTTAGCTTGTCGCCGGCACACTGGCGATCTTCGATGATAGTAAAGGATGAACCTGCCGCACACGCTTTATATGACAAAATGATTGAGACGATACGCCAGGCTGAGAGCCTGTCTTATGAAAGCGTTTACAGTGGCGGTCCGGAGGAAAGAAATTACACTTATAAAATTTTGCTTAAAAAGCCCAACTACTTCCGCATTGAGACGACTAATTTTCTAAGCGGACATTGTATCCTTATCGGCGACGGTGACAATCTCTGGTTTTACTGGAAGGGAATTCGCCCTTTATCTGCTTATGAAGACAGTGACAGCTATGAAAAGACACGAGCGAATGCTTACATAAAGAAGGCAACTCCGATAGGAAGGTACTCTATTAGAGAACAGATAAATAAGTTCGGTATGGCGTGGTTCGGGACAATACTCGACCCGAGTAATTTCCACGGTCATGGGGATTCTCTTGCACCCTATATCGACGGTATTAGAAGCAGGGGCACAGATTATGTGAAAAACGAAGAATGTGAAGTGATTGAGGTCAGCTTCATGAAGGCCCACCTGACCCGGTATTTTTGGATATCAAGAAAGGACCATCTACCGCAAAAGATAAAAGAGATTGTTCGACTGGCAAATAATAAAGTTGAAGTTGTAGAATTCTCGGACATGATTCTTAATGCCAGGATTTCGCAACAGAAGTTCACCTGGTCGCCACCGGCCGGATGGCGGCAGTGGCATAAACCCGGGCCGGACGATATTTTGCTAAAGCCGGGGACAGAGGCGCCGGATTTCGACCTGCTCTCTATGGATGGCAGCAAAATCAAGCTGTCTGACTATCGGGGCAAGGTCATATGGCTCTATATATGGCAATGCGGGAGCCCACCCTGCCGCGAGGCAATACCTCATCTTCAAGCATTCTTCGAAAGGCATAAAGACAAGGGATTGGTGGTTCTTGGTTTCAACTGTGTCGACGATAAAAGGATTGCAAAGTATTTCATTCGTAGAAATCCAGTGACATTTCCGAGTATCTTCGATTCATCCAACGAGGCTAAAAATGTGATATCCGACGGCTACAAAAAAATAAATGGAACTGTGCCCCTAAATTATATAATCGATACAACAGGTAAGGTAGTAGATGCCTGGTATGGATACGAAGAAAAGCACAAGCGTTTATTAGCAGCATTAAAGAAAGCAGGTATGCAACTTGAATAAATATTAACCCGAATTTCGGAAATCGAATAGGGCAAATGTAGAACGTTACATACGCAAGGTCCAAATAGTGAGGAATTAATATGGAAACTAAAAACAAACATAATCGTCGTCGATTTAAGGTGTGGCATGGCATTGTTGCATTCCTATTGCTTTTATTTGTGCTATTTCATGTCACTGGGAGTCTTAAACTTAAAAAACAACTGAAGGTTCTAAGAGCTAAGGGCTATCCTGTTACCCTGGAAGAGCTGGAAAGTTGGTATAATACGCCGGCGGGAGTAGAGAATTCCGCCGATGTATATATGGACGCTTTCTCGAATTATGTCGGATGGGACAGAGAAGCCCTTAAAGCTCTTCCTGTTGTCGGTAGAGCGCAATTACCTGCACGCACCGAACCTTTGGATGACCCGAATCAGCAACTTATGGAACAATTCCTGTCCGACAATCAAAAAACACTCACATTGTTACATAAAGCGGCCGCCATAGACCATTGCCGATATCCGATAGGTTTCATTGAGGAATCGGATATGGATGCTCCCTGGCTTGAGAATTTACGTAAATGCGCACAACTGCTCCGTCTCAATGTTATAATCCAATGCGAAAATAAGAATCCCGAAAAAGCCATGGAAAGCATTCATTCAACCCTTTCTCTGGCCAAATCGTCTAATGTACCTATATTAATTCACCGGCTTGTTCATATTGCAGTGCGAACCCTTGCTTATAGAGATATAGAATGGATTCTTAACAGAACCCAACTAACGGAAGAACAATTGAAGAGACTATCCGAATGGATTAAAGCACCCGAGAACGATGAAGGATATAAAAGGGCCCTTATCGCAGAACAGTGCCTTGGATTGCATTTTTTTCAGGGACATGTCAGAGAAGTCTCAGGTCGGTTTGTTGGAGGATCGGAAGGCAGGCTAAGCATGATTTTCCTCGCTTTTTGGAGGATAACAGGGCTTAATAACAGGAATGCTACGGAGTATCTCAAAATAACGCAGGAGTATATAGATGCTATGGAATTATCTGCATATAAGCGACTTCAGGTTTATAACTCTATCCATAAAGACGTTGACAGCGGAAAACGTGGAGGCATGCTCACCCGTATGCTCATGCCGGCCTTCGGACGCATTATGCAGATTGAAACCCGTCATCTGGCCCACCTGCGTGCGACACAAACCGCCCTCGCAGTTGAACGATATCGATTAACTGAGGGCCGCCTGCCGCAGTCTCTGGATAATCTTGTTCCGGCCTATATGGAGGGCATACCGACAGACCCGTTCGACGGGCAAAGTTTGAAATACCGCATACGTGAAACCGGATTCGTGGTTTACAGCGTCGGCGAAGATTTGACTGATGAGGGCGGCGCCGAACGAGACGGTCGAGCGCGCGATGCAAAGGGCAAACCGCTGCCCTGGGACGTTACGTTTATTGTCGAACGATAGAGGATTTATAAGTTTATCTAAAACATTTCCCTGATTAATTTTACTTCGGACAGGTTTAGATTTGGAATATCCTGTTATGAAGACTTGCCTGATTTTCTTACACCGACCCACCAGCATGTACAAACCAGGGTCTGTACACGAAACTTGCTCTTTCAAGGCTCGTCTGCTGTTTCCTTAAACAACCGGGGCCTATACCGTATTGTTACAGAATAGAAAAGGTTTTGGGGGCACTAACTGTGCCCCCAAAACCAAAAACTTCATTAAACCGGACCATACATGTCAGCCCGATTCATCATTCCTTCGACTACTCAACAGCTCCGATGCAGTAGAAGTTCTTGCCCGAATCCATCGAACCGAAGACATAGGTTCCGGCAGCTAATTCTGCCGCGTAAACACTCATTGAACGGTCAGTGGTGTCATTCTCGTGAACGTACATATCTATGCCCGTATCGACAAAAGTTCCGGGCGCCGCGAAGGCCGCTGTTACATAATCCGCTGCATCCTGTGGCGATGTGATGGCGCCGCCGGCATCCCATTCAGCGGGGATGCGGTCGTCAACGGTGATCCACACAATCGCAGGCCGAGAAATCGTAACCTCATACGTTACATCAGTCGTTCCGCCGTTCTTGTCACTATTGTACGTGCGGATGTACTCGGTGCCGACATACTCGGCGGGCACACCGGCCCACGGATAGGTACGATCGGAATAGACGAGGTTGCCGTCCATCAGACCACCAGCCTCAGTGGCCAGTGGTGCCGAACCGCCGTCATAAGGGCCGACGGGGTCTCTATCGCCTGATACACCGTTCGATCGAACAACAGAAAGAAGGCTGGCCGCGGCCGGCTGGCCGGGGACTCCGATTAGCTCAACTTCGGCGATCTGCATACTGTTGGCACTGCCGGGATTTCGGACTGCCGGGAACATGACCTGGTAGTACTTGTATGCAGCGTCATTCTCAAATGAAATCGGCGTGGCGTTCTTTGTGAAACGAGGCCACGCTGCTTCCATGGCGAAATCAACGATATCGCCACTGGCAATCAAAGTATATGGCCCATCTATACTGTCATTAGAACCCGAAAGTTCAAATGAAATGGGGTCACGCTCAATTGCATCATTCGCTGTGGTGAAGGTCAGTCCCGTAACAACACTAGGACCAGAAGCCGGCTCAACCACAAAGCCAGTCGGCGAGACCTCACCCCTGAAGTGGAGGAACTTGGTCGACACATTGTCATCGACCGCTAACCCGGGATACTCGCCATCAGGCCAACCAGCAACCGAACCATCTCTTGGTTC
>JACKQG010002358.1_pt1 | contig 24845 bp, 19 predicted proteins | sample 8237621 | NCBI WGS metagenome assembly JACKQG01 (sample SAMN15677084, study PRJNA649215) | marine metagenome | biome: marine; feature: Black Sea; material: saline water; isolation source: suspended particulate matter (SPM) from the Black Sea western gyre | collected 2013-06-09/2013-06-10 | depth... | reverse complement strand
AGAATATGTTAAGTGCTATCACAGCTATTGGCGGTGTATTAAGCGTAGTATTTTCAGGATTCATTGCTTGGTTATTCAAAGGGAGAATGTAATATGGAATGGTTAAATTGGACAAATGCAGCTTACATGGCTGCTATAATAATTGGTGGCGGATTAACATTTGCTACTACTAAATACAGAAAAGTATTAAAAGAGATACAAGAAGCTTTAAACACATACCATGAAGCTGCTAAAGATGGCAACATAACTAAGTCAGAACGTGATGCTATCGTAAAAGAAGTACTAGATGTACTGTCTGCTGGTATTAAAATATTTTGGAAGTTCTAAATTTACGTTTTAACGAGTTGTTTGTACTTTACCGATACTTATATCGCTTTTTGTATAATCCCTCGTTTAAACTAGTAAATATCGCTAAATAGACGTATTATAGTATGCCTAAACAAGTATATAAAATAGAAAACTTTCATGGTGGATTAAATAGTAATGCTGACCCTAGAGACATTGCTGATAATGAATTAGAAGTATCTAGTAATGTAATGGTTGACAATTTAGGTGTAATAAGGACAATGGGTCATACATCTACTGCTATTACTACAAAAGCTGTTACAATTAATCCTGGTTATGGACTACATTTGTTCAGCCATGATAGGACTGGAGCTCATGTTTCTAGCGGCACACATACAGGTTCTGACCATAGTACTATTATGACTGATAGCGCAGCTACGTTTTCAGTAGATGCTTTGATTGGAGCTACAATAAATAATACGACTGATGGTAGTTCTGGAGTCATTACAGATAATGATGCTACGACTGTAACTGTGGCTTCTTTAACTGGTGGGTCAGATAACAGTTGGGATGATGCTACTAATGACGCATATACAATAACAAATTTTCCTGAAACTGGTGATGATTATTTAGCATTAGCTGACACAGGAACAGATGCAGATGTTCATATTTATAGTAATAGTGGGTCAGTATGGGGAAGCTCAACTGTTATAGATTTAGGTGCTACAACAGGAATGAAGCCTACTTTTTATGATGTAGATGGAGCTTTAAGAGTAAGCGATGGTAATTTTAATAATACTAATCAATGGTATGGATATATAGACAGAGAGTATTTTGGAGGAGATGCTGATGAAGCATATGATGCATGGAAATCAGAAAATCAATTACCAGCTGCGCCTATTGATGGATATGTGAGGAAACATAATGGAGCTTCTTCATGGGACGGTTCAGCTGACAAGCCTGAAGACAGTTCAGGGTCAACAGGCGACGGATTTTTAAGAATGTCTATGTCTGGGTCTGGGGCTTCTACTATAACTACATGGCTAACATTAGATACTTGGGATACCTCTGGTGACTTAGCATCCTATTGGTATACTAAATATGGTGGCTGGGATAGTGATTACAGTGAATTTCTTGATAGTACAATGGGTGGAGGTAACTTAGGGGCTGATTATTTTAAGACAACATTTATAGATGCAAATAGGGACAGTGTCGCTACAGGTGATGATGCTATAACTGTTTCACTTAGTAACCCATCAACTCCATCTGGATATGATGTAAGTATAACAAAAATGATGTCACTTGCAAAACATAACTCTACAGCATATTCAAGATTTGCTGTAGAGTTAGATGATAAGATTAATTTAATTGACAAATCAATATACTTTAATATATATATATCAAAACATATGTCTGCGATTATTGATTATATAACTGTATATGCTGGCACCTCTATAGGGGACTGGGATACAACAACAGCTTCTAATCAATGGATAAGATGGAAAATTGACGGGAGTGAATTTACTAACACAGTTAGCGACTGGCAAGAAGTTGAAGTGTTTACTGGTGACGCTCCTTATGAAACACAAGGCAATGCATATTTAGGAAGTATAGACCATTTTGCAATATCAATACACACATTAGCTGATTCTGATAAATTTGGGTACACTGGGGCAAGTGACGTAGACTCTTCAGCTGGTGACTGTTTAATATATAGACCAAGATATGGAGAACCTACAGCTGCAAGTGGATGGAATGGTAAATATAACTTTTATTATAGTTATTTATATGATGATATTAAACAAGAAAGCTCACTTATTGAGTTTAATGACCATAATACTTCATCTCCTGCTTCATATTACCAGTTTACAGGGACTCCATTGTATTTAAAGTTCTATGCTCAACAAGCATCTAGTAAAGGATGGAATCATGCGTCTTCTGGAAACCCTAGAATAACTGGTGCTAATGTATATTATACAGAGGTAGATGATAGCGGAGATAGATTAACTCCTTCTAAATATTATTTATGTACTGTTGATTTTGAAAAAGGCACAAGAATAGATGATTCATATGACTGGGAGGCATGGGCAGGTGGGTCTGTTGGCTCAATAGGTGAATGGTATACTCCTGGTGGTACAAATTTAATTAAAATAGATTTACCTCCTACAGTGCATACGTTTGCAACAAAGTCTGGATATGATGTTACTAAAAAAGTTGATAACTTATATTATAAAACAGCTGTTGTTGCTAATAGAATGGTCTATATAGGTAATGTTAAGTATGATGATGAAGATGGTAAAACACATACAAAAGGTGACGCTATATTAAAATCACATATAAACAAGTTTGATTTATTTACAATAGGAAGGATTGTAGAAGCTTCTATACAAGATGGTGATAGTATAATTAAGCTTGAAGAATATGCTGATAGGCTATTACAGTTTAAAAAGAATAAAATGCAGTTAATTAATGTATCTCAAGATGTAGAGTTTTTAGAAGATACGTTTACGCATAAAGGAGTTAAACATCCAGCTGCTACTTGTAAAACTGACTTTGGTATCGCATGGGTAAATAAATATGGATGTTATTTATATGATGGGCAAAACGTTAGCAATCTACTTGAAAAAGAAGGTAGGCAAATAATAAAAGACAGTGTTTGGCAGTCGTTTATTACTGATAATTCTATTATAGGTTATATGCCAAAGAAACGACAGTTAATAGTATTGAAGGATTGTACAGCTTCAAATGATGGCGATATTTATCTATATGACATAGTTACACAGAGTTGGGTTAATGGAGATAGTAAATATTTAGATAACCGACCGTATACTAATTTTATTAATGATTGGGATGGTGAACTTGTATTAGTTGAAACAGATTATGGGTATTTGAAAAAATGGATAGATATACCAACGTCAGCATCGACTGTTGATATTAAAACAAGAGACATAGACTTTGGTAATCCTGGAGTAAGAAAGAAAATATATAAAGTTTATGTAACTTACACTGGAGGAACATCTCAAGACGTAGATGTAACATATAGAACTAATGGCAATGGTTCATGGTTACAGTTTGATAACGATTTAGATGATACAACAGGCAACCAAGTTGAATTAGAATTAACACCTAGTGCAAGTATTAATAATATTAAAAGTATACAATTTAGATTTAATGGAACTGCATCATCTACATTTGAAATTAATGATATGTCAGTAGTATTTAGAATGAAATCAGTTAGATAATATTATGCCTATTACAAAAGCAGAAAGAATATCTAGGAAGCATCAGCATACTAAACAAGAAAGAATTAGTGTGTTAGACGGAGTTCCATCAGCTAATGAAGTAAGAGAAGGCGTTCCTGTATTAAGAGATACAAATGATGGTCTTGTCGAATATGTAAAGCATAAAGGCGTATTACATGCTACCCATAAAGGGGTATCTTCAGGCACTACAACAGTGTCTGGTGCGACAACTGTAAGAGGAAGCGGTGTAGACGGAGCTCCCCCTCAATCTGGGTTTGGTGGTGACCACGGGGACTTAACAGGCACATCAGATGATGACCATACACAATATCATAATGACGCAAGACATACAGCAATCGGTGATTCTGCGCCTCATCATGCATCTGCAACTGCGGGAGACGGTATAAATGTAACAGGACAACAAATAGATGTAGTATACGAAGCAGATGACCCAGTTACTATAAATGCAGGTGATACTGCAACAGTTGGAACAGCTAATGAAGCGTCAAGAGGTGACCACCAACATCCAGTGGCTACAGCAAGTGCAGAGAATGTTGATTTATCATCAAGTGATGAAGGAGCAAGCACATCATTGGCAAGAGCTGACCATCATCACGCATTGAGTCAGTCTATTGCCCCAACGTGGACAGGTTTACACAAGTTTGATGAAAAGATTGAAGTAAATAGAGGAGGAAGTTCTTATATAACCGATTATGCAATTAATAATAAGCCTGAAACGAATGGTATGCATTTAGCTACAGGGGAAGCTGATTATCAGCAGAATTATTCTTGGTTGGGACTATATGAGCAAATTAGTGAATATGATTCTGGATATGGGACTTGGTAGATGGGAGACGTTCCAAAGACAGATACTTATTATGTTAGAGTAATCCCTGAAAGAGTTACATGCGGATTTTTACATGTTATTGTTAGGAATGACATGAATGGCAAAGATGATTGTGTAGAGGAATATTATAGACATTGGGACGGTACTGGTGGATATAATGCTCCTGATGCAAATGCAAAGGCTGGTGCTCCTTTTAATAATTCTAAAATAGTGAATGACCCAGGAAGGGAAAATCTTGGGCATGCAATTGGTGATTATGATTCATTTTTATTTTTTGTTACAGTCGCAGGTCATTTAGCGTCTCATACACAGGCTGGTTCTGCTGCGGGTGGAACGCATACGGGAAGCAATGGTGGTACAACCTTAGTTGATACTTCGAGCCCTCCTTGGGTTGCGGGTGGATTAGTTGGTCAAGTTCTATATAATGATACACAAAGCACAAATAGTGTAATTTCTTCTAATTCATCCTCTTTAATTAGTACAGTAGATGGTATATCATGGAACACGGGTGATTCTTATACTATAAGAAATACAAGTGGTAACATTTGGTATAGTGATTTACCTTCCCATGTAGCTTGTCAGAATTTTGTGAGGTATCAATTAATTGGAAGGCATAATAACGCATATGGACATGATACAAATAATTACCAGCATTATACACAAAATGATACACGGTGGGAGGCTACAGACGCATCAGTGAGCAATCCTACAACAGATTCTAAAAATATTAGAAATACTGGTTCAATAGAGACTGGTTTTGGGACAAATTTGTCAAGTCAATCAAATAATACATATTTTTCACCAGTACGGAATATAACAGTTAAGGGGAAGCATGAATTACTATATGATTCTACAAGTACAGGGGAATTTGTGACATCAGTCCAATATCATTCTATTACATCACACCCAACATCATTCTATAATTTAATGGTATCAATTAATTTGCATGGGTTTACTCAGATAAGTGACGTAGTTACGTTTTTTAGAAATAGAGTTAATGTATTCTTCCAGCCATTTGGAGAGACAGCAGATTTTGAATTTTCAACAAGTGAATTTACAACATAAAAAATGTATAGTATTATATACTACAACTGTATTAAATTAATAGGAAATCATGCCACAATTAGCTAAATATAAAACAGCAGGAAGAATTGCAAGGTCACTTCAAAAGAGTATTGGCGATACAAACAAGCTGCAATTAGGATTAGAATATAGACAATGGGAAGGCGAAGAAGAACGTAATCTATATGGCAATATAGGGGCTACAGCAGCTAATATAGTAGGTATAGTTAAAGAAAAAAAGATGTTAACTGAGCTTAATAAGCTAAAAGAGTCAGCTGGTAACCTTCCTGGTGTAGTAAAAGAATCACAATCGTACCAACGTGGTGGCAAGATTGGTGAGTTATTTGGTTTAGGTAAAGGTTCTAGAGATGTATATAAAAGCGCTTTTACAGGAGAAGAAATATCCGATACTACAATGTATGGAATTGGTAAAGCAGAGGCATTAAAACCAGGTTCAACTATGTATGGTGACTATAAAGAAGTATTAAACAAGGGCGTTATATACTCACCTCAAGCAGCTGAAATGGCTACACAGGAAGCATACTCACAAGTAGGTGCTACGACACAAGAAGAATATGATAGATTAACTGATGTCGCTTTATTTGAAGAAGAAGAACAGTTTCCAATAACGGAAAGTAGTGGACCATATACAACAGCAACAGAGACCAAGACAACAGACTTTAAACCTCCTGAACCTCCAAGCATAGAAGATGATATTATGACATCTTTCTCAGATGATAATGAAAGTATATTATCAGAGCCAACTATAAAAAATTACTTTGGTCTTGAAGGTGGGAATAAACAATTATCGGTTATTATAGCTAATCAAGAGGGTTTTTATAAAAAGGGAAGCTTGCCTCGGAAATTAAACAATCCAGGAGCTATTAAAGATACAGAAACTGGCAAATTGAGAGAGTTTAAAACTTTAAAAGAAGGGTTTGGGGCTTTAACAAATCAATTAGATTTGTATGCACAGGGCAAATCAACGAGTGGGATTACACCTGATTTTACTATATCGCAGTTTGTAGACATGTATGTTGCTGGCGGTGAAACAGAAGATTATGAAAACAAATACCCAGGTGAGCTTAATAGCTATAAAGAATCAATTATGAAAGGAATTAGATAGTATGAGTCTTCTAGACACAACATCACAAGCAGCTTCAGCAGGTTCAGCAGGTTCATTGTTAGGTATGTCAAATCCTTTAATGTTAGGACTTAGTGTTGGAATGGCAGGTATTAGTGCATTCAGCAGTATGAAGCAAGCTGAAGATGAAGTAGATATACTAGGCAATCAAATATCGTCATTAAAAGAATCTCAAGGTTATCTAGATGAATCATATGGCGTAAAGAAAGAACTAGCTACAGATAAGTACACAGAACAGTTAGGGGCAGTGTCGTATTCGACTGGTCAGTCTTTATATGATATATCTACACAAGGGAATCAAGCGATTAGCAGCACTGGATTAGCAACGTCAGGAACTATAGATACTAACATCGCAAGAGCTCGTGACAAGGTAAGAGATAAATTTGGATTTGAGAAAACTGGGTTAGAAAATATGTTAGGTGAAAGCCTATTGAATATAGAAGAATGGTATGGTGCTAGTTCATCTGATTTAAGTACTCAAATGGAATCATTAACATATCAAAAGAAACAAGCTCAATCACGCACTGGTTTAGGTGGTTTCTTTAAAGCATTTGTAGGAGCATAAAATGGCTGGGTTACCAGATATATTAAGTGCATATAGACAAGGTCTTGCAAGCGAAAGAGATGTTCGTACTAGTGAGATGCAGATGGCATTATCACAGTTGCAATATGAATCAGAGAGGGACTTTAGAGAAGAAGGCAGACGTAGAGAAGATGCGTTTAGAGGTCTGACACTTGCTAATCAAAGCATGAAAGAAAGCGTCTCAAAAGATGCTTCATCTATATATTCATTAATGAGTGGTTTAGATTTTATGAACCGTGACAGTGACGGTAAGATAGGTAATTTTAAAGAGAAGAAAGCAACGGCTCTTGGGTTTAGTAAAGAAGAAGCTAGGCAAATTTATAATATGGTGCTTATGTATGAAAGTGAGTCACCCGTGTTGCAACAACAAGCACAAAACGCTGCTGTAAATATAGGTAGATTAGTATCTGCGTATAAAGATTCATGGGTTTCAAGCGGTAACCAACCTGACTTCTTAAAGGCATTGTCTAATTCAGGTATTTTATATGCTGGGGAAGAAGTAGATGGCGAAGTTATGTACGATGAAACTAAATTTGATTTATCATTTGAACCATTTACTAATGTGTCTAAAGCAACCGATGTACTAGCTAATATATCTGATGAATTAGGTGAAATGGCTAGAGGCGACTATGAAATACAACGAGGCATTAACATTGATAGAAAATTTCTTAAAGAGCAGTCATATGATGATGTTGTAAACAGAGCTGCTAATCTTGTTGAGTCATCTCTAGGCTCATTAGATACAGATTTAGGCGATGATGATATATCGTCTTCTATAGCCGATACAAGAGGTCTGTTAACAAGTGTTAAATCAAAGATAGAACAAGGGTTTGAGGGTTTTGATGATGAGCTTGTCAGTTTAAATAAAAAACTAAAAAGCTTAAAATCTTTACAGCAATCGAAAATATCTCAAGATAAAGTAAACGCTGTTTCTAATTTAGCTAATGATATATTATTAAATGCAGGAGCTGACATGACTAAAAAGAATATAAAGGTAGCAACAGACCAAGCATTGAATTTATTAGGGGCTGAGGCTGGGGCTTTGACATCACAGCCTCCATTTTCACCAGAATCAATATCAGGTCTAGAAGATTATGATTATTTTTCTGGTCAAATTAGACAGCTTGGTGACCCTAATATTCCATATGAATAAATAATATGCCAACAGATAACCTTACTGCAAGGGTCAGACAAGAGCTTGAACGTAGAGGCAAAATTGTATCTGACTCACAAATAGAACAAATATTAAAAGACAACGAGATTACTACAAGTAGTCGCAATGTCGGGATACCGTTTTCTGCGGGTCCTATTTCAACCAAAGATAAGCAAGAAAGTAAAGGCACAATATTAAATGCAGTAGGAGCTGGGTTATGGTCTGCTTTAGATGTAGCTGCTTTTGGTGTTCCTGGTGCTTTTGTAGAAGAAGAGAAATTTATAGACTTTGAAGACCCTATTGCTAAATGGACATCTGCTATTGGTGGGTTCGCAGGTTTTGTAGCTGGTGCTCCTTTAAAAGTTGGAGCGAAGGGAGTTCAGTTAGTTGCTAAACCGTTTATTAAAAAAGCTGGTAGAAAGTCAGTTGATACTGTTGTAAGGGGGATGAAGCAAGTCGGCAAAGATGGTGGATTAAGTAGAAAAGCTGTTAAAGATATTACAAAAGGCTATAAGAATATTGTAGCTAAATCACAAATAGACCCAACATTACGTGGCAAACAGTTTCAGGAAACAGCTTCTAAATTTATGAATAGATATATTGACCAAGAAATTAGACTTGGTAATATAACTAGTCAACAAGCTAAAGCAGTACAGAGTATGTTTACTAAAGATGTAATGCGTAGACCTATGCAGGATTTTCTAGGTCTTATGGTTGAAAGAGGTGCTATTGCTGGAGCTACTGGTATGGGAGCTCGTAGTTATAAAGTAATGGGTAAGTTACTTAACGAGTCATTAATGTTTGGTATGATAGATACTGTATTTGAAGGAGTATCTGTTATTGAGGACGGTCATTATGATTTTACAGCCCCATTATGGGGAGGTATTACTGGTGTGATGTTTTCACAGTTGGGATGGTTAAGTCCTAAGGGTAAAGGTTCTAGTTGGTTAAAGGACTTTAAAGACGGAATAAGGTCTTCATTTTCTAAAAGCCCATATGCTGGATACGGTTCTGAAAAGTTAGCCGCTACAGCTAGATTTATGGGTGAAAGCAGTGAGCATTATGGTAAAAGTGCATTTAGAGATGTCTCATTTAAAGGTCAATCAGGTCGTGTAAATTTAAAGTCTGATAATGTATATGATGAGTTTAAAACAATATTCGGTAACAATACAGATGATGCATTAAAAACATTTCTAGATTCAGAGCGTAAAGTTTGGGGTCGTGAAATAATGAAGTGGTCTACAAAAGAATCATTTGAAAACTTGCAAAGTAACTGGTTCCGTATGACATTAGGTGGATTATTATTTAATGCTCATACTTTTTATGATATGTACGCACATGATTACGAAGCAGATGTATCCGATATACTTCCTCATTTTTTAATTGGTGCATATGTACAGAGACGTGGCAATCCTGCAAAGTTTGATTTAAATGCAAAAAGAATGAATCAGATAAGGCAGAACTTAATGATATTAGGTCAAAGCCCATCTCAATTAAGTGAAATACCTTCATTTGCATATAGTAAAAATAGATTTGATAATCCATTTAATTCACCTAAATATAAATCTGTATCAGAATTGTCTTCAGAATTAGGCATAATAAGCAATAATTTCGAGCTGACAGAGGTTTCTTTAGCCGAGGGTGAAGTAAGTATGGTTATGAAAAATACAGCCAATACGAGGATATTTAACGACTTTATATATGGTTGGTTAGTTCAGACTAAACGGTATGCAAAACCTAAAGACAGTATATCTATTACAGAAGTAGACCGAGTAGTTAATGAGTTTAAAAAGATTGATAGCAATTTAAAAACATATAAAGACTTTGAAGTGTCTTTTGACGAAACGGCTATACGGAATACTAAAGACTTTGAAAGAGAGTTTACAGATATAATTGAACAAGTTAAGCATGCTGGGGGAGATGCTGAGTTAGGTATAACATTGGACCTTAGCAGTTCTAAAGACAGTCAAGTTCCGAAGACTGTTAATATTACAAAAGCATTAATTACTAAAGCTCGTAATGGTGAGTTAGATTTTCTAGTAGATAAGTCTACAGGAGATGTATTAAAAGGAGACTCTGCTGAAGCTGAAATACGTGATAAGGTAGATGGGTTAAACAAAGTATTAACCACAGCTGTTTTACTTAATAAGACTAAAAATATGCCTAAAGCTGTTGATGTTAAGTCTATAGAATCTGAAAGTCTATTAAAAAGTGTACATGATATTATAACTAATGCTGAAAGTAGAATAAATAGTGAGTTTCCTGACAATACAACATACTCTGATAAATTTACATTTAATAATAATTTTAATGATTATATAAGCGTTCTCACTCGTAATTACGCACTTAGAAGTGCTGAAAAGGTTTATGAAATATTTAAGCCTGAAAACGCAGAGAGAGATAAATTAAGCGGATTATTAAATAGGTCTGGTATTATACATACTGTTGAGGGTGAAAGCGTCGGCAGAATAAGGAGCGATACTTTAAATATACAGATTACAGGAACTGAAGACGCAGAGAGAATAGGTAAGGCTAAAAGGTTTCTTAATCGTGTTTTGACTATACAGGCTGTAGCTGGTGGATATAACGAAGTAAAAGACGCTCCAAATGCTACAGTTAAGATAGGCGAGATTGACGCTCTAAATAAGTTTTTAACTAAACGTTCATTTGACGTAATGGAAGTTAAAGATTGGATGCACTCTCAGCTAGTAGACTATATTATAAAAGATAAAATAAAATATACTGATTTGCAGATAAATCAAGTTGATGCTATTATGAATCTATCTGAAATTAGCATGGGAGGGTTTGAACCTTCAGTAAAAGGCAAAGCTTCCGGTTTTAAATTAAAATTAGTAGATGAAAATTTAGTTCCTGTAGGGTACGCTGAAGAAGCTGCTAAATATAATGAATTTGTAAGACAAGCTGTAAATGACGGTAAAGGACTTGTTAGAATTGAAGGCGACCCTGTTAAAGTTATTGATTCAAATTTTATTAATTCATTAATAACGAGTATTTCATCGAATGAAAGCATTATGCCTGCAAGGGCTAAACTTGTAGAGTTTATGAGTTTATTACCAACTGAGAAAGAAGCTTATAGTACATTTCAAAAGAATTTATCATCTTTTATAGCTGAGCCAGGTAATATTAATATGGCTGTAAGGTGGCTTAACGTAGCTGGTGTTATAAAATCAGAAGGCAAAGGTCGTAAAGATTTTAAAATTGATATGGATGCGTTTAATGAAGAATTAGCCATTAAATTAAACGGTAGATTTGATAGAATGGGGATTACTCAAAAGTATGCAGAGAGAAGGTATGTTGAACTAGAGCAAGGTGCGAAGGATAGATTAATACAAGATACTGACGAATCTACATATGACCGTAATATTGATTTAGATACTTTTTATAAAAGGTATAGGATAGATGGTGATGATGTTAGCTCGTTAACATCAGATGCTAGGATTGCTAAATTCCAAGAGCTGGTATATACATCAGTTGAAAATAGATTGTTAACTCCTGATGTTGTTAATAAAGTATTTGACAGAATATATGTAGAATCAAATGGTGAATATATTAAATACACAGAATTAGGTAATGAAGAAAGAAGCAGGCGCAAACCTAAAATATTATCTGACATAGTAGGATTATTATCCACTCAAAGAGCTCAAGTAAAATTAGATGTTATAAAATATAAAAATGGTAATATTGTAAAGGAAACTGAGATTGCACAAGTAACAAGATTTAGACAGTTATTAATAGATGGGTTAGATATTCCATACTATGTTGTAGATACAATGGCTCCTATATATGAAATGGTAGATGGTCGATATGTTCGTATGCGATATGTTGATATGTTTAGGTCTAGTCCTTTATTAAGTACATATGCTAGAGAATCTATTGATGCACATAGAAAAGAGTTCGTACGATTATTATCTCCTAAAGCTGAATTGTTTGGAGATTCTATTAAGGGTGAAGACGGTGAACTAGGTGTTTCAATAATGAGATTGTCACCTAATATGGATACATTAGCAATAGAAACAAGGCACTTGCATAAATTAAAGAAACCATTTAAAAAGCTTGCTAATAAATATGGAGAAATGGAAAGCATTAGCCCTTCATCCAGAAAGATTATAAATGAACTTGTAAAATTAATAGATAGCGACGCTGTTATTACAACACAGCAATATGAACAAATGTTACGTAGAATTACATTTGAAAAGATGTTAACAGGTTCTGATGGCAATAGGTCATTTATTGATTGGATGAATGGTGAAAACACTGAAAAGACTATGGGTCGTATTAAGTTATTTAATACTAAAAAGTTTGTGCGTAATGATAAAGATTTTTTATTAGACGTTGCTGATTCATACGGCTCTATAGGAGATAGAAATACTGAAAGAGTGCTTCGTAAAATATTAAGAAATGATGGGTTTGGTGTTACAATATGGAACGATGAAGGATATTCTACTGTAAGAGCAGAAGTTGAAAAACAAGTAAAAGATGCTGGTTTACAAAGTAAATGGAGCTGGGACAATGTAATTGGCGAAGCTCACAATGAGGTGTCTGCTTTTGATAGCATATCGTTTGTATCTAGGGACATGATGAGATATTTACATGCTGTTATTGGTCACAACCCAAATTCTATTAATCCTATTAAGCCTATTATTTCTTCAGGTGGTAAAAATTCACCTCTATTGCTAGGTAAAACATTGTTTATATATAGTGACAGTTTGAATGGGTTTTTTCAACAGAATCCCAATGTAGATATTATGATGACTAAATCAGGTGCTAAAGCTATGAACCCACTTGGTAAAGCTGGTGAATTAGATGCTAGTATAATTAATAAGCCTTGGGAAAGATTGACTGGAAGTGCTAGAGCTGGTCAAAAAGTAGGCGAAGGCAAGGTAAGGAAAATAAGTATTGATTCACTTGGTATTTTACCTAGTAAGGACGCAGATATTGTAACAGCTAAAGAGTCTGTATCTGACCATAATTATAGGAATAATAAAGAGTCTGGTAAAGCATTTGAATCTGATTATAAAGATATATTAGATAGAAATTTAGACAGCATGGATTATTTTGCAGATGACCCTATTGCAATGCGTGAGTTTGTATTAAAAGAAATGGGAAATGAGTTTTTAACGTCTGATTTGGCATCTGGTGAAGGTTTAAACCATCTTAGTAATCTGTTTTTCTATAGTAATTTATCTAAAGAAGCTAATCCAATGAGCTATAGTGAGAGAGTTGTTAAAAATAAAGTATATGGCATGTATGTTAATTCTTTAGTTAATAATAAACGCTCAGTTACTAACCAATTTTCTCCTAAGACATCATATGCAACAGGGGGTCAATCTATACTTATACAGGCTCCATCAAAAGAATTAAGATTAAAATCGACTCTTGTGGATAATAGTGGTAAAATGATACAAAGAGGTGAATTGTTATTGCCTGATTGGGTTAAAGATATTAATGTGACTGATTTAATATCTAGTGGATTTGAAATAAAGTTTGTTAGAGGGGCTAATGAGGTATTAAGTGTAAAAGACATGGCTTCTGAAATAGTAGACAGCATGAATATAAAAAATGCGAAAGAAAAGAGTAGGGTTTTAGTTGATACTATTGAATATTTAAACACAACAACTGTTGAGAATTTACATGAAATAGCACAGATAAGAGAATCTCAAATAGGTGCTATAGCAATAAGAAACCCTCGCACTCGACCTAATGATATGGCTTTGCTTGGTGTAAAGGGTTTTCTTGGTAAGAATTATGGTAATTCGTTAGCATTAAACAGTTTAGATGTTGTAAATGTATTTGAAGGTGACTATGATGTTGATAAAGCTAATTTCTTCTTTGCGTCTAAACAGCATACTTTTGACCATGTAATAAGGGCTAGTCAATTTTATGTACAGGGAGTTGACCCTTCAAGATTAAAATCTACATCTAACTTTCATATGGGGATGAATGCTAGTTTAGAAAGTAAGGCGGTTGACGAAATGGCAGCTAATAATGATATATATAAATCATCTATTGGCATTGTTCAAAAAGTGCCTCGCATGTTAGGCTTTTTATCTAAACTAGGTTCACAATCAGCTAACCCAAGTACAGACCCTTATTTAAAAGACAGTATTAGAATATTGTCTGATGGCACTGAATACGCTCCTAAGACACTGCTTTCTGGTGAAAATTTTAGGATAACGATTGATTATGAAAATATAGATTTCTTTACAAGGTCAGCATTAGAAACACAATATATTATTGATGGGTCTGGTAAGTTAAATGCTGATATATCAAGTGATATTACAAGTTGGCGCAATGATTTCTTATTCCCAAGGCTCGCAGATTCTGTTGCCCCTGGTGAAGCAAGTAAAAAAGGGATTGGCTTTATTAATGATATGCGCTCGCAAGGACATAGTGACGGTAAGAGAGTTAGAATATTTCGTAAATTTGAAAGAACACCTGAAGGCGATATAAAAGAAACAGAACTTTCTAATTTAGAACAGGCTATGATAAAAGAAATGTTATCAGAGTATGGCAGTTTTTTAAATGCAACTGGCAAGTCATTATTTGAAAATACAGGGGAACAGAGAGCTCCTAAATATGATGATGTTATGTCTGCGTCTGAAAAGTTCTTTAATTTTAATAGGAATATTAGTGATAATTTATATTATAGACTTCGTAGAAAACGTATTGATATAACTGACCCTAATAGTAAAAAGTGGTATTCTGATGAAAGTTTTAAACGTATGTTCCAAGTTGTAGAGAAAAGTTATAAAGATAATTTTGGAAATGAGAAGAAATATTGGAAACCTACTAATAAAGTTATTGATGATATTATGGCTCGTAATGGTATGGAATTTTATGAAGGAAAAAGGGGAGCTGTTATTGATAGGGTAATGCAGAGACTTTATGATAGAGACCCTTTTAGTGACACAAGAACAAAGGGGATTGTTGGAGAGTCTAGATTGTTAATGGATGAGTGGTACGCTCAACTGCATGGTCAGACAGGTGATGATTGGTCTTCATCTATTGACAGATTTACAAATGATATAAAAAGATTGGCTTTAGGCAATAATCATAAGATTAGGTTAATCGGCAGCTTATACAGCAAAATAACACAGATTAAGAATAATTATAAAGTTCCATATAAAATTCGGTCTTCATCTGTTGAGAAATTAGATAAATTAGTAAGTAAACTTGAGGAAGAACTAAAGCCTTTAATTAATAAAGCATACTGGAAAACGCATAGCACAAAAGATTTAAATGAGTCTAGATTTAATTTTGTAGTTGTAGATAAAGAATCTGTTAGAAAAGGCGTAATACAATATGCTACTATGGATAATTTAAAACACTTACTACCATTAATTGAAGGTGATGTTAATTTTGGATTAAGCGCATCTGGTATTTCTGATTTAAAAGAGATAAAGCAGTTAAGACGCTTATTTTATAGTAATAATACTAAACTAGGCGATGTTATTGAGTATGGAGATAAGTCTTTAATCACTAGCAAGATGCAAGAGTTTCTATCGAGGTTTCCAACTATGTCTACATTTTATGAGATAGAGACAGAGTATTTAAAAAGAGGCGTAAGTAATCACGGCATAAAATTTATGTATGCTTTTATGCAACCAGTTGTAAGTAAATATGACATTGGAGTTTTTGAAGGCAGACCTGTCTCGGTTCCATACCAAGAAACTGGTAGATATAGCCGAGGTATACAGTTTATGACGCATATGGCAACTAATAGGATGCCTGGGCTTGAAGGGGCTACTGAATCAAACATAGCAGCTAAAAAGACATTAATGTATTTGCAGTTGATAGAGTCGCAATTAAATAGATTTTATAATAGAAAGTTTGATTTAAAGAATATAGTTGGTAAAAATATTGGGGAATTTCTTGATGTGTCGCAAATAGGAGAACCAGCTAAAATGCTTATAATGGACAACATACGACTCCCTGACTTTCACAGCGATGTTCAATCTACATTTGGAGGGTTTAAAAATATTGAATGGAGTAGGAATAATAATCGTATAAGCAATGGGTTTGGTCTTACTAATGACTATTTATTAGATTTTTATACAGACTTAATGAAGTTAGCTGGTAAAGAAAAAGATTTTGAATCATATTTACATACAATGAATGATATACAAAATCAAATGTCTAGTAATAATACAATCGACCCTATGGAATATATGGCTAAGAGGTCTATGATTGAAAGTGAAGTAAAGAATATTATGCAGGATGTATTAACTAGTGGTATAATAGAAGACAAAGCAAATCCAATAGTTCGCAATATTATTAACAATCCTGTATATGCTATTATGGGAGGTCGTGGATATTTTAAAGGGCTTGCATTTGAAAAACAATCTAAATTAAGTATTGATAGATTGCGTGAAATGAAGACAATGCATGATAATTTAGAGACATCTTCTAATGAAGCAAATGTTAAAAATCAAAGAGCTCGTAAAATTATGGATGAAGTGTTAAGTTGCAGAGGATAATAACATGGGTTTAAATTGTTCAGTTGTAAATAAACATTTTTACGATATAGTGAAATCTATTGATGATTTTGCTAAATCTGAAAAGAATAAATCTTACTTTAAGGACCCTTTAGAAGCTGCTGTCAAGTTATTTGAAACAGAGTTTAAAGCAGGGTTAGATGAAGTAAGACAAGTACCTGATTTAACAATTGGGCAGGCATCATCATTTAAAGCCAGATTAAAAGAGTTATCAGAGTCGGTCAGTAAAGGTCAAATAGATAGTAAATTTGCACAAGTATTTTGGCAAACATCACATTTAGGTAAAAAAGACCCTGTTATAGGCTCTGTATTGCGTAATATGCAACGTTCAGGCTTTTATTTTAGAGCTAATGAGCTTAGAGATAAAAACCTTGTTAAATCATTATTTGGTTCACTTATGAGTGAATCACTAAACAGGGGCTTATCGACTAAATTAGGTATTAAAAATGCAAATAAGGAAATTCAGAGACTTGATGATGCGTGGATAAGCGCTATTGTAAAGTGGAAAAACAAAGAAAAAGGTGCTCAAGATGAATTATTTAGAGTCCGAGGTGAGATTGATAGGTTAGTATCAAGTACTCATTTAAAAGTATATGATGAAATGATTACTATGATAGAAGGGACTGGTAAAGAAGTTAATGGTAAAATGGTTTGGGATTCGGGTTTACCTAAATTAGCACAAGATAAATATAATAAATTATCATCTAAAGATAAAAAGTTAGTAGATGACGGAAAAAAGACAGTTAGGTTAACTGATTCTGATTTAGCAAAATTAAAGATGCTTGATGGTTCAAATATAACTCCTGATATGTATAGGTCTATTGAAAGTTATTCTAATTTGATGGACGGTCTTTATAAAACATTGCGCAATGGTGTAGAAAAACGTATAGATTCAATAGTTAAAAAGCTTGAATATAATGGGGATAATTTATCTTCGTCTGAAATGAAAGAGTTCAAAGATAGACTCAGAGGAAAGCTAATGCCTAAATATGAAACTGGTTTTTTCCCTCATTATACTAGAGATTTAAACATAAGCTTAATGGATGGTTTAATGCCATTTTTTGATTCAATGCAAGATGCTGTTAATCCATATGATAAATCCAAGAAGAAAAAGTCTATGCGTACTATTATTAATGATATGAATAGTTATATTAGTGGTCATGCTAAAAGAAGAGCTAAAGATTTAGAAAGAGGTGACTTTGATTATCAATATAGTAGAAATTTATTTAGTTCTATAAATAATTATGTTACAGATGTTAATAGATTTAATTTTCAATCATATATGGATGCACATATATTAGACGGATTAATGTCTGTAGAGCAAATATTTAAGTCAGATGGTATGGCTAAAGGATATGCTGAGTCGTTAAGTAATTATATAATTGATTTGCATGTAGCTTCTAATGGAAGCACTAAGCTTAGCGACACATCTAGAAACGCTATGCGAACATTACTGTCATTTGAGTTTATATCTAAATTAGGTCTTAATCCTAGAGGAGCAACGAGGAACGCATTTCAAAGATTATTAGATTATGTTACGTGGGGTCCTGTTCAGATTAAACGTATGAAAGATTATATAGGTACATTGTCATTTAAAGGTAGTAGTTCAGATGCATATATAGAAGGAGCGCTAAAAAAAGCTGGTTTATTATTTGAAGAAGCAACTCCTGAACTTATTGAAAGCGGGCTAACTGGAAGAGGTCCTATATTTAAAACTATTAGTTGGAATGACGCTGATGGTAAATATGAATCACATAAGAGGGGAAGGCTTGAAAATGTTGCTAATAAAGTATCAACTTTAGCAGCTAAATCATCTTGGCTGCATAGGAAAGCTGAAAACATGAATCGTAAACATACGTTTAAAATTGGCTTTGCACAAATGCACAGGTGGTTAAATACACCTGATTATAAAAATAAATTAATAGAGCAAGCATCTGAGACAGAAATCGGAAAAGCTAGAATAAAAGAAGGAAAGGCAGCTCTGACAGATGCTGAAATAGATTCTAGAATACGTAAAAAAGCAGAAAACTATGCTGTTAATATGGTTGTTATGAATCATTTTGATTATGCTGATTATGCTAAGTCTAAAATGATGAGGAGTAATATTGGTAGGTTTATGTTTCAGTTCCAACATTATAGTATGGAGTTCTTTGAACGTAATTTATCAATAGCAAGAGAAGCTAAACATGATATTTTAAATGGAAAATTATTACCAACAGGTGAAGCTCAAGGTCTTCAACAGGCATACAGAATGTCGTTTGTATATTTTATAGCTCCTCTTATAGCATCTGCTCTAACTGGTGTCAATTTTGGCAATATAATAGAACATGATACATCGCAAAGATTAAATCAATTAGCTACTTTAATGACTGGTGATGAAGATGAAATAAAGGAAGCGTTTTATGGAAAAGGTCCTATTATAAGCACCTTTGGAGGTCCTATAACGTCTGATTTAATTGATATAGGTGTTATGTTAGACTTAATAAATTTAGATGATGATAGTATATTAACACTTATAACAGGATTAGAACAATATGACCCGTCTAATCAATCATCAACTATAAGTAAAAAGATTAGGCTTTTAAATACATTTGCAGGGAGAGTATATGAAAGACACATACCTCAGTTAAAAGAAGGAAGAATTGGATGGGCATTGCAACAGGAGTTGGGATTATATCCTACAGCTGAAGCAAGAAAAACACAACGTAAAACTAAACAAGCTTTACCGCCTGAGATTGCAAAGGCATTAGAAAACTTGTCTTCTGGTATTTAACTTTTTGCAAATAAATTATTATTTAATATATCTGATGTCATTTTATGTAGTTCATTAACTACAATATATGTTACAGCTTCTATGTCAGCATCGCTACTAAGAGAAGTTTTTATATTTTTTACCATTTCTAAATTAACTTTTAAAGTCATTTCTAAAGCATTTAACATTTTATCATTTTTCATATTCAATCTTTCCGTCCTTAATATGTTTATTTGTCGATATTTACTATGTATACGCTTGTTTTATTGTTATATGTATACTCATGTACTATTTTAGTTAACAGTTCGTTAAAACGTAAATTTGAGGAGCTAGGCTAAATAACCCGATAGTAAGCGAAAGGAATAAACTCTTACTATTTAAAACTCTAATCTAACTCCTCTAAATCATTGTAATATTTTGCTATTAATATAGCATCAGCTGTTTTTAATGTAACTCTAGCATTTGGGAATAAACTTTTAGCAAGTTCTTTTAAATACTTTTTTCTTTCTTGTTTTATTTTAGGCATGTCACCAAATGATTTCATCCATGTATAAGGGTTTACTTGTACTACATTTAATTTATTACTTGCAAATATACCTAACCACATACCAAAGTTTCTGCCAAATTTAAACGCACTGCTTCTTCCGTCTGTTGGGAAAGCATGTACATTCTCTATTACAGCTATTATATTACTTTTGTTTACACTAAAGTTATTTATAGTTGTTTTAATAGATTCTGCCATTTCATTAACAGTGTTTTGACAAGGGAATGCTTCTACTACAGTATTATTAGCGTACACACATATACCTCCACTAGCACCAGGGTCTACAGCTATAATGTGTTTATTCATCTTTATACCCGAACATTCTATTTTCTTTAATGTGCTTTTTGTATTTTTTGTTGTTTTTTTTTGCCATAATATTCTCTTATTGCACATGGTTTACATATAGTAAGTTTAACTTCAGATATAGGGCTTATATAAGAACATTTAACTTTATTCTTAATATCTTTACCGCACATCCTACATTCACTTATGTAGCTTAAACAGTTTTCTCTTATTATAGGATACATTTGATTATAGGATACATTTGACTATAAGATACATTTACCAGCTTTTTATACCTTTTCTAGCTTCACCAATAGAATTAAAGAATTTACATATATTACCATCATAACCAACTGTATATCTACCAATATTACCATATCTTGATTTAGCTACAATAATACGTGATTCATATTTATCATATATATCAGGGTCAGTATTATATGGATAATATACAAACGCTGCCATTTCTGCTGTTTGTTCTATAGCACCGCTTTCAGCAAAATCAGACATTTGAGGAACTGGTTCATCTCTACGTTCTATTTCTCTATTTAATTGACTAATAAGTATAGCACTACAGTTCATCTTTTTACATAGCCACTTATATTCATACATAATTTTTTCAACTTCAAGTCTACGTTGGTCAGCTGTACCATCCATATCAATTAATTGTATATAATCATCAATAATTACATCAGGTTTATGTCTTTTAACTTCACGTATGCTCTCGGGCAATGTTCTTATATTATCATACATTGTTAAATTACTGTATGTGTCTTGTATAATATCAGCTGTTTTAAGCAGTTCTTTTTTAGATTTAGCATTTAACTCATGTCTTCTAACATCGTTATAATTTAATTTAGTAGATTCCATACATATAAGTTTTTTCATCATTTCAGTATTAGACATCTCACGATTAAATAACATTACTTTTATACCATTATTAACTAAATGTTTAACAATGTTAATCATAAGTGTACTTTTACCATGTCCTGGTCTACCGCCTATAACTGTTAATTCTTGTCTTGTCATTCCACCAGCTGCTTCATCTAAAAACTTTATATTAAATGGTATTACATTGTCTTTTCTTTCTATATGGTCAATAGTATCTTCTACAATATTACCAATATTTACTTTAGTACAAGGTTCTAAACTTCTTAATTCTTCTGCAAACCTTTCGTGTTTATAAAGTAAATCAGATATTGTTTTACTATTGTCTTCAGCTGTTCTGGCTAATACCATTGCTGATTGTATAGCTTGTCGTTTAATAAATCTTTCCCATACTATTTTAGCATATTCTTCTACATTAGAAGATGATGGACATGATTCATATAAACCAGTTATATAGAAACCCATATGTTTAGCACTTTCATGGGCTTCTAAAAGCTTTCTTGTTTCATTAGAAATAGTCACACAATCCATTACTTCATGGTTTATATATAAACTTTGCATAGATTTCCATATTTTAGAATTATCACCATGATAAAATGCTCGTGTGTCTTTTATCCATCCACTAGCCATTTCAAATGTATTTGTACCGCCTAATAATACAGCTCCTAATACTGCTTGTTCAGCTTCCATATTATTAGGTTGCACTCCATCTTTAGAACCGTTTAATGATGTTGACATTATTTCTCCTTCCTGTTAAAATATTGTAGATTGTATGTATATTGGAGGTTGATAATTAGTAATAACTAGTTCTGTTCTTTCTTTTTTATCAGACGTTCCTGCATATACACATTTAATTTCATTTATTATATAGTCTTTATATAATGTTTTTACTTCTTCTCTGTCATCATAGCTAACCATAAACATTCCATTTTTATCATTTATTTCGTTACATAAATCTCGTAAATCATTATGCATTTCCATAGTAAAATCATGAAAATAATAGTCTTTTTTTTCACCTGCGACTATATATGGCGGGTCCATATACCAGAGGTCTCCTTCTTTAGGTTCGTATCTTTTAACAAGTTCTCTAAAGTCAAAATTTTCTACTATAACTCCATCTAACTGTTTTTTAGACCATTTTATTTCTTCAAGTAACTCAGAGTGCCATATACCCTTTTTTTCATGTTTTGAAAATGGATTATACGGGTTTCTGTTAAATGAATTTTTAATAACATAATAGTAAATAGCTGCTCTACGTGCATCAGGTATTTGTACTTTTGCTTTAGTTGTCATTACCTCTTCACGGAAGTCGTTAAAAAGTTTTCTTGACCGAGGTAGTAAATCAACATATTTACTAAATTCATCGAACTTTTCGAGTACTGAAATATACAAATTTACTATATCATTATCAAAGTCATTTACTATATTAAATGGTACTTTTTCTTTACGAAAATACATACTAAGACCGCCTGCAAACATCTCTATATACCTATTATGATTTGGCAACATGGGAACTAACTGTTTAGATAGCTCCCATTTACCGCCATAATATGGAAAGATTACAGGGCATCTTTCAAACCCTACATGAGCCATTCTATACTGTTACCATTTTCTTTATGAAATGATATATTTCTGACTCTAGCTTGTGTGTTGTTTCATGGTTTCTATTTGCTCTGTGTGTTAATATCCATGTACATAGATTAAATAAATCCCAGTATGTTTCAGGTTTATGTGCTAGTGTATAATTAACTGCATCTTCTGTATATTTAGAAGGCAGTTTTTCTATAACTTTAACCACATCTTTTTCTGTTGTTTTTGTATTAAACAATATAGGAAATTCATCAGTAAATACTTTACTCATACTGTCAATAGTATTTTCAATCATGTTACCAATATGCCCATTGCTTAAATGAGAGTTCCATACTGTATGTTTTTCAGAATGTGATTTGAATATCTTACCGATAATCGCACCATTTTCACATATGAGTCTAAATACACCGCCAAGTATTGCAACAACTGATGAACCATCATAACTGTTACGTATGTTTAATTGTGGGTATAGCACATCATCTTGTATTGTTATAGGATGTTCTTTAAATTGAAACGTCCATGATGTTCTAGCTCCATTACCAAATGTTTTACATTCAGTAAGTACACCACCTCGTTTTTCGATATGTGGAAGGGATTTATCTATTACTTCTTGGTTTGATACTAGTCTGTAGTCTTTTGTCATACAGCTAATAACTTCGCATGTATCGTTTCTAACAATTAACTTATAATCATCAGAATTTACAATACCATCCATTAGTATTGGGACTTCTGTTACGTCGAATGTAGAAGTCAGTAGTTGATTTTGCATTTTATTCTCCTTTTTTTATTTTTATTATTTTAGTTGAAGATGCTATAGATACCTTTTTTTTGTAAAAATATGTATCTAATCCTTCATAATAATTACCATCTTCATCTTCTAAAGTTTCTTCATCATAGTTCTTTTTAAACCATTTATCAGGTATAGAATACCAATAAACACTTGTTTCCATATTAGAAACAGATAATACAACACCTTTAAGTTGATTATTTATAACAAGTGTAAACTTATCACCTGGTTTTAGATTCTTTATTTGTGTAGTATTTATTTTCTTTTTCTTTCCATTGTTTTGCAACATTTATTAGTTCCTGTAATAATATTTTATAAACACTAAAGTTTTCATGTCTTTCCTCAATTTTAGGTATTATTACTTTTAAAGAATTTATCATTAATTCTAAATCTTTCCTACTTATTTTTAATGTAATAAATCCATCTATAGTATACATTAATCTAATTTTATACGTTTATCTGTGATTAAATATACTTTGTCATCGGCTATATAAAATAATCTTTGTTGTGTTTCTTTAAATATTTCTTCTAAAGCATTATCTAATCCATAATTAACATGTCCATTATTAACATTAATCCACCTATCATTTTCTTTTATAAACACTAGTTCTTTTTTCATTGTGTTTTCCTTATTAATTTTGTTCTAATTGATTATTTTTGGGGTTGAAGAAACGTACTGTTTCATGATTACTACTTTGTGCAGATATTCTATAACGACCATCTGTCTGTTTTTTAACTTTGAAATCTTTTAATGTTTGACCAAAGAATTTCATTGTATCTTTGCTAAAGAAATAAGGCTCTGTATCTCTAGTTAACCGTTTAATTTCATATATAGTCATTTTATTTCTCCTTTATTTAAAGCAAATACTTGCTTTGAAATATTTGTTGTTCCAATCATAATTCCACCATAACTTGCCTTAATCATTTTTCCATTAGATAAATCAGCAATATTATCTATATATCTTGGTGTTACTGTTAATTTATTATCTAAAGCATATTCAAGAAATTCTTCTTCATTCATGATTTGAGCATTGTGTTTCACTTTCATTTTTCCTTGTTTAGTAATATCATTTTTATCAAATATTGTTATTCTCATTTTATTTCTCCTTTCCTGCTAAATATCCAACTATAAACCCAAGTGATGTTGTAATGACACACAATAACCAAATC
>JACKQG010002357.1_pt1 | contig 24846 bp, 21 predicted proteins | sample 8237621 | NCBI WGS metagenome assembly JACKQG01 (sample SAMN15677084, study PRJNA649215) | marine metagenome | biome: marine; feature: Black Sea; material: saline water; isolation source: suspended particulate matter (SPM) from the Black Sea western gyre | collected 2013-06-09/2013-06-10 | depth... | reverse complement strand
GGTTTCGATACTACCTTTCAGGTCTACTCAACCGGCGCTCACTCATTCCGCTACCTGTCCGCCCCACAGACCTAAAGTTTATCCCAATGGTTTTGCCTTGCCGAGGCTACCTAACAACTCGGGTGCGTTGGAACACAAGCTAAAAGCTATTTGAACATCTCAATGAGCTTGTCAAACTCGATTGATTTATCAAAAAAGAAATTTGCTCCCGCATCCATGCACTTTTTTCGGTATTGAGGATAGTTTGTGAATACTATTACTATGGGAGACAATTTATCTTTCTTGATGTTTTTCAGCACCTTTATCCCATTTCCCCCAGGCATTCGGATGTCCAATATCACCGCATCAGGACTTAGCTTCCGGATGGAGTTTATAGCTTCGCGTGGAGCTTGTGCTTGACCTACAATTTCAATTCCTTTAAGCTCAGAAAGCAGGCTTATTAATCTTTCACGTAAAATTGCTGAATCATCTACAATAAAAACCTTCATGATGCTCAACCTTCTTTCAGAAACCAAGTTTTGGGGAACTAATCGGAAATCAGTGGTGTCCTAATGAATTTTGACGAGCAAATTGGGTATAACAATGTAGCCTCTCCGTCCCGCCGGTTTCCAACTCAAAGGCTTACCATCGAACGAAGGGACGGGACAGAGAGCGTCCACTACTGTAAGACTTAGTCGGCGATGAGCAAAGCGAACGTCTTGATGACTTCCACCAAGTCAAGTCTTACCTAACATGAAAATCAAATATAAATGACCGCTGGACTGGAAGTGATCAGATATTCCAGCCATGCCCGGTTTTTACTGAGCGAATTTTCCATCCGCTTGTGGTCGGTAATATCAGTAGCAATGTGGATGACTTTCTCAATATGCCCGGCGTGATCGAACATCGGCGTGCAGGAGACCAAAAATATGCCACCGAGTGCTTCTATCTCCATTTCGACTGTCTCCAAATGAGCAGAGGTTAGCATTTTCTCCATCGGACAACTTTCAGGAGGTCGGTCAGTTCCGTGGAAAACCTCGTAGCATTTTCTGCCCAGAAGTTCCTCTGCCGACATGCCCATTGTTCCAACTGCGGCACGGTTGGCTGCTATCACGTTGTGTTGCGGGTCGAGGATTAACGTTGGGTGGCCAATTGCCTGAAAAATGTTTTCCCACTCCTGACGAGCGCGGCGAAGTTTCTCCTCCACCTGTTTTCGTTTGCTGATGTCACTCGTCTGCACGACAAAACCTTTAAGTTTCCCTTCCTTATCTCTGAACGGCGCCCAAGAGACTGAAGCGTACCACAAGTCTCCATTCTTTCTGACCCCTTTGTATTCGACATTCCTGCCTCCCCATCCCTCGTGGAGGGCGCGCTCAAAAATCTCCCTAACTCTCGGCATATCATCCTCATGAATCCACCATACAAATGTCTCCAATAGCTCTTCTTGAGTATAACCGGTAATCTCTTCGCAGTTAGGGCTGATGTATAAGTTGTTGCCTTCTGTATCAATAATGCGAAGCAGACAAGGAGCAGTCTCAACAATAGTTCGGAATCGTTCTTCCGACTCCCGCAACACTTCCTCCATCTGCTTGCGCTGGGTAATGTCTTCCACCATTGCAATGAAGTATCTGAAATCCCCTCTGTTATCCCGAACAACAGCAACCGAGGTGCGAGCCCAAATAATCGCGCCATCTTTTCTGACATATCGCTTTTCCAAGCTGATGTGGTCGTTTTCTCGGTTCAACAGTGACTTCACTGCTTCCAAGCTATCCTCTACATCTTCAGGATAGGTGTAGTCGACAAATTGCTTTGCTCGGAGTTCCTCTTCCGTAAAGCCCAATATATTTTGCAGTGCTAAGTTTGCCCGTAAGGCGCGACCTTCCTCATTTACAATATCAATACCTATTGGAGCCAACTCAAAAATTGTCCGAAATCGTTCCTCATTCTCCCGCAACTCTTCCTCTGCTCGCTTGCGTCTCGTGACATCGCGAAGGATGACTATATCGGCAGGTTGCCCGTTCCAATCCGTCTTCGCGGCCGTTAACTCTATTGGCAGGCTCCTCCCGTCTTTTCGGATGATGACAGTCTCATACTGTCTTGGGCTCGGCTCGCCTCTAAGTCTTTTTTTATACCTTTCCATCAACTCCTTAAGCTCATCAGGATGCGCTAAATCCTTGATACTGGTCTGGAGCAGTTCAGCGACGCTGTAACCTGTTATCTCAGCGGCGCGCTTGTTGGCATAGATATGGGCACCTTCGCCAACGCCTATGAGGATACCATCGTTGGCATTTTCGGCTAGAGCTTTGAAGTTTGCCTCACTTATCCTAAGCGCTTCGACCAAGCGATTATAATCGGAGATTTTCTGTTGAAGTTGCTCATTTACCGCCATCAGTTCGGCGGTACGCTCTTCCACCAGTTCCTCCAAATGGTCGTGGTGTTTCTTCAATTTCTCTTCTGCCAACACCCGCTCAATGGCCCCTCCCAGTTGCATTGCCACTCCTTCCAATACTTCCACCATCTCCAGAGGAACCATGTTCTCCCGAGTATCAGCTATATGTATCAAACCAAGGATTCGAGTGCCTATGCGTATCGGGACCAGAGCTACAGACTCATATCCAAATTCGTTGCACGCATTTCGGGTTTCCCCTTTCTCATCTTCCGAAACTGTAGCAAGGAAGCGCGTAGTGCCGTTCATGTAAAAGGAACCGCCTTCCGCGTAGAAGGGGAGATTTGGTTCTGTTGTCCCCTGATGACATTAATACACATGCACTGGTCTGACCATATACATCGGTCTGACTTTATCGAAAGGGGGCTTTCTAATTCGTAAAATCTCCGGCTGAAACCATCATAGGCCTCGTAAGGGATATTACCTTCCTTATCCAATAAGCGGATTCCCACAGCGACGCAACCCGTGAAGTTCTTGACTTCCGCCACAAATTCTTTAAGCAGGGGTGTCATCTCGATGTGCCTATTTGCTATCTCAAGAAAGCGATGGGAAACCCGAAGCTCCTCCTCTGCCCGTTCGCGTTCAGTTTCCGATTCCTCTAATTCAGCAACTCGTTGGTGCATCTCTACCAATTCATTATCGCCCGGTTCGACAGCTTGTCCAACAATCTTATCGTTAATTTCCATGTTTTCTCCTTAATAAATCCGGGTTCTCCGCCTACAAAATCAAACGTTGTATGGATTTTATTGTACCAAAAACCGGGGTTATGGTCAACCTCGAAAGGAGAAAATTTTATTGGTCTAAAAGGGAAAAGATGTTAAAATTGAAATTGATACATAGAAACCCAGTTTTGGTGAAAAACTGGGTTTCTGAACCGAATAAGGGGGTTTCGATATGAAACCCCGTAGGTCGATTTTCATAAATCGACTGTAAGCCGAAGGCGTCAGGCTTTGCGTTTCCCCCTTACCAAAGGGGGTTAGGGGGTTGTTATTTACTTCGTGAACCGCTTCGCGAAGCGAACATTCTTTGTCGAAATCTGAATTTCGACCTACATATTATTAAGGAGAGATATCCATGATGAAAGGCATTGTATTTTTAGGCAATCGTCAATGTGCAGTGAAAGAATTTCCCATTCCAGAACCTGGAAACGGAGAAGTTCGCATCTCAATGAAAGCATCAGGCATCTGCGGCAGCGACCTCCATGTATATCGAGCCGCACAAACGGGAAACAATATTCAAGGACATGAATCATGTGGCGTTGTTGACAAGTTGGGACCAAACGTTACCAAACTCAAAGTCGGCGACCGTGTTACAGTTCACCACCATCAGGGGTGTGGACAGTGCTATTATTGTGCATTAGGGGATTTCGTAAACTGCCCGGAAGATAAAGTGATAAGTGGTTCATTCGGGGATTATGTTGTCGCCAATGAACGGAATTGTGTGCCTCTTCCTGATAACCTAAGTTTCACCAACGGGGCATTTTTCGCTTGTGTCGGCGGAACGGCTTATGCAGCTTTGAGGCGGTTGGGTGTAGTAGCACATCTTCCACAAACTATCGCCGTATACGGTTTGGGGCCTGTCGGTCTGAGCACTTTGCTTGTGGGAAAGTCTATGGGTGCGAGAGTTATCGGTGTCGACGTGATCGAAGAACGAATCCAAATCGCCAAAAAGTGCGGCGCAGATATCGCTATCAATGCAGCGAAAGAAAACCCTATTGAAGCAGTGACGGAATTCAGTCGCTCTGAAGGCGTCGATTTCGTCGTCGAAACTTCTGGAAGCACAGGCGGTAGAAGCAACATCATTCCATCACTTCGCCGTGGAGGAAAAGCAGCCATCGTAGGCGTAGGAAGCAATGAAAAAATCATCAATCCAGGCGACTTCCATGCTCGTCGCATCACAATTATGGGTTCTGTTGTTTTTCCATTGAGTTGGATGTGGGATTTAGTAAGATATTGCGCCGAAGGAAAATTGACGTTTGAGCCTGCCGTTACACATCGCTTTAGAATTGACGATGGCGTAGAAGCACTTCGTATGGCTGATGAATCAAAATGCGGAAAAGTGATGTTTGTGTGGGATTAGCTTGACTTTGGTAAATAGAATCTTGGTGTTTGTAGCATAGCCAAAGGCGGGCATAATACACTGGGCGTCTTGTGGACGTCGGTTTTATTTCACTACGGGCATGAAGCCCTAAGTAATTATCAAAAAAGTTCTTGCATTTTTCAGTTTGAGTTGGTATCCTCTCTATAGGAGGATACTAATGATATACGCTAAAGTTAACCCTGAAGCAATAGAAGTGCTTGAAACAGAGTTAAAAAAACCTAAAGATGGCAACTGGTATCGTCGGCTGAAAATCATTCACCTGTCATCGCAGGGATATACCGTTCCCCAGCTATCATGCTTCTTTGATTTATCTTCTGCCACTGTTCGGGATTACATTAAAAGATACAATCAAGGTGGTCTTGCAGCACTGAAACCAAATTATGGTAATGGTCGTCCAGTAAAAATCAACCTCAGTAAAGAAGAGTGGGAAGAACTGTTGCATCAAAGTCCATGTCAGTTATGGAAGAGAGCGATGCACTATCGCGTTTATGAGAAGCTGCATACTGGGGCACAGAACTGGACACAACAGATGTTGAGGAAATATTTGGCTTTATATCACCATGTTTTGGTAGCTCAATCAACCCTTTCCACTCTGATTCAGAGATTAGGTATCCGATGGAATCGAGGCAAACTGAAAGTCACATCTCCTGATCCTCTATACCAAGTCAAGCGAGAACGGATTGATCAGTTGAAAAAAAAAGCCTGCAAGCGGACAGAGCACGCACTTCCGGCCTTTTAGGAAAACTAACTAGCCATGATGTTGAGAATGCCGACTTGAGTCTTCCTGCCAAAGCGGCTCAACTGGTGTTTTTCGATTCCACTGACTTACATTGGTGTCCTGATGTCGGTTTTAGCTATACTGTCATGGCAGAACAGATAAAAGTCGATTCCCCAGGTCGTGAGAATCCCTGGTGCGCTTTGTTTGGCAGCATCATCTATCCAACAGGAGAGGGATTATATACCATCCACGAGCGTAAGCGTCATCAGGAAGTGGAAGCTCATCTCAAAGTGCTCATACAAGAGCATCCCGAAACTTTCTGGTTTGTCGTGATGGATAACGCTTCAGCACATACCACACCGATGTTAGATGATTTTTGGGCTGTTAATCAAGAGAAAATACAACCGGTTTACCAACCAACATACAGTCCTCATCTGAACCTGATTGAGAAACTTTGGCGCTTGATGAGAGGACAAATGACCAAAAACTATTTTTACCCAACCTTGATACATCTCTGTGAAGCAGTGATTAACTGGCTTGAAAAGCTACCTTTTTCACAATTTTGCTCGCTGATGGGAATTGATGAATCGACCTTGGAATTTGTTTAAAGAAATTATTGATAGTTACTTATGCTACGAGTATTAGAAAAGACTTTTAACAACCTGACACAGGTACTACTCTATTTTCACGGTGAGAAGTAAGTATCGCATGAGAGATTCGCAACGCAAGGAGTCCATCTTCTCCCGTTATAGTCGGTTGCCGGTTGTTTTCAACACAGTCGATGAAATGTTTGCTTTCTTCCCGGTAGGATTTCACATCCAACTTATCATTGATTACTTCGATAATTTCATTTTCCATGTCTGAGGTTTTTAGATGGAAATGGGTAAGGTCCCACAACCCATTTCCATCTATTATTGCTGTTCCTTTTGTGCCAATAACTCCTCTGGAGTTCCTATCTAAGTTAGAAGACCAGCTAGCGTGGATGGTTGCAATCCCGCCGTTTGCAAGAGAAAACACAATGTTTGCGTTATCGTCGAAGCCGGGTAAATTCTTCCTCGATTCGAATATTTTGGCTCTAACGTCTGTTATTTCTCCTAACAACCATCTGATTAGATCGATATCGTGAGAAAGCGACTCAATACTCATACCGCACAGTAATCCCTTAGTTGTTCGCCAATTGGTTCCAGGTCCTACTCCTATCCCCAATCTTTGACTCCAAAAATTTACGATTTCTCCTAATTTTCCTGATTGGATAGTTTTTTTTAAGCGTATGAACCCTTTTCGGAATCGCATATTGAACGCTGTCATTAATTTCACTTCAGCTTTTCTCGCCGCTTCCACCATAGCTTCTGCATCCTCTATATTAATCGCTATCGGCTTTTCAACCACCACATGTTTGCCCGACCCTATTGCCTTAATTGCTAATTCTTTATGGAAAGACGGGGGCGTTAGGATATATACCATGTCAGCTTGCGGTAAACACTCATCCATATTTTCATAGGCCGTTGCATCGCACAAGTCTGCCAAATGGTCAGCTTTTTCTTTGATTACATCGACGACTGCCACGATATTAGCATCATTGATACCTTTGATAGCTTCCACATGCTGATTGGCTATACCTCCAGCTCCAACTATTGCAATTTTCACCATATTTAGATACTCCTTATATATAGGTCGAGATTCCATATCTCGACGATTTGTCGATTTTCAAAATCGACCTACAAATGTTTATCACCATTTTATACTTTGTTTTTAATTCAGGTTGTTGTATAATTTTCCCAAAACATCTCAAGGAGGGAAGAAATGTCAATAGAATCAAAAAAACTACCGGAAGTTCCGTTTGGCCAATATTCTATTTCTCGGCTGATAGTGGGAGGAAATCCGCCGCATGGCGGTTCACATCAGACGACTTTGATGAATATGCACATGAACGAGTATTTTACTTTGGATAAAACCGTAGAGTTCTTACATCGCTGCAGAGCAGAGGGTATAAACATCTGGCAGACATCTTACAATGATAAAACCAGGGATGCCCTCAAACGATTTCGCGAAGAGGGTGGGGAGATGCACTTTATCTGTCTTTGTTCACCAGATGAGATTACGGACAGGGATGAATTTGCCAAGGTTTTGGCATTGGAACCAATTGGTGTTGCTTTTCACGGTGAAGTAACTGACCGAATCTGGCGCGAAGGAAAGATTGATACCGCCCTTGATACCCTGGCGCAGATACGCGACGCGGGTGTTCTGGTTGGTCTTTCAACTCACAACCAGGAAGTTATTGAATACACCGAAGAGAAAAACTGGGACATAGATTTCTATATGGCCTGCGTGTACAGAAAAAGTCGTGACCACAAAGAGTTGATGGAGATTATGCGCGAAGTGCCCATCGGTGAGGTATACCTTCCATCGGATGTTCCGAAGATGTGCGAGACCATCAGCAAAGCCACGAAAACCTGTTTTGCCTTTAAAATTCTCGCGGCAGGAAGAACCTGTGACACTCCCGAACAAGTGCGCAAAGTCTTTGAATTTGTCTTTGGGCACATCAAACCCACTGACGCTGTAATAGTAGGAATGTATCCACGCTACACCGACCAAATTAAAGAAAACGCGGAACTCGTTCGAATGTATAGATAAACCCATCGGCTACGCTTTTTTCATGACCTGTTCTGCAGCCCAACGCTCCAGGTCATGCAGCTTCTGCACTCGTCGTTGGAAATGCGGCTCAATGCTGAATTTAGCCTTCAAGAAGGCTTTCAAAACTTCTTCGGCAAGTTTTATGCCAACAATTTGAGCGCCCAAGCAGAGCAGGTTCACGTTATCGTGTTCTACGCATTGGTGTGCGGAATAACTGTCGTGACAAACTGCCGCCCGAATGCCGGGGGTCTTGTTGCCGGCGATGGCCGCTCCCACGCCGGTCCCGCAAACCCGAATACCACGGTCGGCATCGCCGGTGCGAATCTGATCGCATACAAGTCGGGCAATATCGGGGAAATCGACCGGCTCGTGGCTGTGAGTTCCGTGGTCAGTCACTTTATGTCCCCATGACTCTAAAAGTTCGATGATGGTACCCTTCAATGGAAAACCGGCATGGTCTCCACCAATTGCTATTTTCATAAAAACCTCCAAGGAAACTCCCGCATTTATGCAAATTGAAGTCATTGAAAAAACGCGTCATAATGTTAGGATGGCAGTTCATGTAAGGAATTTTCAAGCGGGTTATACTGGTTTAGGTTTGCTTTTTCCCATATAAAGTTGGAAAGCTAGAAAAGTCTCTTCACGTTGGTTTCGGTACGTGCCTACTCAACCCAAGTCACGTTTTACGTTTTACACCTGACGTTATGTATCACGCATCATTATAAGGTGAAATGCCAACCCTAATTTGGTATTACGGTGATTACTTAATTCGCCAATGTCATATTTCCATGTAGCTAAGATGCCATCTTGGTTTATTGCAATATAGACAAGTTAGAAACTTAGTCCACATTTGGGGGCCCACATTAGCATTCCAAGATTCTATCTTGGTTTGAGCAAAAGACACTGAAGGCTATCCAAACATAGGAAGTTGGACTACGACTGGTTTTTCATCCTAATGTGACATTGGCGAATTAATCAACCCCCGGTTTAGCAAACGTTTATGTTCCCAGGTTGCATAATCTAAAGCAGGATGGACGATTTCTGCATCCGGCTTTTGCAGAAGATTTACTGCGTCATTGGGACATCCTGTGACACACAACCCGCAACCGATACACCGTTCTCGTTTCACAACAGCTATTCCGTCTTGTTCAGAAATTGCTTGCACCTGGCATCGCTCTACGCATATTTCGCATCCCAGGCATTCATCAGCATCAATAACCGCGTAGTAGTTGGCGTGGGCTACTGAGTTCTCAACGCCCCAGTCGGTAATGCCCCGAAGTATGCCACAGCAGCAACCGCAACAGTTGCAGATGTATCCAACTCCTTTCATGACGTTGCTTACCGTATGAACAAGACCGATTGCCTCGGTCTCATCAAGGATAGCCAGTGCTTCTCCCTGTGAAATATCATTTGGACCAGGAGACCGCTCAGTTGAAGAGAAGCTAAGACAATTTCTCACCGGAAAGTCACATCGACGACTAATGTGGTCCTGTTGCACGCGACAGATGCAATCACGAACACGAAATGTCTTGGCGGCCAGGAGTATCGCCCGGACGTCGTCGTATGGAAGAATCCACTCAGACTTAACCGTACCTTGTGCGGGTATGACGCGATGTAGGGCAGGTTCTGGCCCCATAATCCCTGCGGCTCCGCCGTCCGTCATATATTTGTCGAAAAGATGAGCAAACTCATGGTCTATATTCTCCAACTGTGCTTCATAGATTCCAACGAGGAAGGGTGCTAGTCTAAACCGTGGTTTCCCCGCCTGATTATCAGACCATACAAGGCCATGCCTTGCCATCTCCGTCAGCTTTGTTCCGGCTTCTTCAACAGATAGCCCAACCCTTTGGGCTATCATGTCAACGGGCTCCATTTCGCCACGCAGTTGGCTCGCCAGAGATGCCTCCTCCGGCGAGAATATCTTTTGCAAAAGTTGTATCTCAACGTTCGATGGTGTTCTGGGAAAACCGTTGGGGAGCCTGTCTAAGGCGTCCGCAAGTTGCTCATAAATGTCATTTGCCATTTTACTGTCCTTTCCCTGTTACTAATACTCAGGGAGAGCGAGGCTCCTGCCGAGCTATTGCTAAAGGTTCGGCGGGAGCCTCACCCTCCCCGGGGAGGCGAAATTTCAAACCTGAATCGGTATAATGCATCTCTAATTTAGCTCAAATTCCTTTTCAACTTCGTTCACGACAACTTTGTAGCGTCCAGGCAAAAACCCGCCTTCAAGCGGAATGCGCTCTTGAACGTCTTTGATCACTTGAATGCAGATTGCATCCTTAGGGCGTTTGGTGCTAATATGGACGTTGATTGTATTTTCATCCCGCTGCTGGGTAATTTCGTTTATCGTCGTGCAGCCATCACTTAGATACCCATCGACCACGATATGAACTTGGAGAGGAAAGCTTTCTAGAATTTCTACCGAAATGTCGTTGACGGGCAAATCAGCAATGATGAATTTCTCTGTATCTTGAGGCTCGGCGAAGTCCTCAATTGTTTGGACAATGTTGTTATATCGTGTTTCCCCGCTTTCTATGAGTTGATCTGGCGCATAGACGGAAAATTGATGTTGCTTTTCCCCTCGTTGGGCAGTAATCTCGTAACCAAAGCCATCACGAACATTTGCTAACATCTCCTGATTTGTAGGGAGCGTGAATACATCATTTGCTTCGAGAGCTTGCCAAAGCTGCTCTAAATCTTGTGATGAAACCGGGCTTTCTAAGCGCTGCTTGGTTTGCTCATCCACCGAGGTCAAAAGAATTGAACCTTCTTTTTCTTCAATAGTGATGATGCGAGAGACACCAGCAATGCCCCCAGTTTGATGCATGACGATTTTTCTAAAATCCTGGTTATTGGGAATACCGCCAATGATAAAAGGGTTGTTCACACAACTAATCAGCCAGGTGGCTGTCATTAAAACCAAAGATTGTGCGGTGATAGAGAAGCGTCGTTTACTGTTCATTGTAATAATTTCTCCTTTTTTTGTTGTTCTTGTAATTTGTGGGTGCCTTTACTTGTTTAGCACTACCAATTTCCATTCCTTACCTACTCCCAATTCAACCTCATTCAATACCAAGTTCATCAATGCTGTTAGCGCTCAAAGCACGTCGGAAAAGCGCGGTTAATCTGTCAACATCTTGAATGCTGCGAATTTTATCATTTATCTCCGGTCTGATGCTTTGAAAACGAAACCGTATCAATTCAATTAATCTTTCCTGGTTAGTTTGAATCATACCCTTTTCCACTCCGATTTCCATACCTTTTTCCACTCCGATTTCCATGCCTATCTCCTTGCCTTCCTCTATTAATGCTTGTGCAATTGTTCTTCCCATTTTACTTACCTCCTCACGCTTTAACCTCATTCAATACCGATTTCGTCGATGCTGTTAGCGCTCAAAGCGCGTCGGAAAAGCGCGGTCAATCTGTCCGCATTTCGAATGCTACGGATTTTATCACTTATCTCTGGGTTGATGCTCTGAAAGCGAAACCGTATCAATTCAATTAATCTTTCCTGGTTAGTTTGAATCATACCCTTTTCCACTCCAATTTCCATTCCTCTTTCTACTCCGATTTCCATTCCTTCTTCGATTAAAGCCTGTGCAATCGTTCTTCCCATTTTGCTTACCTCCTCCCTTCTTTTTTTATCCTGAACCGCATTCTGAACAACGCCAGTCAGTTTTACGTGTTCCTCTGGCTCACGCCTGTTATAGATTAACAGCAAGATATAGTGCATTGCCCTAATCCATTGGTTGCTTTCTTTCTCAGGCAACTTGTCAAGTTGCGCTATGGCTAATTCTAACTCTCTAACCAGTTCTTCTGTTGACGCATTCTCCTGCTGTATTACACGCAAAAGCCAACCAAATGAGTGCTCATAAGCTGTTAATCTTTCTTTTTCAGTTGCTTTTAGATTTAGAAAAAGCGTATCGTGGCCTGGGACAAAACGTTCCAAAGGTTTGGGAAGTTGCTTCATAGCGTCTGCTACGCTAATAGGCGCACCCCATGATGGCTTGCCGGTGTAAAAGAGAACGGGCAAAATCGGTCTGAAATTCCACTGGCTCTTGGGCACATCATCCCTTTCCCACTCCCTGCGTTGTGTATCCCAAATTTGGGTCATGTAAAACAGCATACGAAACCCCATGGATATATCGGGTTCGGATTGATGTTCTATCAGTATGAATATCAATACTTCGCCTTCGGTTCCAGTTTCTTCATCTAAGAATGGTGCTGTGAAAACCAAGTCAGATTCTTGTTGACGAAGGTTGTCGAGTATGAAGGTTTTCTTCTCATCATGTAGACGAGAGAAATCTATCTTTGTTGAAAGACTGAAATCTATAATCTGAAGCAACCCCGATACATTTTCTGATGATTCTAATAACCATTTTGTGCCTCGGTCGGCAAATTCTCGGACCGGTATTAGTTCCATTGTGATTTTCCTCCACAGAAACCGAGTTTTTGGGAAAAACTCGGTTTCTCATCTTTCTATTTCACGAGAATCATCTTCCTCGCAGCCTGAAATTCCCCTGCTTTGAGAGTATAAAAATAAAGTCCATTAGCAACAGTCTCGCCACTTTGGTTCTTACCATTCCAAAACACTGATTTTTCTCTTGATAAATAAGAGCCCGCAGGGTTATGTCCAATTGACAAAGTACGGACAAGCTCGCCTTTGATATTGTAAATCTGAATCACGACTTCCGCTTCCTTGGCAAGCTCGTAGGGTATCCAGGTTTCGGGGTTGAATGGGTTGGGGAAGTTTTGGAGAAGAGCGGTTCTTTGAGGTATCTGGATGTTGCTATTTGCAATAACTGACGGCAGTAGGTTTCTATTCAAGCGAATATGAGAAATCCTTAACTGGCTGGCAACCTGTTGGCTTGAGGGTTCAAATTCAACTTGAACAAACGCGCCGTTTTGTTCAAGCGGTTCTGAACCAGCTAAGGCAATTTTGATTTGATTGTTTTGGATATTATAAGCCAGAGCATAGCCTTTTGTTAAGTCAGTCTTTTCAACTTTGATTGGTTTTAGATTGCCATAAGACAGGGTTAATTCTATGGAGGAAACCAGATGCGTTTTTTGTTGGATTTCAATAGGCACTACTGCTGGCTGATTTTGTCCAAAATCTACGTAAGGCAAAACAATCCGAGCATCATTTTCTGTTATGTCTGGGATAGCTGGGGACTGAAAGCTTGCTGGCAGAGATGGAATTCTGCCGACAACATACTGCAAGATCATGGCTGCGTCATAAGCTGTAATTTCACCGCTCTCGTTCACATCTGCTGCATGTTGCTGGCAATCTGTTAGAGTAAAAATTTGGACAGTATGCTGCAATACCAAAGCTGCGTCATAGCCAGTAATAGTGCCATTAAGACTTACATCTCCTAATCTTCCAGTCACGCTGAATATTCCATCACTAAATATTGTCACAGGAACATGTCCTTCATTGAGCAAGACTTGTTCTATTGTAATACGCGTAGTGATACAATCCGGCGGCGCGTCAAGATTAACAGTAAAAGGAATAGTTATCATTGCACCGTCCTCTATTGCCTGGGAGTGATTGACAATGCTGATTTGGAAAGTGCCTGGTTCTGTTGTGCATGAATCAATTTGCCAACCACATGAGTCAATATACCAATCAGTGGTTAAGTCTGTTGTTTCGGCTAAATTTGGAGTTAAAATGTTTTCATCGAATTTCAAAACTAAGTCCAGGGATAGAATGTTAGTGGTACTTTCTACTATCACAGGTACATTAACAGTTTCACCTTTGGTGCCAGAAACACTTTGAATACTCACCAACGCGCCTGTAGAAAGCGGAGCATCTGAAACAACAAAATCCACACCGTGAACCGTGCCGTCATTGCCATTTCCCGAGGAATCATGGGCAATAGGCGAGCCAGGTTCCTCATCCAATCGCCAATAACCAACCAGCCCCGGTTCATCACCTCTCAAAACCGCATCCTTTTGAGCCCAAATTTCCATCTGTGTTAGAGCCCTGTTCCAGATGCTGACTTCGTCAATTTTGCCGTCAAAAAATAATTCAACAGCTCCAAAAGTTTTTCTGGCTCCTATCAATAAATCTGCTGTGGAATTTTGTATTGAACTTGCATCACTAGCAATTTGGGTACTATCAACTAAAATACCATCTACATATATTTTTACTGTTTTTGAACTAGCAGTTATAGTAACGGCAACGTGTTTCCAAACTCCAACATCTCCAGCAACAAAAGCCTCATTAGCTTGTTCAGCGGTATATGTAGTATTATTACTAAAATAACTAACATATAATGTATCATCATTTTGAAACCCAAAAGCAAAAGAACGAGATACACCAACATCATCTTTACTAATAAATTTAACGTATTTGAGTGTTGCAGACGGCAACTCATCAAGTTTTATCCATGCAGACAAAGTCATTGTATCGCTAACATCTAAACTACTGGCATCAGAAACTTCGACATAATCACCCACCCCATCAAAATCCAACGCGCGATTGATAGGCGGAATAATTTTCGCATCGTTCATAAGGGTTCCGTGGTTTCCGAAAGGCGATAAATCATCAGCAGTGCCATTATCAAAATTCCAGTAGCCTACCAAGCCTTCTTCATCGCCTTGGAGTGTTGTGCTCATTATTGATTGAATCTCTTCTTGCGAGAGAACTCTGTTCCAGATGCTGGCTTCGTCGATTAAACCATCCCAAGCAGGACCACCATCAGGAAAGTAAGATCCTATATTAAAGGCATCAGTATTATCTATATTGCCAATCATTGAAATATCAGCTTGAGTTTGATATACTCCATCAATATAACTTTTGGCATGACCATCTCTATCACAAGTAATAGCTACTTGGTGCCAATTGTTATCATCTAAATCAAAGAAAGTATCTACTCTTTGCATATGATCATTATCGTCTCGCAAATCAAATCTTATATATTGAGGAGATCCATCTCCACGAAAACATAACTGGTAACCTGGGTGTTCTAAATGGTATACCTGACCTTTGAACACCATTCCTCTATAAGTAGGCATTGTGTTTCCTTTTACCCACATTACAATACTAAAATCAGTATCCGCCCCAAAATTCAGGCTACTATCATCAGAAATCTCGACATAATCACCATCTCTATCCAAAGCCAGAATCCGATTAACAGCATAGGAAAAGTTTACAGACAAAAGAATAGTAAATAAAACCACTGCAATTCCAAATATCAAACCTTTCATTACAAAGACCTCCTTTTCAATAATGCAAATCTATTTCACCAGAATCATTTTGCGACTAGCAGTAAAATCGCCTGCTTTAAAAGTATAGAAATACAAACCATTGGCAACCGCTTCGCCACTGCGGTTTTTGCCGTTCCAAAAGGCGGATTTTTCTTTTGATAAATAAGAACCTGCTGGTTTTGGTCCGATAGACAAAACACGGACAAGTTCGCCTTTGACATTATAAATCCGAATCACAACCTCGGCTTCCTCTTTAAGCTGGAACGGAATCCATGTTTCCGGATTAAACGGATTCGGGAAGTTTTGCAGCAGAGCGTATTTTTCAGGCAGAATTTCAATAATGCCTTGTGAAATTGAGGTAATCAGTTTGCCATTCAACCGCACATTTTCTAGGCTGATACGGGTTGTCATTGACTGTGTTTGCGGTTCAAATTCTACTCGTACAAAATCTCCGCTTTTGGCAATCGCTTCCGCACCTGCCAAAGAAATGTTTATCTTACCCTCTTTAACCTGATATTCCAAAGAATAATCTTTGGCTGCATCAGTTGTAATAACCTTGGTCGGCACGAGAACTCCTGACTCATAATTTAATGTCATTTCAAATGCCGAGACAACGCTATTATCCTGTTTGATTTGGATTGGCAAAAGAATTGGCTGGTTGGGTTTAATTGAAAGCGAAGGCAAGCTGACTGCAATATTATAATTAGATAAATCAGCAATGGCCGCCGGTTTTCCTGTTTGAACAGGAAATTCACAGCCTTTTCCAACCGCGCATCTAAGAGTCCAAGACGCATCCATAGCATCCACATCCTCATCACCATCTACATCAGCTATTTTTTGCTGTTCTTCATTCAGAATAAAGATTTCAACAGTGTGCTGTAAGACAAGGGCCGCGTCATAGCCGGTGATGTTGTTGTCAAGGGAGACATCGCCAAGCTCCGCGTAAGTAACTGTCAGTGTTTTGATTGTTGAGTTGTGATTCGGACTGTCATCATAAGCAATCACTGTTATAGTGTTTTGCCCATAATTCAAAGCTATATCTTTACTCCAATCAGTTGTGCCCTCCGCTATTTCGCCATTAACAGTCACTTGCCAAATCCCGCTTTCATCAGAAGCTGTGCCAGCGACAGTTATATTCGGCGTTGTGAAATATTGTTCGTCATAGGGTTGGTTGATGGTCAATTCTGGCGGGGTTGTGTCAATGAAGTTAGCAGTAACATTTTTAGCACCCTCCATCCTGATTTCGGCGGGATTATCACTTCCACTGAGATCGCCGCTCCAATGGTCAAATTCATAGCCTGGGTTTGGAGTAGCTGTAAGAGTCACCATAGTTCCACAGTATAGATACCACCGCTTGGATTTAGACTTACGCCTCCGCTATTAGGAGGACTTACATTGGGACTAAGTGTGCATTCGAAAATAGCAGTAACAGTTTTATCACTGTCCATAGTGATTGTAGTGGGATTATCAGTTCCACTAAGATCGCCACTCCAGTAGTCAAATCTACAATCTGGGTTTGGGATAGCCTCAAGAGTGACCACAGTTCCAGCGTCATAAGTACCGCCAGGTGGGTTTAGACTTACGCTTCCGCAGTCTGTTGAAGATACAGTAAGAGTGTATTTGATTTTAGTGAAGTTAGCAGTGACAGTTTTATCACTGTCCATAGTGATTTGTTTAGGGTTCTCACTTCCACTTAGATGACCACTCCAATGGTCAAACTTCCAGCCTGTGTTTGGAATAGCTTCAAGAGTAACCACTGTTCCAGCGTCATAAGTACCGCCCGGTGGGTTAAGACTTATGCTTCCGCTGCCAGATGGACTGACACTGGTGGTAAGGGTGTATTTGGGTGGAGTGGTTTCAACTTGAAATGAGCGCGATGCTGGTGATGGGTCAGGATTTCCAGCTTCATCTTTGGCTTTGACATAGAATGTATAAGAAGCATCAGGCAAGTCATAGTAATTTTTGCCTGTGCTTGAGGTATAGGAAGACCAGCCACTATCATAACCTTGCAAGAAATATGAATAAACAAGCTGTGGTGTTTCCGTTATATCATCTGAACCTGTGTAGGTGAAAATGACATCATTGTAGTCTATTGTTCCACTGGGGCCGCTGGTTATAGTCGTGTCTGGTGGGGTGGTATCAATGATTATACCTGTTCCTTTTAGCGGAATATCTAAACTTGGCCCGCTTGGATCAGTGCTAATAACCCTGACTGCTGCTGTTTTAGCTCCAGATGAACTAGGTGAAAATCGGATTTTAACAAGGTGTTTGTCTCCGGTTTTTGAATAATTTTCTACCTCAAATTCTCCTCTACCGCTGATAATAGAAAATTGGTCTTTATGACTTCCCACTAAGTCATCTACGGTTCCTCTTAGAACTGAAACGCCATAATTTGTTATTTCAATAGTAAGTTCTTTTGTTTGACCGACTTTTATATCTCCAAATTTTAATCCGCCTGATGGAAAATATATTAGCGAAGGTCTCTTGGCTGGCTCATCAATTAGCTTTATATAGTCAAAGGCAATGTTGGAATGCGCTTCAGTTGCAGGAGCAATCCGCAACCCTGTAATCGTTCCTTTCCAATTTATATGCTCACCTACAACAATATCATAAACATACAAATTATTGTCGTGATTTACATGAAAAATAATTTTATTACTGTCATAATTTGGAGATGCAGAAGTTTTAAAAGCAACCGTACCGTCTCCAGTGTTAAAATGACTAACCATTGCTATTCTGATAGTATTGTAATTAGCCGCGTTAATGGATAAAGGATCATTTACAATATAGGGATTTTTACCATCTACAAGAATTATCAATGCTCCATTATCATCCCAATTAACTGACCAACTGACTATAACACCACAATCCTCGGTTCTCCAACCTTCTCTATCTTGAAAAGTGTTAAATTCCCAAGCAGTTTTATCTGGTAGAGGCTTAATTGTGATAGATTTGCTCTTGGTGTTATTATTTTCATTAGATTCATCAACTTCTTGAAAGCAATCAGCATAGACTATCACATCGTAATCTCCTGGAGATACGCTAGTAGGAATTCGAACAGTTCTGGTATCTGATGAGGAAGAACCAGCAGCTATTGAATTCATAGGGCTTTCACCTAATGGAAAATCATCTAATGAAATACGATTATGAAATCCGCCTGAAGCAGCAGTGCCTTGATTTTTGACTGTAAAGGAAACATTGATATCAGCCCCAGGGTAGGCAGAGGATGGAGCATCAACATAGGTGACAACGAGGTCGGGAGTGCCGATAGATCCAATAATAATAGGTGTACTGCCAATATTATTGCCCTCATTGGATTCGTCAATAACTTGGAAGCCATCAGCATAGACGGTCACATAGTAATCCCCTGGAGACGTGTCTCCAGGGATTTGAACAGTCTGGGTGTCTGATGAGGAAGAACCAGCAGCTATCGAACCCATAGAGAAGTTGTCCAAGAGTATATCTGTCCCGTGAGGTTCCTTTGATAAAGAAATGCGATTATAAAATGAACCTGAAGGAGCAGTGCCTTGATTTTTGATTGTAAAGGAGACATTGATGGGATCCCCGGGTTTGGCAGAGGAAGGGGCGGTGACGGAAGTAGTAGTGAGATCTATCGGTGGCCCGGGACCCAATATTTTAAATGTCCATTCAACAGTGCTTTCTTCGCTGCCAACATGTGGCGAAATGTCATACAAACAGCGTAAATTGAGAGAAGCAGTTCCTGCCCCATCTAGATGAACAGGTATTTTGAATCTAAAACCGCTACCAAAATCTGGATCTAATTCTACTAAGACAAGAGGGTCTTCTCGGCTGAACTTTACTTTAGATGATACATTACTCCAGAGGTCAGTTAAAATATCATACCCAATATCCTCTGGGTATTTCCATTCTAACCACTCCGCCTTAGCTATTTCTATGTCATCCAGTCCATCATGCGTAAGCTCGACTTTTGATTTTAGTACCCAAGGGATTATCCCTACAGGGGGTGGATCAGACGTAGTTTCCACTAAAAGATTAACCGTATCCCCAGTTTGGAAATAATACTTGTACTCGGGTATTTCATACGCGAAAACCACTTTACTGGAACCTTTATCGTCAATTGTAGCAGATAAACCGGATCTATCACCTAAACGCTCAATAATATTGAGAAGACTAAAACCTTTTATTTCCTGAATAAGGCTGCCGCCTAGTTTTGAAATTATATCTTTAATCGTTTCACTCAAATTTTGACCCCATAATTCATCGATAAGCTTCAGTTCGTAGATTACTGCTTCAGACTTCTCCCCTTTTGGTTCTTGAGCTAATTCGCCTGGAAGGTAAACTACGCCATCCTCCCCTGCGAATGGAAATTCGCCTTTACCATCTAAAATATATACTCCATGGCCTTTAGGTTCCACAAATAAGCATGGTCGTTGACCATTTTCAGGAATGGAAAATTGGATATCAGCTTTTCGGATTAAGTCATCCAAAGCATCTTTCTGACTTTGATCTAGATTACTTAAATTTTCAATTTCATCACCATGATAAAGTGGGAAATCCAAATGAGCTACAGTAATGCAGTATTCAAGTGAACCAAACTCAGAACCATCCTTTCGAATTGCTAACAAACAACCTTCCATATCGTTCTCATGCTCCTCAGGTGGCAACAAGTCTGAATCAAGCTCTTCTCTTCCCTTATTCTCAACGTTGAGAGTTCCAGGCCCAAGATATGCCCAATCTATCGGATGAAAATCCACATATCCTATGAAGTAATACTGTTCCGTTTCCACAATCCAGTAATAGATATAAGCTTTTAATTCATAACCTCCGTCTATTAAATTATTCCAGTTATTAGTAGCATTCCAGTCAACATCAAAATTGAAATTTGTAATATAATCTGCCCTATAACCTAAATCGTCGACCTCTGCAGTATCTTGAAACCACACTGGCGCCCAATGATCGGGCAAACGGAAATCGCTTATCATGGTCGCGGCTTTAGCAGGTAATAAAGACATTATTGAAAAAACAAGAACCGAAAATAGCAAGCTAGTTAGGAAAACTCTCCGTCTTACGGATTGTCTACTCCCTTCGTCTGGCTGTATCCATCTAATACGAAGAGAAGGTATCTTTTGACGTTTATTCACGATGTACACCTCCATAGCGTTGGTCCTAAATCATTTTTTCGTATTTTATATATTCCCCGCTAAGATTTCATAACTTTCCAATCCGCTTTTTAAGATTGCATTAATTAGTTCGTCTATAGAAATTTTTTTCTCATCAGCAATCTTGAGCAACTTATAAGCAATCTTAGCTTTTAGCTGAATTTCCAAAGTCATAGTTTCAATATCGATATTGAAACCCTCAACCTTCTCAAAATTATAATCTGTAGTATCATGCGTCTCCCAAAATTCCTGTGCTTCTTCAATAGATACAAAGTCTTCAGGAATAGGTTCAATTTCTTTTTCCATAGCGTCTCCTCTCCTTCGCACTCATGTCCATTGCTGTAACAATAAGCGCGGATTTGTTCTTTTTGTAAATAAAGAAAACTTTAAGATACCTTCCTGCTTCCGTGCGCCCATAAGCGATATATAAATCCTCACCCTGGATTCGACCTATTTCATGGAAGTGAATGTCAGGATTTCCCCAAAGCACTTCATGAACTTCCCATAACGATACTTTGTGTTTACTAGCCAATTTGTCTCTGATTTCTTTTGAACACGTAATATCTTTGATTTCCACTATTGTGAACTCCTATCTCTTTGCTCTGCATTTGACACCAGCTTTTTAAATTCCTCTTCATTCAAAACCGTAATTTCCATTTGCACCGCTTTGTCATACTTCGAACCGGGCGATTCGCCTGCGATAACGTAGTCCGTTTTTTTACTCACACTGGAAGTCACGCGCCCGCCGGCGGCTTTGATGGCTGCGGTAGCTTCTGCTCTGGTCATGGTGGACAATGTGCCAGTAAACACGAAGGTTTTGCCCTCTAAGGCGGGTTGTGTTTGACTTGAGGTTTCAGCAACGACGTTTAATCCCACTGTTCGGAGTTTGTCTATCAATTCGCGGTTGGATTCCTGATGAAAGAATTGAACAACGCTTGCAGCGACTTTGGGACCGATTTCGTGGATTTCTTCGAGTTCTTCGGAAGTAGCCACCGCTAATTTATCGAGCGATGAATAGTGGGAGATTAAAACTTCTGCGACATGCGCGCCGATATGCTGGATGCCCAACCCGAACAGCAATTTGCTGGCGTCGTTGGTTTTGCTGCCTTGGATGGCGTTAATCAGATTCTCGGCGGATTTCTCCCCCATCCGTTCCAACTTAGCAACGGATTCTTTGATGAGGGTGTATAAATCAGCAATATCCTCTACCATTCCAGTATCTATTAATTGATTGATGAGCGACGGGCCAAGTCCGTCAATATTCATGGCATTGCGTGAGGCGAAGTGTTGAATGCGGCGTTTCAGTTGGGCGGGGCATGCGGCGTTGGTGCATCGGATTGCCACCTCATCGTCAGAACGTTGCACAGCCTCGCCGCAAACGGGACAGGCGTCGGGCATCTTGAAAACTTGTTCTTTGCCGGCTCTTTTCTCTTGAACTACGCCCACAATTTTAGGAATTACATCGCCGGCGCGTTCCAGCAAAACAGTGTCGCCGATGCGTATATCCTTGCGGATAATCTCTTGTTCGTTGTGCAAAGTAGCGTGAGTTATCGTCGCCCCTGCCAATTCGACAGGTTCGAGAATTGCTACGGGAGTTAGAACCCCAGTTCGTCCGACCTGAACGATGATGTTCTCGATTTTCGTCGTTGCTTGTCGAGCAGGAAATTTGCAGGAAATCGCCCAGCGCGGGCTTTTCGCGGTGAAACCGAGTTCTTCCTGTTGTGTTAATGAATTTATTTTAACAACAATTCCATCAGTATCGTAGGGCAAAGTCTCCCGTTTATTTATCCAATCTTTGTAATAGTCGATAACTCCATCGATGTTTTCAAAAACTTTGGTGTGGGGATTCAACTTAAATCCCATCTCAGTGAGGGCTGAGAAACATTCGAGATGCGTCTGAAAAGTAGTTCCTTCGATGTAGTTAAGCGTGTAAATGAAAATATTTAGAGGACGAGAGGCTGTCAGTTTTGGGTCAAGTAGCCGCAACGAACCTGCTGCGGCGTTACGCGCGTTCGCAAAAGGTTGCTCGCCCTGCTCAATCCGTTGTTGATTTACTTCCTCCAACTTATCCCGCGGCATGTATACTTCCCCGCGCACTTCAAGAACAGGAATGTTCTTGCCTACACCAGCCAAATGCAAGGGAATCGTCTTGATGGTCTTTAAATTTGCGGTAACATCTTCGCCGTATTGTCCATCACCCCGCGTTGCGCCGCGAGACAATATGCCGTTTTCATAAAGTAATGTGATGCCTAACCCATCGATTTTTAACTCTGCAACGTATTCAATCGTCTGGTCTAGCAAAGCTTTGCGCACCCGTTCGTCAAAGTCTCGCAACTCTTCTGGAGTATACGTATTGTCCAGACTGAGCATAGCTGACTTATGTTCCACGCGCTCTCCCGTCACAGTCTCCCCACCGACTCTTTGAGTGGGAGAATCGGGCGTGATAAGTTCAGGATGCTCGCGTTCTAACGCTTCTAACTGCTTCATCAATTGGTCAAAGTCATAATCCGAAATCTCAGGATTATCCTCAACATAATATTTCCGTTCATGATAGCGGATGATTTCTCGTAACTCATTTATTTTCTCTGAGATTGATGAAGACATCGACATATTCTCCCGAAAGGATTAAAGCTGAATGACTAAAGGGCAAGAGGTAAGGGGATAGATGATAATTTCTACTCTTGCCCTGTCTGCTTTCGGCACAGGCAGATAACTTGCCATTTTAGACTATCGCTTCTAAGAGTGACTCTTTTGCGCGAATAGGAATCTGCTGCGCGGTTATTTCGACTTTAACCCACTCTTTGCCGAGAACTTCCATTAGCTCCACAATAGCTTCCCGTTGAGATATACTATCAATGGGAACTTCCAACGTAATTACTGCTGTTTCGGGTTTTTGAATATCACCCTCGGTATTTAATTTTACAGGTGTAATTTGAATCTTTTGAAGTCTAGCGTCCATTGAAGATCTCCTTTTTTAGATATGCAATTTTGAGTTATAATCTTATCATTAAGCTATATTCTTGTCAAGAGAATTTCAGTGATTCAGATTGTTTTCGCCGGCAATTTATCGCGAGTTTGTATCAGGGTGTGCAAAAACTTCTCCATACTCCTCCGGTGGCAGTTTCAATCAGCAGCCGCTCTTTTTGACTCTGCCGCACCCGTTGCTCCAGGTCAACTGCATCCCAGTGTGACAAAAGCCGCATTTTTAGGTCTTCAAGAATTGGTAGATGTGCCGGGTCTTCAGCCAGATTATGAAATTCATTTGGTTCTTTCCGTAGGTCATAGAGTTCTGGTGGGTCGCCCAAGCTGTAGTTTAGTTTGTATCGGCCGCTCCGAAGCATAGCCATGGGGCGCTCTACGCCATGTGCAAGGTATTCGGAAAAGGCAAAGTCTTTCCAGTTCGCTGCACTGCCCTGCATTAGAGGTAGCAGGCTATCGCCGTCAAGGTGAGTGACTGGCGATGCGTCTGCGACATTGACGAGGGTGGCTGTTAGATCCACTAGAGAGACGACCTCATCAACCCGGCATCCCGCCGGAATATGTCCGGGCCAGACAATCTGAAGAGGCACTTGGGCGGAGAATTCATAGAAATTGGACTTCCGCCACATACCGTGCTCACCGTTCATTTCGCCGTGGTCGCTGGTATAGATTACCAACGTATTGTCCAGTTGGCCGGTCTCTTCAAGGGCGTCAAGGAGACGACCGATTTTTTCGTCAAGGTAGGTGATAAGTCCGTAGTAGCCAGCGCGCCCTTGACGCACAAGCTCTTCAGGGAAATCAATTAGTCCGAACATGCGGCGCATGCGTTTGTAGACAGGATGCTGATTTTCCAAGTGGGCAGGCGGAATATTCGGGAGGTCTACCTTATCCGTGGGATAAAGATCGAAAAACCGCCTGGGGACGATGAGTGGAAAATGAGGGGCGATGAAGGAGACATTGAGTGCCCAAGGTTGGTCTTTGCGCGCAGGATTCCGTAAATATTCAAGAGCTTTTGTTTCCACCATGTCGTCCACTTCAATCTCCTCCGTAGTGCCTGGGCCGGCATTCTGGAGCCCGCCCCAGGGACGCGCTGCCGGCGGCGTGCCTTTTGACCAATCTATGAGACCGTGAAGGCGTTCCGCGTGGAGGTCGCGAGCAAGCTGCGTGCGAAATCCATGTAGCTGGTCTTGACCGCAGAAATGCTGTTTGCCGGAGAGAACCACATCATAGCCGACCGACCGCAGGAGGTGAGCCCAGGTAACTGCGTCCGGAGCTAAAGGACTGGCGTTGTCCCAAGCGCCGATGTGGTGAACATAGCGGCCAGTCATGAAAGACATGCGTGAGGGTACGCAAAGGGGCGAGTTGCAGTAGGCGTTGGTGAAGGTAACGCCGTTAGCTGCCAGACGGTCCATGTTCGGGGTTTGGACAAGGGGGTGTCCATACGGCCCGCTAAACATGGGAGCATGTTCGTCGGACATGATGAGCAGGATATTAGGACAGTCTTTTGTAGGCATAAAATCACTCCTTAACTGGTGACTGGTAGTATTCTGTCGGTAAAGAAACGAACGTGGTCAATCTCATTGTGTAATCGTTGCAAGCGAACGCGGATTTTCTCATCTGTCTTTGCATTCAAGATTTGA